>Ga0073936_10003319_pt1 | contig 23164 bp, 18 predicted proteins | sample AliMusrvi5mmetaG_FD_87041 | JGI IMG/M metagenome (GOLD analysis project Ga0073936, IMG submission 87041) | Freshwater lake bacterial and archeal communities from Alinen Mustajarvi, Finland, to study Microbial Dark Matter (Phase II) - Alinen... | ecosystem: Environmental > Aquatic > Freshwater >... | reverse complement strand
CCCTGGGAGGTTTGTTAGGTTTGCTGGTCGCGGGCGGGGTGATGTGGGGGTTGGGCGCGGTGCTGAACCGGCTGGGCACCTTCACCACCTATCCGGCTGTGCCCGGTGGCAAGCTGTTGCTAACCCGCGCGGTGTTCCCCGCCGCGATGGTGGCAGTGGTGGAGGAATGGTTGTTCCGCGGGCTCTTGCTGGGGCTGTGGTTGCGGGTCGCCCGGCCGCTGGCCGCGGGCATCGGCAGTTCTCTGGTGTTTGCCTTGCTGCATTTTCTGGCTCCGCCACCGGGCATCGCCGTCAGCGAGCCATGGTCGGCGACGGCGGGATTCAGGCATCTCGGCGGCATTCTGCTGCAGTTCGCCGAGCCGAGGATTTTCGCGGCGGATTTTCTCACGATTTTCGCCGTCGGCCTGGTCTTGGCGGGGGCGCGGCTGCGCACGGGTCGGCTGTGGCTTTGCATGGGCATGCACTGCGGCTGGATCATCGCCCTCAAAGCCCACAACCTGACGCATCTGAAAGCCTCCGCCGGGCCCTTGAACGGGTGGTGGATCGGGGATTCCCTGCGCTCCGGGCTGCTGCCGCTGGCCGCGATCGGCATCAGCGCCGGGCTCTGTCATTTGCTGATCAAACGCGGCGACTACCAGTCGAAGGTCAATCCGGTGTAAACCCCCGTGCCGGGTCCTTTGACGATGGCGCCGCCAACGTAGTTAGGCCGATACAACTGATAGTCCTCGTTGAAGAGGTTCTCAACGTGGGCGTGGAGTTTGAGGTGGTCGTTGATCTGATAGGAACCGTAAATCCGCGCCAGGACGTAGGCGCTTATGGGATCGCCGCCCCACGAGCGTTCGGATAGATGGGAAAGCCCGACGCCAATCATCGAGGGGGCGGTGGGTTTCCAATCGATGGACGCGGTGACCGCATTGCGGGGCTGATCGGCCAGGCTTTCCTCTAGCAAGGTCCAAGCCAGGCGATACTCGATGGTGCGATTCAGCCAGCCGCCGTTGAGGCCGACCTCCAGCCCTTCGGTTGGCGTGGTGCCGGTGAGGTTGACGGATTTCCCCAAAAAGCTCGGGTAGGGATAGGGGACAAACTTGATTTGGTTATCGATGCGGTTGTGGAACCAGGTGACTTCGATTTGATGTTGGTCGGTGATCTTCTGGACCAAGCCGAGATCCCAGCCAAGCGCGTCTTCCGCGACAAGATTCGGATTGGGATCGGCATAGGTTGAACCATGCAGGTCGAGAAAGGTGGGTGTGCGGAACGAGGTGCCCACGCCGCCGCGGAACGTGGTGCCGGTAGGGGTGAGCTGATAGGCCGAGCCGACGCGCCAGGTGAGGTGGCTGCCGTAAAGGTCGTAGTCTTCCCAACGCAGCGCGCCACTGGTCGTCAGTTCCGCGATGGGAGTCCACTCCAGGGCGACACCCGCGCCATAGCGGTTGCTGTCGTCATCGGTGTGGCTGATAGACCACGGGTCCACCGACGAGCTGGCATAAGTGTTGCGATGGGCGAAGGCGGTTGCCAGCAACAGGAGTTGGTCGTTGAGGACGATGCGCTGGTCCGTGGAGATGGCCGCCGCTTGCATGTCGGTGCTGTAGTTGCCGGTGTGGAAGTCGCTGTCGTAGGCTTCCTGTTGGAAACCCACGTGGAATCGTGTGGTCCAGCGGTCCGAGATCACTCCGGTGGCTTGCAGCGTGGCCAGCATTGCATGCACGCGGTCCTCGGAAAAGGTGCCGTTTTCAAAGAATGAATCAACCCCGCGGAAGGTGGTGCCGACGGTCCAGACGTCATCGACCTTGGCCTCCACGCGGAGGGCCGCCAGGCCTTGGTGAAAGTCCTGGTTGTGGGCGTCGTTGGCGGTTTTCTCATAGCCGGCGGAGAAGAAGTAGGAAAGCGGGCCGACTTCGCCCTGCTCCATGGCATGGGCGGAATACGAGCCGAAGGAGCCGCCCTCGGCGGTGACCGAGCCATGGGGTTTGCCGCTGCCGCGGGTGGTTTCCATCCACAACACGCCGCCGACGGATTCTCCGCCATACATGGCACCTTGCGGGCCGCGCAGAATCTCCAGACGACCCACATCATATACCCGGCTGGTACTGAGGAAATTGCCAAGTGGGGAGGTGGAATCGCCCAAGCGCATGCCATCCACAACCATCTGCGAATAGGCGGTGGTGGTGCCGCGCACAAACAACGACGTCAATGCGCCGGTTTGGCCGCCGGTGGAGGTGGATATCACGCCCGGGGATTCATTCAAGGCATCACGCAATTGCAGGATCCCCCGGCCTTCCAGCGCTTGCGGATCGAGCACCGTCACGCTGGAGGTGACAGCGGCCGCGGGCTGCGGGACGCGCAGTGCCGAGACCACCAAGGGTGACAATTCATTCTCCACTTCCGCGTTCGCGGGAAGCTGAAGCAGGAGGGCGGCAAGTGCCAAGGCACAACAACTTTCGCCTCGGTGAGGCAGTTTGGTGTAGGTCATTTGTTAGCATTCAATGGTCTGTAGATCGCAGACGGATGAAACAACCCCTCAGGCTGGTGCTCTGGCTGTTTTTGCTGCGGATGCAACAAAAAATCACAGTGGCGATACCGCTCCGGAATGGCCGCCTCCCACATTGTGGTGTGGTTGGCGTCGGCACCGGATTCCCCATCGATTTCGTGCCCGTGCAACGGGCCTCCCGAAGAGATCAGCGGATCTCCCGCTGACGGGAGCAAGCTTCACCGGGACTGTTCTCGCCATGCAACCACGAAGCAATTGACGCGGAGCAATTGCGGGAAAACGCCGGAGCGCGGCCATTGTGAGTTTTCCGCACTTGACGCGGGCACGGGCCGGGCGTTGGTTGGTTCGGCATGTTTCATCAAGTTCTCAAAAGCAAGATCCACCGGGCGATGATCACTGCCGCGGATGTGGATTATGAAGGCAGCATTGAAATCCCCACCGATCTGATGGAGGCGGCCGGCCTCTGGGAGGGGGAAAAAGTCCTGGTGGCATCCATCACCAGCGGCAACCGCCTCGAAACCTATGTCCAACCCGGCCTGCCCGGCACCGGCAATATCATCATCAACGGCGGCGCCGCACACCGCATCAAGAAAGGCGAGCGCGTCGCCATCATGGCCTTCGGCCTGTCCCAAGCTCCGGTGCTGGCCAAGAAAATCCTGCTCGACGAGGCCAATCGCGTGATTCGCGCCGGGCGTTGATCTTGTTGCCGCCAGTGCGGTGATTTAGTTGGTTATGGCGTTGACGCCAAGCGGGGCTTGTGGCACCTTGGCTTTTTCCATGAAGCCACTTCCACTCTTGTCTGCCGCTGCCGCGCTTGGTCTTGCCGCTTGTGACACCCTGAATGCGCCGATTTCGAACAGTGACTTCAATCCGCTGCTGCCGCCGGGCAGCGGGATCAAAACGGCCGACAGTCCCACCCCTTTCCGGCCGGGGGACCACGTTCGCTCGGCGGTGGATAACACCGCGTTTTTCAAAAAGCTGCCGAAGGGGGATGCCGATGCCGACAAGACTCTCCCTCGGGACACCCACATGAAAGTGATCCGCGTCGCCGGCAGTTATCTTCAGGTGGAACTCGATACCACCGGCGAAGTCGGCTTTGTGCCTTCCGTCATGGTGGAAAATCCCAATGCCCGCCCCGTCCCGCCGACACTACCGCCCGGCGCAATCCAGGTCTATCCGCCGCTGCCGGGTGCCGGCGCCGCAGTGCCGCTGCCCTCCGTGGACCCGGCCGGTGCCCCGCCTGAAGGCGCGATTCCAACCATCATTGATCCTGACGCGCCAGCGTCGCCCCCCCCCGCCGCTGCCGAACCGCGGCCACCGGTCGAGCCCAAGACCGCACCTCCAGCGCCGCCAGCCCCGAAGACACCCAAGAGCGAATAGCTACTGAGAGGTTTTCGCAGTGCCGAATTCGTAGCGGAGGGCGGAGAGGCAATAGATTGCGGCGGTTTCGACGCGGAGAACAATTTCGCCCAGGGACATGGGCAAGAAGCCTGCGGCGAGGGCCACCGCGGTCTCATCCGCGGAAAAATCGCCTTCAGGTCCGATGAGCAGCGTGGCCCGGGTGGTGCCGGGATGGGCGTGGAGGACTTGCCGCAGTGGCTTGGCTCCGGCAGCAAGTGAGGCTATCAGTTTGAGTTCGGTGCCGGCGGCTTGAGTGGCAATCCAGCGGTCAAAGCCGAGTGGCTCGGCGATGGCGGGGAGTTGGTCCTGGCCACATTGCTTGCAGGCTTCCAGCGCGATGCGCCGCCATTTTTCGGATTTGTCTTCACGGGGATGCACGATGGTATGGCGGGTGACAAGCGGTTGGATCACTGCAATGCCAAGTTCGACGGCTTTCTGAACAATGAGATCCATGTTCCTGCCTTTGGGAATGGCCTGGGCGAGCGTGATGGCCGGCAGGACCGGTTCACCGGACAACATCTCGCCGAGTTCCAAGGCAACGCGCGTGCGGGCCACCGTGAGGACTCTTGCGCGCGCCCGGCTGCCACGACCGTCGAACACCGTGATGATCGCGCCGGGTTGAATCCGCAGGACCTGGGCCAGGTGCTGCGCCTCATCGCCTGTTAGAGCCGCCTGCTGCCCGCACTTCGGCCAGGCGGCGGGAGGGAGGAGAAATCTGGGCATCAGCGAACAAGCGGGTTGGTTTCCAACAAGGCCTATCGGAATACCTGCCGGTAATCAAGTGCTGGATCGCCCCGGCCGGCACCGTCACCACCCCCGCATTGCGGTTAGAAGCCGATGAGGCAGACCAATTCGGTGTCGGTGAAGTCGTCGAGGTTATCGACGGCCGCCTTGAGGACTTCGGCTTCGGCGAGTTCCTGAATGCCGGCAAACGCCTCGTCGGAATTCGCGGCGATGGCATCGGTGGTGCGGGTTGGCGGCGGGTTGAGCGACAGGACGGCGATGGCGAGCGCCGCAGTGGCGGAGACCAGTCCGGCAAGCGGAATGGGGGCGCAGAACCGCTGCCACCACCGGCGGCCAGGCCCGGCGAGCCGCGCGGCGCGGACGGTGTCGTCGGCGAAGCGGGATCCTGCAACCCTCCGGGGGGCTTGGTCGAGCAACTTCCAAACGGCATCGGATTCCCAGGAATCGTCAGGTGGAAGTGGGTTGCGGTTCATGGCTGGAAGGGAATTTACGCCTTAAGGAACCTGTTGACGATGGAAAAGTTGCGCAAATCCGCAAATTCCCCGCGAATTTTCATTTGGGCTCCCGCCTTGCAATCCGCTGCGGCATCGCGCCCACCGGACCATCGGAAATGGGTCTCTGCCATTGGCTTGCAGCAGCAACAGGCCGCGTCCGGAGACGCGACCCGTTGTGTATGAATCCGACAGAAATGTTAGTTAGGCCATGCGTGCGGCGAGCAACGCGCGCTGATGGGTGAGTTCGGCGGGCAGGTGGTCGCCGAGGGAGGCGAAAAATTCCTCCTGGCCGGCGAGTTCGGCCTGCCACTCGGTGTGGTCCAAGGCCATGACCTGCTCGAACTTTTCCTTGGTGAAGCCGTCGAGCCCGGCGGTGTTGAATTCCGCGAAGGACGGGCTGCCGCCGACCTGGGTTTGGCAGGCGCCGATCTGGCCGTTGCAGCGTTTGACGATCCACTCGAGGACCCGCATGTTTTCCCCGTAGCCGGGCCACAGGAATTTGCCGTCGGCGCTCTTGCGGAACCAGTTGACATGGAAGATCTGCGGCAGTTTGGTGATATGCCGGGCCATTTCCAGCCAGTGGCCGAAGTAGTCGCCCATGTTGTAGCCGCAGAACGGCAGCATGGCCATCGGATCGCGGCGGACCTTGCCGAGCGTGCCGGCGGCGGCGGCGGTCATTTCCGAACCCATGGTGGCACCGACATACACGCCGTGGTTCCAATCCATGGCTTGGAAAATGAGCGGCATGGTCGTGGCGCGGCGGCCGCCGAAAACGATCGCATCGATCGGCACCCCATCCGGGTTTTGCCAGTTGGCATCGATTGTCGGGCATTGCACGGCCGGCGCGGTGAAGCGGGCATTGGCATGGGCGGCGCTGCGGCCGCAGTCCGGCGTCCAATTCTGGCCGGTCCAATCAATGAGATGGGCGGGCGGGGTCTTGCTCATGCCTTCCCACCACACGTCGCCATCATCGGTTAGGCCGACGTTGGTGAAGATCGCGTTGGCCTTGATGGACTCCATCGCCAGCGGGTTGGTTTCGTAAGCGGTGCCGGGGGCGACGCCGAAGTAGCCGGTTTCAGGATTGATGGCGTGGAGCTTGCCATCCTCGTGGGGCCACAACCAGGCGATGTCGTCGCCGACGATGGAGGTTTTCCAACCGGCCTCCAGATAGGCCTTGGGCGGAATGAGCATGGCGAGGTTGGTCTTGCCGCAAGCCGAGGGGAACGCGACGGATAGATAGTTGGTGGTGCCATCCGGGGCGTGCACGCCGACGATGAGCATGTGTTCGGCCATCCACTTGTTGTCGCGGGCGATGTTGGACGCGATGCGCAACGCCAGGCATTTCTTGCCTAACAAAGCATTGCCGCCGTAGCCCGAACCGTACGACATGATCTCGCGGGTCTCGGGGAAATGGACGATGTACTTGTCATCATTGCAAGGCCAGGTGGTATCGGCCTGACCGGCGGCGAGGGGCGCGCCGACCGAGTGGAGACAGGGAATGAAGGTGCCGAAGCCATCGCGCTTCTTGGTGATGGCGCCAGCGGCTTCGTCTTCGAGCCGCTTGAGGACGTGGGCGCCCATGTGGCACATGATGCGCATGTTGGTGACGACGTAAGCGCTGTCGGTGATTTCCACGCCGATTTTGGCGAGCGGGGAATCCAGCGGACCCATGCAAAAGGGAATCACATACATCGTGCGCCCTGCCATCGAGCCACGGAATTTCCCGGTCAGTTTGACGCGCATTTCGGCGGGATCGGCCCAATGGTTGGTCACGCCGGCGCCGGCCTTGGTGGTGGAGCAAATGAAGGTGCGGTCTTCCACGCGGGCGACGTCCGAGGTGGTCGAGCGGGCCAGGAAGCAATTCGGGCGTTTCTCGGGATTGAGGCGGGTGAAGGTGCCCTTTTCGACGAGGAGGGATGTGAGGCGGTCCCACTCGGCCTGAGAGCCGTCGCACCACTCGACGCGGTCGGGGGTGCAAAGGGCGGTCATTTCAGTGACCCATAGTTGAAGGGCGGCGTGGGTGGTGTTTGCGGTGTTGGTCATAGCGTGCGGCATTAGAGCCGAGCTTGGTCCGCTTGGCAACCTTATGAGGGAAAGTGCCTCGAAATTGGCAATAAATGCGGATTGCGGCAGCCTCGGCGCGAAAAAATGGCGGCGGATGCGCCCGCCGCCATAAAAACCCCCTGTGCGGGCCGCCGTCGCCCCGCGCCTCGCGACGTGAGGCGGTGGCCGCCCAGAATACCAAGTGTTGAACCCGGTATTCATAAAACGCCGCCAGCGGGAAAACGTTTCGGCAAATCCGCTAATTTCGCACTTTTTGTTGCGGTTCTTGCGGACGGGTGCCAGCAGTGCTAAGTCCGCCGTGCATGGGACTGGCAGATCGAAATTACGGACACACGCGCCACCGGGAGGATGCCGGGCCTTCGCGCCTCACGCCGGTCGTCAAGTGGCTCATTATCGTCAACCTGGCGGTGTTTTTCGGCGACATCCTCTTGTTCGATGGCACCCTGTTCAATTGGGGCTGCTTCACCATTCATTCTGCCTTGGGCCAGGGCCGGGTGTGGGAATTTCTAACATTCCAATTCCTGCATGCCCACGTGTTGCACGTGTTGTGCAACATGGTGGGGCTGTTTTTCTTCGGCCCGTGGGCGGAACGCTGGTGGGGCGGGCGGCGGTTCCTGGCGTTTTATCTGCTGTGCGGGGCGGCCGGCGCCGCCTTCTACACCGTGCTGGCGTCGGTGGGAATCCTGCAGCCGCCGCCACCCCCGTGGTCGCTGCAAACCATGCCGCTGGTCGGTGCCTCGGCCGGCATTTACGGCATTCTGGTGGGGGTGGCTGTGCTCGCGCCCCACCTGCGGGTGATGTTGTATTTTCCCCCGATCGAACTTTCGATGCGGCAGCTGGCCATCGCCGTGCTGGCCATCGCCGCGGGCTCGGTGCTGCTGAATTTGGGCGGCAACGCGGGCGGTGAGGCCGGCCACTTGGGCGGTGCCATTGTGGGGTTTCTGCTGATGCGCCAACCGTGGCTGCTGCGGTGGGCGGAAGGAGGCGGCCCCGGAGTGGAAATCATCCGTCCGAAAATCTTTGGTGCCCGCCCTGATTCCAAGTTGCGGCCGCGCACCGAGATCGATTTGCAGACCCAGTCCGAGGTGGACCGGATTCTTGATAAAATCTCCCTGCAGGGATTCCAGAGCCTGACCACTGCCGAACGCGAGACGCTCCAGCAGGTTGCCAAATCCAGTCCTCCCGAGCCATGACCGACGCCGAAATGATCGACACGCCAGATGCCGCCCTGCAATTGACCCGCCTGCGGGCGATCATGCACCGCTTGCGGGCACCGGGCGGCTGCCCGTGGGATGCGGAGCAATCCCATGACTCACTCATTCCCAACCTCATCGAAGAGGCCTACGAGACGGTGGATGCCATCCAGCGCGGCGATTTCAATCACCTCAGGGAAGAACTCGGCGATCTGCTGCTGCAAGTCGTCTTCCACTGCGAACTGGCGGAAGAGGCCGGCCGTTTCAACCTCGACGAGGTCGCCCGCGAGATCGGTGACAAGCTGGTGCGCCGCCATCCCCATGTGTTTGGCGACAGCGCGGCGGCCACTTCCGATGCCGTGCTCCAACAATGGGATCAGATCAAGCGTGCGGAAAAAGGCCACGGCGAACAACCCTTTCTCCACGGCATCGGCAAGGGCCTGCCCGCACTCCTGCGGGCCGTGAAGCTCCAAAAAAAGGCGACCAAGGTCGGCTTCGACTGGCCGGATGAGGCTGGCGTGCTCGCCAAAATCCGCGAGGAACTCGATGAACTCCAATCCGCCATTGATGCCGGCAATTCACCGGCGATCGCCGAGGAAACCGGCGATTTGTTGTTCTCCATTGTCAATCTAACAAGATTCCGGCGGCTCGACCCGGAACTGGTGATGGCCACCTCCAACGCCAAGTTTGAACAACGCTTCGGCACCATGGAACACTTGCTCCAATCCGCGGGCCTCAGCCTGGAAGCCGCCACTTTGGAGCAAATGGAAGCCGCCTGGGAACAGGCGAAATCGCGGCTCAAGGAGCGCTTGTGACCCGCACCCGGAGCGCTTTCGGATGTTAGATCGTAAACCCTGGCCAGGCCTCCGGTCCCCGCGGGATCGCCTCCAAGGACAAGCCCGATGGCGTTGGTCTGGTCGTCGCGGTGCGGGTCCGCCGCGGGACCAACCATGTTAGGACCGGTGACGCCGGGAAAACACGTGTTCCCAGGTGCCTCGTTACGGATGGTTCATCGCCGGGTCGGTGATGGCGGCGGTCTTCATCGGGGGGAGGGATTCGACGATGCGCTGTGGCCACTGGGAATCCACAGGATGGGCCCGCACATAGGCGGCGCGATCCAGATGTTCTTGCTGTAAGTGTCCTTCAATGTTCGCAGAAGTGAGGAAGACTCCGAATTGATTCGTGCCGCCGGTTCCAAACAGGCGGTTCAAAACCATCGCGCCAAGCACGGGGGTGGCATGAGTGCTTTCAACGAAGTATTTCATCGTCAAGCCATGAACATCCGCGGGCGGCACTTCCTCCGCCGACGGCCCGGCATACCCGGTGGCGTCAAGCAGCGGCACTTTGCCCTCCAGGCCCTCCTCGGCGAGGAGCTGCACCAAACTGCGCTTGAAATTCTCGAAGCTCTCACCTTTGCCGCAGGCGTGGAGCAATTCGAGTTCCAGGGCGTGTACCGGCATGATGATGAGCCGCAGGTCGATGCGCTGCTCCCGGCAGTCGCGGATTATCTTGCGCAGAACCTCCAGCCGACTGGCGGAGCCGGAAAGCTGCGACCGATAGTCGGGCGCGGCGCGGCGCATGATCTGCTCAAAATACGAGCGATGCGAAAAATCCTCGGCGGCCCGGTACTTGATGAAACCTGATAGGTCCTGTAGCGACAATCCACGGCCTGCGATCCGGTTTTCAATGACTTTGATGGACTCCTTGACTGCTAGGTGGCCGATAAGGCGTTTGGCGTAGTAATCCACGCGGTCGAATTTCGGGTTGAACCGCGTTTCCATGAAATCGAGAATGTAATCCGGACCCTCCGAGAACATGTAGTAGTCCAGCCCCAGGATGACCAGGCGGGGCGGCTTGCCGTTGTTCGCGCGAACGGTCCGCAGCACCGCCGCAAGTTCGACGAGCGTCGGGGCCGTCAAGGCCAGATTGACCGTGCGATTGCTCCGAAACAGCGGGTAATCCGCCGGCAGCCCGCCGAGCACGTGCGAAGAACCCAGGGTGACAATTTCCCAGCCCGACTGGTGGGCCAGTTCCGCCTTGCCCTGCCGCGTGTCCACCCGCGGTCGATATCGTTCTAACGACCGGAGGTGGAATTTTGGAAACGCCCCGATCGGATCGACCAGCATGTTGAATACCGCGACCACCGCCAGGCAACCCGCGACCACCGCCAGCCAGATCCGGAAAAAGCGAAAGTGATTCAGGGGTGTCATGACTCAAAATTGCCAGTAGATGAATTCGCTCACCCGCGAGAGCCCAAGGATTGACGCCACCATCAGTGCTGCCAGCACCAGTGCCCAGCCGACCGTTGGATGCCATTCGAGACGGCGGCCCAGCCACGCCGGCGTGGGTGCCAATCCCACCTTGTCGGTGCCGGCGGTGTACTCCAACGCCGGTTGATAGCATGCTAGCATTTCATGGGTGTTCGGCAAAAACCAGACCACCGGCAGCATCGCCGCACTCGCCCACGCGGCGGTGGCCAGCGGAATGTCCGTCGAGGCAAACGAGAACCCGTTCAAGCCGAACATCGACCCCACCAGCTTGAACGCCGCCGCCTCGGAGGCCGCCCGGAAGAACACGTAGGACACCAGCACCGCCACGAAGGTGATCAAGCGGCCGGTCCAGAGCCCTGCCAACCGCGGATCGTCCGAGGCGCGGCCGCGGCGAGCCCGCCACGCCGACCAGGCGTGGTAGGTAGAGAGGTACACCCCGTGCAAGCCTCCCCAGATGACGTAGGTCCAGCCCGCGCCATGCCACAATCCGCCGATCAGCATGGTGGCCATCAAGTTCACGTAGCGGCGTGCCGTGCCGTGCCGGTTGCCGCCCAACGGGATGTAAAGGTATTCGCGCAGGAGGCGCGACAACGTCATGTGCCACCGCCGCCAGAAACCCGCGATGTTGCGCGCCTTGTAGGGCGAGTTGAAATTGATCGGAAGCTTGATGCCGAACAATCGTGCCAAGCCCAGTGCCATGTCCGAATACGCCGAGAAATCGAAGTATACCTGCATCGCGTATGCCATCACTCCCACCCACGCCGCGCCAAACCCGGGCGTCGCTCCCGTCTGCGCCGCGTTGAAAACCGGCGTGGCCCAGCGTGCAAACTGATCCGCGATCAGGACCTTCTTCGCCAGGCCAAACACGAACATCGTGATTCCCACCGCCACATCCGCCCAGTCCACCCACTGCCGGTGCTCGCGGCGGAATTGTGGCATCATCTCGCCGTGATGGACGATGGGGCCGGCAATCAAGTGCGGGAAAAAGGTGATAAACAGGCAAAAATCGCGAAAATTGTAGCCACGCGTCTGGCCGTTCGCCGAGTCCACCACGTAGGTGAGCGCCTGGAACGTGTAGAACGAAATGCCGATCGGCAGAATCACATTCAGCTCCGGCCAGTGGCACCCAAACACGGCCCTCACATTGTTCACGAAGAAATCGGCGTACTTGTAGTACCCCAGGAACATCAGATTGGCCGTGACTCCCAGCCGCATCAGCCAGCGGGAGTTGCGGCTGCCGGGCTCCATCCGTCCCAACTGGGTTCCGATCAGGTAATTGACCACCATCGATTCACCGATCATCCAAAGATTGCTCCAATTGCCCCAGCCGTAGAAAAACACCGACACCACCACGAGCCAGTTGAAGGTCCACGAAATCTTCCCGCGGCTGCGCAGCACCACAAACACAGCGAGCGCCACCGGCAGGAACACGAGAATGAAGTGATACGAATTGAACAGCATGGAGGGTCCGGCTGGCGCGGATAATTGCGAGGGTTCCGTCGCCGAGACAACTCAAATTTTCAGCCGCACACCGCGCCGCTCATCAATAAGGGGAGACTCCTTTTATTGAAATCGGCGGCTTTCAGAATCGCCGGGTTGAGGAAGTCAACGTCCCACTCAGCCAAAGCCCAACCCCCGACCGGCGATTTTTTGCCAATGGGTGAAAGGCTGCCCCTGTGTTGCGGTATCCTAGGGCGTCGTACCCGCTCCAAGCCGCCATCCCTGCCTGCCCCCGAGGCTGGCAGGAAATCTGCCCGGACCGACCGCCTCACCCGCTCACTCGTTGCCACCCTAACAAAAATCATGCGCCCGACTCTCCGCCCCGTGTTCCAACCCCTCGCGTGCCTGACGGGCCTGACCATCCTGGCCCTGGCCCCGGTGGTGGTGGCCCAGCAGAAGACCGCCGCCGAGGACCTCCTGATCAACGATTTCGAGGCGGCTGACTACGGCCAGTGGAAAGTCGAAGGCACGGCCTTCGGCCCAGCCCCCGCCAAGGGAACCCTCGAGGGCCAGATGGAAGTCACGGGGTTCAAAGGCAAGGGACTGGTCAACTCCTTTCGCGGGGGTGACGGCAGCACCGGCACGCTTACCTCGCCGGAGTTGACCCTCGCGCGTGACTACCTCACGTTTCTCATCGGCGGCGGCGGCCATCCGGGCAAGACCTGCATGAATCTGCTCATCGAGGGCAAAGTGGCGCTCACCGCCACCGGTCCGAACACCGAGCCCGGCGGCAGCGAAGCCCTCAACTGGGAAAACTGGGACGTCAGGAAGTACAAGGGCAGCAAGGCCGTCATCCAGATCGTCGATGCGGAGACGGGCCCCTGGGGCCACATCAACGTCGACCATATCTCGCAGAGCAATACCCCGGCGAAGAAGAATCCCGTGATCGGACCGCCCAAACCCAACAAGCCAACCCCGCTCGAGGTCAAAATCACCGGCAAGTATCTCATTTTCCCCGTGTCTAACAAAGGGCGCGGCGGCCGCATGACCATCATGGTCGGCGACCAACTGGTCCACAATATCGACTGCGATTTCGCGCCTAACAAGGACGCCATCGACTGGTGGGGCTATCTCGACATGGCGGAATACCTTGGCAAGACCGCGCGGGTCGTCGCCAGCGCGGCGCCGGACATTTGCGCGCTGATCGCCTCGAGCAACACCATCCGCCACCTCCAACCGCCGTATGACGAGGCGCTGCGCCCCCAGTTCCACATGAGCCAGTTGCACGGCTGGAACAACGACCCGAATGGAATGTGCTACGCCGACGGCCAATACCATTTCTTCTGGCAGAGCAACCCGGCGGGGCCTAACTGGGGCAACATGTACTGGGGACACGCCACCAGTCCCGACATGGTACACTGGACCGAGCAGGACGCCGCGCTGCGCCCGTTCGGCGGCAACACCGTGAACCGCCACCCGGCCATGGCCGTCAATAACTGCTTCTCCGGCAGCGGCAACGTCGATATCAACAACACCAGCGGCTGGCAGAAGGGTAAGGACCCCACGATGGTTCTGGTCTTCACCGACACCGGCTGCGGCGAGTCTATCGCATACTCTAACGACCGCGGCCGGACCTGGCGCTATTACACCGGCAACCCGGTCATCAAGCACTCGGGCCGCGACCCGAAGCTCATCTGGTACGAACCGGGCAAGCATTGGGTCATCGCCGTGTTCGACGAGCGCGCGCCCGTGGGCAACAACATCGCCATTTACACCAGCACGGACCTCAAGACGTGGGAATATGCCAGCAGCATTCCCGGCTTCTTCGAGTGTGCGGAACTTTTCCAACTGCCGGTGGATAACAACCCGCAGAAGACCAAGTGGGTGATCTTCGCCGCCGACGCCAAATATGCCATCGGCGAATTTGACGGCAAGAAATTCACGCCCGACCAGGCAGGCAAGCACCAGCTTCACTGGGGTCCCTACTACGCCTCGCAATGCTTCAGCAACCCGCCCGACCGCCGGGTCGTGCAGATCGGCTGGGCACAAATCGCCATGCCCGGCATGCCGTTCAACCAAACATTCAGTTTGCCCACCAATTTAACGCTACAAACCACCGACGACGGCGTCCGCCTGTTCGCCACCCCGATTAAGGAACTCGAGCTGCTGCGCAAGCCCAACCCCAGAACGGCGGAGAACAAGGAACTAACGACCGAGGTGCCGCTGTTCAAGTTCGACGCCCCCGGCCAACTCGTCGATCTGGTGGTGACCTTGAAGCAGGGCACCGCCTCGCAAGCCGTCCTGCGCTTCGGCGCCAATACCGCGACTTATGATTTCGGCAGCCAAAAACTCGACGAGATGCCGCTGAAGATGAAGGATGGCAGGGTGACGTTGCGCGTGCTGGTGGATCGCCCGATGTATGAGTTGGTCGGCGGCGGCGGGGCCTGCTATAAGACCTGCGCCCGCGGCGACATGGGCAAACCCCTCGGCACCATCTCCCTAACCGCCCAAGGCGGGGCGCTCACCGTCGAGTCGCTCAAGGCCTACGAAATGAACTCGGCCTGGAAAAAGCCTGCCGCACCTGGAAAGTAGCTGCGCCGCATCACAGTCATTTCTTGGTTCTTCGTGTTGATCCATCCCGGTTCGTTCACCATGGGATCGGACAAAAGCGCCGCCAATAACGAGAAACCAGCCCACAAGGTCACCCTCACCAAGCCGTTCTACATCGGCAAATACGAGGTCACGCAGGAGCAATGGCAACAAGTCATGGGCAACAATCCCAGCAACTTCAAAGGCGCGAAGAATCCGGTCGATGGGGTGGGTTATTTTGACGGAATGGGCACTTCGATGAACTTCAGACCGGGGACATCGCGGAAGTCCTTGGGATTCGTGTCAATCAGGAAGCCCATGGATTGCGCAGTTCGTTCAAGGTGCCTTGGCGGGTTTTCCTGCCGCGGGCAACGGCCGCGGTGAGGGCGTCCGCCGTGGCATCGTCGAGTGTGCGAAACATGTCTCCCATGACCGCCAAGGCATCCAGCGCCGGCGGTTCGGGCACCAAGCGGGCAATCGGCTTTTGATTGCGGACAAGCACCACTTCCTCTTGATCCATCTCGATCCGGTCCATCACCGCACTGAAATTCCTGGCGACCTCGGTTACGGACAGCGTCTTCATGTGGATGACGATATCAGATGTAATCAGATTTGCAAGGGATTCTTTGACGAGAGTTTTGATCCCGGCCTTGCCCGGCCCCATTCTTTAGTCCATCTTCCCGCCAGCGGCATTCCCGCCAGAGTCTTTGCCTCAATCGCGAGCTTGACAGGGGATGGGCCAGACGGTATCCGTTCATCGCTTCTCAGCGGCGCGCGGATGGCACGAAGAACGACTTTGTCCGGCGGGCCTGCCAAAGCAATTTCCCATCAACGATACGGATATGAATCATTTCACGGCAATTGTTCACCGGGGAGAGCCGGATGAAGGCGGATTTTGGGCGACATGTCTGGAAGTTCCGGGCGCGAATGGGCAGGGCGAGACCAAGGAGGAATGTCTCGACAACCTCAAGGAAGCCATTCAGCTCATGCTGGAAACCGAGCGCGAGGAGGTTTTCCGACTGGATCCCAAGGCGGAAATAGCGGAACTGGTATTGGCATGAGACGGCGGTCACTGCTCGGCCATCTTCAGCAACATGGCTGCGTGCCGGTTCGCGAAGGGGGCAGCCATTCCATTTGGAGCAACCCGCTAACAGGGCGCAAGGAAGCCGTGCCACGGCACAACGAAATCAAGAAGCACCTGGCGCATTCCATCTGCCGCAATCTGTCCGTGCCGGTTCCGCCCGGCGATTGAAGCGGTCATATTCCCGCAGGATGTCGTGGTGCAGCATTCCTTTTTGCTGGCGTTCCGGCAGGCGTTCCGGCTGCGTTCCGGCTTGTGGGATCGGGTGATTCGGGTTAATTGCGTGGCGCGATGGCGGAGGGATTGATGCGGTGGAATTACCCCAAAGACCTGCCGGTGGTGGAACACCGGGAGGAGATCCTTGCCGCCGTCAAAGCCCACCAGGTGGTGGTGGTGGTCAGCGAGACTGGGTCGGGCAAGACGACCCAACTGCCGAAAATGGTGGCGGAGGTGCTCGGTGAGTCGGGCGGTCGCATCGGTTGCACCCAGCCGCGACGGATTGCCGCGGCGAGTGTGGCGCGGCGGGTGGCGGAGGAGTTGGCCGTGCCGCTGGGCGGGTTCGTCGGCTATCAGGTGCGCTTCGAGGAGCGGCTCAGCCAGCAGACGCGGATCAAATTCATGACCGATGGCATCCTGCTGGCGGAAACCCAAGGCGACCGCAATCTCAAGCAGTATGCGGCTTTGATTCTCGATGAAGCCCACGAACGATCGCTCAATATCGACTTCTTGATCGGCTATTTGAAGCGCTTGCTGGCAAAGCGTCGGGATTTGAAATTGTTGATTTCGTCGGCGACGATGGACGCGGGGGCGTTTGCGGAATTTTTCAGTGAGGGCGGGATACCGGCACCGGTGATTGAGGCCCCGGGTCGCTTGTTTCCGGTAGCGGAGGTTTTTCTGCCGCCACTGGAGGATGAGGATTTGCCGCAGCAGGTGGCGCGGGCGGTGGATTGGCTGGGAGAGCTTGAGCCAAGCGGCGATGTGCTGGTGTTTCTGCCGGGTGAGCGTGAAATCCGCGAGTGCGCCGAGGTGCTGGAGGGGCGGCGCTATCGGCAGACTGAGGTGCTGCCTTTGTTCGCGCGATTGGGACTGGGTGACCAGCAGCGGGTGTTTCAGCCGGGGTCCAAGCGACGCCTGATCCTGGCGACGAATGTGGCGGAGACGTCGCTGACGATTCCGCGGATCGCGTGCGTGGTGGATTCCGGGGTGGCGCGGGTGAGTCGGTGGAGCCCGGGGCGTGGGGTGCAGCGATTGCAGATCGAGCCGGTAAGCCAGGCGAGCGCGCGACAGCGCAAGGGGCGCTGCGGACGGGTGCGGGACGGCGTTTGTGTTAGATTGTATGAGGAGAGTGAGTTGATAGAACGGCCGGAGTTCACGGATCCTGAAATCCGGCGCAGCTCGCTGGCCGGGGTGATTCTGCGGATGAAATCGCTGAGCCTGCCGGAGATCGGGGAATTTCCGTTTCTGGATCCGCCGGCGCCCAAGGCAGTGGCGGAGGGCTATCGGACGCTGCGCGAGGTGGGGGCGCTGGACAAGGCGCGTGATCTAACCGACTACGGGCGGCAGATGGCGCGGCTGCCGGTGGATCCGCGGCTGGGGCGGATGTTGCTAGAGGCACGCAAGGAGAAGTGCCTGGCGGAGGTGCTGCCGATCGTGGCGATTCTGGAGTCCAACGATCCGAAGGAGCGTCCCGCGGAAAAGTTGCGGGAGGCGGATGCGGCGCACGAGCGATGGAAAGACATTGACAGCGATTTCATGGGCATGTTGCGGCTGTGGAACGATGTTTCGCGGTTTCGGGACGAGCGCGGCCGGTGGCAGCGCAACGCGTTGCGGAAGTTCGCGGGATCGGCGTTTCTCAACGCGCGGCGGGTGATGGAATGGGCCAACGTGCATGACGAACTCGCTGAATTGCTAGAAAGCGAGTGGCGAATCCGGATTGGAAAGTTGGCGAAGGATTCGGGCGGCTGGGCGCCGTATGCCAGCATCCATCGCTCGTTGCTGGCCGGGGTGCCGCGGCAGTTCGGGTTGTGGGATCGGGAAAACAAGGCGTATCGCAGTGGGGCGGGCGGATTTTTCGCGATTTTCCCGGGGTCGGGCTTGTTCGGGGCGGGGCAGCGCTGGGAATGGGTGCTAGGAATGGAGTTGGTGGAGACCTCGCGCTTGTGGGCGCGGCGGGTGGCACGCATTGAGCCGGAATGGGTCGAGCAGGTGGCGCCGCACTTGTGCACGAGCAAGTATGGGGAGGCGCATTGGGACGAGGCGCAGGGCGCGGTGTATGGGAAGCAGACGGTGCTGTGTGGCGGCCTGCCGGTGGTGGCGGGGCGGCGGGTGCATTACGGGCGGGTGGATGCGAAGGCGGCGCACGGGATCTTCCTGCGGGAAGGGATGTTAGGCGGCGGCCTGCGGCGGCAGTGCCGGTTCCTGGAGCGGATGAAGGAGATGAAGGAGGACCTGGAACTGATCGAGCAAAAGTTGCGGCGGCCGGGCGGGTTGTGGAGCGACGAGGCGGTGTTGCGCTTCTTCGAGGAGCGGGTGCCCGCGGACATCATCACCGAGGCGGCGTTTCACAAGTGGCGCGAGCGAAACGAAGATATGTTAATGTTAGATATGGCCGATGTGGTGGACGCGGACTTGGAGGACATGGGCTTGGACCGGTTTCCCGACGTGCTCAGGCACGAAGGGGACGAGTATGCGCTATACTATCATGCGGCGGCCGGCGAGCGCGACGACGGTGTGACATTGGGCGTGCATGTGGATCAATTGCCGAAGCTGCCTGACTGGCTGCCGGGCTGGGGGGTGGATGGGAATTTGCGCGAGCGGGCGGAGATCTTGCTGCGCTCGCTGCCCAAGGATTTGCGGCGGATTTGCCAGCCGATCGCGGCGGTGGCGGATGGCTTTGCGGAGGTGTGGAGCCTCGCGCCGAAAGACGTCTCGGTCACGCGGGCATTGAGCGATTATGTCCGCGAGCGTGCCGGCGCGCGGGTGGAGCCGGCGGAGTTTGATCTTAGCAAATTGCCGCCGGAACTGGTGACCAAGGTGTGGGTTTGCGATGACGAGGGCGAGGAACTGGCAATGGGCGATGATGTGGCGCTGCTCAAGTTACAATTGTCGGACCGGATGCGGGTGCGCTTCGAGGCGGTGGCCAACGCGAGCGTGGAGCGGCGCGGGATGAGCACGTGGGATGGCGAGGTGTTGCCGGAGCGGGTGGAAACACCCGGTGGCGCGGCCTTTCCAGCGTTGTTAGATGATGGCAAAACCGTGGGCGTGCGGGCGTTCACGTGTGTTGAGGAGGCGGTGGAATCCCACCGGGCCGGCGGAGCCCGGCTGTTGTGGCTGGCGCATCCGGAGCAGGTGGCATACCTGCGCAAGAAATTTCCGCTGGGAATCCGGGCCAGGATCGAGTTGCCGCGGCTGGGGCCGGGCGGCACCTCGCTGGACGAGTTGATATTGTTGGCGGCGGAAGGCGCGGCGGGCGGGGTGTTTCCGCGCTCGCCGGACGGGTTCCGTGTTCTAACAGAACAGGCGCGCGGCCGCTGGCATGTGGCCGCTGCGGCGGTGGGAAAAAGCCTGGACGGGATGGTGGAGGTGCTGCCGGAGGTGCGGGCGTGGATTGCCGCGCAGCGCAAGGATCGCAACCTCGGCCCGGTGGCGGAAGATTTGGAGGAGCAACTGGCGTGGTTGTTGCGCGGGCACTTTGCCTGGCACGCCGGGTTTGAGCGGTTCCGGGACTATCCGCGGCGGTTTCAGGCGATTCGTTCGCGGCTGGGCCGGCTGGCGTCACTGCCGCTTGTCAAGGATTTGGAAAAAACAGAGCGGCTGCGGCGGCTGTGGCTGCCGTGGTTCCGGCGCTGGACCGAATCGCCGGAAGACGCCCGCCTGTGGGAGTTGGGTTGGATGTTAGAGGAGTATCGGATTTCGCTCTTCGCGCCGGACGTGCGCTGCGCCACCAAGGTCTCGGAGAAGCGGATCGGGGAGTTGGTTGGGAAACTTTGTTAGCGGGGTGCCGGGCGGAACACGTTGGTGAATACCCTGATGGCCTCTTCGCTGCCGCAAATATAGACCGCGTCGCCGGCTTCGAAGCGGAACCCGCGGTCGAGATGGACGAGCAATGTGCGACCCCGTTCGATCGCCACCACCGAGCACCCCGTGCGGGTGCGGATGCGCAAATCGGCGGGGTGTTTGCCGACCAGGTCCGGCGATGAGACCATGGAGATTTTCAGCGACTGATCAAGCGCGATGGATTGTTTGCCGAGGAGTTTGCGGGCCAGGATCTGGCCGGTGACCTGGCTGATGGACAGTGCGAAATCCGCCCCCGCGCTGTGGATGCGATCCACGTTTTCAGGGCCGTTCACGCGGGCGATGACCGGCACGTGCGGAGCGAGATCCTTGAGAATGACGGTGGCAAACAAGGTGGTGGAATCCTCGGCCAAGGCCAGAATCACCGCCTGCGCGTCCCCCACGCCCGCTTGCTTGAGCACCGTGGAATCGAGCACGCTGCCCACCACATCCACCCCGTCGCCGGCTTCCTGCGAGATGACGCGGACTTTTTCGCCCGCGTCTCGCAACAACTCCGCAACCTTGCGTCCGACCTCGCCGTTACCGGCGACGACATACGGACCCTGGCGATGGTCCGCCGTGGAACTGCCGCAAGCATCGATGAATCGTTCGATGTTTTCGGGGCTGCCCGCCACAATCAGAATTCCGCGTGGCTCAACCCGCATGTCCGGTGACGGTGGCGCGATCAAGCGACCGCCCACCCACTGGCCGATGACCGTCACGCTCATTTCGCTACCGATTTTCGCCTCCGCCAGGGTTTTGCCGGCGAGCGGGCTGCCGGGTGGAATGAGCGCCTCGCTGATCTGCAGTTTGTGGCCGAGTTTTTGCACGCTGGCCACCGCCGGACTGACTTTGCGACTGGCGCGGGCGGCGAGTGCGGCACCAAGGACATGCCGCGGGGTATAGGCAGCGGAGGCACCAGCCAGAATGGTGGGCTGGCGATGCAGCGGTGTCTCGATCAGGGCGAGAATGCTGCCGGTGAAGCCGAGTTGGCGTGCGGTGATTGCCGTGGCGGCATTGCGATGATCGCTGTCGTTGAGGATCAGCGCCCGAGCGTTGGCGAGGGCGACGCGTTCCATGACGCGGCCTTCCAGACTGCCACAGACCACGCGGGTGCCCGCTTCCAGCACTCGCCGGGCCTCGGCTTCATCTTCCTCGATGATCACCGGCGTCACTGCGGCCAATTTCAGTTCCTCAATCAGTGAGAACACGGCCGCGCCGTTGCGGTAGATCAGCACATGATCGCGGGCCTCCTTGCAGTCTGCGGGCAGCCGGGTTTCAAAGCGTTCTTCGAGGAATGGGATCAGATAAATGGGGAAAATGAGGAAGACCAGAAAGACTCCGAGGAACTGCACCGAAACGACCAGCAGGACCATCAACGGATGCTTCCAACTCGAGTCGTAGCCATAACCGGTGGTGGAAAGGGTTTCGGCGGCCCATTCGAGCGATTGCAAGAACCCCCGCGGCTTGCCTTCCAAGTGCCGCATGCCCACCATGTAAAGCAGCGCGGCGGCAAGCAGCACCGCGGTGATTGCCAGCATGAGGGTCAGAAGGCGCTTGTGGGATCGTTTCACGGTAGGCCGGCATCCCTAACGAAGGACTTGGTGGCCACGAGGGAAACCGGCAGGGTCAATTTGGAGGATTCCGAGACCCTGTCGGTGGTGGAGGTGACGGTGCCTTTGAGGGTGAGCGAGACGTCGAGCATGGTGTCGAGATCGACGATGACCTGGCCGGTGAGTTCGATCTTGGCGGTGGTTTCGGTGCCGTCCCGGTGGAAATCCCCGCCCGTGCTGTGGATGGCGACGTCGATCACCGCGGTGCGGCTGGTTGTCGAGTTGCGAACCTGGCGCAGGGTCATGGTGCCAATGCTCTGGGCCTTTTCCGTATCGCGCTCGATGATCTTTTTGACCCAGGCCGGATCGAATTCCCAGGAGTCGCCGAGCGCGACTTCGCGTGCGGGATACCAATCGCGTTTCAGATACATCTTCATTTCGTCGATTTCGGCGGTGATCTGGCTGAGCGGCACGGAACCGTCGAGTTGGAAAGTCCAGTCGGCCGCGGGGGCTTTGGTCATGGCGAACATTTTGCCGGTGAGCGGGCTTTGCTCGGTGACCTTGTCCTCCTTGCCATAGAGCAAGGTCTTGGCGGAACTGGTGAATTTGGGCACCCGCACCATGCCGCGGCGCGTGCCGTCCGCGGCCGGTTCGCGAAACATCCAGATGAGGTCCCGATCCCGGATGACCTCGATGGTGCCGCGGCTGGTTTGGCCGGAGACGGTCTTTTCGATGGTGCCGCCGTGGGTCTCGGAGTGGGTGACCAGGCGCACGCTTTCACCGGGCTTACCGCGGACCGGGCCGAACGCGATGCCGGCGCCGGCCGGGCTGAGGCAGGCCACGAGGGCAAGAGCGGATGCGGCAAGGCGTGAGTGTGTCATACGCGGGAAGTGTGCCGCCTCGGGGAGGGCCTTGTCAAACGCAAACGCGGCGCTCACAATCTGGCCAGAGTGCCTTCGGTGACGCCGAGTTTTTCCAGCGCTTGAACTTCATTGAGGAGCGCGCCGGCATCAAGGGTGCCGGCGAGGAGGTTTTGATAGGCGAGGATCGTGGTGGCGGCCTCCGAGGCGGATTCATCTAGCAATTCGATGCGGAAACGGGCCAGCCCGGCGGCGCGGAGGGCGTCGTAGTAGCGGGCGCCGGTTTGCGCCTTGCCATTGAAGAGGGTGTTGCGGCAGCCGACGTCGGCTTGCAGGCGGTGCAGCATTCCGACGCGGTCGCGCAGGTGCACGACCTGGGTTTCACAGGGGCGGCCGCAATCCTTGTAGGTGGTGCCGGTGCTCAGGAACGCGCAAAAGACACAGTGCTGCATGTGGAACAGCGGCATGTGTTGGTGGAGGGTCAGCTCAAACCATGCGGGCGGGGCGGCTTGCAGGAGGTCGAGCACCTGGCCGATGTTGAGATCGTAGGAGACGGTTAGGTAATCGAGGCCGGCGGTTTCCATGAGCGACCTGGCGGTGATGGGATTGGCCACGTTGAGGGAGAAATCGCCGATCTTGATGAAGTCGCTACGATTCCTGTAGTAGTTCAGGGCGCCAAGGTTGCGCAGCAGCAGGCCATCCGGCTCGGCGTGTTCGATGAGCTTGAGATAGCCAAGTTCACCGGGCTTGAGGATGCGCGGGGTGGCGAGATGGAGCGCGGGGTGATAGGTGCCGGCTGTGGCGGATCTAACAATCCGGACGGCGTCTCGGTAGCGGCGGGGGTCCTCGAAGTCGCAGTAGAGGGTGGCGACGTGGTTATCGAGAGCGGCGCCAACTTGTTCGAGGGTGCGGCAGAGGACGGAGAGTTGTGGGG
>Ga0073936_10003314_pt1 | contig 23182 bp, 15 predicted proteins | sample AliMusrvi5mmetaG_FD_87041 | JGI IMG/M metagenome (GOLD analysis project Ga0073936, IMG submission 87041) | Freshwater lake bacterial and archeal communities from Alinen Mustajarvi, Finland, to study Microbial Dark Matter (Phase II) - Alinen... | ecosystem: Environmental > Aquatic > Freshwater >... | reverse complement strand
TTTGGGGATTGAGATTTCACTCTATCCCGTCACCGCTGAAAACCCGTAGTAGATCACGTGTCCAACAACGGCTGGCCGCAGAACCGATGCGCGGCCGCCTTGCCGGTGGTTCCGGCTTCCAACTTTGATAAAATGAAACCTAGCTCAGGCCTGGCTGGCGTCGGAGAGAACGGCGTCGGCCAGCCTAACCGCTGGCCGAGCCGAGAACATGAGCGAACATCATTGGTGCTGTGAAGCGATGGCATTGCAGGTGACGCACAAATGCGACACCCATTCCGACCTTGCCGAGTGCGGGGATGTCGTCGTGATCTACACGCCGGAGTTCGACGAATACGGAATCCCTTATCGCGACGGCGGTGCTTCGATGCAGACAATCAGCTTCTGCCCATGGTGTGGAACTCGGCTCCCAGAATCGAAACGCCCACGATGGTTTGACGAATTGGCACGCCTTGGGTTCGATGATCCTTTCATTCAAGAAATCCCTGAAGAGTTTCGCACAGATACTTGGTGGAGAAGCAAGGCTGACCAACAACGGCTGGCCGCAGAGCGGGACGCCTTACCGTAGTGCAGGCCGCCACCCTCTGATACAATCAACCGTAGTTTGGGCTTGGCTGGCGTCGGAGAATACGGCGTCGGCCAGCCTGACCGTTGGTAATGCCGAGTGGTTCGTTACTTCGACGCTACCAAGATGAAAGGTCATTCGCGATGCTCCAGATACTTGCTCTTGTCGCCTTGATCGGCGTTGCAATCAATACAACACGGACGGTTCATCGGGAGCGCGCCGTCTTTGCCGAGTTTGGACAATCCACCGCGATCGGATGGCTTGTGTGGTTGTATCCGCTGCCGCCGGTGATTGTGGCATTCATTCCTGCGTCACGTCTTTTGATTTATCTGCCTCCTGCCTGCCTTCTGTTCTTTGGACCAGCTATCGCCGTTGCGATGGTGAACAAACGACGTTTCCAACGCGCTGGAACGGACAGAGTGGATCAGGCGCAGCGTACTGCAGATTATGTGGCGATGTCCGGCGTGTTCGCAAGTGTCGCGTTTATCGGTGTCGCCATAATCCTTTGGATTATGGGGCCGCTCAGGTGAGGTTTCTATAGAGAATCGCATTACCAACCCGGCACCCCCACTGAGCCGCCTTCGGCAGACGCTTCGCGTCGGGAGTGCCTCCCGTTGGCAACCGAGAGACTTGACGGTGCGAACTGCGAGACTGATAACAGTGGTCCTCGTGCTGGCGTCCTGCGCACTGGTGAATGTTCGCGGAGAGGTCCACGGCTGGTCGCTTAACCACAGGTGGTGGGAACACGGATGGCCGATAACGTGGTTGGGACGCGATTACGACGCCATTATACGCGGTCAAACGGCTATCATTGAGGTAAGGCAGGAAGACAAATACGGGCGTGCCGACCCGATGTGGCCTTGGAACCTGGCCCCAGGACAAGGATATGGGTTCAGTTCCTTCTATCTGGCCGTCCGCAAGGCTGCTGCGCAGCCGCCTTGCCGGTGGTTTCGGCTTCTAGACCTTGATGTAATCAAACGAAATTCGGGCCTGGCTGGCATCGGAGAGTACGGCGTCGGCCAGCCTCACCGTTGGGCGAGGAAGGGAATCGTAAAATGCCGCAACGCACGAGGCTGTACCTGACGAGCATTGGCATCGTTCTGATCGCGGCCCAAGCCGCCGCCGCCTGGCCCCGGCGGCATCATCGCCGTTGCGTCTGTCCTATTTCAAGGCAAGCTCCCGCCGCAACCTTGACGACCACTGCGTCAGAGGAGGTGGAGCAGGTACTGAACAAGTTGCGGCTAGTATTGCCCAACAAGACGGACGACGAGATTATTCAAGTGCTACGCGGCTACGTCTTGCATGAAGACTCCGCAGACAAGGACGGGCTGCGATGGCTTGCCGAAAGGCTCCAACTTGCAAAGAGGCAGCGGGAAGCGGTGGCGGCCATTCGGGCGACGGGCGGTGGGGACGTATTCTATGATTGGCAACACGTCGATGATGGGCAGCCAATAGAACCACCGCCTGGACCACTTTGGGCGAGGAACGCCCTAGGCGACGATTTCTTTGCCTCGGCGGTCTACGTGTATCTTCACAGCCCTAGAATCTCGGATGCTGCGATGGAACACGTCCGGGCTTTGCCGCAACTCAAGGAGTTGTGGCTCTTCAACTCCGAAATCACTGATGCAGGACTTCGTCATCTCAAGGATTTGAAGAAACTTGAGAAGTTGGGCCATAACAGTGCGAAAGTCACCGATGCCGGACTGTCACATCTCAAAAGCTTGAGTCAACTCAAGGTCTTGGCGCTCAACAACACGCAAATCACCGATGCCGGGTTGGAGCATCTCAAAGACTTGAAGCAACTGCACGAGCTATTTCTTATCGACACGCAAATCACCGATGCTGGACTGAAGCGGCTCAGAGGGCTGACTCAACTCTGGGATCTTAGGCTTGGCGGGACGAAAGTCACCGATGCTGGATTGCAGTATCTCAAGGGGCTGAGCGAACTGTATTGGTTGTGGCTCGACAACACAAAAGTCACGGACGCTGGCGTGAGGAAGCTCCAGCAGGCACTGCCGAAGTGTATGATCGAATGGACGCCGCCAACAAAGGACGAGCGGCAAAGTCCGGCCAAGCCAGATCAGCCTGGCGGCTGACCGCTGTCCTTTCCGTTGTACGAGCGAGACAATCCTAATCGAGGCCGAAATGGGTGCCGATCAAATTGCCGCGATCCGGCCAGCAATAGCCGAAGTCGAAGAGGCTCCGGCTGGCAAAGAATGGTGCGCCTCCTCCCAAGTTTTCATGGCGCAAGGTCAGACCTTAAAAATTACAAAGCGGTGGCCGCATTCCAAAGCGTTATAATAAGAGTACTGTCTTCCCTCGCTCTTACGATCGTTCCGTGATGTCCGAAATATCGATTCCCACCGAACCGCAAGATAATTCCCGCGCTGCGGAAAAAGTCCGCGATTTCCCCAGATCGCCGGGCGTCTACCTCATGAAAGATGCGGTCGGACGGGTGATCTATATCGGCAAGGCCAAGAACCTTCGTGCTCGGGCCGGGAGCTACTTTCTCAAAGCGGCGGCCGAAGACTCTCGCACGGTCCTGTTGGTGCGGGAGATCCGCGATATCGATTATCTGCTGGCCGAAAGCGAAGTTGACGCCCTCCTGATGGAAGCCCGGCTGATCAAGGACATTCTGCCAAAATACAATCGCGACCTCCGCGACGACAAAACCTTTCCCTACTTGGAAATCCACGCGTACGAGGAATTCCCTCGCGTGGGAATCACCCGCACGCCTCGCGACCACGGCACGAAGCTCTACGGGCCGTTTACCAACTCGCGCGGCCTGCGGGGCGCACTTCAGGTCTTGCAGAAAATCTTCAAGTTCCGCACATGTTCACTGGACATTGCCGAAGAAGATCCGCACTGGCGGTGGTTCCGCCCTTGCCTGCTGGCAGCCATCCGGCAATGCTCGGCTCCCTGTAACCTGCGGATTACCAAGGAGGACTATCGCAAGAGCATCCATCGCTTGCAGCAGTTCCTGGAAGGCAAAAAGAAGACCCTTCTGAACGAGATGCGGCAGGAGATGGAGGCGGCCTCGAAGCAGCTTCAGTTTGAAGAGGCGGCACGGCTCCGCGACGAGATCCACCTATTGGAGACGCTCGACCAGCGCGGCAAACTCGACAAGCATGTGCAGCCGGAGGTCTTTCCGGTCGATCCCAAGAAGGGGTTGGCCGGCTTGCAAAAAGTATTGCACCTGGAGCAGACGCCGCGGACCGTTGAAGGGATTGATATCGCCCACACCGGCGGCACGGAAACGGTGGCCAGCGTGGTGCGGTTCATCGACGGCCTGCCGTTCAAGCCAGGATACCGACGACTGCGGATCCGCACGGTCGAAGGCGTCGATGATTTTGCCTGCATCCACGAGGCCGTTTCACGACGGTTCCGGCAACTGGCCGAAGGGCCGACCGAGGGCGATACCCTGCCCGACATCCTCTTGATTGACGGCGGCAAGGGTCAACTTCACGCCGCGTTAAGCGCGCTCGATTCGCTCGGCGTGCGGCCGGTGACGGTACTTTCCTTGGCCAAGCGCGAGGAAGAGGTTTACGTGGCCGGCGGCGAGCCGTTGCGGCTGAGCCGTCACAGCTATGCCCTCCGCTTGCTTCAATATGTCCGCGACGAGGCCCATCGTTTTGCCCAACATTATCACCATCTCCTGCGGAAGCGATCGACGCTCGGCGAGGAGTGAGAGGCAATCCGAAAAGCCCTCACCCCCTGCCCTCTCCCAAAAGAGAGAGGGGAGTTAAGAACTTCGGCTCTCCGCCGGGTTTGCGGATAATTGTGGTGCGAGCGTCCCGCCTGCCCAGGATGTTGTGGTTGATCTAGGCAGGCGAGACGCCCTCACCACAAACTTGGCGGAGAGCCAGAACTTCATGCGGCATGGCGTTTACGAACGGGAATGTTCTGGATGCGCTGGATCAGATCGGTCGTCGAATAGCGAGGCGTGGTAGGCACGGAAACAACATGCCCGCCGCGGCGAAGCACCGATTCGTGGCCCACGACTTGTTCGGTGGTATATTGGTCGGCCTTGACCAGCACATCGGGCATCACGCGATCGACCAGGCTCGCCACGCTTGCTTCGTCAAAGACGACGACATAGTCGACGCACGCCAAGGCGGCCAGCATCTCGGTCCGCCCTTGTTCGTCGATCACCGGACGTCCTGGACCCTTGATCTCCCGCACGCTACGGTCGCTGTTGACGGCCACCAGCAGGCAATCGCCCTGCTTGCGGGCCTCTTGCAGCGAAGCTATGTGGCCGGGGTGCAAGAGATCGAAGCAACCGTTGGTCATCACAATCCGCTTGCCGGCCTGTTGCAGTCGCTGGAGGGTGGGCGAGAGTTGGTCCATTGGAAGTATCTTCTGACCGGCGAGAGAGCTATGGGCCAACTCGTCGAGAATGTCGCGGCGCGTCAGCGGCACGACCCCCAGCCGTTCGACTTCCAATCCGCCGGCCACGTTGGCTACTTCGATGGCCGATGCTGTGTCCGCACCGGCAGCCAGCATGTAGCCCAGCACCGAGAGAACCATGTCGCCCGCACCGGTAATGTCGCAAACCTGCCGCGGCCGAGCAGGGAAGAGTTTCGAGTGGCCGTCGCGATCGACCCAGGCCATGCCGTCGCGATCGAGCGTGACGATGACCGATTGCAGGCCGAAGTCCAAGAGCTTGCGGGCAGCGTCCAGACCTTCCTGCGGCGTGCTGATGCGAATACCTAGGGCGCGGCCGGCCTCAGCCCGATTGGGCGTGATGCAGGTGCAACCGGCATAGCGGCGGTAGTCGGCGTCCTTGACCGGATCGGCCACGACGGGAACATCTGCCGCGCGAGCCAGTTCGATCAGCCGCGGGAACAGTTCGCCTTTGCAGACGCCTTTGTTGTAATCGCTCACCAGCACGAGATCGACTTCGTCGCGGCAGCGAGCAATGCCCGCAAGGAGCCGATCAACCGTCTGAGGGGATATCGCCGAGACACTTTCGCGATCGACGCGCATCATCTGGTGCGGATAGCGATGTTGTGCCCGGCCGAGAAGCCGCTCTTTGACGGTCGTGGCGCGGTCGTCGACCGTGAGCATGAGGCGGCGATTGATTTCCAGGTTATCGAGCAACTCACCCACAGTCCGGCCTTCTTCATCATCCCCCACAACGGCGGCGAGGATCGTCTGAGCGCCCAGCACTGCTAGCATTGACGCCACGCTGCCGGCACCGCCCAGGCGGTGCTCCTGACGTTCGATCCGCAAGATGGGAATGGGGGCTTCCGGGCTGATCCGCTCCACGTCGCCCCAGACGTAGCGATCCAGCATCACATCACCCACCAGAAGTACGCGGGGGCGAAGATCCCGTTCCAGTAAATTTGTCGATGAAATGGACATCCTTGCCCCTTCCCTTTCCCGAATAATCAGCCATCAAATCACATCTGCACAGCCGAGACGGACAAGAAAAGAATAGCTTGAATCGAGAATTGAGCCAAGAGCAGTTAAGGCTCTTTCAAGGCCCCCCGCCTTGCTTCACCTTGCCACGGCCGCGAAACTCCTCGCGTTTCCTCTTGCCCCGTCACCGTTGGATTCGTATATTGCCCCGCGCAGGAGGTGGTTCTTCTGCGTCAAGCAAGGAGGTTTTTGGCATGTGGGCGAGATCCATTTTCACGGCGTTCATCTTTTCCGTCACCGCGATCCAGGCCTGGGCCCAAACCGCTCCGGCCGCACCTAGCCCGACGCCCGGTCCCGCTTGGCATCCAGCCGCGCCCGGCGCGGACAATGGGGTCGTTCCGCCCACTGCTACTACTACCCCTGCGCCACTTTCCCCTGCCGTTCCCGCATTCACAACGCCAGCGGTTCCTGGTGCGGCATCGGGTGTCAACCCGTTCCTTGCTCCGCCGCCAGCCGTGTTGCGTCGTTCCTTGCGCGTGACCGCTGGCAGCGGCACTTTACCCAACGAACAAGGGCAGGTCTGGCGGGAATACGACATCAGCCCCTACACGGCCCGCGTGACCACTACCAAGCGGCCGGAACAGGGCATTGTCGACTGGATTCTTCGTGAGACGGGCTACGAAGTCTGGCACACCGAGCCGCTGGGCATCCTGAGCGCCTCACCGAGGATTTTGCGTGTCTATCACACGCCGCAAATGCAGGCCGTGGTGGCCGACATCGTCGATCGCTTCGTCTCTAGTGAGGCCGAAACCCGCACCTTCAGCCTGCGCATCGTCACAATCGACAACCCCAACTGGCGCGTCACGGCCCACCGCACGCTGCGGCCTATTCCCACTCAGACACCGGGCGTCAGTGCCTGGCTGCTGCCCAAGGAAGACGCGGCGGTGCTCTTGAGCACGCTGCAGCGCCGGAGCGACTATCGCGAACACAGCTCTCCGCATCTGCTGGTGAATAACGGCCAAGCCACCGTGGTTTCAGCTCTTCGCGGACGACCATTTATCCGCGACGTACGCCCGCGGCCCGAGGCATGGCAGGGGTACGACGAACTTCGGAGCCAGATCGACGAAGGATTTTCCCTGGAGTTCAATCCCTTGCTCTCCACCGACCGCCGCTCGATCGATGCGATGGTCAAGTGTCAGATCGACCAAGTCGAGAAGCTTGTACCCGTGATGTTGGAAGTGCCCACGCAAACGTCTCCGCGGCAACGCGCCCGGGTCGAGGTGCCGCAGATGAGTTATTTCCGCTTCGGCGAGCGCTTTCGCTGGCCGACGGATCAGGTCTTGCTGCTTGGCCTAGGGATTGTTGCCTTGCCGGTCCCCGTCGACTCGACGCCCACTCTGGCCGGTCTGCCGCTGCCGCTGCCGCTGCCCAGTTCACCATCCCGGGCCGATCTGTTGGTAATCATCGAGAGCAAAGGTCCCGTGGCAGAAACGCCCGGCGCAGCCAGCGCCGCGCCGGGAGCAGGCCAGTTGCCGCGGCGGTAATCGGCGATTATAATCCTTCAGAGTGGCAGCGGACTTCCGTTGCTCCTCCATCGCATTTATGTAGTATGCTAAAATTCTCCCGTCCGCATTGCCGTTCTTTACTGCTTCTCCTTATATTGATCTCTCCGTCGGTTCTGGCCGCGGAAAAGAACACCACCTATCAGACCGCCATTGAATCAATCCTCGCCCAGGAAATGGGCCAGACGGTCGAAGACCTGGCGGGCCAAAAATTTGAAGGACGCGAGGCGGGCAGCACGGGTGGACATGCGGCAGGCGACTACCTGGTCGAACAGCTTCGCAAGCTGCCGCTGAAGCCGGCCGGTGAGAAGCAAGGCTACTTCCAGCCGTTTGGCAATAACTGCCGTAATATCCTCGCACTTCTGCCGGGAAGCGATCCTTTACTCAAGGATCAAATAATCGTCGTCGGTGCCCATTACGATCACCTGGGCCACGGTCGCCCTCACAATAACCCGCCGGGAATCTTCTATCCCGGCGCCGATGACAACGCCAGCGGTACCTCGGGCGTCCTCGAACTGGCACGCGCTTTTTCCAGCTTGCCGATTGCACCAAGGCGATCGATGCTCTTTATTTTTTTTGACGGCGAGGAGAAGGGCCTGCTAGGCTCGAAACATTGGACGGTCCATCCAACGATTCCGCTAAGTCGCGTCAAGTTCATGCTCAACTTCGATATGATCGGTTCGTTGCGTGCCGAGCGCGTGCTCGTCTTTGGTTCTCGTACGGCCTGCGGTCTGCGGCGGATGGCAAGTCTCAGCAACCAGGACGGCGGCCTGACGTTGGATTTCTCCTGGCTGATGAAGGCCAATGCCGATCACTACTCGTTCTACGATCGCGGCATTCCCACGCTTTTTCTGCACACCGATCTGCACGATCGCTATCACCGACCCACTGACGTCGCCGCGAAAATCAATTGTGATGGCATGATGCGGGTCGCACGGCTGGCGTTTGCGTTTCTTTACGAGAGGGCTGAAGGCCCCATGCAGTTGCGTTTCCGTGCGGTCGCCAAGGCCGAGAACGAAGATGCCCACCGACGCCTGGAAGCCGTGGAACCGATCGCGCAACGAGCCGGTGACGCGCCGATGCGATTGGGCATTGCCTGGCGGACCGACGACGCCGAGCCTGATACGGTGATTGTTAGCCACGTAGCCGCAGGCTCAGCCGCGGCAGCAGCCGGCCTGCGGGTCGGCGATCGCATCTATCAAGTCGGCGGCCGCGACTTCACCGACGACACCACTTTTGCACAACTCACCCGCACATTGCCCGGACCGCTGGAGTTGCTCGTCGAGCGCGACGGACAAGTGCGGACGGTAGTGTTACAGTTTCCCAGCGAAGTCGGAAAGAACAAAAAAACGGCATGAAAACAGAAGGGGAACCCCTGCTGTCACATACCCTTCGGCTGGTGGGTTTCGTGCGGGCTTATTTTCCCTGCGGGCTTTTTCCCCTTGCGTGTTGGTGAGCGTTTCATTAGAATTCGCCCCCTCTTGTATGGGTATTTTCCACGTGGTCTGCGGGCAGCATGGACAACCGCCGCTTCAATCACCGAGCCGAAATTCGCAGAACCTTGGCCGTCGCGGCTTGCGGTTTTGTGTTATTGGCCGGCTGCACGTCTGCGCCCTGGAGTTCGCACGCTAGCACCCCTACCAAACAGGTTTCCAGCGACGCCAAGGCAAGCTCAGCTTCGCCGCCCAAATCTTCCGGCTCTCCGGCCGATGCCCAGTCGCTACAGCAGGTGATGAGTGAGCTTCAGCAGGTCGGGGCGATCGATCCCGTGGCTCAAGACAAGCTGATGGCCGATCTAAAAAAGGTCGAACCCAGCCTTTGGCCGTTGGTTTTGCAAACATTCCGGGCCGAAGCCGCGTATAAGCGTCGCGAAGAACAGCGTGAGTCCGAGAAACAGAAAGAGGAAACCACGGCCGCGGCTGCTCTGCGAGACGATCCGAGAAAGAAGTCAACGATTACGGACGAACAAGAAACCCGCTTTGAGCTGAAATCGCCCTCACCCCCTGCCCCTCTCCCGCGTACGGGAGAGGGGAGTAAACCCACGGCTGCCTCTCTCCCGCGTACGGGTGAGGGGAGTAAACCCGCAGTCGCCTCTCCGTTGCTTCGCGTGGTGCCCGGAGAGGGTAGTGAACTGACGACCGCCTTAGTGCCGCAGCCCAGTTCGCTCTCGATCGTCAATCTGGACAACCGTCCGGCCTTGTCACCGGAGCCACCGGTGATGGGCGGATTGGATGCCCGTTCGATCACCGCTGCGACCGCGGTTGGAAAACCGAGCGCGGCCAGCGCAGCGACACCGGAGCTGCCGTCGGCTGCGGCGCGATTGGCGGCAACTCGCAGCGAAGTATTGGCAAGCACCATCGCGCCGACGGGAAGCGTTGCTCCGGCCGCCAATGCCGTGCCGCTTTCCGAGGCCGACTGGCAGGCCCATCTGACCGCTGCCATCCGCTCGATCGAGCAGGAATCGAAGGCCGGATCGAAGAACGAAGGCGATATTGCCTTACAGGCTCGGCTGCGCATGCTCTACCTCTTGGCCGGTCGCCGCGACGATGCCATGCGCCCGCTGCCGACAGCGCCGCAAGCGTCCCAGGACTATTGGTCTTCGCAAATCTACGGCATCTCAACCTGGCTGGACGCCGCGAAAACGCCCGACACAGCCTGCCGGGCGGCCGCAACCAAGCGGATCCTAGGTGAGGCCCTGACGCAATTGGGCGAGACTGCGCCGCTGGCCGTTCGCAACCTGACGTTCTGCACCGAAGTGTCTCGTTTTGGCTCGTTTGATGCCCTCAAGAGCACCGAATTCACACCGGGCCAAAAAGTCTTGCTTTACGCGGAAATCGATAACCTCCATATTGAATCGTCAGTAAAAGGATATCACTGGGCCGTGAAGGTCAACGGCCAGATTTTTGACAACCGCGGCAATCGCATGGTTGACTACGGTTCGACCTCTGCCGAAGAGTACTACCAGACACAGCGGCACGACTTCTTCATCAGCAAACTCTATTACCTGCCGCGTCTGATCCCCGGACGCTACACCCTGCAACTCACTATCGAAGACACCTTGGGCCGCAAGGTCGGCCAGTCGTCGATTGACTTCACGGTCAAGCCGTAGGAATTGCGGCTTGGGTGGCCAATAGGTTGCGCATGGATGTTATCCGACCGGCTAACGCCGGAACCATGAGCACTTTGCAGTTCTTTTGCACGTTCTTGCTCGCGAATAGCGCACATTGCCCATACGTACGCCCTGTAGTGTGCGGTCGAGCACGGCTCACTCGCCCGTGCCGCCTTGCCAATGGTTGGTCTGGAATGGCGAAGCGGGCAGGCCCTCTTTATTGACCAGGTTCGGATTGGTCTTGTGATGCCAGCCAAAACGAACCTCTGTCGGTGCGGAAACCTCCTTGGCCTCAACCAGCACGGTATCGCCGTCGATGGTGGCCTGGGAGGATACGAACTTGCCGTCCGCGCCGGCGATCTGGAACTCCGTGAGGGGCTTGCCGTCGCGCGACTTCAATCCACCTCCGACGTGGGCGAAGGAAAGCCGAATCTTACCGCCCTCTGCCTTCATCGACTTGAAGAGCGGGCCAGAGTAGACGAGATCCTTCTTGCCGTACTCCTTGGCCAAGGCCCACAGGGCCAGACGGTTGCCTACGTCGATCTTGTTGATCGGATGGATGTCGCCGATATTGTGAACCAGATCGGTCGTGACCGCCATGCCCGTCCGCGGAATCTTGAGGCTGGCTACTTGAGCTTCCCAGAGGGCTGGGAGTTCACCGTTGGGGTAGCCGGCAAAGGGCGCGATCTGAACGAAGTAAAAGGGGAAATCGTAACCCCACACCTGCCGCCAGCCCTCGATGAGGGCCTTCGTCTTGCCGTAATAGGCTAGGCGGTTCTTCTGGAAGGCGTTGGTTTCACCCTGATACCAGATCGCGCCACGTATAGCTAGCGGCTTGATGGGGGCGATCATGCCGTTGTACATGCCGCCGCCTTTTCCGCCAGCGACGGTCCACGGCTCAATGGCCGATCCGCCCCAGGCGCTCTCGATCAAGCCGACCGGCACGTCCAGCTCCTTGTGTAGGTTACGGCCGAAGTAGTACAGCGCGGCGGAAAATCCCCCCCAGCCGCCTGCGGTCACGGTCGCGGGCGTGCATGTCACCCACTTACCGTTGACGTTCTTGGCCGGTTGGCCAATTTGCACTTTCGGCACCAGCAGCAGGCGGATCCGCGGGTGGTTTGCTGCCGGAATCTCCTCTTTGGCCTTGTCGCACATCTTGATCCCCATCTCCATGTTCGACTGGCCGGAGCCGAGCCACACGTCGCCAATGAGGATGTCTTCCAGTTCGATCTTGTTTTTGCCGCTGACGGTCATGCGGTGGGCTTTGCCGTCCGCCTTGACGGCCGGCAATACGACCTTCCAGTTGCCCAGCGCGTCGGCCTTGGCCGTGGCGGTCGCCTCGTCGAGCTTGACGGTGACCTCCTCGTCCGCGGCGGCCCAACCCCAGATCGGCAAAGGCCGGTCGCGCTGCAGCACCATCTGGCTGCCGATCGCGTTCGGCAAGCTGACATCGGCATGGACCGTGGGTACGCTCGATGTTACGAGCAAGAAGGAAACTAGAACCGAACAAAACGAAAGGCACTTCTTCATGGAAAACTCCAGGTGGTTGGTAGGACGTTGTTGGGGATCAGTCCGAGAAAAAATCCCCTCTCCCGTACGCAGGAGAGTGGCAGGGTGGGAACCAATCTCCGGGACCGAGCGGGATGGGTCACCGGAAAATGGCCAGCAGGCACTCGGTGCCATTGTGATACCTCAGGTACGCCTTGTCAACCGTTTACTTCCTAGAACTCTTCATCTCCCTCCCCTTCCGTTTTTCGGTGGAAAGTGCTCCAATTATCCGTTTCACTCCCCAGAGGATTTTGCATGGATTTTTCCGGCCGTCGAGAAAAATTGAGGAAACTGCTGAAAAAGACTGGCGCTACGGCTCTTCTCGCTACCAGCGTTCCCAATGTTACCTATTTAACGGGTTTTACGGGCGATTCAAGTTATCTGCTGATAACACAAGAGAATCAGGTGCTGATCAGCGATGGGCGTTATGTCACCCAGATTGAGGAGGAATGCCCCGGGTTAGAGATGAACATCCGCCGGGCAGGCATCCTGATTCACCAGCAAGTTATCAAGATTCTCCGTGCTTCAGGGATTTCGCGATTGGCGATCGAGGCCGATTCGATGACCGTTGCCACACGGGAGCGAATTGTCGAGAAGCTTCCAAAGCTGGAGATTGGCGCCACGTCCGGCATGGTGGAGCATCTGAGGCAAGTCAAGGACAAGGAAGAACTTGCGCTGATTCGCCAGGCGGCGCGGATTGCGGAAAAATCGTTTGACGTGATCCGCGCCGGACTTCGTCTCGAGCAGACAGAAAAGCAGATCGGCGACGCCCTGGAACGACAGTTTCACCTGTTTGGTGGGGATGGTCCGGCATTTGCCCCGATCGTTGCCGTTGGGCCTCGCGCGGCTCTGCCACACGCGAAGTTGACCGATCGCTGCATTGGAGATGGGGATATGGTACTGGTCGATTGGGGTGCTCAGTGGCGGCTCTATAAGAGTGACTTGACGCGGGTGCTTGTGACCGGTAAAATCTCGTCCAAACTTCGTCGTGTGTATGAAGTTGTGTTAAGCGCACAGGCGCAGGCCATCGCGGCCATTCGGCCCGGCGTGCCAACTACGGAAATTGATGCGGCCGCACGCAGCGTTATCGCGAAAGCCGGTTTCGATCGCCGCTTCAACCACGGCATCGGTCACGGGTTTGGTCTGGAGATTCACGAGTCGCCGCGGATGACGGGCAAAAACACCGCGACGCTCAGGGCGGGGATGGTCATTACCGTCGAGCCTGGAATATATATTCCAGGCTGGGGCGGCATCCGCATTGAAGACGACATTCTCGTCACCCGCGATGGGCATGAGGTTTTGACGAGCCTCACCAAACAGTTTGAAGAGATGATAGTTTTTTGATGATAGGGTGGGCTTTAACCCGCCTATACATGAGGCGGGCTGAAGCCCGCCTTACTGAGAAGAAAGGCATGGTATGTCTGTTCCGACGCCTAACCAAGATATTTTCGACGTGCGAAGGGTTCGCCGGTTGGTCGAGCTTATGAAAGAGCATGACCTGAGCGAGATCGATATCCGCGAAGGAGATACGCGGATTCAGCTCCGCCGCGGTTCCGATCCAGTAATTGCGGTCGCCGCGCCACGTGCCGTCGAGGCTTCCCTTGCAGTTCCGGCTCTGGCTGCGCCGCTGGCCGCGGATCAACCCAAGGCCGACGAGGCCCACATCGCCGTGATCAAGAGCCCGATTGTCGGAACCTTCTTTGCGGCCCCCAATCCGGAGTCGCCACCTTACGCAAAAGTGGGTGACCACGTCGGTCCAGAGACCACGGTTTGCATTGTCGAAGCGATGAAGGTCTTCAATCAAATTCCGGCAGAAGTGTCGGGAAAGATTACCGCCAGGCTGGTCGAGAACGGCCAGCCGGTCGAGTTCGGTCAACCTCTGTTCAAAGTGGATACACGGGGCTGATGTTCAAACGCATTCTCGTTGCCAATCGAGGAGAGATCGCCCTCCGGATCTTTCGCGCCTGCCGTGAGTTAGGCATTGAAGCCGTAGCTGTCTTTAGCGAGGCGGATCGCGGTGCCGCCTATTTGGAGATGGCCGATGAAGCCTATTGCATCGGTCCGCCCAAGGCCAGCGAAAGCTATCTAAAAATTGATCGCATCATCAGCGCGGCCGAAGTCGGCAACGTGCAGGCAATCCATCCGGGCTACGGATTTCTCGCCGAGAACTCCCATTTTGCCGGAGTTTGCCGCGATTGCGATATTACGTTCATCGGCCCGTCCCCGGAAGCCATGGCCATGCTGGGTGACAAGAACTCGGCGCGCAAGATGGCCCGGCTGGCCGAGGTGCCCACGGTGCCGGGGAGCGAAGGACTGATCGAGAGCGAGGCCCATGCATTGCAGTTGGCCCTACAGTTTGGTTTTCCGGTGCTGATCAAGGCATCGGCGGGTGGTGGTGGGCGCGGCATGCGCGTGGCCTTGAATGAACTGGCGCTGAAGTCGGCCTTGCAGCAGGCCCAGGCCGAGGCAGAAGCCGCTTTCGGCAGCACCGAGATCTACCTTGAGAAATATGTCGAGCATCCACGGCATGTCGAGGTTCAGGTCATCGCCGACATGCACGGCAATGCGGTGCATCTCTGGGAACGCGACTGCACGATGCAGCGCCGCCACCAGAAGCTGATCGAGGAGAGTCCCGCCCCCAACCTGCCCATCGAGACGCGAAAGGCCATGTGCGAATCGGCCGTGCGTTTGGTGAAACTAGCCAATTATCACAATGCCGGCACCGTTGAATTTATCGTTGACAAAGAGGGCAACTATTTCTTCATCGAGATGAACGCCCGCATCCAGGTCGAGCACCCGGTGACCGAGATGGTCACGGGCATCGACCTGATCAAGTCGCAAATTCTCGTGGCTGCCGGCGAGCCGTTGCCGTTCAAGCAGGAGGATATCGTCCAGCGCGGGTGCGCGATCGAATGCCGCATCAATGCCGAAGACCCGGAAAAGAATTTTCGTCCCACGCCTGGCCTGATCACGCGGATTATTCCGCCCGGCGGGTTCGGCGTGCGTTTCGATTCGCACGTACACCAGGGCTACACCGTCTCGCCATATTACGACTCGATGATCGGTAAGCTGATCGTCCATCAGCCGACGCGCGCGGAGGCGATTGCCTGCATGAAGCGGGCCTTGCGGGAGTTGCGGATCGAGGGCATCAAAACAACCATGACGTTGCAGGAGAAGATCCTCAACCACACCGCGTTTATTGAGCATCACGTCGACACCACGTTCATCGAACGGACGTGGAAGACTTAAAATTGACTTTCGCGATTTCCGGAGGCGCCTGAAGTAATGGGCCGAGTGAAGCAACCCCCACCATTAGGGATGCAGCGGATAGTGGGGCTCGTTTCATTCGCCCACTCTACAGCAACGCGTTTTTCTGAACCTCCCGGAATCATGCAACCCTACCTGAACTTAATTTCCTTTGATCGGAGTCTTCCATGAGCAGCACATTGTCCCGACCACCGATGCTGGAATCGAGCATTCGCCGCGTGGCGATCCTCTTTGCCGGCGGTCCCGCCCCGGCGGCGAATGCCGTCATCTCGACGGCCGCGGTCTCTTTCCTCCGCAACAATATCGACGTCATCGGCGTCCTCCACGGCTACTCCCACCTGCTCGAGTACGCGCCCGAGAAGCCGCTGGCCGAAGGCAAGGACTACATCCGCATCACGCACCAGACGTTGAGGCGGTCCAGAAACAGCCAGGGCATCATCATCGGCACGGCGCGGGCCAACCCGGGCAAGTTGGTCTCCGATCCGGCCCACTTGCGCGATCCGGAGCGGACAGCGCCGCTGAAGACCGTGTACGATGCCTTGTGCTCGCTGGGAGTCGATGCCCTGATCTCCATCGGCGGCGACGATACCCTGAAGACGGCCAATAAGTTCAAAATGTACCAGGAAACGCTCCCGCCCGGCAGCCGCCACATCCCCGTCGTGCATCTGCCCAAGACGATCGACAACGACTACATGGGCATCGATTTCACCTTCGGCTACTTTACCGCGGTCGAGTTCCTCGCGTCAGAAGTCCGCAACTTGCTGGCCGACGCCGAGGCCAATCAGGCCTATTTCCTCTGTGAGTGCATGGGCCGCAGCGCGGGCTGGCTGGCCTACGGTGTGGCGATCGCCGGCGAGGCGAGCTTGGCGATCAGCGTCGAGGACATCACCGGCAAATACGAGACCAGCGAGGAGTCGGTTAATCCCAAGACGGGCCGCAAGGAGATCCGCCGCGTGATGGACCTCAACGAGGTCGTGAAACGGATCGTGGCCACGATGCGAGTCCGCGAAGAGGCCGAAGGGAAGGAGTTTGGCGTGATCGTGCTGGCCGAAGGAATGGCTGAGTTGCTCCCGCATCAGCATATTGACGGCGTGGCCCGCGACGAGCACGGCCATATCACTATTGCGCAAATCAGTTTCGGCAAGCTCTTCTCCGAACTCGTGGCCAAGGAGTATGCCAAGCAGACCGGTAAGAAGCGCAAGGTGACCAGCGTTCCGCTGGGCTACGAGAGCCGCTGCGCCAGGCCGCAGGCATTCGACGTCATGCTCGGCAGCCAGCTCGGCGTGGGCGCCTATCGGGCATTGGTCGAAAAACGGCTGGACGGCGTAATGGTTTCCATTCGCGGCCAGCTCGAATTGAACTATGTGCGATTCGATCAATTGGTCGATCCGGCCACGCTCGTGACCGTTGTTCGCTACATCGAGCCTGGTAGCGATTTCCATCGCCTGGCGCGGTTCTTGGAAACGTACGTGAACGACTAAGTACCTGCCCAACATTAACTCCGTGTTTTTGTGGTGCGGCCGTCCCGGCTGCATGTGCAGGCGAGACGCCCGCACCACAAGTTGTTTTTGGACGAGCACTAAATCGCAACAGAAACTAAGTCGGTCAAGGGAGACGCGGTGTCTCAAGAGAAGGACTGCCTGACTTTTGCCCCCCTCGATCTGTTTTGCGGTGAGGAGAACCTGCTCTTGCCGCAAGCCCAACGGCGGTGGTTGCTGGCTCTTATGATCCTGGGGTTGGTGCTCCGCCTGACCCGCTATTTGCTACGATTTCCGCTGTGGGAAGATGAAGCCATGCTGTCGGCGAATCTGCTCGACCGCGGCTATGGCCAATTGCTCCAGCCACTGAAATACTGCCAGATTGCTCCCACGCTCTTCCTGTGGGGGCAATTGATGCTCGTCAAACTCTTGGGCTTCAACGAATACACCCTCCGTCTGATTCCGTTCCTGTGCGGACTAGGCAGCCTGCTGCTCTTCCGCCATGTGGCCGGGCGATTGCTGCAAGGTACTTCGCTCGTTCTGGCCGTCGGGCTTTTCGCCGTTGCCTATCCGATGACGCGGTACGCGGCCGAGGCCAAGCCCTATGGCTGCGATCTGCTGGTAGGGTTGGCCATGCTCACCTTGACGATCGAGTGGCTGCGGCGGCCGGACCAGACGCGGTGGCTCTGGTATCTGGCCGCACTGGTTGGCCCGGCCGTGGGCTACTCGTTTCCCGCGATTTTCATGGCCGGCGGAGTAAGCTTGGTGATTCTCGGGAAGAAACTCGCAAGGACGGGGCATTCGTCCACGACCGAGGTGCCGCCTGCTGCAAGGGGAGAAATGGCAGACGGCACACGGCGCGTGCCTGCTACTTTGGGCTGGTTCCCCTGGATTGTCTTTAACGTCCTCCTTATCGCAAGCGTTGGAACGGTGTTGCTCGTCAGCAAGTACTCGGTTGGCGGGGCGACCCAGCAGACCATGGAAGAGGACTGGGGCAATGCCTTTCCTCCGGTTGCGAAGCCGGTGGAGTTGCCTCTGTGGTTTCTGGAAACCCACGCCGGTGCGATGTTAGCCTATCCCGTCGGCGGGCCAAACTGGGGTAGCACGTTCTCCATGCTCTCTGTCGCCGGCGGCTTGGCCGTGCTCATGCGCCGCCGGCAATGGTTGCTCCTGAGTTTGCTGTTAGCGCCGCTGGGATTGAACTTCATCGCCGCGGCGCTGCATCGCTTCCCTTATGGCGGCCACGCACGAATGACGCTCTTTCTCGCCCCTGCCTTTTGCATGTTGATCGCCATCGGGCTGACGGCCGCGCTCGCGTGGATCGAGTGCCGGCGACGAATTCCATCAACGAGCACAACGCCAAGCGGCGAGCTAAAGCCCACTTTACATAGGGCAGGCCTTAGCCCGCCGAGAACTTTGAATGGCTGTACCATTGCCCTCGGTCTGCTCGTTCTGTTGGGCGCAGGCTCCTGGTTCCGCGATGTGACGCAGCCTTACAAATCGGCCACGACGTTGCGTGCCCGAGAGTTCGCTCAATGGTTCTGGTTTGAATTGTCCCTTGACAGCGAACTGGTCTCTTGCGAGACCGATCTGAAGACGGATCTTTCGCCTGAAAAACTGCACCGTGGATGGTCGTCGCTCTATTTCTGCAATCAGCGGATCTATTCGCCACGGCACGCGCGGGGCGAGAAGCCGCGACTGGATCGCGTTTCCGTCGATCGGCCGTTGCGTTGTGTGTTGTATCGGTCACCGAGGGAGGAACAGGAGTCGCCACCAGCGGATCCGCAGGCACGGCAGCGATGGCTGGAGAAAATGCAGGCCGATTTCGATTGGGTCGCCCACGACGCCTATCCTTTTGCGGCCTACGACAAGTCGGACCGCCAAAAGAAAAGCGACGATTACGTCGAGGTTTTCAAATTCGTGCCCAAGGGCGGCCGTGGCGCGGCCGCGAAGCCGTGGCAGATGCAGTGAGAGGCTATCGGGAAACTCCCCTCTCCCTTCGGGAGAGGGGCAGGAGGGGAGGGCTTTTCGGCACGGAAGCGGCTTTTGCCTGATTTCCATCGCAAACAGCCATAACCATAAACCTCTCCCGGAGAGATCGGGAACCAGGATTTCGACTTTCCGGATCGCCTCTGGCTCATGCCCCCCCATCGGTTGTGTCTACAATCGAGCTTGACAAAGACGGCCGATGAGCGTATTTTTCTCCCTTGTTTGCCCTTGGGATTGCTGGCTAAACCACCTATCAAGAAGTCCGCTGGCGTCTTTCTGATAAAATAGGTTAAAAAAATAGATTTTAACGAATTTACTCATTATGCCCCTCCAAATGACCGAATTGTGTTACGGAAACAGTTTCTCGCAACACGGCCAGGATCCATGGCATGGCATTTGGAAACAACCGATCTGCCGTGCCTTGAGGTCCAAAATTCCCGCTAATTGCGGTTAGTATCATGCTTTGGGCAAACTCAAAGAATTCGGCAGACCGCGTGTGTGCAACATCACCCGTCGATCGTTTGAACGACGAAGTTCCGCGGGTCATCGTCGATTTAACGAGGGTCAAGTCGCTCTATTGCGGGCTGGGACAGTTCTCGTATCACCTCGGCCGGGCTTTGGCCCGCGCCTCCAGAACTGCGGTCGCTCCTGAATTACTCGTTCCTTACGAGAAGCGAGAATTGATGGCCGACGTGCTGCTTCCGAAAATTGCCGCCTTCCCTTGGATGAAGGAAAAATTCCAGCGACACTATCGCCCGTGGCTAGCCGGGCTGATGCCCCAGACACCGCGCTACGCCCTTTGGCATGTCACGACCCAGCATACCAGGTATCTTCCGTTCGATAACCGCATTCCAGTCGTGCTGACCATTCACGACCTGAACTTTTTGAGGGAAAAACCGCCCGAGGCTTGGCGGCACAACCTCCGCGGCGTGCAGGCTCTCGTCGATCGTGCCGTGGCAGTCACCACGATTTCAAAGTTTGTCGCCGAGGAGGTTCGCAGCAACCTCGACTTGGGAGAGAAACCGCTGCAGGTCATCTACAACGGCCTCATCGCCTCCGATCACCCGGAGGCCGAGCGTCCCGCGTTTGCAGACGGTTCGCCGTTTCTGTTTTCGATTGGCGACGTCGTTCGCAAAAAGAACTTCCATGTGCTGGTTGACCTGATGACTCGGCTGCCGCAGTACCGTTTGATTATTGCCGGAAACGACCGCTCGACGTATGCCGACGACATTCGCCGCCTGGCAATCAAAGCGGGCGTCTCGGATCGCGTGGTGTTGCCGGGAATCGTCAGCGACGCAACGCGGTATTGGCTCTACAAGAATTGTGCGGCGTTCTTCTTTCCCTCGTTGACCGAGGGCTTCGGACTTCCCGTCATTGAAGCGATGCGGTTTGGCAAACCGGTTTTTTTGTCGAACGCGACCAGTCTTCCGGAGATCGGCGGGCCGTTGGCCTTCTATTGGACGTCGTTCGATGGCGCGGCGATGTTCGACGTTTTCCAGGCCGGCATGGCAAGTTTTGCGCGCGATCCGAACTACCCTGCCCAACTGGCGGCCCGCGCGAACCAGTTCTCATGGGACCAGGCCGCGACTGAGTATCTGGCATTCTATCGAGAGGTTATTGATGGCGCCGCGACCCGATCGGCGCGGGTGGCTGCTTGAGGATTGTCGCAATTGCCGAGCGATGCATCAAGGATGAGTTAAGAGGAGTCATGGATGACCGGTTTTTATCGGGCGATTCGAGAATCTTTTCGCTACAAGTGGAGCCTCGCGGCGTCCGTGGTGAACGCCTTGCTGATCGGCTTTCTCTGGGGCGTCAGCATCACGACCGTCTATCCGTTCGTCGAGGTCGTGATGCAAGGCCAGACGGTTCAGTCTTGGTTCGAGGCGCAGGTCAAGCAATCCACCGAGGCAGTGGCGAAGTCGCAGCAGGAGGTCGACGGGTTGCAGCAGCAGATCGCCCAGGCGCAAGGGGCCGAATCGGCCCGCCTGGAAAACCAACTGCGTAGCGCCAAGTCGCGCCTGACTGGAAACGAAAAGACGCTCTACATGGCCGAGTACTTCCGGCCGTGGGTCTGCAAACACCTCCCCGCGACAGCCTTCGGCACCCTGCTCTTGGTCATGAGCCTGCTGATCGTTGCAACCCTGGTCAAGGGGGTTTGCCTGGTCCTCAACACGATGCTCGTCTCGCGCGTGTCGGGCCGGACTCTGATGGACATGCGGAGGGCTTTCTATCGTGCCACGCTGGAAATGGACCAGAAAACGCTCGACGCGCACGGCACGTCGTCGCTGATGTCGCAAATCGTCCATAACACGAATCTCATCGGCGACGGGCTGGAAACCCTCTACGGCACGAGTGTTCGCGAGCCTTTGAAGATGCTCGCCTGCCTCGTGGGGGCGGCCTTCGTTTCCTGGCAACTTCTGCTTCTCTCGCTCGCCTTGGCGCCTCTGGGCGCATGGTTGGTTCGCTACCTGGCCACCCGCACCAAACGAGCTGCCATGGGCGAATGCCGCAGCATGGCCTCCATCCTCGATACGATCATGGAGACTCTCAACGGCATCAAACTCGTGAAGGTCTACAACCGCGAACGGCTTGAACGCTGCCGCTTCAAGCACGATACCCAGGCCCTGTACCGCATGGGGATGAAGATCAATTTCTACGGCGCGCTCGTCAAACCGGTCACCGAACTGACCGGTATCGTCACCATCGTGGTCGCCATCCTGATCGGCGCTTATCTGGTGCTCAACCAGCAGACGCATCTTTGGGGTATTCCCATCTGTTCCCAACCGCTCTCGGCCGGTGCTCTGTTCGTGTTCTACGCAATGCTGGCCGGCGTGGCCGATCCGGCTCGTAAAATGGGCGACATCTATACGGTGCTCGTCCGCGCTTCGGCCGCCTGCAAAGGACTCTATGGCGTCTTCGAGGCCAAACCGGAAATCGTCGCGCCGCCCCATCCCAAGCCGGTGCCTGTCCATGCGCGCACTATCCGCTTTGAGAACGTGCGATTCGCCTATACGGGCGATCGGTTCGTCCTGGACAATGTGAATTTTGAAATCCCCTTCGGCCAGACTGTGGCCCTAGTTGGAGGAAATGGGTGCGGAAAGTCGACCATCGTCAATCTGCTAACGCGATTCTACGACCCGCAACACGGGGCCGTTCTGATCGACGATGTCAACATCCGCGACGTCAGCCCGAAGAAGCTTCGCCGCCAAATGGCCATCGTCACCCAAGACCCCATTCTCTTCCAGGGCACCGTCTCGGAGAACATCGCCTATAGCAACCCGCACGCCAACGGCGAGCAAGTTCTCGCTGCCGCCAAGCAGGCCCGCGTCGACGATTACATCACTTTCCTGGCCAACGGATATCAGACCCAGGTGGGCGATCGTGGAAACTCGCTCTCCGGCGGTCAGCGGCAGCGCGTCGCATTGGCACGGGCAATCCTTGCCAATCCGCGAATCCTGATCCTGGACGAGGCCACCAGCCAGATCGATCAGCAGAGCGAGGAGTTGGTGCAGGACACCCTGCGGGAATTCCTCTTGGGACGAACCACGATCTTGGTCACGCACCGTCCGTCGACCATTCGCCTCGCGCAGCGAGTACTCATGATGGATCACGGAAAAATCATCAACGACCTCAGCTCCACAGAGTATCTGGCGCGCTTTGCCCCTCTGGATATGACGCTGCCCAAGGCCGCGTAGATTCTGCCAGGACAATCTCCAAAGCACGAATTCGGGAATTCTGCATAATATCCAGTGCATGGAAATTATCATCCATCGTCAAATCCGCCAGCCATGAAACATCCTGCATGTACTGCCGGTTGACAACCGCTCGCTGAGCCTCCGCATGGATCTCCTGGCCAGACATGCCCGCTGCCTGGGAATTTGCGGAGACAGACGGCGATGTGTCGGCCACGGCCAACCAAGAATAGGCACATAGGTCATCCCACGTCAGCCGTGCCGTCGGATCATAAAAGCCCCAGGGATTCTTCAGTTGGAAGGTGTCGAACGTCGGGCTGGCGGGATCGTCGTCGTACCCTACGACCTGATAGGCATGGCTCGAGACCAGCCTCAGCCGGTTGAACTCCGTGGCGTCTCCCATGGCGAAAATCGCTGCCGTCACCGCCGCGTTGCGATGGATGGCGTCGATCACCGCCTGCTTGGCTGTTGGGTCGCGTGCGGGAGAGTAGGTCGTCGCGGTGCGGCCCAGGATCTGCGCATCCACGTACTCCATGCAACCGCCATAAAGGCTCGCGTAGCAGTTCTGGCCGTCGCGGCCTTCTTTTCCGGTTGCATTCCACTGGGCATACGCC
>Ga0073936_10003311_pt1 | contig 23187 bp, 13 predicted proteins | sample AliMusrvi5mmetaG_FD_87041 | JGI IMG/M metagenome (GOLD analysis project Ga0073936, IMG submission 87041) | Freshwater lake bacterial and archeal communities from Alinen Mustajarvi, Finland, to study Microbial Dark Matter (Phase II) - Alinen... | ecosystem: Environmental > Aquatic > Freshwater >... | reverse complement strand
CAATACATTCACAATCGGAACCACATGATTGTAGCCATCAGTCCGGATCTCAATAATTTTTTGAGTATCGTAGCCCACATCCATCAATCCATCCTTGTTCCGGTAATTGGTATTCAACTCTGTGACCCATCGCTGCATCCATTCCCATACTGTGGCATCTCCTGCCTTTTCGGTAAGAAGCGAATAATCACCGGTGTGTCTCAGATAAGCCTCAATCATAATCTGCAAGGCAAAAGGCTCCTGGATATAAAGATTTTCCCATTCCGCCCCTTTCCAGCTCACATAGGTTTTCTTCATCTTCACTTCCCTGAAATCGGTCAGGATTGCCTCTTTCAGACTTTTCGGATCAAGCATTGCCAGCACATCCGAGGCATACGAGGTATCCCAGCTGATCGTAAAAGGCCAGTACCCGACAGCCCAGAAAGGATTTGTGATGTATTTCGGATTTTCGTACCGGCACATCAAAACGGATAGCAGACAGCGGTAATAATATTCCTGAAGTTTCTTATTGGTGCTTTCAAGTTTAGGTACATTTTCGTAGGCCCATTTCAGCTTTTCGCGCGTAACCTGTTCTGCCGACTTCATCCGGATTTGAATATCTTTCTGTACAATTGGAGGCGCTGCCTGATTTACAGAATAAAATTGAACCGCAAAATAAACCGTTACATATTCACCCTGTGGCAGGGTCAGTTCAAATCCCTTATCGCTGATGGTTTCAATATCTGACGAAACCCGGGCGTGCATCTGGTCACTTCCAAAGGTAAATGCATCAACCAGATGAGGTGATGCTGAGCCCTTCATCCCGTCGCAATTCATCTGTCCGGCTATTTGCTGCGGGATTAAGGTCAATTTTAACGGTTTGTTCTTTCTGTTTTTCAAAATCAGTTTTACAAATACCTCATCATTTGCATAAGATACACTGGTGCAGCTGCGGACAGAAAAGCTCAGCCACTGGCTATCAATTTCCTTATGAAAGGTTCCCGATCTGAAACAGGCATTGGGCTGCCATTTCTCATCCTGGGTTACCATCAGGTAAGAAGAATTGGACCGAAAATTACATCCCAGCGGATCTTCACCTTTCCCCTCGTTGATCCATTTATCCCAGATTGCCGGGACGTCATCCCTGACAAGCTTTCCGGTATTGTGATCCAGAAAATTAAGGTTAAAGGTATAGTTTGGAGCGGAGAGGGGTAAAAACTGAACATTCGTAAAGCTGGTCATGCTGTATTGTCGCGGACAGACAAATCCACGGTAATTGAAAAGCATTACCTGCTGATCGTCGAACCTCATCTGTTGTCGCTCCATGGCATAATATTCGGGATCGGCAGGAGAGAATGACTGCTGGGCAATACTATTTTTTGACAAACATAAAAGGGATGTTAATGCCAATAAAGAAACTGTTAATCTCATGATTTCTGGTTTTAAGATGCTGTAGGCTAAATAATAAGTAAATGCAAAGTGGAAATTGCAAAATAAAAAATGCAAAGTGACTTAAGATTTAAAGGTTATTTTCCCTATTTTGCAATTTGTATTTTATACTTTACACTTTGAACTAATTCCGGTACTTCCCAAATTCATCCACAAGTTCCCCTACCCTCTTTACCCGGCTTTCCAAACCATCGGGAGGGACCTGGTCGGCAACGCCAAGCACATAACGGGGTTCGTTAACCATGATTGAAAGAAGGTGTTTTACATGCCGGTCAAACTCCACATCGCTCACGCTTGGGGTAAAATAAACTCCGGGGATCCCGCCCCAAAGGATGCTTCCTGAATTGATGCAGATTTGGGACAGATCCTCCCATTTTAAATCACCCACAGGATGGGGAGTTAATGCTTCGAGTACCGTAAAACCGACCCCGGACTCCTGCTTGATCAGTCCACCCAGTGTTCCGTCGATATGAATAAACGAGTATTTACCTTTAGCTTTAATCTTACCAGTCCATTCAGTTTGATAGTCATGCATATATAACTGGAACAATTCGGGACCCACCATCTCGGATGAGAGGTTTTCAGGGATCATTAATACCTCAGCCGGACTGTCGACTGCAATTTGAGCCGCCTGGTCAAAGGCCGTTTTCATGGTATCCAGCAAGTCCTTAAATTCGTCGGGCATTGTCAGGGCAGCCATGGTTACCGCAACAACACCTGCTTCCAGGGCAAGCAGATGCATAAACGGACTCTTGGGCAGGTAACACAAAACAATGCCCTGATCACCAACCTGTTTTAGTCGTTGCGCGGCAAAATCATAATCGGGTTCAAACCGGGTATTTCGATAGATGAATTTCATCGCGGGAATGTCTATCTCCGACTTCATAAAATGCTCAACCGGACCTTCCGAAAAAGAGGTTGGTATATATTCCCAGCATTCGCGTACCGAACCAACCGGTGTAATTATCTCCTTAAAATGCTTAAACCCCTCATCCCACTCATTTACAGCACAATCTGAAAGGATCTGTTTATAGGGGAAGTATCCCTGCAAATAGAAGCCAACTCCCAGATCGCGGTGCCATTCGATATAGTCATCTGATGCGATGAAATTTTTGGGTTTCAGACCTCGTTTGATCAGCGAATTTGCCCAATAGTCAAGATCTCCGCACCATGGAACCTGGTCGGGCTGTTCTCGTTTAAGAATGGCAAGAATTCGTTCTCTCGGGGTCATGATATTTTTGGTTAATGCAGTACTGTGATAATGAGGTAATGTGGTTATGCTTAAGGGTTATTTTTTAGATATTCAGCATTAACCATTAATTCACCAGGTATTATTCCGGGACCTCTTTTTCAATTTGTTCCAGGGTTTTACCTTTGGTTTCGACGATATATTTTTTAAGGTAAATATACCCGATAAAGGTTACAAAAGCAAAGAAGATAAAGGCGTAACTCATTCCCAATTGCTGTGCGACCTGTGTTGATCCGAAGAATCCGATTACCACCGGAAAGAAAAAATTCAGCGAAGCACTGACCACCCAGTTTGCAAAAGAGCCCATTGCGGCGCCCCGTGCCCTGATGATATTCGGGAACATCTCTGAAAGGATCACCCAAACCACAACACCCTGCGAAGCGGCAAAGAAAGCGATATACGCTACCAGCAAAGCCACCAGCCAGTAACCTGCAATATTTCCCGACAGCAATCCATAACCAAACAGACCCAGAACTACGACCATTCCCAACTGACCGAAAAGTAACAAGCTTTTTCGTCCTACCTTATCAATGACTGACATAGCAATCAGTGTGAAGATCAAATTGGTTACTCCCAGTATTACACTCTGAAACATGGATGAATCGCCCGAGAAACCAGCAATACTGAAAATCTGGGCTGAATAGTAAAACACAACTCCAATTCCGGTAAGCTGACTAAAAATCCCAACAAAAATCCCGATAAAGATTACTTTGCGATATGGTTTTTTAAACAAATTTATCCGTTTGCTAAGATTTTCAGTGTGTATGGATTCCTGGATATCCAAAATAGTCTGATCAGTATCGATCTCGTGGGAGGATAAATCTTCAATATTTTTCCTTGCCTCTGCGATTCTTCCTTTCTTCACAAGCCAGCGCGGAGACTTTCTGATTACCAGAAGCATCAGGAAAAATGCCACTGCGGGTAATGCTCCGCTGAACAACATCCAGCGCCAGTTCTGATCTCCAATATTGAGCAACAGGTAGTTGGTTATCAGGGAGAATAAAATTCCCAAAACAATTGCCAGCTGAAATGTGGAGGCCAGTGCTCCCCGATGCTTTGGCGGAGAGATCTCGGAAATATAAACCGGACATAACACCGATGCTCCCCCAATGGCCAAACCACCGATAAACCTCGAAATTATGAAAACACCGATATTATTTGCTGCTGCACAACCGACAGACGAGGCTAAAAACATTATCGCCAGCAGTTGCAACAATCGCTTTGCTCCATAAAGGTCACCGGGACGGCCGATGAGGATGGTTCCCAGAATGCATCCGATCAGTGCAGAACTTACAGTCCATCCGTGCAAAGCCGGAGTCAACTGAAAATGTTTTACCAGATCGATCATCGCCCCATTGATGATTACCGTATCATAGCCAAATAAAAGGCCGCCAAGGGCCGAGGCAATTGTGCATTTTAGAAGAACTTTATTCATCGGATTAATGGTGAATGGTGAATGCTAAATGGTGAATGCTAAATGGTGAATATACTATCCGGAATATTATTCAGTAACTGTATAATTAATTCAATTTAAAGAAATTAAAACATTAACCATTCAGCATTAACTCATTACTTCGGATCTCCTTCACCGCTTCGATCATTGCCATGAAGCCATCAACAGGAATATATCCCGGTATTGAATTCCCCGATCCCAGGCCATATCCTTTTGCTGTCTTGCGATATTGGACACCCCGGGCCAAAATAATTTGACGAACAGTTTCGGGTTTTTCCAGGACTAACAGGTTAAGGTCAAAACCGCCGAAAAGGCCGATCCGGTCATTGTATTTTTCAATCCAGACAGGAAATGGGGCAATCTGATCCTCATTGGAATGTTTGGCGTCAATACCAAGATTGATAATATCTTCCATCAGAGGGAAAATATTTCCGCAGGAGTGTAGTAAAAACTTTTTGCCGGAATGATGGATCAGGTCGATCACCTTTTTGTATTGCGGAAAAATATGTTGACGGATAATGTCAGGTTCAAGCAAGGTGGAAGTTTTATGTCCAAGATCATCACCCATCCTGAAAAAAACAAAAATGTCAGAATACCTTTCAATTACCCCTGTCCATAATAATTCCCAAAGATCCCCTATTTTTTTAAAAATATCTCCAAACAGATCGGGATCCAGGCATTGCATCACGCATAAGTATTCATATCCCACGAGGTCCTGGCTTGCTTCAAAAATGCCATATCCGCATCCGCCATAAGCCTTCATTCCGGCAGGAAGTGTTTTACGAATCGCCTCAAAATGGGGGGTATAGGATTCCCAGAAGATCTTAGGGATGTCGTCCCAGGGATAGTTAATAAAATCTTCCCGGGTTTGAATCGGGCCGGCCATTCCACCCATTATTGCTCCATGCCCGGGCAGGATATCGCAGATTGCCGCCTCAAAATCAAAGCCGTCATAGGTCATCTCCTTCCAGAAACCAATCACCTTCCGGTAATACGCTTCAAGTTCATGGTTTTTCAGCCCTTCGGAAGAAATCGTCTCACCAAGCACTTTTGAGATGAATGGGGCATCGATATGGTGTTCATAAAGCGGTAAACGGTCAGGCCGCTGATTATTCAGGACCTGGAGCAGATGATAATAATTAGGCTCAAAGCTCATAGCTATTTTGTTTTCAATGCATTACCAAACAATTTTTAAAGTCAGCATCCCATTTGCAGGCACAGACAACTTGTCATTAATTCTAGTCCCTGCCACCTCCTCGGTTTCGCAAAGATTAACAGAAGCCGGATTTCCTGCCGGCCATGATAATCTGACTGTTTCGTCCTTATCTGAAACTGATCTTAGCCGGAGGATCGCCGAATTCCCCCCTGATGTTGATTTAAGAATGGACGCAGTAACAGCCTGAGACCCCTCGATAGCCAATAAAGGCTTTGAGATTGCATTATTTTTAGCCGCAAATGAAACCAATGGCTGAGCCTGTTCCAATCCAAAGCGGTTTGCTGCAGCCGCATCATAAACGCCGTGAGGGAGTATGCGGTAACGGAAGGTCACCGGACCGTCCTGGGTAAGCGGGAAATTGGTAAACCAGTGATTATTCATGACCCAGGAGTAAATTGCAGATCCCGGTTCAAGTTTTTTAAGCCAAGGTTTCCGCTCTCCGCTCCAGGTTCCTGACTGGTTAGCGGTCATAGAACCACTTTCCATCAATGGGGCGTCGAGGGAACACCAGGTTACCCCTTCTTTATCATTGGAGAGATCAGCCCACCGTTGCATCGTGAGCCAGTTTCGGTTGCCACCGGGCAGCTGGTCCTTTTCCACCTCCATCACACCCCATGGAATATCTACGCGGGTTGTGGCCTTAGGAATATCAAATCCGAATCCGAAATGGATCCCATCTTTGGCCGGAAGGGGAAGCTTATCCACGACATCTGAAATCTCAACCCATGGCAACCCCTGGATTAGCCGCACGGAACGCGAAACAGAACGGCAACCTGTGGCTTTTGAAGTAACTTTTAATTCTACCACCAGCGGACCACCTTCGACTATCGAAATTTCAATTGCCGAATCGCCTCGTGCATTGTCACTGTCACCGGGCATCCATCGAAAAGCATTGAGCCCGCCATTAATTTTCACATCTGCAAAGTTCTTTCCGGCTACCTTATTTTGAAGTTGAATGATGTTTCCGGAGGAAGGATCAAGCTTTACCTCAAGCTGTTCATTGGTCATTTTAGTATCAACCAATTTAGCTCCTTCGGTTAACGGGCATTTGCCGGCCATCACCTGGAAGTGGGAGGAACCCAGACCCGGAACATCCGATGCCAGAAACACTAATTCTCCTGTTAAAAGCCGTTGTGACATCACATCTTTCCCCTGACTGTCAGTAACCCGATCCCCTCTCAGGCTCTCTGCCCTTGAAAGGGTAATCAGTCCGCCATGTGCCCATGACTGGGTGTTGATTACTGCGACACCCCCTTCAGAAGGTCCTTCAGCAGGGCCTAATGCCCCGGTTGATCGATCTGTTGCCGGTGCCAGTGCTTCCTCATAAAGTGTTTGAGTGCGGTCATCAGCTGTATGAAAATAGCTTTGCTTAACTTTCCAGATGGCATCCTGAAAAAAAGGTTCGGTTGGATTTTCAGCGCACCAGGTGTGCTCTGAACCAAGTGCTATATAACGCCAGGCTTCATCAAATTCTGAGCGGGGAGCACCCTTGCCGGGCCGAAGCATCGTCCAGAGTGTTTCGGCCTGAACGAGGCGCTCTTTGGCGTTTCGGTTAATTGCCGTAAGGCCAGCCGCGGTTCCTAAGCCGTCGGTCCAGTATTCGGTGAAGTCTCCTTTAACAGTAGGAAGCTTGTCCCCGTAATTCTTCTCGATCATCTGCATGATCTCCGTTCCTCCGGCAATCACCAGGTGGGGAAAGGCATACTGTTCATTCCATTTTCTGACGGCATCCGGAACATCGGCATCAAGAGGGCAATTGTCCCAAAGACACCAGGATACCACATAAAAATTATAGGGGTTGTCAGCACGTTCACGCTTTGTCAATGCCGCAATAAAATTGACGTTGGCACTGTCGGTTTTAATCACAGCCGGAACTTTATCCATGTCGCGCTGGCCAAACCATGGTCGGCCGGTCTGACCACCTTTCGACATACTTCCGCTATTCCCATAACTTCCGGGCTGGAAATACAAAACCTTCGACTTACCGTCTGGACCAACCCACCAGAATGGTTTTTCGTCCACCATATGTTCATTACCCGCACGGCAACCGTTTGGCCAGGCCATGATATAACGGACTCCCTGCTGCGCCATCACTGGTACAAGACCCCATGACATTCCCGGAATATCCATCTGTTGGTAGGTGTTCGCCGGTATGCCTGTAAGTTTCTGCATCTCCCTGCTGAAACGGAGTATCTGAAACAACTCTTCACCCGAACAGCTGCTGGTATTTAAATTCAAATAGCTCGCATCAAAACAAAGTGAACCATCCTTTATAGCATTTACGACCACCTCTTTTTGCCCGGGAGTTGCACCTTGCCAATATCGCTCCAAAGGCCATGTAATTTCGGGGTTCCACCGGTAACGAGCTCCTTCAGGGTAGTTTTTTGTGGCTTCTCCCAGTTTAATCCCTTCATCAATATTGCGTTTGTGCAGAATCTCAACATTCGCCTGTGTGTTGGTATAGCCAATATCCACATGGGAATGGGGATAGATGTAAACCGTCCATTCGCGCATCGGAGGTACGGTGAAGGCCTTCCTTAATGAGCTTTTCCCCTGACGGATAACAACAGTAACCTTAGATTCCTTTTTCACTCCAACACCGGCAGGAAGCAAAATTTGACACATTGACTGCCCGTCGGATGACATAGCCATTTCAGTGCTTTCAGAAATCCGGTCTGCAATTACTTCTATCAGAGCTTTTCCCGCAAGCTTACCCCCTTTAAATTCAAGATTGATTTCACGTCCGGGTTTACCGTCGTGGCGATACCGGTAATAAGATTGAGGCCTGCAGTCCATTGAAACAGGAAAAGGCAATTTCATAGTCTCAACCTGACTTTTCTGACCAAATGCACCAAGGCTACAGCATAAAAAAAAGATGAGCTTAATTCGTTTCATTTTTATTGATCTGGTATTATTTGGGATTCAATTCCGTTAATTATCAATTCTGGATACATTCTGATCAAAGGTCAGTTCGAGGATTGTATCGGGGGAATTACGGTCAGCCGGAGAACTTATTATCCTGATTTCGCCATTATTGGCTATTGCTTTTGCATTATTGTTCGAGAGATTCCGCACCCGTACCAGTTTTTCGTTTAGAGCCGGTAAATTAAGGGTGTCGGGGGCAGATTCAAAGAGGTGAACATATACTTTATTTCCATTAAAGGTTCCGCCTCCCCATTTACCATTCCGGAACGGTCCCCCCTGGGTTCCATAGATTGTAACACCGTACTTTGTGATCCATTCGCCTATTTGTGCGAGGCGGCTGGCCTGATTGGCAGGTATGATTCCCGTCGGGTCGGGCCCCACATCCAGCAGCAGATTGCCATCACCGGTGGCACAACCTACCAGGTTCCGGATACATTCCGCAAAGGGTTTTACCTTACCATCCCGCCGGTATGACCACCCACCATTGGGAGCATCAACTACACACATACACGATTCCCAGTTCCGGGTGGGCTGATAGGATCCTATCGTTTGCTCAGGAGTATCAAAATCGGCCTTCAGTGAGGGGACATTTTCTCCGAAATAATTGCACCGGTTATTGACAATTGTCTGAGGCTGGAGTTTCCTGACAAGTTCCAGAACCTTATCGGCATGCCAGTATTTCACCGATTCTCCTTTCCCGAAACTATCGAACCATACTACGTCCACCTGCCCGTAATTGGTCAGCAGTTCTGTGAGTTGCCCGGTCATATAAGCTTCGTATTTGCTGTTATCACCTATTCCGTAATCGGGATGATGCCAGTCGCGCGGTGAGTAATAAATGCCAAACCGGATTCCCGCTTTATGGCATTCCGCAGAAAGTTCCCTGATAACATCTTTCCCATATGGGGTATTCATGATGGAATAGTCTGTATATTTCGTATCCCACATGCAAAATCCGCCATGATGCTTTGCCGTAAAAACAAGGTACTTCATGCCTGCATTTTTGGCAATCTCCACCCATTTTCTGGCATTAAACTGTGTCGGATTAAACTTTTTATACAGATTATCATAGATTGAATCACCACCGGTCCCTGCAGCGTCGCCCCAGATATCCAATGGCTTTGGACCAAGTCGTGACCAGCTGATTTCGGTTCCTGCGACGCTTGACATGTCCCAATGAATAAACATACCGAAACGGGCTTCACGCCACCACTTCATCCGTTCCGAAGTTGTGGCTTTGTCCTGGCAAAAAGCCAAATAAAAGACGAAAAGTGAAATGAGCAGGAGAATTGACTTTTTCATTTGCAGGTTAGATTTTTAAAGCGTATCAGGGATGGATTGATCAATCAAAATAGATTCTGCAATTAAATCCCGATTGTCTATCGGGTCAAATCCGCAAACGGAAGTCATCACTTCCGGGACACCCCTGGCATAAATTGATGCAAACTCCCTGTCTGAAGGTAAAAGATTTCCGGCTTCATCGGTTGCCCGGAAATGAAAACCGGCGACGAGCCCATAAAGAATTAAATCATATGGAAGGTTCAGCTTAATTGCCAGGTGGATAGCTCCGGCCAGCCGGTCTTCGGCACTCAGTTTACGTTGGAGGTCACATCCTACCCTGAACACCGTATCTCCGAGCGCTTTGTTTTGAAACCGCCTGATCAGATCATCGGTATGCGCTGTGAGCGCCTCCAGGGTAAATTCATCGGGGTATTTTTTCAATAAAATATCCGCGGCCTGCAGCATGGTTTGACGAACTTTTTCCCGGATCGAATGAACAGCCAGGACTTCATGCAAAAATATGGCCTTTGGATTTGAAAGATAACCCAGGTAGGCAGTTGTGGCATGTCCCAGGTTATGGATAAACAGTTTCCGGTCGACCCAAGCCTTCATGTTTTCCTTGGGGGCAAGCCCCTCGATCGCAGGGATCGGGTTTTTGAAAGCCTTCTTATCGAGAATCAGTGTATTGTAGGGTTCTGCAAAGACCTGCAGAATATCGGCCTCCATCTCTTTTTTAAGCATGATGGGAACCATTTTGCCGATACTTGTTTCAATGAGTCCTATACGCGCTTCCAACGGATAGCCTTCCGGTAAATATTTCAGAAGTTCAGCATGCATGAACTCTGCGGCATTCCTAAGGTTTTCGGCGATAATGATATCGAGTGGTTTTGCCCCCGGGATTTTGTACCGTTCAACTATGCCTTTAGCAATAAGGTGCATAACGGACTTTAATCCATGTATACCAACCGAGACTGCCAAAATTCGGGCTGTTGCAATTTCGCAGATTACCTGTTCCTCATCTTCGCCCAAAACTCCTCTGACATTATTTACGGTGATAACAGATTCAACTTCGTCTTTAACCACCACGCGATAGCTTTGACGTTTATTCAGTTCTTCTATCACCGGTTTAAAAACATCCACAAACACCACCTCGAAACCTCCCATGCTAAACAGTTGACCAATAAAGGACCTGCCGATTTTCCCTGCGCCGAAAAGGACTATTTTATCGTAAGAATCGTTACTCACTGTGCTGAAATTTGCTGAATATACTGATATTTAAATATTTCCACAATCTTACATTTTTCGCCTTCTTCGTGCTCAATATAGGTTCCGCCCACATAATAGCACGCAAACGCTCCCGATGAGACCCCCCAGGCAATTGCTTCAGTCAGATTTAGTTTCCCAACCTCTTCGGTCTTCAATTGACGCGCAAGGGAAGAGATGATTCCACCTGCAAAATTATCCCCGCAACCGGTTGTATCCCCTTTTGACCCGGGATTATTCTTAAAATCATGGCTAACCCTTTGTGAAACCGGAAGCTTTTGCAATTCCGCCTTTCCAAATAATTTTCCGTTTGAAAAAACATAAAACTCCTTTGCACCATTAGTAATGACCAAAGTTGTAATATCCAGATCAACAAAGTATTGTGCAGCTTCTTCGATCGATTTCCAGCCGCTGATCTTTAACGACTCCTCGCAATCCATAATCAGCAAATCGATCAAACGGTAATCTTCAGGTTGATCAACCAACGGCCACGGTTGCCCGGGATTTCTTTTTTCATTCCGGAAATCGAAAACTGTGTTTACCACTGTCAGACACCCTTTTTCTTTGGCCCGAGTCAACAAGGTGGTCAGGTTATCATGGATCATGGGGACCAGTGCCGTTCCTCCGAAACAGACAATATCGGCGTCAAAAAAATCTTCAGGAAGAAGGTCTGGCGTATAATCCCAGGCAGCACCAATATTATTTATGAAGGTGCGTTCACCATGATTATTATCGTAAGTCGGGTCTGAAAGAACATCGGTAAAAGGTGTTCTTTTCTCCGAAATCCGGCAGTAATGGTCGATGTTTAATGGCGTTTTTCTGACCAGTTGCTCAATAAACTCAGCCGTCCCGTCATTTCCCGTACCTCCGTAAAACCTGACTTCAAACTCATCAACCGGAAGTAACTGTGAAGCATTAATTAAGGAGACTAAACCCGGTCCTCCGATATTAACTGCTTCAGGCGTTTTGCCTCCGGTAAGTTCTTTGCTGATTTCTGAATACGAAATTCCCGAAAATTTTTCAAGTTCTTCAGTAAAAACAAGCTTTCCGGGTGCGAGGCCACCATCTCCATCCTGCCTGGAGAGGTATTTTAGAAATACCGGCGAATTGAACTGTACTCCGGTATACAAGTAATCGGCAAGTGCACAGCCAGTACCGGCGATTATGATTTTTTTGTTCATTTGCTATAAGAATGTTTTGTAGTCGGACGCCAGCAAATGGATGGGTTCTTCATCTTCTTCAATGACAGGAAATCTGCCAATCGATGCATGGAACCGGTTATCGGCAGAATCATCATTTACACAACTCACTTCACCGACCAGCACCTTGCCCTTGCCGGGTTCTCCATAGAAACGGTGATAGATCCCCTGCTCCAGACATATACTTTCACCGGGAGTCAGTACGATTGAATCTCCGGGTTGTAGATTACGGACAATGCCATCTGTTTTTACACTGAATGGCTGGCTGGAGAAATCCTCCTTCATGTCTGATTTAAATAAATCAATCACCAGGTTTCCCCCTCCGCGGTTAATGATATCTTCCATCTTTGACCAGTGAAAATGCATGGGTGTCTCCTGGTTTTCCTCTACAATCATGATTTTCTCGGCGTAAGGCTTTTTGTCGACGTTAAATTTTCCGTTGCGGATGGTAAACAGGAAAAGCCCCCTTTTATAGAAATCTCCCGATCCAAAGTCGGTGATATCCCAACCGAGCATGTTTTCAATAATTTCATGAGTGTCTTCCTCATTTTCTTTCCAATCCATTGGACTCCAATAGGCCCATGGGGGAAGAATAAATTGTTTTTGGGCCATAAATGCCTTGGCATTGACCAGTATCTGGTTTATTTCGCTTCGCTTCATGGATTACTATTTTAAACTGTTTATTTTCCCGATCATTTCATTAATCTCCTCCATCCCGTCCAGAAGCTCGATAGTAAGGTCAAAATTCCGGATCTCACCGGGTTCGAGGTATTCTTTAACGGCTGCATTTTTGGGATCGATACGCCCGCCGACAAAACAGTTGCAGGGCTCCATACCCATCACATAATCACCCTCGCCCATCTGTTTCCATTGGGTGAAATTGAAGAGCTGATTTTTGCTGAAATGAATAGCCACCCCGATTCCCAGTTTTTTATTGATCAGGGCTACACAGGTATTGCCGGCCTTATCTGCGTTTAAATCGTGATAGAAAACCTGCTCGGCATAGTTCGCAGTTGGAGGCTGGCATTCGCCTGAAATCGCTGCACCATCTAATGCATCCTGGTCTCTTGGGTCAAGCTTAGCAGTTGGCGTAATTAAAATTGAATTTTCATCAAGCAGCGGATAACCCATGTTGAAATGAAAAAGCAACATCAAGGCTTCGCGTTTGAATCCCAGATTCTCCACAGCATTCTGCAGCGTTATCTTGTTTTCCCCAAATTTTGAGACAATTTTTCTGCTCAGAACCAGATTTTCACCAAAGAGCCTGGCATCGCGCATTTTGCCGCTGATGGTAAATACCGGAACATCATCCACCCATTCGGTTGAGGCACACACCTGCTCTCCGGGGGTGTTGGCAAGCCTTCCGTGAAGCGGGAAATATTCGCCATTCTCTTCACACGGGGAACCTACATTTCTCAAACCGCAAGTGGTCAAAAATCCGGCCAGGTAACTTCGCAAGAATCCAATTCCGTTTTCATCATAATATTCGGGGGCAACCACACCAGCTTTCGCGATATAGCTGCAATTATTCCCCTTAAACGAGAGTCCGGCAATATCGAGACACCGATCCGCCAGGATGGTAAACTCAAGTCCAGTCCCGTTTTTTACATCATACGCCCGAACCCCTTTGGCTTTCCCGTCAACAAGGATATATTCCTTAATTCCTAAAAGTTGACTGATGTCGCCAACATAGCTGAGCATTTCTCTTTTTTTCATTTTTATTGTATAAATGTTTATGGTTTAATACCGAGTGTTACAATTTCATGAGGTTTCAATTTCAGGCTGACCGAATTTCCCTGTAATTCAGGTGCGGTGGCATTTTCAAGCGGATATTCAATGATGCTCAGCCGTCTTACTGATTTAGCAGCAACCGGCAGGTTAATTGTTGCTGAAGTTTCTTTACCGGCAATCTCCAATACCCGAACGATGAGTTCTTCACCTTCTTCTGACTGCTTAACACCAGTCATCACTACGTTTGCGGGGAGAACCGAGAAAAAGGAAGCTTCCTCGGGACGTGTGGCATGTTCTTTCACCAGCGCCAGGGAAGGTGGTTCAGCTGCGCAAACGGGAACATTAAAGTCATCACCCTCTGCCCAAACATCACTTTTCCAATCCCCCGCGTGAGGATAGATGGCATAACTTATATTGAATTTGCCCAGGTTCGGGTAGATATCCGGGTCACCGGCTGATCTCATGAGCGTAATCCGAAGCTCACCCTTTTCGAAAGAATGGCCGTATTTGGTTTTATTCAGTAAGGCAATCCCCGTTTTACCGTCGGTAACATCAACCCATTTCTGGGCGGGAACCTCCTGACCATCATTCGATTCCGAATAAATTCCATAATCGTTGCGATGTTTGAGCGATTCCGGAACAGGTTTTCCTCCGATCATCCCATCTGCTGGCCTTTCCACGATATCAAAAGGAACCTGGCAATAGAATTTTGAATTCTGAATGGCCAACGGGAAAACGGCACGCAACATTGGAGAATCGGTTGAGTCACTGCCGGTTTCCAGCCAGTGAACCTCCATATCGTAGGTAATTCTTGGGTAACCGCGATAAATATAGGTGCGTTCAATAAACCGTGATTTTCCCCAGCTCTTTACGGTTTCGATGCAGGCCCTGACCGGTCCGTCCTCAACCACCTTCACACTTTTAACATCCGTAACATCCTCTATTTTAACATTTTTATTTAGAACCCAGGATTTCATTCCACCTTTCCGGTCTTCGAGAAACATTCGAAGCGTATTGAGTTGTCCCCCTTTTTTGACAATTTCAGCACCATTTCTTTTATCAATCATAGAGACTATTCCACCGGTTTTCAGATCAACTTTAATCGTGAAAAAGTCGGTGTCAAACGTTTTATCCTTAAATGATATGGGTTCGTTATATTCTCCGGGTTTCGTCACATCGACATAAAAGGTTTTGTAACCACCGGCAGGCAGATCATCGACAATAAACTGCACTTTGGAGGTAAATCCCGGAGGTGTCACCTTGGCCCATACAATCTGGGCGGGATAACTTTTGCCGGAGCCATCGCGAACCAGGACGGTTGCAACTTTTCCCTGCCCCTTATCAACAGGATTGATGTTTTTTGATCCATAAAAATTCGCCCAGCTGTTAACCTTCACCGTGACCGGCTCGGTATGGGAATAGATGGTGGCCTCTACAAGGGTCTTGCGGGTAATTGGATGCAGATTATACGCGACAACGGGTTGTCCCATGCCGGTTTGGAATTTTACCTCATCGGCCATTTTACGAAAGGCATTATCGCGCAGGTCCATCGATTTGCGAAGCACATCGGTATAACGTGCAGCGGTTTCCTTATTGGATTCGTTAATTGCAGAACCCGGCAGGATGTCGTGAAACTGGTTAAATGCTACTGTAGTCCAGAGGTCGCGCAGTTCAGCAGCCGGGTACTGATCACCGTTCAACCAGCGCAGGGTATTAAAATATTCACTGCCGTAGAGCATATTTTCGGAATTCCTGTTACCCTCCTTATTGTCCGAAACATTGGTATAACAACCTTCAAAAATAAACTGCATCTCACCGTAATGGGTAGGTCGGCCATCCATCTCCTGCGAAATCCGGTCAAAGAAGTTCCCGGCTGTGGAGAATTTAACTGCCGGGTAGCCCTGAGTTTTGTCCAATTGGTGTACCATATCGATCATGGCGCGGGTTGGACCGCCTCCATGATCTCCGATACCCGTAATCTGCAGGAGTCTGTGTTTGTCGGGAGTGATTTTTTTAAACTCATCCTTCAGATTCGGAGTGATATTTCCGTTATAGCCATCATTGGCATAACACAATACTTTGGAAGAATCACTTCCCACCCACCAGAATGAACCCTTGAAGGGTTTGGTCCGGTGAAAATAGAAATAGTTGCAGCCAGCCTGTTTCAGGATCTGGGGCATTTGTGAAATATGTCCGAAGTTATCGGGCAACCATCCTACGTGGGCCATTTTCCCGAACCGGTTTTGAAAATAATGCTGGGCCAGCAGAAAGGAACGGCCTATAGCTTCACCGGATGAGAGGTTTACATCCCCTTCCGTCCACATCCCTCCACCCAACTCAAGTCTGCCGGCTTTCACATATTTCTTAACCAGTTCAAATAATGGGGGATCCACCTTTTCAACGAAGGAATAGACCGAAGCCTGACTCTGAATCATCGTAAAATCGGGGAATTCATCCATAAAGGCAACGGTTTGACGCAAATTGTCATTAGCCATTTTCATCGTTTCAGACCAGGTCCAAAGCCAGTTCATATCCATGTGGGCATGACCCAGCACATGAATCGTGTCTTTCGGTGTGGCATCCTTGCTTTCAGGATCCAAGGTCCTCCCCTTTGAAACCGAGAGCAAAGGAAATCCAATGAATATCAGCGCTATTACCTTAAATTTTATCCATGAAAAGCTCTTCATCATTAATTTGGTTTTAATCGTTTAATCTGATTAGGTATTGAACTCATTGACTGCCTCAAACATGGCCACAATATTTTCTGGTGGAACATCGGGCATGATGTTATGAACTGTATTAAAAACATACCCCCCATCGACACTGAAAATTCCCAGATTGTGTTTGACATGATCTTTTACCTGCTGGGGTGTCGCTCTATTGAGGATACTTTTTGTATCGCATCCACCACCCCAGAATACGATATCCTTTCCGAATTCTCTTTTCAACCGCTCCGGTTCCATGTTCACGGCGTTGATCTGAACAGGATTTAATATCTCGAAACCTGCCTCAATCAATTCAGGAATGAGCTCATAAACTCCTCCGCAGCAATGCAACATGGTATGAGCAGAGGAATTGGCTTTCACGTATTCGCAAAGTTGTTTGTGACGGGGTTTAAAGAATTCCTGGTACATTTCAACCGACATAAACGGACCATTGGTAGTACCCAGATCATCTCCAAATTTAATAATATCCACTACATCACCAACGGCTTCAATGGTCTTTTCAAGACTTTTCATATGGCTTTCCATCAAGGCATCCAGAAATAACTGGACATTGGGTGGGTCGGCGAGCAAATCCATTAAAAAATTGTCCATCCTTCGGACCATGGTACCCCATTCAAATAAGTTACATCCAATTCCCAAAAGGAGGGCTTTGTCTGTTCTCTGTTTGAGATCAATGGTTTTTTCACGAAGCATTTTCCAAAAATCCTTTTCATCAGACCAATCCCAGGGGGTAAAACCTACTCCGCCCCAGATGACTCTTTTCATATCTTTAGCCAGATTCTGGTAGTTATCCGGATATTTATCCAGATAGGGGAAGATTGTCTGATCAAAAAAAGTCGCTCCCACTGGCATCCGTCCAATGATTTCACCGCTTGGCCCATAGATAATATTAGAATCATCCGAAAGTCGTAGCGTTTTAAGCCAGTTGGGATAGAGTGCCTTGTGCCCTTTGATGATCTCTATCTCCTTCCAGTAATTTTCACCCGTATTGAAGTGCCGGCCAATATCGATTACATCCACATTAAAATGGTCGAGCAACTCCATTTCCGGCTGGGCCACCTCCTGGATGACATCATAGGCATGCGTTTTAAGATGAGTCTTGCCCAGGTATTTAATCAGGTTTTGATAGGCAACCACCGAAATACCTGAACTTGGCGTTGCACCAAGGTCAATTGGAACCCTGTCAGGGGTCTTGTGATTAATGGCAGCGAGAATACGTTCGCGTGAATTCATGATCTTTTTTGTTTATTAAATGATATCAAGAAAATCTCTTTTATCAGGCTGTTAGGCTATTAGGATAAGTAACTAAAGTCTAAAAGCCTAATGGTCTAATCGCCTAACCACCTACTTCGCTCCCCATTCCTTATTCGGTTTATCGCTCATAACCAGATGAAGTCTTCCACCTTCCATGATATCCTGATGCGTGATAAACGGAGTGTCCAGCACCCTGCCATTCAATTTGGCAGACTTGATGTATTTGAATTTTTTCGAGCATGATTCGGCCAGTACCTGGAGTGTTTTCCCATTTGGCAGCTGAATAGTTATGCTGTTGAAAAACGGACTTCCTATGGCATAAATACCACTTCCGGGGGTAACCGGGAAAAAACCCATGGCCGAGAAAACATACCAGGAACAGAGTCCACCGCCATCTTCATCTCCCGGAATACCTATGGGACGGTCATCGAACCACATATCCATGATTTCGCGTATCCGTCGCTGAGTTTTCCAGGGTTGTCCGGCATAATTATAAAGATACGGGATATAGAGCGAAGGTTCATTTCCAGCCACAAACATTCCGTTTAAACCGGTTGAATCGGGAAATTTACCCATAAACTGCCATTTTGAAATCCGTGTCGGCTCATTGAATAAAGCATCCAGCCGGTTCACAAAAGCCGACTTTCCACCCAAAAGTCCGATCAAATCAGGGATATCCTGGGTAACACTGAAATTCCAGGTCCAGGCATTGTTTTCCGTATAAAATGAGCGACTGCCCACTCCTCCGGACAACTGCGGATCAAAAGGCTCAATCCATTTTCCGTTGGCCATTTTGGGGGCCATAAATCCATTGGCAGGATTAAATACGTTGCGGTAATTCTTCGACCGGTTCAGAAAATAGGTATAATCATCACTTTTGCCCAATGCATTAGCTAGCTGAGCAAGGCACCAGTCGTCATAACTATGTTCCAGGGTAAGTGAAACAGCCTGTCGCTTTTCGAAACCATCTACCCGGGAAACTGTTTCTGCACTGTCTTCGGGTAATGCCGGATACCATCCGTTTTTCGTGTAAAAACTATCCAGGGAGCACATCGGCCCGTTTCTCCAGGGTAACATGGTAGCCTGGGTGGCATTCTTTCTTAACCCTTCATAAGCCTTTGCCACATCAAAATTTCGTATTCCCTTTTGATAACTATCCCAAACCAGGGCAGCCGAATGAAATCCGACCATAGCCGGAAAATCGCCATAAAACTGCGGAAAACCAGGCATCCATCCACTTTGTTCATACATTCGGACATAGGATTCGACCATATCAGCCTGCTGATCCGGATTAACGATAGACATCAGCGGATGAAGTGCACGATACGTATCCCAAAGCCAGTCATCGACAAAGAAAGGGTGCCCTCCGTCTTCATGGACCTTTCCATCATAACCACTAAAATAGCGGCCATCCTCCGAAATGTTTACCATTCGTTCATTACAGCGATATAGCGAAGTGTAGAAAATCCGTTTCAGACGTTCAGTTCCCCCTTCCACCTGGATCTTCCCAAGTTCTTTTGTCCAAACCTGATGACTCTCTCCCATTATCAAATCAAACTTTTTGCCCAGCGTCTCCTTATGAAGATTGGCAGTTGCCTGTTTAATATCAATCAGCGAAATCCCAACCCGAACTTCAACTGGCTGATCCAGTGGCTTAAATTCAACATAAACACCCACGCCATTTCCGGAAACTTCAGTTTGATCAACAATCTTTCCCGATTCGAACGAGCCCGATTTTTGGAAGGGATGGTTCAATTCAGCGTAGAAATATTGTTTAGTGTTCTGGAATTCTTCCCAACCCTGAACCACATTATTTCCCACAACTTTAAATGATGCTTTCCCTCCTGACCTGAAGAGAATATTTCCGGAATCCTTAGTTTTATAGTTAAAACGATAGATTACAGCCCGCTCAGTGGTGGTCCAGTCAGCCTCAATCTTTGAATCCTCGAGCCACACCTTGTGATAATAGGGGTGAACTTCCTCCTGGTCGTGGTCATAAAGCGCAGCATTATCGTTTCTGCTGATATTTAATTTACCTACGGTCGGCATAATTTCTGTCACATGTCCCATCCGGTAGGCTGGCATATTCAGTGCAAATCCGTAAATCTTGTCACTAAGGTAACGGTCATTGAGACCCGGTTTTGTGACCGGAAACACTCTGACCATACTATGCGGGCGATGAACCGTAGGATTTTTGGTGGTCAGCAAGGTGGCAACACTTCCGATATTCGGGTCGACATAAACAGTTACATCTTTATGAATACACCCACTGAGAATCAGCAGAAACCAGAAAATAGTATGTAATTGTCTCATTTATTAGTTGTTATATTGATCACATTGTAAAAACATCTCTCCTTTACAAGAGCTTTGCTGTTGAATAAACGGCTTACTAAGTCACAAAGTTTTACCAAGGTTAAATGCTGATTTTAAATACTTTGTATCGCTTTGATTCTTCCTGGAATATTTTTTTCTGATAAAAATCCTAAAATTGAACTTCTACAAACTTCACCTCAAAAGGATTTAATTTTATAAATTGAACCGGATCACCCAATTCCTTTCCGCTCACATTCACCTCAACCATCCGTTTAATTAATCTGCCTGCATTCCCGGATTCGAGTGTCATTTCCGCTGGTTTACCCTCCAGTTCCCGGAAATGCAAAATGACAGATCCCGGATTCTTGAAGGAAGGTCTTGTGTTAACCAGCATTCCATTCGGGGGGCCAGAGATTTTAACAGTTCCCATTGATGGCATTTTCAATTCATTTACTCCTGCAGGAAAGGTTCTGGTTGGAAAGAGATTCCTTTCATTCCAGGCATATTTTGTTGCAAATGTGTTGGTAGTATCAGCACTAGAGGTAATCTGGTAACTCCAGCTGAACCCTCCTTCCTGGAAGGCCCGGAAATTGGTAAACCAGTAATTGTTCATCACGTACGAATAGAGCCAGGTCTTCCCGGGTTTGGGATACCTTTCGTACTTATTCATATTAAAATCACTGAATTGCCAAAGTGGAACTTCGTTGCTAACGACAATTATTTGTCCCTTCTTCCCTCGAACCGACACAAAATTCTGTGCAGTATTCCAGTCTGAGGCCGATCCTGGGAGCTGCTGTCCCTGGGTCAAAATACCACCAATTGTTTCAAAAACTATTTTGGATTCAGGCAAAGAGAAAGGGAATGCTACATACAACGCTTCAGGATCAGTAACGATCAGTTTGTGCGCGGTATACTTAAACTCCAACTTCTTTAGATTTTTATAAAGCCGTATCTCCAGATCAATACCCTTGGGTGCCCCCTCGCCCCCTTTTTCAAATCCTTCCAGGTCGGAGGCGATTTTAACGCTCTCCCAAACCTGGCCGTTAACACCATTTCCAATTTTTACATTAGAGACAGTCGTGTGTATAAAAGGTGCGGTATCCCGATCCTTGGAGGTTTCCTTAACCGGTTGTCCAATGTGATATGGATTCTGACTATCCGCAAGCTCCTGACTTAACTCCTTGTCATATAGACTACTGATAGCCCCGGTCAATTTATCAATGACAACCTTATAAAAATTATTTTCAAGAACCTCTGAACTGGTTACAGGTTCAGCTTTCATTTCCTCGTCTCCGGACACCATTTTCAGAGCCTTATATCCCATTGCGGGAATATCCTTCACCTCAAGAACCCAGTAGGCACCTTCGGCACGTTTAAAAACCATTTGGGCAGGTACTTCCTGTCCCGTTGAGAGATCAATGATTTTTGATTTTTTCGTGACCGGGAGAATCTCACTGTCAATAAATAAATTAACATCGCCTGAACGGCTCCATCCCATCGAGTTAAAGACATAGATCACCGGAAAATCTGCTTTTTTAAGATATTGCTGGAATCGGGCCAAAGCCTCTTCGTGGAGTAGAGTGACTTTTTTCAGCGCTTCCCAGGCATATGCCCCTTTTTGTAACCATTGGCGTGTTGAGTTTTCAGAATAAGGATGACTGATACTTTCGTCGGCACCACAGGTATGTTCATCGAAAAATATTGCATTTTCGCTGATATGATCAATATTGGACTCCAGGGCAGGAGATTGTTCTCCTCCCATCATGGCAACCATTGCAAATAAACCTTCGTCAACCTGAATCATGTTCTGGATTTTTCTCACCTCAGCAGTCTCACGCGAGGTTGAGCCGTATCCGTCGGTCCACCAGTCTAGCCAGGCATTCCTATAAACAGGAAGTGTTGATGCATATCTGTTCTCCACATACCGGAAAAACTCACTTATCACTGACAAATGCAATTTGGGCGTTTCGTGGGTCGCATTCCAGTTTTTAACCAGTTCACAAGCCGCAGTTGATGGAGGTGAATTATCGGTGAAGTATCCAGAAAACTGAATGGAAATCCTGTCAAAAGGATAATTGTTTTCATCAAGTTTTGCAAGGTAGTTGAGCATCTTGGGCACTTTAATTGCTTTGGATTCCATGCCAAAGAAGTTGCCGGTCATATAATGGTCAGCCCTGAAGGCAAGCAAACGGGCTCCGGATGGAGCTTCCCACCAAAAGCAGGTTGGTATTTCGAAAGGAAGTATTGATCTGGTTTTATTAATCCCCATATCCAGATACTTCACACCCGTATTCTTTAAATAATCGGGCATACACCAGGCTATCCCGTTGACATCGTCCTGCATTACCGTTTGAACAGGTATCCCCAATTTATTGAACTCCTTTAAAGGCTGAAGAAAGTCGGTCATCACATTTTCATCCGAAATCTCGGCCATGTTGCAATACATTCCGGTTACTTCAATGCGCCCTTCGGCAATACGCTTCTTTAACCGTTCGATTTGCGAAGAGGGGCGTGACCGGAGATACTCCCTGGTGACCCATGCCGATTCGCAGGTCCACCGAAATCTCGCCTCATCAGGCAGGGCATCGGTCTGGTCGCAGTAATCGAGGGCATAATCAATATACCGCATATGTTCAGCAAGTATCTCGGATTGGGGTCGGGTATAACCGATGTCGGTATGGGCATGCTGAACCAGATCAATTTCCCACTTTTTCACTGGTGTTAGCGTTAACGGAAATTTACCGGCAAAAGATTTATCCCCTTTCACAGAAATATCAACCTTTTTGGCGGAAGAGACAGCAGAAACAGTCAAGAGGAGCAGGTTGTCACCTTTTTTTAATGAGTCTTTCTGAATCTTTTCTCCAGAAATAGAAAATACCAATTCAGCCGGCTGATCAGCTTTGATCTCAGCAACAATTTGCTGCACCATTTTTCCTCCCTGCTTAAATAAAACAGGTGCATTCCGGAAGATTACAGAACTGTTTTTTGTCGTTTGGGCGTTAACTGAAACCATCGCCACCAGCCATGAAACTGAAAGAATAAGACATATCTTTCTCATAAAGGTGTTAAATATTAGTTTTAAAGCTTTGATCGTTTATCCCAGGAATCAAATTTATGAAGACCTAAATTTGAGGTTTTAATATTAGGTT
>Ga0073936_10003306_pt1 | contig 23226 bp, 15 predicted proteins | sample AliMusrvi5mmetaG_FD_87041 | JGI IMG/M metagenome (GOLD analysis project Ga0073936, IMG submission 87041) | Freshwater lake bacterial and archeal communities from Alinen Mustajarvi, Finland, to study Microbial Dark Matter (Phase II) - Alinen... | ecosystem: Environmental > Aquatic > Freshwater >... | reverse complement strand
CGGTCCAGCAATCCCTGGCCGATCCATCGTCCGCTCACTCTTACTGCTCCAATCAACGCCCCGACTATGCAGGTGAACGGAGTGCGTGTCTAGCGGTTTCTTTTACCGGATAAGATGAGGCCCTACCCTCCGCCCATCCCCACTATGAGAATTGCTGGGTGAGCCCTCCTCCAGCTTGCCTTCCGAATGCCAAGTCGTCAGGATACCGGCATGAATACCTTGCTTTCGCGTCGCAACTTTCTCCGCACCTCAACTCTCGGCGGCACGACCCTGCTTATCTTGCCCCAAGCCAAACTCGCCTTCGGTTCCGAAGCCAACAGCAAGCTGAACGTGGCCGGCATTGGCATCGGCGGCCAGGGCCGGGGCGACCTCGACAACATTGCCGGCGCCGGCGCGAACCTTGTCGCTTTGTGTGACGTGGACCAAAAGCGCGCGGGCGACATCTTCCAAATGCATCCCGGGGCCAAACCGTTCACTGATTTTCGGCGGATGCTGGACGAGATGGACAAGCAGATAGATGCGGTGGTGGTCGCTACACCCGATCACACTCACGCTGTCGCGGCTGTGGCGGCGATGAAGCGCGGCAAACATGTCTATTGTGAAAAGCCCCTCACCCGCACGGTGCATGAAGCGCGAGTGATGCGTCAAACCGCGCTCCAACACAAGGTCGTCACCCAGATGGGGAACCAGGGCAGTGCCACCGATGGCTTGCGTCGCGCCGTCGAGCTGGTTTGGGGCGGCACGATTGGCGAGGTCCGGGAAGCCCACGTGTGGTTTGATGGCGGCAACGGGCCGCTGAAGCGCCCAACGGACCAACCACCGGTGCCCGAGTCATTGTCCTGGGATCTCTGGCTCGGGCCAGCTCCCGAACGTCCCTACAACCCATGTTACCTCCCCGCGAACTGGCGAGGGTGGCGGGCCTTCGGCAGCGGAATCGTCGGGGACTTTGGCTGTCATACCGGCAACCTGATGTTCCGGGCGTTGCGTCTCGATCAATTGTGGAACACTCCTCCTGGCGCAACGGCCAAACGCAACATCATCCGAGTAGAAGCTAAGCCATCCGAAGTGGACCAGGAAGGCTATCCTATCTCGATGGTGGCGGTGGTCGAACTGCCGGCGCGCGGGGAGCTGCCGCCCGTCAAATTGACCGTTTATGCCAAGGACAAGCCCTCCGAAGGACTGCTCCTGGGTCACCCGCGCGGCGGCTGGGGAGATCTTCTCATCGGGTCAAAAGGAGCCATCTACTCCGATTGTCCTTGGAACACGCGGTTTGTCTTGTTGCCGAAGGAGAGGTTCCAAAGCATCAAAGCCGGCCCGCCGCAGACACTCCCGGCCTCCAACAACCACCACCGCGAATGGGTCGAGGCCTGCAAAGGCAACGGCAAGACGTTCTCTGGTTTCGAGATGGGCGGCCCGCTGACGGAACTGATGCAACTCATGAATCTTGCCACACTGGTGGAAGGTCCTTTTGAATACGACACGCTCAGCGGCAAGGTCCTTAACTCCAAGTCTGCCAGCGCGCTGGTGCATCGGGAATACCGCAAAGGCTGGGTCCTTTGAGCCAGATACCGTTCACTGGCCATCCTCGGCATCAAGGCTGATCATATGAACCGCGTGTAAGGCCAGTGTAGGCAATACAACGTCGGCCACGATTCGCCACCTTCTTCATTTCACCCTGTATAGGTGGACAGAACTTGTCACTTGAACCGGTTCCTCCCTGTTTGCAGTGGGTTAGGGTCTTTTCTGAAAGAAGCCGCGGAGCCCCCGCTCCTTAGTCCTCAATCCGTTCCCACACAACCCCCGGCGGTGGCTCGTAAGTGAAACAGCCGCCAAAAGCGGTTACCGCTCGCGCCCCGCCATGGCCCCCGCCCCGGCCTGAGGGACTCAGCAAGTGCTCCCGCAGATGCCGGGCAAAAGCCTGGAGGACCGGATGCGGCTTGCAAGTCAAATACTCAGCGCCCTGCTCGTCGCTAAAGCTGTCCCGCCGGCCTTCATTGGTGACTTCCCAGGTCCCCAGGCCCCTGCGCAAGGCATACCGCCGAGCCAAACGCTGTTCAGGCAATTTCAGCGAACTGGTCGTCATGGCTTCTGCGTAACACGCCGCCCCCCTCGGCGCAATATCCGCCTCATCCAATGATCCACGCTACATCCACGCTTTGCAGCTCGCGCTCACTTACTCTTGAACAGGTGGTCGTATTTCCCCGCTCCTCCCTCTGTCCACGGATGGTAGGAGTTGGCGAAGTCGATGCGATCGCCGAGCGACGGGTGAGTTCCCCACCAAAGTTCGACGAGAAATGCCAGGCGCGGAACACCGGGGTTTTCCTGCTGCAACTTCACAAAAGAAAGAGCCGAGGCGTGATTATTGCGGGTCATCTCCAACGCGAAACGGTCGGCTTCGTGCTCAGTGTAGCGACTGGCCAGGTTGACCAGCGGGGCTGACAAGAATTGAAAGACGGCGACAACCAGCAAGAGCAACGGAATGACCGCAAGATCCGACAGGCTTTGGAAGCCGAGCCGGCTTCCGAGCTTGGAGATGATTCGATTGCCGAGCCGATCCATAAGGAAGAAGGTAATGCCGTAAGTAAACGCGAGCAGAAGGCAATTGATCAGCACGTGCCGGAGCACATAGTGGCCCATCTCGTGCGCCATAACCACTCGCAATTCATCGCGATCCAGTTTCGCAATGATCGTGTCCCATAAGACGATCCGCTTGGTGGACCCCAGCCCGTTGACATAGGCATTGAGCGCTTTGGTGTCGGCGCTCATCTCCACTTCATAAATGCGGGCGCCCTCGATCCCGGCCCGCTGGGCCAAGGCCACAATGTCCGCTTCCACCTTCTTGTCGCGCATGGGCCCGAAGCGATTGAACAAGGGATCAATCCAGATCGGGTAAATGAAGGCCATGAAGAAAACCACCGCCCCCACAAAGAGACTGCAATAAACCCACCAGCGCCGAGGGCTTCGACTAATCAACTGGCGAAGCACCATAAGGGTCACCCCGTACACGATTACGTCCACCAGCGTCCCTTTTAGAGAGTGATCCAGCCACCGGACGAAGGTCTGGTTCGACAAGCCGTAATCATGCAGGCGGACATAACCTAGGAAGTAGTGCAGTGGGAAGCTCACGATGTAATTAACGAGGAAATAGAGCAGGACGAACGCGAAGGTGGCAGGCATTTCCCAGCGTCCAATTCGCCTCGCCTGACGGCCCAGCCAGCCGGAGAAGCCCGTGAATAAAACGAGAGCTGGAACAAGCCAGGACCACCCAACACTGACAATCCACCAGAAGATTCCGCTATGGTAAAACCGGAGGGCTTTCTCGGACGGTTCGGGAACGGGCACGAGGGCCGAAGATTCGACTGTGGTGGGGGTGTCCGCAGGGTTTGTGGTGATAGCTGGCGAAGAGTCCTTCGCGGCGGCGCTCCCGGTATTGGTAAATGCGATGCTGCGGATCGAGTTAGTTTCCGTTCCGGCGAGGCTGGCGCAGACGACGACCAAACTCGCCAAAACCAAGGTGATAATTCTGATTTTCATAGTTATTCCAGGTTACTTTCACGATGAGACTAACGCACCGCACCAACCATTGTAGGAGACGAGGTCACGAGTCTCTAATCTCATTTTTTCGCGTGCGGTGGATTCTGATTAGAGACTCGTCACCTCGTCTCCTACAATGGTTAGTCTCATCTCGAGGGAGAACTAGAATTGGTCGTGCCATTCAACTTACTTGATCTTCTTCAGGATGCGACCGGTCCAGCCCAGTTGCCGCCGGATGGCGACGGTTACCGTCGGTCTAGCTCCAGTCAATTTCTTCATAGCATCGTTTCAATCTGCCGGCCTGCGCACATGGTCAGAAACGGTCCCTGATTGGACCCCTGGCTAACGCAGGCGGAAGAAGCGACGCTCGCCATCGGTCGGCACGGCGATGCTGTGGCGTCCATACTGGATGAAGGATGTGGCATCGGAAGCAGCCCAAGGACCGTCCATGCTGGTGGCGGATTCGACGGTCCAGCCGACATCCTCGCCAGGCCAGGACAGCAGGACTGCCGGCGCGACGGCCAACGGCGGCGGCGGGATAGGGCACATCGACAACGTCCCTACCTGCGTGGCGCTAGCGAGGGGCTGGACTGTGACGTTAGTGGTCACCCCACAGAAACGATTGCTCGTGACTTGGGCATTGACGGCGATGCCCAGGAGGGTTCCCCAGTTCGGGTCGTTACCATTCAAACGGACTCCTTCATTCATTCCTTCAAACTGGTTGTTAGCAATCGTCACATTTGTTCCAGTCACACCCAATCCTACCGGAATAATCCCGGGTGCGGTGCCCTGGAAACGGTTGTTTCTGACCACGCTGTTATCCCCTTTGACCAGGGTGATGTGGGCCTGGTTATCCCGGAGGGTGTTTCCTTCGATTTCGAGGTGCTGGAGAATGCCGAATGCAGGATAATTGGCTTCGTGGGCCGCCAGAATACCGAACGATATTGGAAAATCAGCCGTTGTCCCGATGTATGAGAACCCGCTGATGGTGTTGCCGGCGATCCGTCCACCGACGCCTTCTCTAATCAAGATGCCTGCGAGATTATTCCTGCCGGTGTCCAGCGGTCCCAGCCCGATGATAGTGTTGTTCTCGAGCGTGACATTGACGCTTTTACGAGTGGGCAAGCCAACGCAAAAAATGTCGTAATAGTTGTCTGCAAACGTGCATCCGACCACTCGAAGATCGGCCTCTGTGGGGCCGTCGTCAAAGTTGACGAAGACAATGGCATCGGCGCCGTTAGGGCCTGGAGTGCGCTCACGAAAACCGTAGAATGCGCAGTTCTCCACATTGCCGCTGCTTTGGCGGAAAAACATCCCCTCCAAATCGCCAACACCGGCGTCGACTACGTGTTCAGCCAGGCGCTCGCCCTCGAAAGTCAATCCCCGCACCGTGACCTGGGAAGACTGGATACCCATTATTGGATCAACCGCAACACCGTACCCTGGGAATGGAGGCATGTTCGTGGTGGCGCGAAGGATTGTCCCCGGCTGCCCGATCAAAGTCAGCGTTTTGGAGATGATCCGCACTTGCCCGGTGTAAACCCCGGGTGAGATGTAGATGGTATCGTTGTTGTTCGCCACGTTGACGGCAGCCTGAATCGTCGGATAGGCGGCCGTCGGCACGTTAAGGTTGGCAGCGGTTGCGAATGTGGCAGCCCCCAATCCCAGGAAAAGGATGGCCAAGCTGACGTTCGGTCGAATTTCAGTCAATCTCTTCATAGCATCGTTTCAATTTGCCGGCCTGCGCACATTGTCAGAATTGGTCCCCGATTGGACCACTGACTCAGGCCGAGTTGCGGTCGGTTTGGAAGGGCAGTGCGACCCTTCTCTAGTAGATGCGGGATTTCGCGACGGGAACAATCAGGGGAGCGGTAGTTTTTTTTCAACGCTCGGCATGACACCGTGGCGGTTCGCCGCAGGGGAAGGCAAGCAGTGGGGGGGCGCCGCCAGCACATTATGGGGATGGGTCGCAGGGTAGGGCGCGTCATCCCGGAGGGAGGGCCGAGAATAAGCCCAAGTTTCAACGTTGGGATTCAGCAGCCGGAAGCGTTTTAGTCCCGAAGGGACGGTTGATACTCACTCCCGCGATAAGACATGTGGCTCATTCAGCCGTCCCTTCAGGACTTAGGGAATCCCAAATCTCTGTTCCCAACGTTGAAACGTTGGGCTATTGTCGCATGTCCCTCCGGGACAATGACTTGGCCCTGTTTTGAGGGACCTCTGTGGGGGCAAAGCCTAGCGGTATTGGGCCAGATCTTCGCGAAGCCGCGAGCGAGAAAATCAGCCTCTCGCGGGTCCGCGGGTCTCCTGGATTGCCTGATAAAGCCAGGTCTTCGAATACGTCCACCAACGCACGGCCGTGGGCTCGGAAATGCCGAGGACCTGGCCGGCTTCCTTCAGGCCCAAGCCTGCGAAGTAGCGCAGCTTCACCAATTCCGCCTTCTGCGGCGCATGTTGGCTGAATCGCTCCAGGGCGTCATTCACGGCCAGCAGCTCGTCCTCCCGCATGGGTGCGGCGATCTCCACCTCGTCAATATCAAGTCGTTCCTGGCCGCCGCCGTGGCGCCTCGCCTGCTTGCTCCGGGCGCGGTCGATGAGAATGCGCCGCATGGCTTCGGCGGCAGCGCAAAAGAAGTGAGTGCGGTTTTCCCAGGCTGGTTGTTCATCTCCCCCAAGACGCAGCCAGGCTTCGTGAACGAGCGCGGTGGGCTGGAGGGTTTGCGTGCCCGATTCCTGAGCCATTTTGCGCGCGGCGAGCCGGCGCAATTCTTCATACACCAGCGGAAGCAATTGGGCCGCTTCCGGCTCGCCGCGGGCGGCAGCGTTAAGAACGCGGGTTAGTTCACTCATATTTGAGGATGGATGGAGGAGGCTGCATTCGCGCTTAGCCCGGACATCTCAAACTGGTGGTAGGGCGCGTCACTCCGTGCGCGCCGGGCCGCCACGGCGCGCACGGAGTGACGCGCCCTACCTTGACAGTCCGTGGCCATTTCGAGGCGAGTATGGATCATGCGGGCTAGGTCACAGCCGGTCCGGCCGTGTATAATTCGGGTCCGGGCCGAGGTACGGGGGTGCTTCCCGGGAAGGTTGTTCCTTCAGCCAATCGAACTGGAGCTTATCGAAGGAAGGCGCTTGGAGCACCGAAGCCCCTTCGCGGTACACCGCCAAAAGCCGCTCGCCGTCGCGGGCGAAGGCAAGCTGCAGGCCGTGCGGCTTGAGCGAAAGAATCACCTGCCCGGTAGCCACATCGAAGAGTTTGCTTTCTCCGTACGAACCGGCGGCCAGGCGCGAACCATCCGGAGTAAACGAGAGTGAGTTGTATTGGCTCAGGGCGCGCGGCAACACCATCCGGCGATGCGTCGCGAGGTCCCAAAGAAAAGCACCGCCGTCTTGGAGGGCGGCCGCCAACCAGCGATTATCAGGGGAAAAAGCGCTGGCCGTGGGGGATTGACACGCCGCGAATCCGCGCCACATCGGTGGTCCTTTCAGCGAAGGGATTTTCCACACCCCCACGTCGCCCGGCCCGGTAAAGCAGGCCAGCAATTTGCCATCGTCCGAGAGTCTGACCCCAAGCACATGCACGGCGCCAGGCAATTCGGCAATTCGTTCCAAGTGCGGCAGCCGCCAAATGCGGATCTGCTCCTCCGAGTGCCCCTTGGTCGCCAGAGTAGAACCGTCCAACGCGGCATCCAAGCAGTCAACCTGGCCTTTGTGAGCGTTAGTCACAACGATTTCGTTTCCAAGGCTCGGCCTCCAGATGCGGAGGCTCCCGTCATAGCCACCCAACACGACCGCTCGGCAGCCCGCCAGAATTAGTACGGCGCTTGATGGCGGGCCGGCCGGCGGCGGCACGGTTAGGGTCCGTTGCAGAGGCGTGGTGCTCCAGACCTCGGCCAAGGCGGCTTCGGTCGGGATACGACCGAAGCCGCTGCCATCGGCTGCCAACCAATCGATTGCCGACGGGGTAAATGAAACCTGCTCAGGAGCCGTCGGCGGCTCATCCACCGACCAGAGTTTGACCTCTCCGTTGCGGCCTCCGGTCGCCAGGAAGCGGCCGTTCGGCGAGAAGTCTACCGCCATAATCGGGTCGGTATGGCCGCGCAACGTCCGGGCTTTCTGCCAGCGGGCGGTTTCCCAGAGGAGGGCGGCAGGATCACCTCCCACGGTCGCCAGCCAGCGCCCATCTGGAGAAAACGCCGCCCAATCGACGGAGGCGGAATTGGTCAGTTCCGCCACGAGACTCCGATCGGCGACGCTCCAAACCCGGGTGGGCGAGGTGCCGCCCGGATTGACCAGCAAGCGGCCATCGGCCGAGAATTTCAAAGCGCCAAGACTTCCCGGCGCATTCGTCAGAACGCGCCTGGTGCGTTCGGCCAGATTCCAGAAGGCGATGTGGCCAGACGCGTCCGCGACGACCAGGACCTGGCCGTCGGGCGAGAAAAGTCCCTGGGTCGCGTTGCCCGATTCGGTTTCAAACGGCTGCAACCAGTTTTTCCTGTCCAGGTCCCAGAGGCCGACTTGATTGGTGGAAGCCACGGCAAGCATTCTTTGATCGGGGGAGATGTCTAGCGATGTGACCACCGCCTTGGCATCGAGTAGGTGGGATTCAGTGCCTCTTTGCAGATCCACGAGCTTTACGTCCCTAGCGAAGTTCCAGCCCACGCGATAAAACAGAGCGTTCCGTTTGGGGGCCACGGCCATGACTTGAACGCCCCCGGCGAAACTCAGGTTGGTGATGATGATCGAGGGCCGGTGTTCTCTGAGATTCCAGAGCACAGTGCGCCAATCTGCCATCCCGGTAGTTAGCAGCGTGTCGTCGCCCAGAAAGCGAAGACCTGAGACCGCAGCGGAATGCAGGACCAGCGAAACGTGCGGGTCGCCATCGCTGAGCTTGGCCAGAAAGCGCCACTCCCAGTTGCGCAGATCGGTTTCGTGCGGCTCCGGCAAATAACGGCGCAAGAGTGTCCGCGCCATACCCAAATCGCCCTCATTAAGGGCGCGATTGGCCAGATCCATGTCCGCGACGTAGCCCGTGTGACGCGTTTGCAGTTCGGCGCGCCGGGCGTGCACCGCCTCCAGGCTGCTCACCAGCACACCCGCCGCCAGCACGATCATTACCGCCGCCGCCGCCGCAAAGGCCACCTTGTGCCGCCGAACGGTCTTCTGGAATACATAGATACGGCTGGGTGGGCGGGCCACTACCGGTTCATTCTTCAGGTGCCGCTGCAAATCCACGGCCAGCGCGTTGGCCGTCACGTAGCGGCGCGCGCGGTCTTTTTCCAGACACTTCAAAACGATCCAGTCGAGGTCACCGCGCACGAGGTGAACCAGTTTCGGCGGCTCCGTCTGGCGCAGGCTGGCGGCGGTGGTTTGTTCGGCCGCGAGCAATGTGCTCAGGCGGGCGGAAGGGCGGAGCGGTTCTTTATCTCGGATCGTGCGGCGCATTTCCTCAAAGCCGGCAGCGAGGAGTTCCTTCGTGTCGAAGGGCGTCCGGCCCGTGAGCAATTCGTAGAGCAGCACCCCCAGCGAATAGATGTCGCTGCGCGTGTCAATGTCCAGGGCGGTCATCAGCGCCTGCTCGGGACTCATGTAGGCCGGCGTGCCCAAGAACTGCTCAAACGCAGTGAACAGCGTCTGGTCGGTGAGCCGTCCCTGCGTCGCCTTGGCGATCCCGAAATCAATGATCACAGGCACTCCTGGCGCGCCGGGATCATGGAGGGTCACCAGGATGTTCGACGGCTTCAGGTCCCGGTGGATGATGCCTTTTTGATGGGCGTGCTGAACCGCCTGGCAGACTTGAATGAAGAGATCGAGCCGTTCACGTGTGGAAAGTCGGTTCTGGTCGCAGAACTCGGTGATCCTCGTGCCCCGAACCAGTTCCATTACAAAGTAGGGCCGGCCAGTCTGTGTAGCGCCGCCATCCAAGACCTTGGCGATGTTCGGATGGTCCATCATCGCCAGGGCCTGGCGCTCGGCCTCGAAGCGCGCAATCACGCTCTTGGTATCCATGCCCAGCTTGATTACCTTGAGAGCAACCCGGCGTTTGACCGGTTCCTCCTGCTCCGCCATATACACCACCCCGCAGCCCCCTTCGCCGATCTTCTGGAGCAACTTGTAGCGGCCAATACGGGTGCCCGGCCGCTCTTCGGGCGGGACGGTCAATCGGGTTGTTTCCGGGGCACCAAGCATGCCGATGTCGGCCGGGTTCTCCATGAATTCCCCGAGTTGCGGCTGCGCTTTGAGGAGTTCCTCGATCCGTTGGCGCATTGCGGGTTGTCCGGCACACGCTTCGTCAAGGTAGGGAGCCCGCTCGGCGGGCATACAGCGCAGGGCGGTCGAGAAGATCGTTTCTTCGGATCTCGGATCGTGTTCTCTCACGGTAATACCTTTCGTTGCATACTCTTATATGCGGGAAAACGCTGCCACAACAATCATCGGGATTCGAACTAAGCTGGATAACAGGGACGGGAGCGCTTTAGATTCGAACACGAAACAGGCGAAGAAACTGGACTTGGAGATGAACAATCTGAAGTCTAAAGCAGAAACGTTGTGCTACGCGCGTGTGAGCTGGAAGGCAACTTTGTCCCTCTTGCCTTTCCCACGTCACCTGATCAGTATAGCCACATGAATAAGGCTCGGTTGAATGCGACGCGCTCAGAGGCAAGGTGCTTAGTTCCAAGTTTGCCAGGGTATTTGTGCGCCGGAAATACCGCATAGGTTACGTCCTTTGAGCCGCTGTGCAGTTCACGGGCCATTCATTGCGACAAGCTGGATCTTATGAAGCGTTTCTTACGGTTCCTCACCCTGCCACCCGTGGTGCTTTTGGCATTTTCCGTCCTCGCCGCGGCCCCGACCTCCACGCCGTCCCCGGATCTCTGGGCTCTCGCCCAGCGGCATCGTGCCGTCCATCGCTTCTCCACGCTGTTCACTGCGCAGAACGTTCGGGAATATTTCGCTTCGGACGCCCGATTACGCGAGGCCATTGAATGGTGCAAGAAAACCGCCGTCACCAAGGTCTATATCGAGGAATTCCGCGGCGGCTACACGGCCGACCGGCCCACGCTCATCAAGGCCCGGGATGCCTTTGGCGCCGCCGGGATCGAGGCGTCCGGATGCATCACTACCACCCGTGTTGGCAAGGATTCCACCGGTTGGAAGGAGATCTCCTGCTACACCGATCCCCAGACCCAGGAGAAGCTCAAGTCGGTGTTCGAATACGCCGCCAGCCTCTTCAACGAGATCATGATCGACGACTTCTGGTTCACCGACTGCGAATGCCCCGAGTGCAAAGCCGCGCGTGCCGCCCGGATGGTCACCGTCGGCGGCATACGCTACCCGGTCGCCGGCGACACCTGGGAGGATTATCGCTGCGAACTGATGGTCCAGCTTTCACGACACTATGTCCTTGAGGCTGCCCGCAAGGTCAATCCCAAGGTCAAGATCATCATCAAGTACCCGCAGTGGTATGACCGGTTCCACGAACGCGGCTACGAAGTGGCGCGCCAGACCGCCGACTTCGACCGCATTTGGGTCGGCACCGAGACACGCGACTACACCAACAAGCAGTGGGGCGGCACGGTCCAGTTCGAGGCCTTCTTCATCATGCGTTGGCTTGGTGGTTTGGGCGGCGCCAAGTGCGGCGGCGGTTGGTTCGATCCCTATGGCACCACCCCGGCCACCTATATCGAGCAGGCACGCCAGACCGTCCTGGCAGGCGCCCGTGAGTCAATGCTCTTCTGCTACGGTAGCCTGCAGAGTGAGACGGGCCCGAAGAATATCGAGGCCCTGCGCGCCGACATCCCCGAGCTCCTCGCTGTCGCCGGAGAAGTGGCGCGCCACCGCCCCGCCGGCATCGCCGCCTACAAGCCAGCCAACAGCCACCCCGGCGACGAGAAAGTCGTCTTCGATTTCGTCGGCATGCTCGGCCTGCCGCTTCTCCCCTGCCATGAATTCCCGACCCGGTCCTCGGCCGCGTTCTTCTCGGTTCATGCCCTCAAGGACCCCGCCTTCGCCGCCAATCTCCAGAAGTACATCAAGGCGGGCAAGCCGGTGCTGTTGACCGACGGATTGGTGAAAGCCCTGGGCGACAAAGTCAATCTTCAGGCCCCGGGAGTTCACATTCTCGCGGTCAAGGGCGAACCCAAGTCGCTTCTCAAGCTGAACCAAGCGGAACTCGATCCGCTGCGCGAGGCGATGCTCAAGCCTTTGCGCGTGACCTTTCGCGGCCCCAACCACACCGGGCTTTATCTCTTCAGCGATGGCAGCCGCGTCGTCGAGAACTTCAACGACGAGGCGGTTGAGGTCCAGTTCAATGGCAAGTCCGAAACGATCCCCGCGCGTGGCTGGGCGACGCATTGGAAGTAATACTGAATCGTGCTATAGTCGCGGGTATACTTATGAAAACGAAGACACCCCTCTCCATTCTCGCGTTCGCCCTCGCCCTGAGTTTGGCAAACGAATCGTTCGCGCAAGCTCCGAAACTCGAATTTCCCGCGGCGAGTCCGGCCTGCACCATCAAGCAACGGGTGGGCCTCACTGACATTGAGGTCGTTTACTCGCGCCCCAGCATGAAGGGCCGCCAGATTTTCGGCAGCCTGGTTCCTTACGGCGCGGTTTGGCGCACGGGAGCGAACAACGCGACGAAGATCTCCTTCAGCACGCCGGTAAAGCTCAACGGCACGGAAATCGCCGCCGGTGCTTACGCGTTCTACACGATTCCCGGTGAGAACGAATGGACCATCATCCTCAACAAAGGCGTTGGGAAGTCGGGCACTCAATACGACCAGAACGAGGATGTCGCTCGCTTCAAAGTCACGCCGGTGAAGCTGTCGGACACGAGCATCGACACATTCACCATCGAGTTTAATCACATCCGCGATGAGTCAGCGGTCATTACTCTTGTTTGGGAACAAACCGTCGTACCGGTAAAGGTCGAACTCGATCTAACCAGCAAGCTCGTGCCGCAGATTCAAGAGGCCATGTCGGCCACGGAAGGCCGCAAGCCCTATTACCAGGCGGCGATGTTTTACTACGACCACGACCAGGATTTGAAAAAAGCCAGCCAGTGGGTGGATGCCGCTATCGCGGAACGTGAGGCGCATTACATCGTGTATCTGAAAGCCAAGATTCTCGCCAAACTCGGGGACAAACCAGGCGCCATTGCCGCTGCAAAACGCTCCACGGAGTTGGCGATCACGGCAAAGGATGCCGGCTACGTGAAGATGAACGAAGACCTCATCACAAGCCTGAAGTGATGACGCCACCTGTTTCCCTCTCAGGCAGCAGTTCTGCCCATGAATCTCAATTCGCCGGGCAGCCCCTTTTCCTTGTAACACACGAACTCCGCAAGGTCTTGGAGTGCGGCAGTCCCCTGCCGCTTTCGGAGACCCGCGGCGCCCGAAAGCGGCAGGGGACTGCCGCACTCCAAGACGCTGGCGCGCTATCGCAGGTTCATGGAGAGAATTCCTGCCTCCCGCGACGTCGAGGTCACGCTCACCTACCTCAGCTCCTTTTCGGCTTAGCCTGCGCGGCCGCGGTTCTGTGCGCTGCGCCAACCGCCCGGTCCGAAACCCTTTCCCCGGCCGCCATCCTCCAGGAGCTGCGTGCCTTTCGCGAGATGGGCAGCGTGCTTTACGTCGCCGCGCATCCGGACGATGAAAATACCCAGTTGATCACCTACCTTGCGCGCGGACGGAACTATCGCACGGCCTATCTCTCTTTGACGCGCGGTGACGGCGGTCAAAACGTGCTCGGCCCGGAATTTGGCGAGCAATTGGGCGTGATACGCACCCAGGAACTGCTGGCGGCGCGAGGGCTGGATGGCGGTCAGCAATTCTTCACCCGTGCGATTGACTTCGGGTTTTCCAAGGACTGCCGCGAAACGCTGGGAATTTGGGATCGGCAACAAGTGGTGGCCGACATCGTGCGCGTGATCCGCACCTTTCGTCCGGATGTGATCATTACTCGCTTTTCGACGCAACCCGGCGGGACGCACGGCCATCACACCGCCTCGGCGGTGCTGGCGCTCGAAGCCTTCAAACTCGCCGGGGATACGAACGCATTTCCTGAGCAACTCGGCGCATTGGCTCCGTGGCAACCCAAACGCATCCTGATGAATAGCCGGGGCGGCGGGGCGGACTCGCTGCAAATGGAAGTGAACGGCAAGGATCCGGTGACCGGCGAATCGTTCGCGACTATTGCGGGGCGCAGCCGGGCCATGCACCGGACGCAGGGCTTTGGCAATTTCGGCGGCGGAGGCGGAGGAGGAGCGCGGTCGGATTCTTTTCAACTGCTCGCTGGAGAACCTGCGACCGGGGATATTCTTGATGGCGTGGACACCTCGTGGAGTCGCGTGCAAGGCGGAGCTGAAGTTGGAAAACTGGCTGACGAAGTCATCGCCCAATTCAACTCGCAAGACCCCGCCGCGAGCGTGCCGGGCCTGCTGCGGCTGCGAAGTTCTTTGGCTCAACTACCCGCCGACCGCCTCGTGGATGAAAAGCGCAAAAAGCTCGACCACATCCTGCAGGCGTGCCTGGGCCTCGAAGTGGAAACCTTGATTCCGCAGGCCGAAGTCGTGCCGGGGGAGCAGGTAAAATTGCATCACCGCGCAACGGTGCATTCGAACGTGCCGGTGCGCTGGGTTGGCGTGCGTTATCCGGGAATCAAGCGCGAGGTAGAAGGCGCGATTGCGCTCCTCCCAAACGAGCCAGCCTCGCGCGATTCCGCTCAAACGCTGCCCGCCGGCACGCCGTTGAGTCAGCCTTACTGGCTGCGGGAAGAGCCGGGCATCGGCATGTTCCGCGTCGCGGATGCCACCCTGATTGGCCGACCGGAGAACCTGCCCGTGTTTCCCGTCGAGCAGCTTTTTGAAGTCGGGGGGCAGACGATTGTGGTTCCGGACGAACCGGTGCAGGCCGAGACCCATCGTAGGCTTCAGGTGACTCCGCCCGTGGCACTGAGGTTTGTTTCCGACGTCTGCCTTTTCGCGCCCGGCTCTTCGCATCCGGTAGAACTTGAGATCACCGCTTTCCGCTCCAATGCCATAGGCACGCTCAAGCTCGACGTATCCGCTGGATGGAAGACCGCGCCGGCCACACAATCCTTTAATCTGGCCGAGGTGGGAAAAACGGAGCGATTCACTTTCACGGTCACCGCGCCAGCGCAACCTGCCGCTGCCAGCATCGGTGCCAGCGCACAGATCGGCGGGGCAACTTATGGCAATCAGCGCATCGAAATTCGCTACAAGCACGTCCCGCCTCAACTGCTTCAGCCACCAGCCCGCTTTAAAGCCATCAGCCTCGACCTGGCGATTCACGGTAAAGCCGTCGGCTACTTACCTGGCGCAGGCGACAGTGTGGCCGAGGGCATCGCGCAGATGGGTTACCGGGTCACCACGCTTACGGGGGCTGATCTCACGACGAACCGGCTTAAGGACTTCGACGCCGTGGTGATTGGCATCCGTGCGTTCAATGTCCGCACGGATCTCGTTTCGCAACTGCCCGCGCTCTTCGCCTTCGTTGCCGAGGGCGGAAACGTCATCGTGCAATACAACCGTCCCGGCGGAGACTTGAAGTCCGAGGAGCTGGCGCCTTACCGCCTGAGACTCTCGCAAGAACGAGTCACGGATGAGAAGGCGGTCGTCACTTTCCTGGCCGCCGATCATCCTGCACTGAACACGCCAAACAAGATCACCAGCGCGGACTTTGAGGGTTGGGTGCAAGAGCGCGGCGTGTATTTCCCAAATCAGTGGGACGAGCACTTCACGCCGATCCTGGCCTGCAACGATGAAGGCGAGTCCCCGAAATCCGGCGCGTTACTGATCGCGCAATACGGCAAAGGATATTTCGTCTACACTGGCCTGGCGTTCTTCCGCCAACTACCTGCGGGTGTGCCAGGAGCGTACCGGCTGTTCGCCAACCTGGTTTCGCTCGGCAAATGAAGTCGCCGCCTGCCGATCCTCCATCTTCCGACGAAAATCCTGGCGTGCCAGGCTTCCGCACTTGGCGAGGCATTTACTTCTTTGTTTTTCTCTGCTTCGTGTTTGCCGTTGCGCTGCTCGCGCTGTTCTCGCAGTGGTTCGCATGAATGGGCTGGATTGGATTGTGCTCCTCGTCACGATGGTGGGCATTGCCGCCTACGGCGCGTGGCATACGCGCCACACCGACCACCTGGACACTTATCTCAAGGGGAGCAAGACGACGCGCTGGGGTACCATCGGCATTTCGGTGATGGCCACGCAGGCGAGCGCGATCACGTTCCTCTCGATTCCTGGCCAGGGATTCGAGAGCGGAATTGGTTTCGTGCAGAATTATTTTGGTTTGCCGCTCGCTCTTATCGTCGTATCCGCGGTGTTCCTGCCTATCTACCGCCGCCTCGGCGTTTATACGGCTTACGAGTTTCTCGGCGGCCGTTTCGATGCCAAAACTCGTCTCCTCGGTGCGGGTCTTTTCCTGCTGCAACGCGGCCTCGCTGCCGGGGTCACCATTTATGCGCCGGCGATTATCCTTGCGACCGTGTTGGGCTGGCGGCTGGATCTGACGATCCTCGGCACGGGCTTGCTCGTCATTGTTTACACAGTCACCGGCGGCAGCGAAGCGGTGAATCTCACGCAAAAATGGCAGATGGGCATCATCTTCGGCGGCATGATGATCGCGTTTCTGATTCTGTTGGCGCGGCTCCCCGCCGGCCTCGGATTCGGGGGCGCGGCCCACATTGCGGGTGCAATGGGCAAACTTCAAGCGGTGGATTTTTCATTTGACCCCGAAAAGCGCTACACCCTCTGGACTGGCCTGTTTGGCGGGCTGTTCCTCTCGCTCTCCTACTTCGGCACCGACCAGTCGCAAGTGCAACGCTACATCGGCGGCGCGGCGCTGCGCGAAGGCCGGCTAGGGTTGATGTTCAACGCACTGCTCAAAATCCCGATGCAGTTTTCCATCCTGCTCCTCGGGGCGCTACTGTTCGTATTCTACCTGTTTCAACCCGCACCCATCTTCTATAACCGCGTCGAGTGGCAGCACCACGCCGGAGGCTCCAACGCGGCTGTCTTCCGCGCGCTGGAGGAAAAGCACGCCACGCTCCACGCCGCGGAGCAGGAGAAAATCCGAGCATGGCTGGGCACCCGTGATCACGGTAACGTGGCCGCGGAGCCCGCCGCGCGGGTCGCGATGCTCGCTGCTCAGGGAGCCACCGACGCCGTGCGCAAAGAAGCCAAGGCGGCGCTCATTGCCGCCGACCCGCTCGCTAAAACTAAAGACTCAGACTATGTCTTCATCGGTTTCATCCTTGATCAACTGCCGCACGGAGTCATTGGCCTGCTCATCGCGGTGATGATCGCGGCGGCGCTGGGCTCAAAAGCCGGCGAACTCAACGCCCTGGGTACCACCACGACGATTGATCTCTGGCGCCATTTCCGTCCGCTTGCCGCGCACGACGAGGCGCGTAATGTGCGCGTCGCCAAATGGTTCACTGCGTTTTGGGGTGTGGTTGCCGTCGCCTTCGCGCTGTTCGCGGGTTTTGCTGAGAATCTCATCGAGGCCATCAACATCATCGGCTCGATCTTCTACGGCGTGGTGCTTGGCATCTTTCTCGTGGCATTCTTTCTCAAGCAGGTCCACGGCACTGCCGTGTTCTGGGCGGCGGTCGTGGCGCAGACGCTCATCTTCGCGCTATACCTGCTGCGTCACCGGTTTCCCGTCCTCGATATTTCCTATCTCTGGTATAACCTTATCGGCTGTGCGGTTTGTGTAGCCCTAAGCCTCATGCTGCAATTCATGCTGCCTGATGGCCCCGGGCAGTCACCTGCGAGTGTATGAGCACAGCCCCGGTTATTTGTTTTGGTCAGCAGCCCTGCGGGTTCTTCCCAAGACGATTTCTCGTGGCCAAGTTCCAAACTGCGCGGCGGCTGCAAACCGAGATCGGCGGCGAGATTGTGTTCTTTTACCACGACAGCGATCACGATCCGCGTGAGACCCAGACTATCCTGCGTCACCGCAAGACCGGCGAGCCGGCGCAGCTCAACTTTGCCTTCGCCAACAAGGTGCAACGCAAGTTTTCCCCCCTCTATCTCAAGCGCGTCGTTCCCGGCTGGCAAAGCAAGACCGAGCTGCAACTGCCCAACTACGTCGAGCGCCGCTCTATCGAGGCCTTCAAAACCGTTTCCGCTGAGACCATCGCCGATTTCTGTCTGGAGATATACGGTCACATGGGGTTGCTCCAAGGGATACGAGTTGTGCGCTCCAGCGATCCCGCAATTCGCAGAGCCGCTTGCGATGTGACGGAGTTCTTTGTTGACGTCCCTTACGAAGGCGAAGTTGTTCGTGCGCGATATTCCATCGGAGCGCCTGCCTCGGGCTCGGTTGGTGGCGAGACAGGGGAGAAGCATGCCGAACCGGGAACGGCTGCTGCGGGCGTCTTAACGCTCCATGAAGGAGGAGACTCATTCATTACGTTGCCTGGAGCTACTTTTACCAAACAACAAATCAGCCCGACGCGCGACTCGCGGCTGCGCTGGATGCAATCCGTCTTACATTGCACGCATTACGTTGCCGGTGCCGGAGAAAAAGCTTACCTTCGCCAGGAAGAAGCGCCGGAAGTCACTTTTATCAGTCGCGATACCATTGACCGGTCCGATGAAGCCTACACTGAAATCCCAAGCTAAGCTCGCGCCGCTGCTGGCCTTTGGCGCACACCCGGACGACATCGAATTTGGCTGTGGCGGAGTCATCGCACGGGAGACCCAGGCGGGCCGCCAAGTTCATTTTGTAGTTTGCTCCCGCGGCGAAGCCGGGACCCACGGCACGCCCAGGCAGCGAATCGCCGAAGCCAGAAGGGCTGCGACACTGCTGGGCGCAACAATCGAGTTCATTAAACTCGACGGGGATGTCCATCTTGAGGTCCGCGCCGCTCACGCGATCAAACTGGCGGGTATCATCCGGCGCGCGCGGCCAGGTATTGTGCTGGCACCGAGCGTGGTAGAGAACCAGCACCCCGATCACACGAAGCTCGGAAGGATCCTACGCGACGCCGCCCGACTCGCCCGCTACGGTGGGCTGAAGGAATTGCGCCATTTGCCGCCGCACGCGATTGAGCATTTGCTCTTCTACGCCGTCACGCCCGAAGCCGAGCCGCGCGATATTTCGCCGGTGCTCATGGATGTTTCGGCACCGGAAATTGTCGCTGCGTGGACCGCGGCCATGGCAGCGCACCAGTCGCAGGCCGCGACGCGCAATTACGTGGAACTACAACTCACCCGCGCCAGGTTGTTGGGTGCGCGCGCGGGAATTAAGCACGCCATTGCCCTGTTCCCCAACGATCCGCTGGTGCTCGACACGCTCGTGCCGTTGAGCCGAGGAGCGCGGCATTTCTAATATGACAAGGAAGGTGTTTCGACACTCGGCAGGTAGGGCGCGTCACTCCGTGCGCGCCGCAACTTGCCAGCCGCCCTTCGCACGGCGCGCACGGAGTGACGCGCCCTACCTGCTCGTGGCGAGATGTAACGAAACTCCCTTGCCAGGATTCCGACAATGAACATCGGCATCACCTGTTATCCTTCGGTCGGGGGTAGTGGCATTCTCGCCACGGCGTTGGGTGAGGAATTGGCTGCTCGCGGGCATGAGGTGCATTTCATCAGCTACGAGCGTCCGTTCCGTCTGCCGGCGAATGTGCCACGACTCCTGTTTCACCCAGTGGTCATCAACGATTACGATCTGTTCAGATATCCGGACTATACCCTGCCCCTCTCCGTGAAGATGGCGGAAGTGAGCCGCGACCATCATCTCGACGTGCTGCATGTCCATTATGCCGTGCCCCATGCCACGGCGGCTGTTCTGGCGCGCTCGATGCTGCCGCCGAACCAACAGCCGCGCGTGGTCACGACACTGCACGGCACCGATACTTTGCTGCTCGGGCTCGACCCCGGCTACGGGCCTGCCATCCATCACGCGCTGACTCACTCGGATGCCGTCACTACGGTATCGAGTTTCCTGAAGGAGGAAACACGGCAGGTGCTTGGCTTCGAAGGCCCGATTGATGTCATCCACAACTTCTTCACGCCGCGTCCCGCGCAGCGCACGCGCGAAGAAGTGCGCCGTGAACTGGGCGTGAAAGATGAGGTACTGCTATTTCATTCTTCGAATCTCCGCCCCTTGAAGAGGATTGATCTGCTACTCGAAGCCGTCGCGCTCATCCACCCCCGAGAAGTGTTTAAGCTCGTAATTCTCGCGGGAGGCGATTTCGCGCCATTCGCGGCCGATGTTCGCCGACTCGGGCTGGAGGATCGGGTGATCGTGCGTGAGAAAGTCACCAACATCGAGGACTACTTGCAGGCTGCGGATCTGGGAGTGTTCACTTCAGAAGTTGAAAGCTTCTGCTTGAGCATCCTCGAAGCCATGTTCTTTGGATGCCCTAGTGTGGCCCGTCGGGTGGGGGGAATCCCGGAAGTAGTCGAACATGACGCCACTGGACTGCTGGTGAATTCGTCCGAGGCAGATGCGATTGCGCGGGCAGTCGAGAGTCTGATTCAGAATCCGGCGCGGCGGTTAGCGCTGGGCCTGGCTGCCCGGCGACGCGCCCAGGAGCATTTCTCCGCCGATGTGATCGTGCCGCGCTACGAGGCACTCTATGCGCGGATAAGAGGCTGAAGCTTTTTTGGAAAGCCGGATCCCCGCACCTGCCAGCCACCGCCCAAGCCGAGGGCCAGGACGACGAGCGCTGTAGGGAATCCAGCTAATGGGCATGTTGCCCAAGCCGCATTGCGCAACTGAAGGTAGGGCGAGCACTCCGTGCGCGCCGCGAATGCTCACAGCCGCTCGAGAGGCGAGGCTCTCTGCAGTCACCGCCGGCGCGCACGGAGTGCTCGCCCTACCATCGAGGCAGCTTTGGGAACGCGCTCCAACGGCGGTGTCGAGGACCCGTTGCACGGCTTCCAGGAACCCGGGTTCTTTAATCTCGAATCCAAGCCCGAGACCCAGCCGGGGTGATGGGGTGGCGGGTTCTGTGACCCTCAGGCGCCCTGCCTCGAAGAACTCCCAGCGGCCCTCGATTCTGAAGATTACTTCACCAACTCGATCTTGAGCGTATGGGTCACCGGCACGAAGGCCGTCTTGATGGCCTCGGCCAGTGGCGCGCGTTCCTTTTCCGTCCGGTCGGCGATACCCTCCATATCGGTTTTGGCTTCGGGGCTGCGGAAACTCTCCTTGATTTGCCTGGTCTCGAAGGCCTGCTTGGCGATCACGGCGGCGTCCACCTTAGCGAATGCATCGCAGAAAGGGTTGCAGGGGAATTCCGCGGCCAGGTTGATGCCGTGGCTGAGTTGGGCGGCGGTGAAGGTCTTGCTCTCCTGCCCCCAGGTGACTTTATAGCTCCTGCCAGCCTCGGCGCTGCTGGCTTTGAGCGTCAGGCGATTTAGATCCTCGTTGAAGGGGATGAGCGTCATGGCGGAATGGATGCTATTGTCCTTCTCGGGATCATCTTGATCGCACACCGGGTAGCCGGCGGCGCCTTTTCCGGCCGGGATACAAGGGCAGAAAGGATAGCGCGAGCTTTTGATCACAAACTCCCCGTCCCGGGCCGATACCAGCCTGTGCCCCGGAGAAACTCGCATCCGGTTGCGCCTAAGATCAACCGCGAAAAAGCCGAGCTCGCCCTTGAGGCCGAGGGACTTCAGGAAGGCGTAGGCCATCACGGTATGGCCGGCCCAGCCGGGATGCACGCCGTCGTGGCCGGCGATGGCGTAGTTGGTGCCGTATCGCTTCTGGGCCTCCAAGCCGGCGGTCAGCATCGGCCAGAAGACATCGGCAAAGCCGACGCCCTCCTTTTCGGCGATCTCAACGTCAATGTTGCGGAGTTGGCAGAGGTTGAGGTTCAAGTCCAGCACGGTGTCATTGGTTCGCTTCTGCCAACTAGGGATTTTGCCCACGCAACCGGGCGAACCTTCCACGACACGCACCCCGTTGCCTTTGAAGGCCTCGACGATCGCCGTCGAGCTGTCCCGGTAGGTCTGTCCGATACGGTCTTCATAGGCCCGGTACTCATGGTCGTTCATGCCATAGCAGGTGGTGGCGATAGTGGGCTTGAACCTGAGGCAATCGTTGGTCATGCGGCCCAGGAATCCCGGTGCCCGTTCTCCGCTCCAGCCGTACTGGCGCACCGTGACTTTCAAGTCCGGCACACACATCGTCAGGTAATCCTCCATGATGCGGGAATACATCTTCTGCTCGGTGATCGAGTCGCCACAAATGGCCAGGCAGTCGCCTGGTTGCAAGAGGAATGCGGGCGGGCGGGGAGCTTTGAGGGGTTTGAAAGGGTCCAGACGGGCGTCGTTCGTCTTCTGTTCCGGCGTTTGTGCCAAACCGACGGTGCAAACAAGGAATCCCAGCAGAAGAATAAGCTTTGGGCGCATAGGTTAGATGCGCTGGATGGTTTGGAATTGGCTTCACCGGGTCAAGGCCAGAATTCATCCCGGCGGCAACTCGATCGAAGCTTGCCCGTGCCACAGCATCCTCGGGTGTTTCTGCAGCCTAAAGGCTGCGCTCCTATAGCATCCCCGGGCTCCGAGCGCCGCGTTCGCTCGCAGGCGACCCAGGACCGGAGCGCACGGAGTGACGAGCCCTACCAGCCTGAGAAGACCAGAATCACTGTTATCCCGGCGTGAGCTTCGCTAGCGTGTTCTTCGCGCGCGAGCCGTATCAAGCAACTAACAGGCAATACTGGTACTGGTAGCGGAACACTCCGGTAAGGATGGAGCAGCACCGGCTAACCGGGAGCTCGTATGAGCGACTGCTATGCTTGGTCAGACGCAGACAGCTTGTGCGCCATCACTCTTCCTCAGCCGGATTCTCCCACTCGGGATAGACCTCGGGTTTGAGCTGGCCGCGGCGGATGAGTTCCTGCAGGTCGCGGATGATCGTGCGTCGGGCGACCTTGAACTCGCGGGCGAGGGCGGAGATGTTCGGCCGCTGGCGGGATTTGCCGATGATTTCCAGGATACGGTTTTGGCGGCTAAGGCGGTCAGTCGAGCGGCTGAATAAGTCGAGGGCGTCAACGCGATGCGAACGTTCGAGGGCTTCGAACTGGCGGACGGCTTCATGCTCGCCGCATTCCTTAAGGGCGGTATCGACGGTGCGTTTGAGAGCGCGAATGTCGAGTGGCTTGGTGAGGCAGTAATGGGCGCGGCGCGGCCCCTGAAGCGCCTCCAGTTGTTGGTGCACCTCCAGGGCGCCCGAGACAATGATGATGGGCACAAACGGTAACAACTCCTTGAACCCGGGCAGGAAATCGAGCCCAAGTTCGCCTTCAGACAGGACGTGGTCCAGGATCAGGAGATTCGGACGGATCTTGGGGATTTCGTCCAGAGCTTTGCTGCCAGTGGTGGCGCGGAACAGCTTGTATTTGGAGAGCGCCTCCTCGTAGATCTCGTACTGGAGGTCGTCGTCTTCGATGATGAGGATGGTGGGAGGGTGCATGATGGGGTTTTTGGGAGGGAGGGGTGTTAGAAATCCGAAGTTCGAAGTCCGAAGTCCGAAGGAAGGCCGAAATCCGAAGTCCGAAGGCGGGCAGGAGCGGGATTCCTGACGTCAAGGTGGGTCGCAAGACGATTAACGGTTCTTAGACCAAACGGTTGTGATTTGCGCAGGTTCATGATTCAAGTTGCGGGGGGAGCGCTTGCGTTCGGCACGGGCAGGATAAGGGTGAAGG
>Ga0073936_10003304_pt1 | contig 23229 bp, 17 predicted proteins | sample AliMusrvi5mmetaG_FD_87041 | JGI IMG/M metagenome (GOLD analysis project Ga0073936, IMG submission 87041) | Freshwater lake bacterial and archeal communities from Alinen Mustajarvi, Finland, to study Microbial Dark Matter (Phase II) - Alinen... | ecosystem: Environmental > Aquatic > Freshwater >... | reverse complement strand
GGTGATGATCGGCGGCGCCCCGACGACCCGCGCCTGGGCCGACGAGATCGGCGCCGACGGCTACGCCGAGGACGCCATCGAGGCCGTGGCCACCGCCAAGACCATCCTCGGGGTGGCGTAGGCCGCGGGAGGCGCCGTGACGGGACCGTCATTGGACGAGCAGGGCTGCCAGAGGATCCACGATGCCGCCCTGCGGCTGCTGGACGGCGTCGGCTGCATGGTGCTCGACCCCGAGGCGCGAGCCCTTCTCAAGAAGCACGGCGCGAGCGCGGAGGGCGAGTGCGTCCGCATCGGTCGAGGGCTCGTGGACGAGGCGCTGGCCACCGTTCCGTCCGCCTACACGGTGGCCGGCCGGCGCCTGGAGCTGGACCTGCGCGTGGCGCTGGATGCCCCGCCGGTGTTCGCCAGCGCGTCCGGGCCGCCGTTCGTACTCGACGGCGGCCGGCAGCGTCCCGGCACGCTCGCCGATCTGCGCACCGCCATCGCGCTCGCTCACCTGTCGCCCAACATCGGCGTGCTCGGCTACAGCGTGGAGCCCACCGACGTGCCGGACGACGTGCGCGCGCGGGTCGTGGCCCACGCGCACATCACCGGCAGCGACAAGGCGAACCGGTTCACCGTGACCACTCTGCCCGAGCTGCAGGTGGCCACGGAAGTCCTCGAGATCGTCTACGGCTCGGAGTGGCACGAGCGGCCGCGCATCTGGAGCATCGTCAACAGCACGTCGCCGCTGCAGTTCTCCGCGGCGGGGTGCCAGGCGATCCTGCGGCTGGCGCGCCTGGGCCAGCCGGTCTGCGTCGCCGTGTGCGCCATGGGTGGCACCACGGCGCCGCTCACTCTGGCCGGGCTCCTCGCCGTGCAGCATGCCGAGCTCCTCGCCGGGCTGGTGCTCACGCAGCTGGCCCGGCCCGGCTGCCCGTTCCTCTACGGAGGCACGTCGTCGATCTCCTCGATGCACAGCGGCGCGCTCATGATCGGCGCCCCGGAGTACTGGACGCTCATGGAGGCGACCGTGCAGCTGGGTCACTGGATCGGCGTGCCCGTGCGTGCCGGTGGCGCGGTGACCGACGCGCACGTCCCGGACGCCCAGGCCGGCATCGAGTCCGCGCTGGCGATGGAGGCGGTCCTGCGCATGGACGTGCAGTACGTCCTGCACGCCGCCGGCATCCTCTCGTCGTTCAACTGCTACTCGCCGGAGAAGTTCGTGATCGATGACGAGCTCCTCAGCGCGCTGCGGTCCGCCAAGCAGGCGATCGTCATCGACGACGAGACGCTGGCGCTGGACGCGGTGGGGGCGTGCGGACCAGGCGGCAGCATGCTGGGCCAGGCGCACACCCGGCGGCACGCGCGCGACGGCCGCCGGTCCACGATCATGAACCGGGACCCGTACCAGACGTGGCGCGGCCTCGGGGGCCACGACCTCGCCGCAGTCGCAGCGCAGCGCGTCGCGGATTCGCTGGCCGCCTATGCGCCCCCGGACGATCTCGACCCGGTGGTCCGGCGCCGGCTCGACGCTTACTGTCTGGGCTAAGCCTCGTCGTCGCGGGTCGTCGCGCCGGGCAACCTGGCGATTGTCGCGGTGAGCATCTCCTGGAACACGCGATACGGGTTCGCGAGGTCGAGCCCGGGGTCGATGGCGAGCTGGACGGCGAGGCCGTCGATCACCGCCGAGAGAAGCTGGGTGAGCCCCAGCAGGTCGGGGTCATCGAGGGCGCCCTCGCCGCCGGGGAGGCCCAGCCACTCGAGCTTGAGGCTCCAGTACCATTGGTAGAGGCGCGCGATCCGGCCGCGCAGCGTCTCGTCGCGCAGCACGTGGGGCAGGAGCTCGAAGAAGACGCGAAACTCCTCCGAAGCGGTGTCCATGCGGTGCATCTCGTCGATCAGTTTCTGGCACCGGTCCTGCGGCCTGACGTCCTTCATGCGGTCCTGCGAGGCGATGTACTCGTCGTGGATCACGGAGTCGAGCACGGCGGCGACGAGACCAGCCTTGTTGCCGAAGTAGTAGGAGATCATCGCCTTGTTCTCGCCCGAGACGGTCGAGACCGAGTTGAGGGTGAGAGCGCCGAAACCCTCGCCCGCGATGATGTCCTTGGCCGCGACCAGCAGCTTCTGCGCCGTCTCGGGCAGCGCCGAGAGAGGGTCTTCGAAGGCGAACTGCAGCCGGCCGCGACGGGGCTGGTGCCTTTCGGCGGATCGTGCCGCCGCCTTCCCGTCGCCCTTCGCGCCGGCCCTCATCAGCGCCCCACCCCTTGCTCCGTGGCCGCCCTCGCCGTGCTTGACAGCTTCCGCCGCCCGGGTATGCACTGGGCGACTGATTGACCGGCCGGTCAGCTTGCGGCCACAATCCTACCACCGGGGTCAACGTACACTGAGGGCGTGCCCGTTGTGCTCCACGGACGAGCACCACCGGCTGCGCGGGCGGGACGCCGCAGGCGCCCCTAGCCGCGCCAAACTGGGCGAGCCGACGCTCGCCGATCTGGGTCGCGGCCTCGTCGGCTGACCTGCCTGACGGGCCGCGCGAGAGCACACGGAAAGCGAGCGAGCCATGGCAGCCGAGCAGGACGCGCTACGCAGGCAGACGCTGCTGCGCCCAGACCGTTTCGACCTCGCATCGGGCGCCGAGACGATGAAGGCGGTCGTGACCACCGGGCAGGGCGGCCTCGACGTCCTCGACTACCGCGACGTCCCGCTCCCCAACCCGGGACCCGGCGAGGTCCTGCTGCGGGTCCTCGCCGCGGGCGTCAACAACACCGAGATCAACACCCGCCTGGGCTGGTACTCCGCGAGTATCACCGGTGACACCGCGAGCACGGCGGCGGCGGAGGACGGCGCGCGACGCAGGGCAGGAGAGCACGTTGCCGCAGATCCCGCTGTCGGCTCGCCTGTGGCTCGCCCCGACGGCGGCTGGAGCGAGCCGACGCCGTTCCCGCTCATCCAGGGCACCGACTGCTGCGGGAGCGTCGTGGCGGTCGGGCGCGGCGGGGACGAGAGTCTCATCGGCCGCCGCGCCCTCGTGCGTCCTTGCATGCGCCCGTTGGGCTTCGGCGCGATGGAGAACATCTGGATGGCGTCCGACTTCGACGGTGCCTTCGCCCAGTTCGTCAAGGCGCCGGCCTCGGAGGTCTTCGTCGTCGAGACCGGCCTCAGCGACGCCGAGCTGGGCGTCGTCCCCTGTTCCTACGGGACGGCCGAGAACATGCTCCGCCGCGCCGGCGTCGCCCCCGGACAGCGCCTGCTCGTCACCGGCGCCTCCGGCGGCGTCGGCTCGGCCGTCGTGCAGCTCGCCGCCCGGCGCGGCGCCGTCGTCACGGCAGTCACGTCGCGCGCCAAGCTAGAGCAGGTGCTGGCGCTCGGCGCCGACCGCGTGCTCGCGCGCGAGGACGGCATCGCCGCGAGTCTCGGCGAACGCACCGTGGACGTGGTCGTCGACAATGTCTCGGGGCCGGATCTCGACGACCTCCTGAGGGCGCTCAAGAGGGGCGGGAGGTACGTCTCTTCGGGGGCGATCGCCGGCCCCATCGTCGCGTTCGACAAGAGGACCCTCTACCTCAACGACCTCACTCTGATCGGCTGCACGGCGTGGGACGAGCCGGTGTTCCCGGACCTCGTCTCGTACATCGAGGCCGGCGAGCTCAGCCCGCGCGTCGCGGCGTCGTTCCCCCTCGAGCGCATCGCCTCCGCGCAGACCGAGTTCCTGCGCAAGGCGCACGTCGGCGCATTCGTCCTTATCCCGCCTTCGCTGGACTGAGGCGGGGGCTTACGCCTCGCGGCGGGGACGCCCGACTCGGCCGCACGGCGCCTCAGCCTGCGACCGTCACCCGGCCTTGAGCCGCAGATCGCGCACCGGCGAGCGCGCGGAGTCTGATGCTGCGTCGTCGAGCATGGACTGGGCCGCGCTTTCGGCGTCGAGGCGGGCGCGGTAGTGGGCGGTCTCGCGGTCGACATCGGCCTGGTCCCACCCCAGATCGGGAGCCATCAACCGGGCGACGTCCTCGACCGCGAGGCGGCCGCGGTCGGGCGCCTCGAAGGCTATGTGCGTCCTGCGCGTGAGCACGTCGTCGACGTGCAGGGCGCTCTCGAAGTGGGTGGCGTGGCGGACCTCCGCGGCCAGGTACGTCTCCGCCCCGACGAGGGGCGCCGCGAGCGCCGGCTCCTCCGCGATGAGGTCGAGCACCCGGAGGGTGAGCGTGCCGTAACGCCTGACCAGATGGCGGATCTGGACCGACGAGAGGCCGGTCGCGCCGGGGTGCAGACGAGCTCTCGACGGCGCCTCCGCATACCCGACGGCCCCGAGCAGGGGGATGTCCTCGGTACGGCTCGGCGCGACGCCAAAGGGCAGCTCGCGCGCCGCCACGTCGACCGCGTCGCGGGCCATGATCCGGTACGTCGTGAACTTGCCGCCGGCGATGCTGACCAGCCCTGGCGCGCCGCGCTGGACCGAGTGTTCGCGCGAGATCGCGGCGGTGTCCTTCGCTCCCTTTGCGACCAGCGGCCGCAGGCCGACGTAGACGGCGGTGATGTCGTCGACGGTGAGCGGCTCGCGCAGGACGGCGTTCACGTGGCCCAGGAGATAGTCGATGTCGGCGCGGGTCGCCGAGGGGTGGTCGAGCCCGAACTGCCAATCGGTGTCGGTCGTGCCGATGATCCAGTCGTCGCTCCAGGGCAGCACGAACAGGACGCTCTTCTCGGTGGGGAGGATGAGCGCAAGCGTGGAGTGGATGCGCGACTTGGGGACGACGATGTGCACGCCCTTGGACGGACGTACCTGGAGCGGGGTCGCGACACCGGCCAGACGCTCCATCGCCGTCGTCCACACGCCGGTGGCGTTCACGATGACACGCGAGCGGATCTCGAACTCGTCGCCACGCTCGAGGTCGCGCGCCCGCACGCCGGCGACTCGCGCCCCGTCGTGCAGGAAGCCCGCGACCTCGACCGCGGAGGCGCAGGCGGCGCCGTGGGCCGCCGCCGTCTCGGCGAGCGTCACCGCGAAGCGGGCGTCATCGACCTGGGCGTCGAAGTAGCGGATCCCGCCGGTCACGGCGTCCTCGCGCAACGAGGGCACGGCGCGCAGGCAGCCGGAGCGCGTCAGATGGCGGTGGCGCGGCATCGCTGGGCGCAGCCCTGCGAGCCCGTCGTACAGCAGCAGACCCGATCCCATGAGGAAGCGGTCCCAGGCCCCGCGCTTCAGCGGGAACAGCAGCGGCATCGAGTGGACGAGGTGCGGCGCGAGTTTCTCCGCGAGCAACTTGCGCTCGTGGAGCGCCTCGCGCACGAGCCTGATGTCGAACTGCTCGAGGTAGCGCAGGCCGCCGTGGATGAGCTTGCTCGACCGGCTCGATGTGCCGGCCGCGAAGTCGCGCTTCTCGACGAGCGCCACGGAGAGGCCGCGGCTGGCCGCGTCCAGGGCGGCGCCGGCGCCCGTCACGCCACCGCCGATCACGAGGACATCGAACTCCTCCGCGGCCAGCCGCGCCAGCAGGCGCTCCCGGCGCCGCAGCAGCGCCGGCCGGCTGCGGGCGCCGGCTTCGAGATCGAGTCGTGTCATCTGGTCTCCCTCGGGAATACGCCGCCGGGCGGTCCCCAGGCGGACCCGCCCATCCCGGCGCGGGCACTTGGTATGTACCAGCTTGCTGGTATGTACCATGACTGCTGTGGCATACTGCTGTCAAGCCTCGGCGGGACCTTGCTCGATGCCTGCCCGGGCGCTCGACATCAGTGTCAGTCACGGTACTCACCGCGCGCCCGCTCGAGCCGGCGTCGCGCGCCACAGGAGATCCGATGGACCACATCAGCGAAGGACCAAGAAGCACGCCCGTGCTGTGCGAGACCGAGGTGCTCGTGGTCGGCGGCGGTCCCGGCGGCCTCGCCGCCGCCGTCGCCGCCGCGCGCGCCGGAGCCCAGACCACGCTTCTCGACCGCTACGGGTGCTTCGGCGGCGTTATCACCCAGGTCGGGGTCGACAGCATCGCCTGGTATCGCCACGAGGGCACCATCGACCTCGAGGGCATCGGGATCGAGTTCGAGCAGCGCGCCCGCGCGATGGGCGGCACGCAACCGGAGTCTCAGTCGATGAGCGAAGCGCTCGACACGGAACTCTTCAAGGTGGTCGCTGACGACCTTGTCGAGGAGGTCGGTGTCGAGCCCCTTCTGCACTGCCTGGCGGTGGCGCCGATCCTCGACGCCGGACTCGTCAAGGGCGTCATCACCGAGAGCAAGTCGGGCCGTCAGGCCGTCCTCGCGGAGCGCGTCATCGACGCGACCGGCGACGCCGACATCGCCTTCCGCGCCGGGGCGCCATGCCGCAAGACCTCGGTGCAGGAGATGATGGGCGTCACACTCATGTTCTCGTGCTCGGGAGTCGACAGGGCGCGGTTCCTCGACTACGTCGCGTCCCTCGGCCCCACCTACCGGGACTGGGGCAAGAACTGGTGCGCCGAGACGACGGGCAAGGAGGACGACCTCTTCAGCCCGTACCTCGAAGAGCCGTTCGAGCGCGCCCGTCGCGAGGGCATCATCCCGGAGGAGATGCGCAGCATCGGCGGCACCTGGGGCAGGCTCACCGATGCCGGCGAGGCCATGACGCTCAACATGGTCATGATGGGGGGCTTCGACTGCACGGACGTCCGCGACGCCACTCGGGCCGAGATCGAGGGGCGCCGTCAGGCACTCCTGGCCATCGAGGCGCTGCGCCGCTACGCGCCCGGCTTCGAGAAGGCGCGGCTGCGCACCTTCGGCATGACGCTCGGCACGCGCGACTCCCGCAAGATCGTCGGGAGGTACGACCTTGCGGCAGGCGACGTGCGCGGCGAGGGACGCTTCGACGATTCCGTCGGCATCTTCCCGGAGTTCATCGACGGCTACGGCATCCTCGTCCTGCCGACCACGGGCCGCTACTTCCAGGTCCCCTACGGGGTCCTCGTCCCGCGCGACGTGGACAACCTGCTCGTCGCCGGGCGCTGCGTAGCCGGCGACATGGTGTCGCACGCGGCGACGCGCAACCAGATGTGCTGTGCCGTTACCGGTCAGGCCGCCGGCGTGGCCGCCGCCGTGTCGCTCAGGGACGGCCGGACGAGTGGCGGGGTGGACGTCGTCCGCGTCCAGGCGGAGCTGAAGTCACAGGGGGTCAGGCTCGCCTGACGGGCCCGGCTGACGAGAACTGCGGCCACGGTCTCCAGGCCGCCCGGCCCGCGCGCGGTGATGCGGGCTGCCCTCTGCTCCCTACTCGCTCGCGTCCGGGCCGACCCCTCCGACCGGCGCCGTGACGTTGAACTCCGTGCGGTCACCCCGATAGACGTCGCGCGCGAGCTCGACGATCTCACCCTCGGCTCCGAACACCGTGCGCGTGAGGACGATGGCCGGACTGCCTGGGCTCACGCCGAGCGTCTCGGCCTCGAAGCGGTCGAGCGTCACGGCCACCACGCGCGCGTCCGCCTTCGTCGGGTGCACGTCGTATCTGTCTTGCAGGATCTCCCACAGGGAGCCGGTGAGGTCGTACTCGAGAAGGTCGGGGAAGCGTTCGGCGGAGACGTGGATGTTCTCGATGGCGATCGGCTCGCCGCCCGCCGACCGCAAACGCCGCAGCAGATGCACGCGTCCGCCTTCGGGGACGCCCAGCAGCCCGGCGACCGACCGGTCGGGCTCGAGCGTGACGGCAGAGAGCACCGCCGTGCCCGGGTCGCGGTCGGCCGCGGCCATCATGCGCGTGAAGCTCCCGACGCTGAAGCGAAGTCGCGGTTCGGCGACGAAGGTGCCGCGCCGGGGGCTGCGGTAGACGTAGCCCCCGCGCGTGAGCGTCTCGACGGCGTGACGAGCGGTCATACGGCTCACGCCGTACCGCTCGCTGAGCGCGCGCTCCGACGGGACCGCGGCATGGGCCCCGAGGTTGCCGGCCTCGATCTGGTCGCGCAGCATCGAGGCTACCCATAGGTACAAGGGACTCGAGCGGACTGGTGCGCGTCGGTTGCCACTCACGTCGATCACACTCCATGGCAGTCGCGTACGGGATCGCGGAGAGGATACCACGGGCGTCGATGGTGCATACCAGGGATCGAGCCGGAATGGCCGTTGGCAGAAGCGCGACAACACCGTTTCGCGCATGTCCCGCGCATCGCCGACAGGACGAGAATTTCATGCTGTGCGGCAGGTAACTCACCGAATAATAGCGTGGTGAAGACCGTCCTTGTCGCTAGTTAACCGGTCAGTCTCTGTTGCCAAGCCGTTGTCGAGGTTGTATGGTGCGCGAAACGTGATCGGGGCGATGAGGTGACGCGGGGTGCCACTATCGCCCACGCTGTTTCGCAAGCCTACGCCAAGGGGGAGTCGCGAACATGAACGATGAGCAGTATCGCAGGGAGTACGGAGAGCACCTTATCGAGCAGGTGAAGAACGGGAAGATGACGCGGCGCCAGCTGCTGGTCCGCGCCTCAATCTTCGGCTTCTCGGCTACCGTCGCCGGCCAGCTCTTGGCCGCGTGCGGCAGCAGCGGTAGCAGCAGCTCGGCCTCCCCGTCCGCCACCGGAATGCCGGCGCCGGTCATGGGCGGCACTCTCAGTCTCATCGGCCCGGCGCCGATCACCGCCCCGGACCCGGTCACGATCTACGACCAGGGCGGCATCGTGGTCGTCTACCAGTTCCTCGAGTACCTCATCGACCTGAGCAACGACAACAAGCTGGTGCCCAAGCTCGCCGAGAGCTGGTCGCCCAACGCCAAGCTCGACGTCTGGACCTTCAAGCTTCGCCAGAGCGTCACGTTCAACAACGGCCAGCCCTTCGAGGCCGCCGACGTCGTGGCGAGCGTCGAGAGACTGCTCGATCCCAAGGCCGGCTCGGGCGGCGCCAAGTCCCAGTGGGGCGGGATCCTCTCGCCGGGCGGCACCAAGGCGGTAGACGCCTCCACGGTCGCGTTCAACCTCGACAAGCCCTACGCCGACTTCCCGTACACGGTGTCCAACGGCAACTACAACGCAGCCATGCTGCCGCGTAACTACGCCGGCGACATCATCAAGAGCCCCGTGGGCACGGGCCCCTTCATGCTCAAGGAGTACGTGGCCCAGCAGAAGGCCACCTACGTCAAGAACCCCACTTACTGGGGCAAGGACGCTTCCGGCGCTCAGCTTCCCTACCTCGACGGGCTCACCTACATCATGGTCGAGGACAACTCTGCCCAGAACCTGCAGCTGCAGTCCGGCTCCGTCGACTGCCAGCCGCAGACGATCGCCCAGGGCTCGCAGGCGCTGTTCGCCGACGCCAACCTCAGGGTCGACGTCTACCCGGGCACGGGCATCCGCGAAGTCGCCTTCAACACGACCAAGTCTCCCTGGAAGGATCCCAAGGGCCAGAGCCTCCGGCAGGCAGTCGCCTACTGCCTCGACCGCAAGGCCATCAACCAGGCGCTGTACGAGGGCAGGTGCAACCTCGGCTACGACACCTTCTGGGAGCCGACGGTCTTCCCCGGAAGCCCTACCCCGCCAGTGCGCGCTCAGGACTACACCAAGGCGAAGCAGCTGCTCACGGATGGCGGCATGCCCAACGGCATGAACATCACCCTGACCGTCGCCAAGTACCTCGAGAACCCACAGCTCGCGCAGCTCATCCAGGCGCAGTGCAAGCCGGCCAATATCAACGTCACGATCAACCAGATCAGCTACACCGCGTTCTACGCGGGCGGCGCCGACTACTACGCCACCACCCCGTGGATCGTCGCGCCGATGACCATCGTCGAGTGGGGCAGCCGGCCGGCTCCCGGGATCTACGCCGCGGCCATGCTCCTGCCCGGCGCCGTCTGGAGCTCGTCGCACTGGAACGACCCGCAGTTCCAGACGGCGTTCAACTCGTACCAGTCGACCATCGACGAGGCGTCCCGCACGCAGTACGCGACGCAGCTCTCCACGATGCAGCAGGACGCCACGCCCATCATGGTGCCCTACTACATCACCCAGCTGCGCACCCAGAAGAAGAACGTCTACAACATCCAGGGTCCGGGCTCGTTCTACTGCGACTGCAGCGCGGCGTTCAAGACCGCGTGAGTCTGGCGGACGGACGACTGGCATAGGCTGACGTAGGGTCCCCGGGATGCTGCGCCTCATAGGACGGCGGCTGCTCTTCATGGTGCCGACGCTGATTCTGGCGTCGATGCTGATCTTCGCTCTGGCGGAGGTGCTGCCCGGCAACGTGGGGCGCTCCATCCTGGGGATCTATGCTCCTCAACAGGCGGTCGACAACCTCAACCACCAGCTTGGTGCAGACAGGCCGTTGGTGGTGCGCTGGGGCACGTGGGCCGGCCACTTCGTGGAAGGCAACTGGGGGATTTCGCCCGTCCAGAAGGTACCGGTGCGGCCGACGGTCTTGAAGGCGCTCGGCTATTCGGTCGTGCTGGCCGGCTTCGCCTTGGTGGTCATCGTGCCTATCGCCATCCTGCTGGGCGTGTTCGCGGGCTTGCGACGAGACAGCGTGCTGGACCGGGGGATCACGATCTCCACGCTGTCGATGACCGTCATCCCCGAGTTCGTGAGCGGCGTCGTGCTGCTTTGGGTCTTCGCCGTGTGGCTGAAATGGCTCCCGGTGACGGCGCTGCCGCCTGACGGTTCGCCCTTCTACGAGCGCTTCTACTACCTGATACTGCCTGCCATCCCGCTGATGTTCCTCGAGCTGGGCTACATCGCGCGCATGGCGCGCGTCGGCACTGTCCAGGTGCTGGCGATGCCGTACATCCGCACCGCCGTGCTCAAGGGCCTGCCGCGCCGCCGGGTCATCTTCGGCCACGTTCTGCGCAACGCCATGGTGCCGACGGTCACCGTCATCGGCAGCCAGGTGGGCTGGCTCATCGGAGGCCTGGTGGTGGTCGAGACCCTGTTCGCCTATCCGGGCATCGGTCAGCTCATGGTCCGTTCGGCGCAGCAGCATGACATCCCGATGCTCGAGGCATCGGTGCTCATGGTCGCCGTGCTCTACATGGTGGCCAACCTGATCGCCGACATCGTCGTCGCCCTGCTCAATCCGCGCATCCGCATGGGGGGCTGACGTGGCCGGGGACGGCACTAATCTCGGCCCGAACCCTGATCTGCAGACTGAGGGCTGGAGGCCGGATGCCGACCCGGAGATGCTCGAACTCCAAGCCGACGCTGCCTCCGCCCGCCAAACGGAGGAGCTTCACGCCGACGCGGCTGCAGAGCGCGAGCAGCGTCGCCAGCGTCGCTACCTCGTCCGGGCGCTGCTCCGCAGCCCGACCTTCATGACGGGCATGGTCATCGTGCTGTTCTGGGTCTTCATGGCCCTCTTTTCCGCCTACGTCACGCAGAGCCCCACCAACGTCGACGCGGCGGCTTCTCTCAAGGCTCCCAGCGTGGCGCACCTGTTTGGCACCGACGAGCTCGGGCGTGACGTGCTCGCTCGCACCATGGCCGGTGCCCGCACAGTGCTCATCATCGCGCCGCTGGCGACGATCCTCGCCCTCCTGTGGGGCGGCATCATCGGCCTCGTGGCGGGCTTTTACCGGGGGTACACGGACGAGGTCATCATGAGGCTGATCGACGTGCTGCTCGCGCTGCCGATCGTCATCACTTCGATCCTCGTGCTGTCCTTGCTGGGTACAGGGCTGACCATCATCATCATCACCATCGGGGCGCTGTTCACGCCGGTGGTCAGTCGCACGGTGCGCGCCGCCGTGATCGGTGAGCGCGAGCGCGAGTACGTCATGGCCGCACGCCTGCGCGGCGAGCGCTCGGCGTTCGTCATGGCGCGCGAGATCCTGCCCAACATCACCCAGCCGATCATCGTCGAGGGCACGATCCGCCTGGGCTACGCGGTGTTCACCGCGGCGACGTTGTCGTTCCTCGGCTTCGGCTTGGGGCCACCTTCGCCAGACTGGGGCCTCACCATCGCCAATGAGAGGATCTACCTGCAGGTCGCTCCGTGGACCGTGTTGTTCCCCGCCCTCGCCCTCGCCTCGCTCGTGGTGGGCGTGAACCTGATCACCGACGGTCTGGGAAGGGTGTTCTCGAAATGAGCGCCGTGGAGCGACCTGCCAACGCGCCGGAAGCGGCACCCGCCGCGCTCGACGTACGCGACCTGGAAGTCACGTTCCACCGTCGCGGCCGCGACCTGCCGGTGCTCAAGGGCGTGACCCTCCGCATCGAGCAAGGCGAGGCCTACGGTCTGGTGGGCGAGTCGGGCTGCGGCAAGACGACGCTCGCCATGGCCGCCCTGCGGTACCTCGCGGCCAACGGCACGGTGGACGCCGGCCAGGTGCTCGTCGGCGGCCAGGACGTGAGCAAGCTCAGCGAGGATGCGGTCCGCAAGTGGCGCGGCGAGCAGATCGCCATGGTCTACCAGGACCCCGCTACGGCGCTCAGCCCGGCGATGCGCATCGGCGACCAGGTCGCCGAGGTCTTCCGCTACCACGAGGGGATGAACAAGGCCGAGGCGCTCGAGCGCGCCCGGGAAAGCCTGCGCCGCGTCGCGCTCCCGGACCCCGACTCGACCCTGCGCCGCTACCCGTTTGAGCTGTCCGGCGGCCAGCAGCAGCGGGTGGTCATCGCCATGGCGCTGGCGGTCAACCCACGTCTCCTTGTCCTCGACGAACCGACTACCGGCCTCGACGCCACGGTGGAGGCCGAGATCCTCGACCTGATCGAGGAGCTGCGCGGACGCATCAACGCGGCGATCCTGCTGATCACCCACAACCTCGGACTGGTACGGCGGCTGTGCGAACGCGTCGGCGTGCTCTACGCGGGGCGCGTGGTCGAAGAAGGCCCGGCACGCGACATCTTCACCGATCCGCGGCACCCCTACACGATGGGCCTGATGCGCTGCGTGCCGCGCTTCGGTATGAACAAGACCGACGCGGCGCTGCAGACGATCCCCGGCACCCTGCCTGCCCTGGGCGAGCCGCTCGAGGGCTGCGTGTATTCGGCCCGCTGCCCCATGGTCAAACCGGTGTGCGTCCGCCGCGAGCCGGACCTCTTCGCGTGGCCCGGAAGCTCCGGAGCTGAGGGGCGCGCCGCCGCGGAGGCTGCTCCAGCGGACCCTGCTGCGTACTCACCGCACCACGCCAACCCCGTCGGCGAGGGACCGCGCCACGCGCGTTGCTACTTCTCGGCCGAGGTTGCGGACATGCCGCACGCGACCCCCGTGCTCGCCTCCAGCCTTGAAGAGAGGGGCGCCGACGCCGGCGATGTGCTCGAGATCGGTAACATGAGCCGCACGTTCAAGGACGGGCGCAAGAGGCTCACCGCCGTCAACGAGGTCTCGCTGAGCCTGCGACGCGGCGAGACGTTCGGGCTCGTGGGCGAGTCCGGCAGCGGCAAGACGACCCTGGCGAAGTGCGTCACCGGCCTGATCGCGCCCGATACCGGCACGGTCACGTTCGAGGGCAAGCAGCTCAAGGCCACGGCCGGGCGCCGCTCGCAGGACGCGCTGCGCGCCATCCAGATGGTCTTCCAGAACCCCGACTCGACCCTGAATCCCGCCTGGAGCACGCGCGCCATCCTGACCCGCGCCGTGCGCAAGCTGGGCAGCGGCGGCTCCGTGCGTGCCAAGGTCGACAAGCTGTCGGCCGACGTGCGAGTCGAGCCGCGGTTCCTGATGCAGAGGCCCACCGATCTCTCCGGCGGCCAGAAGCAGCGCATCGCCATCGCGCGCGCCTTCGCCGGCGACCCGACGCTGGTCGTCTGCGACGAGCCCGCCTCGGCCCTCGACGTGTCGGTGCAGGCGAGCATCCTCAACCTGCTCGTGGAGCTGCAGACCAAGGAGCAGGTCTCCTATGTCTTCATCAGTCACGACCTCGCGGTCGTGCGCTACATCTCCGACCGCATCGGCGTGATGTACCTGGCGGAGCTCATCGAGGTCGGCTCCGCCGAGGAGGTCTTCAACCCGCCGCACCATCCGTACACAGAGGCCCTGCTGTCGTCGATCCCGACGCTCAACTTCGACGAGAAGCGCACGCGCATCGCCCTGCGCGGCACCATGCCGAGCCTCAGCGACCCGCCCACGGGCTGCCGCTTCCACACGCGCTGCCACCGCATCCTCGGTGACATCTGCGTCAACCAGGAGCCGCCGGTCCAGGAGGCGGTCAGCGGGCACACCTACCAGTGCCACATCCCGCCGGACGAGCTGCTGCGGCTGCAGACGGCGGCGCCGGCTGAGCAGCCCGTGACCTCGAGCGAGGCCTAGCGCTTCTCCCGCTCGGCGGCGACGATCGCGGCCAGCTCCTCCAGCACGGCGACGGCGTCGTCGAGGAGCACCAGGTCCGCTTCCCCCACGATCGGCGCGTGCTCGTCAGTGTTGACCGCGACGATGAGGCTGGCCCTCTCGATGCCCCAGAAGAAGGCCGGAGCGCCCGACGCCCCTGCGACGATGCAAAGCGCGGGGGCGGTGCGTGCTCCCGATACCCCGATCAGCCGGTCCATCGGCGCCCACGCGTTCATCGCCACGGGGCGCGTGACGCCGAAGGTCGCGCCCATCTCGCGCGCCGCCGCCGCGATGCGCCTCACGCCTTGACGGTCGCCGGCGCCGCTGCCGGCGACGACGACGAAGCTGCTGCCGGCGAGATCCTCGGAGGAGGGCGCCTCCATCCGCTCGCGGTCCTCGAACGGATCCGGCCCGCCTCCGCCCGTCTCATCGATAGCGGACACGATCGTGTGCGCGACCGTCTCGGATCCGCCGGCGTCCGCCCAGCTCGGGTCGACGGCGACGCACCAGGGGCGCGCCGAGAGCTCGAAGCGTCCCGTCAGGTGGCCGGAGTAGATGGAGCGGCGACACGAGAGCCGGTCTGGCGCCGTCTCCGCGCTGAGCACTTCGCTGAGCGCTTGGCCCCCCGAGCGGCAAGCCAGCCTGGTCGCCAGCTCGGTCCCCGCCGGACCTCCGGCGAAGAGGAAGAGGTCGGTCTGGCCGCCCTCAGCTCGGGCGCTGAGGAGGGCGGCCATGCGTTCGGGCCGTCGCGCTTCGATCCGGACGAGGCGGACATCGCGCGTCGGGGCAAGCGCGACGAGCCGGTCCTTCGCGCGTTCGTCGGAGTAGAAGACGAGGGTGTCGCCGGCGAGCTGCGCGTCAATGGCTCCCCGGCTCGCTCCTGCGCTGTCGCTCTTCAGGCCGTCGCGCAGGAACGCGCCCAGGGCCGCCGCCCGTCGATGGATGCCGCCCGACGGGCCGTCCGCAGTCCGGTCCGCGGTCCCTTCCCCGGCTCCGGCTGGCGTCCCGTCCGCAGCACCGGCCGACGTCCCGTCCATCACCACCGTGAATCTCAAAGCTCCTCCAGCAGGCTCTTGAGCCGCGCGTCGAAGAGGGCCTGCGCCTTGGCGCGCGGCGTGTCTCCTGCGATCAGGACGCCCTCCCGGTGCCGATCGATGCCCTCGAGTGCGGCCAGGCTCGGGCCCTCCCGGCGAAGCACGTCCGCGAGGTCGACGCCGAGATCGGCCGGCTCAAGGACGTCCGGCTGCCTGTCCCGGACCGCGAGCCGGTCCGTCAGCGTCGGGACTCGCAGGTGCGAGACGACGGCGTTGCCCACCGCGAGCACGCACGGCGTGCGGGCGGTGAGGCGCTGGAGGCCGTCGTCGCCCATGAGCGTCACGCGCAGGCGGCCGTCCGCCAGCGGCTCCACCTCGGTCACCTGCGTGAGGCAGGGCCACCCCAGCTGCTCCGCGACCCGGAACGGAACGGTGCCGCCGCCGCCGGGGCTGCTGCGTGCGCCGAGTACGAGGAGATCGCTGCGATCGATGCGCCCCGCGTAGGCCGCGATCAGCGCAGCCGTGGCGGCCGGGGCGAAGTCGAGGGCGGCCTCGGTGTGCACGCGGGCCGCCCGCTCGAAGCCCAGCGCCAGCAGCGTCTTGAGGTGCGGCTCGGCGCCCGGCGCGCCGATGGAGAGCGCTCCCAGGCCGGCCGCGCGCCCGCGCCCGACCAGCGCGTCCGAGAGGCGCAGCGCGATCTCCAGCGCGCTCTCGTCGAAGCAGTCGAGGATGCGGCGCACGTAGCGGGTATCGACGCCGTCCGCCGGTCCGGCGTGTTCGCCGCGCCCGGGGCCCGCGCCTCCGTCGGCGGAGGGGCCGCGACTCGTGCCCTCGCCTCCGCCGGAGGAGGGCACCCGTCCGGCGGCCGCGCTCCACTCGGACTCTCGGAGCGCCTCGTAGTCCGGGGTCACCTTGAAATACGCGAGGATCCGCATCGCGCTCACCCGGCGCCGCTCGTCAGGTCGTTCACAGCGGGATGATCGTCCCCTTGTTCATGATGCCGTTGGGATCGAAGGCGTGCTTGAGCGTCTCGAGGACGTAGTAGGAGGAGCCGTACTCGTCCTTGACCCACGGCGCCCGCGCCTTGCCCATCCCGTGATGGTGGACGATGGACCCGCCGCGCTTGAGGGTCTCCTCGCAGATGATGCCGATGATCGGGAGGTAGTACTTGCTCGTCTCCTCTTCCGGCCCCACGTCCACCACGTTGAAGAAGTAGTTGAAGTACATGTTGGTGCCGTTGATGTAGCTGTGGGAGGAGTGGCCGCCCATCATCGTGATGTCGGGGATCTCGGCGATGATGCGCGCTCGCGCCGCCTGGTAGATGTCGTTGATCGAGCTCCAGTCGGCGGAGATCTCCGTGGTGCGATTCACGTTGCGCGTCTGGCGGATGCGCTCGTCCTCGGCGGTGATCTTGCTCGCGTCCCAGCAGAGGTCGTTGAACCAGGTCTCGATGTACTCGCTCGGCACCTGCGTGCACTCGGGGTGCTTGTCGACGATGGCCTGGATGCCCTCAGCCGTCGCCTTGGCGATGCCCGCCGCTCCCTCGGCCATGAACAGCAGCACGCAGTCGTCCTCGGCGGCGAAGTGCGAGAAGTGGAGGCCGGCGTCGCCCGGGTCGTAGACCCGCGCCACCGACGGCTTGTAGCCGTTGACCATCACGTCGCGCAGCACGGCGAAGCCGGTCGCCATGTCCTTGAGCGTCCAGCCGAGAAACGTGTTGTTCTCGGGGAAGTACGGGAACAGCTTGACCGTCACTTCGGTGATGAAGCACAGCGCGCCCTCGTTGCCGATGACGACGTGGCGGATGTCGGGTCCGGCGGCGCGGCGGGGGACGTTCTTGATGCGCGTCACCTGACCGCCGGGGAACACCGCCTCGAGGCCGACGACCATGTCCTCGATGCCGCCGTAGAGCGTCGAGAACTGGCCGATGCTGCGCGTCGCCACGAGGCCGCCCATGTGAGCCACGGGCTTGGACTGCGGCGAGTGCCCGGTGGTGAGGCCGAGCTCCCGCACGCGGTCCTCCAGCACCTGCAGCGGGACGCCGCACTGGCAGGTCGCCTGCATGTTGTAGGCGTCGATGCTCACGATCTCGTTCATCGCCGAGCCGTCGATGATCACGGAGTCGGCGACCGCGCTCTCGAGGCCGCCCTCGGTCGCCGTCGCCCCCGTGCGCGGGATCACGTTGACGCCGTGCTCGTCAGCGAAGCGGAGGAGCTCGACCACCTTCTCGGTGCTCCGCGCCATGACCACGGCGGCCGGCACCGGCATCGTGTGCACGTTGAAGATGTTCTGCAGCTTGCGGAAGTTGTCCACGCTGCTCTCCACGAGGATCTGCTCGTCGGTGACGACGTCGCCGGGCTCGACGATGCGCCGCAGGCCCTCGACGATGGCTTCTCTGCTCAGTGGCATGTCGGCGATCCTTTGCGTGTCCGTGATTGGGCTGGGGGTCAGTGGAAGATCGAGAAGGATTGCTCGAGGATCGGGTCGGTGGCGTCGTGGATGGCCCGGTAGACCTTCTCGTTCGTGCGCCGGTAGACGTCGTGGTTCTCCAGGTTCGGGGCGAATGACTCGCGGCCCCTCTTCATGGCGTCGGCAGCGGTGCCGAAGTCGGGATACGCACCAGTGGCCACGGCGGCGCAGATGGCGGAGCCCAGGCCGGCGCCGCTGCTGCCCAGGTTGCGCGAGGCGGGCACGCCGAACACGTCGGCGAAGATGTTCATGAAGAGCGGGCTGTTGGCGCCACCGCCGGAGACGACGATCTCGCGCAGGTCGACGCCGAGCTCGGCGCACATGGCGTCGACGTTCTCCTTCATCGTCAAAGCGATGGCCTCGAGGATCGAACGGTAGACATGGGCCCTGGTGTGGCGCGCGTCGAAGCCGATGATCTCGCCTTTGCGGAAAGGCTTGTCCGTGGGGGCGAGCCAGTCAAGGACGGTCATGAGGCCGCAGCTCCCGGCGGGCACCAGCTCCGCCTCGCGCTCGAGGTACTCCTCGCGCGAGATCTCCTGGGTGGCCGCGGCGGCGGCGAGCTCCGGCCCCAGCATGTCGAGGAACCAGCTGAGCGTCCACATGCCGCGGCGCACGCCGCCGCTCTCGTAGAGATACCGGTGCGGCACGCAGGCGAAGTTGGTCCAGAATCCCTCCGCGTCCTGGCGATTCTCACGCCCGTGCACCATGGAGGCGATGTAGGTGCCGAGAGAGATGAGCGCGGTGCGCTCGTCGAGTGAGCCCGAGCCGAGCGCCTCCACCGCCTTGTCGTTGGCGGTGGTCACGACCGGCAGGCCCTCCGGGATGCCGGTCGCCGCCGCCGCGTCGGCGGTGACGTAGCCGGCGATGTCGCCCGGCATCTGCAGCTCCACGAGCAGCTCCGGGCGCATGTTGAACTGCGCAAACAGTGCGGGGTCCCACTGCCACGTGTCGGTGTCGATGGGCCACTGCAGGACGACGTTGTTGGCGGCGCTGTCGCGGAACCGCCCCGTGAACCGGTGGGTCATGTAGCCGGACGAGGTGGTGGCGTAGGCGAGCTCGGGATCGTCCGGGAGCCAGGGCTGGTAGGCGCGCGTGTCCATCCAGCTCATGACGGGCTCGAGCAGCGTGCCGTCGGCCTTGAGGAAGGTCTTGCAGCAGCGGATGGTGCACAGGCCCACGCCGAGGATCTCCGCCGGGTCGCCGGTGAACTTCGTCATCGCCTCGCGGCTCGCGGCGACGATGGACTCCCAGAGGTCGTCGTCGGGGTGAACGGCGTACCCCGGCTGCGGGTGCTCCATGGGGAGCAGTGCGCGTACGGCCTCGCAGACGACGTTCCCCTCGAGGTCGTAGATGGCGACCTTGGAGCTCTGCGTGCCGTTGTCGATGCCGATCAGGTACTTGCCTGCCATCCCGCCGCTCCCTCCCCGGTCCTAGCGGACCAGGTAGCCGCCATCCACGGACAGGACGTGACCGTTGACGTAGTCCGAGGCCTGGCTGGCGAGGAAGACGACGGCGCCCATGAGGTCGAGCGGCTCGCCCCAGCGCGCGGCCGGGATGTGATCCAGCACGCGCTGGTTCGTGACCGGGTCGCTGCGGGTCTGCCTCGTGATCTCCGTCGCGTAGTAGCCGGGCGCGATGCCGTTGACCTGGACGTTGTGTTCGGCGAGCTCGTCGCAGTAGGCCTTCGTGAACCCGGCCAGGCCGTGCTTTGTGGCCGCGTAGGCGGACGACCAGCGGCCGCCGAGGTAGGAGAAGACGGAGCAGATGTTGATGATCTTGCCGCTGCGCTGGGGGACCATGTGCCTGGCCGCCTCGTAGCTCATCTCGAAGGCGGCCGTGAGGTTGACCGCGACCGTCGCGTCCCACTTGTCGCGGCCGAAGTCGAGGACCTCGGCCAGCGGGCAGATGCCGGCGCAGTTGACCAGGATGTCGATCGAGCCGAACTTGTCGACGCAGGCGTCGACGATCTCCTTGGGCGCGCCGGTGGCGGTGATGTCGGCCTTGAGGAACTCGTAGCGGGAGCCGTGCACCTCCACGAGCTCGCGGGTGCAGCCGTCATCTTCCACGACGCTGGGGACCATGACGTTGGCGCCCGCCGTGGCCAGCGCCAGAGTGAAGGCCCGGCCAAGCCCGGTGTTACCGCCGGTCACGACGGCGTTCTTGCCCTTGATGGAGAAGAAGCCCATCCCGAAGTCCCTGATGTCGGTCACGCCCGTCTCCTTCTCTCCAGATCGACCGGCCTCCGAGGGGCCTGCCATGGTGCAGAACCAGCAGTATTTGGCCGGATGTTCGTCAAGTCAACCAGCGCGAAGAACATTCTGCCGTTTCGCGGCTGTCTCGCGGCATTTGCGTCGCTTGACGGCGCGCAGAGCGACGCCTGGCGGCGACCCGCGCCGGATGTCACTCAGGCTCCAGCTCCGCGGGGAAGCCCGGGGCGCGCAGGTCCGTGCCGATGGCCTCCTCGAGCATCTTGACGACCATCGGCGACTGCGCGCCGCCGCCGTACATGGCCCGCGCCCGCGCGAAGATCTGTTCGGTCAGGCCGGCCAGCTCGAGCGGCACGCCGAACTCCCGGCCCATCTGGTGGGCGAAGTAGAGGTCCTTGCGGGCCAGGTCCATCGTGAAGTTGATGTTGTAGCTGCCGTTCAGGATCAGCTGGCCTTCGGTCTCGTGCACGAAGCTGTTGCCGGAACTCGCTTTGATCACGTCCCAGGCCAGCTTGAGATCGACGCCGCCCTTCTTGGCGAGCATGAGCGCCTCGCCGTCGGCGACGAGGTGGATGAAGGCCAGCATGTTGGTGATCACCTTGATCACCGAGGCCTGGCCTAGCTCGCCGATGTAGAAGACGCGGCCGCCCATGGCGTCGAAGGCGGCGCGGTGCTTCTCGTAGACTTCTTCCTTGCCGCCGACGAGCACCGTGATCATTCCGGCGGCGGCGCGGTGGACGCCGCCGGTGACCGGCGCCTCGAGCGTCTCGACGCCCTTGGCGGCGGCGAGCGACGCGAGGCGCCGCAGCTCGTGGGCGTCGTTGGTGCTCATGTCGATCCAGGTGCCGCCGGGGGCGAGCGACTCGAGGACGCCGCCCTCCTCGGCGACCACGGAGGCCACCGCCTCGGGGGACGGCAGGCAGGTGATGATGGTGTCGGACGCACGCGCCGTCTCGGCGATGGAGCCGGCGCAGGTGGCGCCCGCCTTGCCGAGGTCGACGGAGCAGCTCGCGTCGACGTCGTACACGGTGAGCGGGAAGCCGGCGCGCAAGAGGCTGCCGGCCAGGTGCCGGCCCAGGCTGCCGAGGCCGATGTAGCCGATCTTCACCGTCATGAGTCCTCCGCTTCGTTGCTGGACTGCCGCGCGTCGCCGGTCTCGGCGCACGCAGCCGTTGCTCGCAGGGTCTGCGCGCCGCTACGCGCGGCGGGCGCGGCGCAGCAGGTCTTCGTCTACGCCGCAGATGGCGGCGAGCTCGTCGATCTTGTCGGCCTCGAGGCAGGCGCGCTCGGCGTGCTGCGCCAGCAGCCGCTCTACCTCGGCCTCCGCCACGTCGTTCTCCGTGACGCCGTCCTCGACCCACGTCTCGTAGGACTGGCGGTTTGAGATCGTCGGGAAGTAGTGCTCGCCGGCGCGGATGCGCTTGGCCGTCTCGCGCTCGGCGAGGAAGCCGCCGCCGGGGCCGACCTTGGCGATGGACCCCGCGGCCAGGGTCGCGTCCGAGACCTCGACCGGAGCCAGCAGGCGCCGGACCATCGCGGCGATCTCGTTGTCGACCACCGACTGCGGCAGGTACATCGTGTTGTGTGCGTCGAGCAGGCCCCAGCCGGAGACGACGTCGGGGTTGGCGGAACAGACGCCCATCGTCTTCAATGCCTTCTCGTAGCCTGCCTGCAGCCCGGGCTGCTTGCTGTCGGTCGAGAATCCCGGGTTCAAGGTGGGCACGCCCAGAAAGTGCCCGACCTCGGTCGCCATGGCGCCCATCTGGGTGCTCTCGACGTTGCCCATCGAGAAGGTCGTGCGCAGCATGTCGAGCACTCCCGTGCCGAAGCAGAAGACGAGCCGGGCGCCGGGCGCGGCGACCTGCAGCGCCGTGGCGGCGCCCAGGAACTCGGCGACGCCCTGGACCACCGAGCCGGCCAGAGTCACGGGTGAGGTCGCGCCGGCGATGGACATCGTGTAGGCGTGGACCGGCACGCCGTGCCGGGCGAGGGCGATGTGGATGTCGAGCGCCGACCCGTCGATCTGCAGCGGTGAGGCCGCGGTGAGCACCGTCGAGATCCGCGGCCGCTCGCGAAAACGCTCGAGGTCGCCGGCGAGCAGCTCACAGATGCGGCCGACGGCGACAGGGTCGTCGGGAGGGTCGACGAAGGTGACGTGCTTGCGCGTCTCGGTGAGCAGCGTGAAGTACTCCACCAGCTCACGCTGCTCGAGCGGCACGTCCGTGGCGGAGACCTGCGTCCACATGACGTCGAGCTGCGGCAGCTCGTCGTTCAGGCCGGTCGTCTCGCGCAGGTCCTGCAGCGTGCTGGCGCGACGCACGCCGGTGCGGAAGTCGAGCGTCTTGGCGACGCAGCCGCTGGGCGCGAAGTGGAAGGGCTCGCCCTCGTCGAGGACGACGTCGTCCTCGGGCCTCGCCCCGGCGAACACGACGCGGCGCGGGCACTGCGCGAGCGCCCACTCGACGAGCTCGCGCGGCAGGCGCGCGACGCCGGTCTCCTGGTCCACGCGCGCTCCCCTGGCCGCGAGCTCGGGCAGTACGGCCGAACCGGCGAGGCGCATGCCCACGCCGGCGAGAAGTTCCATGGCCTGGTCGGCGATCCGGCTCTTCTCAGGGTCGGACAGCCAGGCGGTCCTCGCTTGCATGGTCCACACACCTCCGCTGACGCGTTGGTTCGGCGCCGGTGGCTCGCCGACGCTCCCGGCGCACCCTTTCACCGGCAGAAAGCGATGTCAAGCTGCGGCGACGCTTTTCAATGTAAATCGCCGCCCGCGACTTCTCTTCCTAACGGGTCTGCTTGCGCGGCCGTTCGAATCCGTACATGATGGCGCCACAACGGCCGGACCTGGTGAGGGAAGGTGAGCATGGTCAGAACGGGACAGGCGCCCTTCGGCACGGTGGAGATGGACGAGCTCGACCGCCGCATCATGCAGCTGCTGCGGCCCAACGCTCGCCGCTCCTACGCCAGCATCGCCCGCGCGGTCGGCGTGTCCGAGCCGACGGTGCGCAACCGTGTCGACCGCCTGATCGGCAAGGGCGCCATCTTCCCGATGGCGAGGGTGAACCCGGCCGCCATCGGCTTCCCCGTCGATGCCATGGTCGGCATCCGCGTGAATCGCGGCTACTCGAAGGGCGTCGGCCAGCGCCTCGCGGCCATGGAGAACGTGGCCTACGTCGGGTACACCACCGGCTCGTTCGACATCCTGATCGAGGCGCATCTGCCCGACAATGAGGGTCTCTACAAGTTCCTCAACGAGGATCTCGAGGAGATCGAGGGCATCGCCCACACCGAGACCTGGCACATCCTGCGCACCGACAAGACCAACTTCGAGT
>Ga0073936_10003302_pt1 | contig 23239 bp, 15 predicted proteins | sample AliMusrvi5mmetaG_FD_87041 | JGI IMG/M metagenome (GOLD analysis project Ga0073936, IMG submission 87041) | Freshwater lake bacterial and archeal communities from Alinen Mustajarvi, Finland, to study Microbial Dark Matter (Phase II) - Alinen... | ecosystem: Environmental > Aquatic > Freshwater >... | reverse complement strand
CGCTTGCGCAGACAGGGCGAGTACGCTGTTTTGGCTGAAACGAATCGGCTATTACCGCCTGAGCGCGTATTTCATTCCCTTCAAAGATGCAGCCACCGGCAATTTTCGTCCGGGGACGACCTTAGAGCAAATCATTGATCTCTATCGATTCGATGCCGACCTGCGGCGGCTCGTACGCGAAGCCCTGGACAGGATTGAAATCAGCGTCCGCGCCGTCATCACCTACGAGATAGGAAAAGACCTGGGCGTCTTCGGTTATACGGACGCCGCCAACTTCGCGGCCACATTCAATCATGCCGACTTTATGAGGATTCTCCGGCGCGAAGAGGGGCGTTCGACCGAGGTTTTCATCGGCCACTACCGGACCAAGTACACATCCGAAACGGAATTGCCCGTATGGATGGCAACTGAGCTGATCAGCTTCGGCGCGCTGTCGAAGATGTATGAACACCTAAGAACCAGCCTGCGGAAGAAGATCGCCCGCGAATTCAATCAGCCGCAACCTGTCTTTGTAAGCTGGCTTCATGCGTTGACGGCTGTCCGTAACGTCTGCGCACATCACAGCCGGTTGTGGAATCGGGAACTAGCCGTCAAGCCGGAATTGCCCGCGGCGTGGAAAGCTAGCGGCATCGGCAACGACCGCTTTTACGTGATCGCGCTGATCATCCAAACGCTGCTCGCTGACATTGGTCCTGATTCCCGCTGGGGTGAACGGCTCAAGGCTCTTTTCAACGCCCATCCGACGGTTAATCTTCGGGCAATGCAGCATCCCGCCAACTGGCAGAACCTCCCGTCCTGGAGTTGAAAGCAAGTTCACCGCACTGCTACACCGCCACCGCAACCTCGCTCTCGGAGCCTTGCATTTCATTGTGAACTATTGAGGCAATTTGGTGGCCCCCGACGCAAGCGGAGAAGTCCATTTGCCAACGCGGAGCGTGGCCGCTGAGAATTGCAGAGCAGACCACTGTCAAAGTTGAGCAAAACGTGTGCTGACCGCATCAATACCAGCAGACGGGCTTTAGTAAGCACGGAGGCCGGAGGCCGACGAATGGATTACGACGAGGAAGACCTGTTGCCGGATGGTTCTGAAGACGTTGAAGGTCAGGTTGAGGAATTGACTGGCCGAATTGAACGGCTCGAAGCGAAACTTGGGGAGGACTACAAAAACGGCATCGGCCTTTTTTACGCCCTTGGAATGGCAATTGCGGTTGTACTCTCTTGGGCCCGAAATGCCAGTATCTTGTGGTGCATTACTCACGGCCTATTAAGTTGGGGATACGTAATCTATTTTGCCCTCACACGCAAGTAACGTTCGCGGCGGAGTAAAAAGTAGACCAACCCGCTACCAAGTGGTTTCGTGCGGCCACATAGTTCATTGAAAAGCATGACATGCATTCTGTACCTCGGATGTGATTTGCCCTATCTCCCGGCTGATAATCCGGCGAACTCATGGCCGTCTATGAGGCGAATACCGGCTCTTTGCGCCAGTTGCTTTGCGGAGTAGGTGAAGGTTGAGTTGGTGACAACCCACCCTTCATCGCCAGAGTAAAACTTCAGAGCACTGATGGCCTCTTGGACGGCGCTATTTCCAACCGGGCACGAATATCGTTTTGTTTGGACTACGATTGTTCTCCCATCCTTCTTTGCCAGCAGGTCGGCTCCTTGGTCATTGGTAGCGGGGGTGAATCGAATATCTGTGAATCCACGCTGGCTGAGTATTCTGCTCACATGTGCCTCGAACTCGACGCCAGTCATGTTTGAGCAATCCACTGCCCGGAGATTCTCCGTCTTCTTCCGCTTATGTTGCTCCTTGAATGACTGGGCAAGGAAGGTCGATAATCGCTTATATTCTTCGGGGATATAGAAAGCATACTTTTTCCATTCCAACACGTTCTTGTGGCCTTCCGCTGTGCCAATCTTAGCAAGCACTCGTCCGACTTCCTTACCAAGTGCATCCCACTGTTCATCTCCGTAATCATCCCGGAGCGAGACCTTTCTTTCTGCGACTTCGTAAAACGCGTTAATCAACGTACTGTACTTTTCCTGAAGGATGCGCATCTTCGCTTCAGCCTCTTGCGCCTTCCGTTCTCGTGCTGATTGAGCAGCAGTCTCTCGCTCTCGCTCCTTCAGTTTGCGTGCCGACTGACCAACGCTGCGACCAGCATCGAAACTTGTTTGGTTGGTACCGACGCCATACTCCATTCTCCCACTGGAACTCGGCACGTTTTGACCGCTAGTAGTACGGCCAGAAATAGCACCCCGGTTGCGTTGACGCCAGCTTCGATAGCGGCTCCCGAGTACCAGAATTTCAACTTTGAAAAAGACTACGATTGTTCTGCATGTTTTGGACAAGGAGTCAAGAATCATCTCAGAATCGTCCCCTTTTGTCGGGCCGCCTTTACTATCAAATTGCAAATGGCCTCGTATTCTTTCTGGAAAGCGTCAACGGTTTCACTATCATCGCCCTCCTTGAACGCATGAAACGCTTCAATCCAGCGTTTCAGGATATTTCCTTTTTTCACATCGGATGCGAGGTATATCCGGTCACGCAACGCCCGAAGCGCCTTGCGGCGTGCATCGTCTAGCTGGCTTTGGGCATCAGGATTGACGGCAACATTCTTGGCTACTGATGGAGCAAGGTAGTACATAATCGCATCGTAATGCTCCGTGAGTGCCCCGATAAGTTCCCGACCTTCTAACCTCTTCTGTTCAAGTGTCCATTGGTTCGCTTGCCCATATCGGGACAGAATGTGGGTAAGGATGATTCCGATTATCATTGATGCGATGCCGACGAGCGCAGTAGCCATTGGGAATCCTTTCACATTTTCCAAGCCAGAAGTGAACGTCCTACATATCTCTCAAAGCGGCCAGAGCCTGTTCACAACCCTGCTCGGCTGCCTTGCGCCACCAGAATGCAGCTTGCATACGGTCGTGATTCACCCCTTGACCTTGGGAGAACGCATTCCCTAGGTTGTATTGCGCCCACGCATTTCCCTGCTCAGCAGCCTTGAGGTACCACTGTGCAGCCTGTACATAGTCCTGCGTCACGGCTTGGCCGCTAGAGTATGCATTCCCAAGGGCGTTTTGTGCATCTGCATCTCCTCCCTCTGCAGCCTTGTGCCACCACAGGGCGGCTTGCGTGTGGTCCTGCATCACGCCTTGACCATAGTAGTACGCATAGCAAAGGGCGTATTGTGCAACTGAATACCCCTGCTCAGCAGCCTTGAGGTACCACTGTGCAGCCTGTACATAGTCCTGCGTCACTCCTTGGCCTTTAGAGTAAGCGGTGCCTAGACAGCATTGCGCCCACGCATTTCCCTGCTCAGCAGCCTTGCGGTACCAAGAAGCCGCTTGCGTGTAGTCCTGCCGGACACCCTCACCATTTGTAAGCATGTTGCCAAGCCAGCGCTGTATCTCGGGATGATTCGGGTTCAGTTGAATCCCGCGCTCAAAACACGCAAAACCCTCTTCGAATTGCAACTTGCTATGGAAGTCCAAACCTTTCTTGAGCCACTCCTCTGCCTCTTCCCTGACGCTCAAGTCGGCACGACCACGGGCGACGAGGGACTTCGTTCCAACCTTCGTCAGCGCAGAGGGCTTGGACGGAACCAGTTCAATTTGCCTATCCGACTCGTTCATCTGTCTGCCCCACTTGTCGATACCTTCTCAAATTCTTGCCGAGACACGATGACACGAGCCTGAACGCTGGCCGCCATTTCCTCTAACAGGTCTCGTCCCCCCGTCGCCGCTTGGTCTGCCTTTGCTTTCAGCTTAGCGAGGTCGGTTTCTGAAAGAACTGTAACCTCCAATTCAATTGCGGCGATGCGGTTCCGTACCTGCTTCAATTGGCGCAATACCCTTATGAGGTCAGCACCAACACCCGCCCCCTGAACCGCATCAGGGCTGGCATCGAGGTCGGCGAGGAGGCGTCGAAGTGCTTCCTCATCTCCAGCCGCATACGCGGCGTTGACTTCCTTCATCAGACGTTCACGCCGCGCACGGTCTGCATCGTGGGCTGCGGTGTCCGGGTGAACCCGCTTGGCTGCATCGCGGTAAAGTTTCTTCAAGTCAGCAGTAGGCAAAAAGGGCTGTGCCTCTGCTGCCTCACCGTGAGCCGCTGAGTATGCGTCCTCGGCTTGTGTCCGCGCCTCTGCCGCTGCGGCATTTGCTTCGGGCGTACCAGCCTGTTCAGCCCGAAGTTCGGCAAGGCGTGCCTTCAACTCGTCTAGCTCGGCGTAGAGAATGCCAACCCGGCGAAGGTACAGCCCCTCGAAGGCCGCTAGATCCGCTTTCAGGCTGGCGAGCGCGAGTTCTTCGTCTGCAAGCTGTGCTTCAAGCTGCGCCAGTTCACCTCGCTTGGCGGCAAGCTCTTCCTCTTCCGGCGATAGGCGGTGAACAATTTCTGAAGACATAGGCTTGCAGCAATTTTACCGCCGCGTTGTTGGTCTGTTGCGGCGTCTGCGTCATAATTTCTGCCGGGGTCAATACACGAACGCAAATCGAACAGTTCTCGATCCTCCTCGAACATGATCCGAAGTCAATCGAATCTTGTTCGAAGCGGGTGGTCAGTGAAGCCATTCCTAAGCCGTCAGGCTTAGGGATGGTGTCTATCTCCAGAACGAGCGCAGCGAGAACTCTCTTGGCTGGACTCAGCCGGAATGACGCTTGCAGATTCAGGGCGCATGGATTGCAATACGGGCAGACCGGGTGCGGAACTGGCTCGTGTAGGCTTCTGCATGGACGCGGCAATCAGGACGGCAAAAACGCAAAAACTGTTGCATTGCAAATTCGAACAGCGTTAGCGTCGGGTCATGCTGACGATACGGGCCATGTCGGGCGGTGCTGGTTATGCTCAGAGGCATCTCGAACACAGCGACTACTACGATGAACACCGGCGCGTTCAAGGTGAGTGGCATGGCCGTGGCGCCGAGTTGCTCGGCTTGGGTGGCAATGTTACGCCGGAGCAATTTGAGTCCATCCGCGAGGGGCTGAATCCGGAAACCGGCGAGTTCCTCCGCCCGCGGCACAGTGCGGACCGCGCGAAAGTTGACGGAAGCGAGCAGAGCAAGGGGCGGTCGCTCTACGATCTGACCTTTTCCGCGCCAAAGTCGGTTCGCATTCAGGTGCTCGTCGGCGGGGATGATCGGCTGATTGCAGCTCACGACAAGGCCGTCCGCGAAGCCCTCTCAGAGGCCGAGAGTCAAGCTGGTGCTCGGGTTCGGTTGAGCGGTGCAAATGAGAATCGCACTACCGCCAACTGGATTGTTGCTGCTTATCGTCACGACACAAGCCGGGAGCTTGACCCTCAGTTGCACACCCACGCGGTTGCGGCCAACCTGACCTATGACGGAGTGGAAGGGCGCTGGAAGGCATTGCAGGCGTCGGGGCTGTACGAGCGCCGCGCATATCTGACGGAAGTTTACCGGAACGCGCTGGCGCGTGAAGTGCGCGGGCTGGGATATGAGATCGAGCCGCGCCGCGATTCCAAGGGAAGAGATCATGGATTCGAGATTCGCGGCATATCGAATGAATTACTCGAAAGGTACAGCGTGCGCAGCGCACAGCGCGACGCCGCTATTGAGCAATTTACGGCGGAGCATGGCCGCAAGCCAACCGATAATGAAGTTGCCGTGCTGGTCCGCGAATCCCGCGCAGACAAACTGGCAGAAATCTCAACGGAACGGGTGAGAGAACAACAGCAAGCCCGCCTTGCGCCGAAGGAAAGACAAACGCTGCAAAGCATCCGCGCGAAGTCCATTGAGCGCCATCCGCGTATTTCTCAGGAATTATCTCAAGCATCGGAGTCGCTTCAGTATGCTAAGGCGCACCTCTTCGAGCGAAGCTCCGTCGTGCGCGATTTCGATCTGATGGCCGAAGCCCTGCGTCATGGGCGCGGGAGGATTGATCCTGGCCAGTTGCGCAGCGCTCTGGAACTGGAGCAGTCAGAGGGTTATCTCATCCGGGCTGGAAATAATCTGGCCACACGCGAGAGTCTTGAGCGCGAACAGCGGATGATTGCAGCAGTGGATCGCGGCACAGGGCGCTTTGAGCGGTTGGGTGGGGAACGTGAGTTCCATCCTTCCGAGCGTCTACGAGATGAACAGCGACAGGCAGTCGATGAGGTTTTGGCCTCCCGCGATCTTGCCATAAATCTATCTGGTGCGGCCGGAACGGGCAAGACGGCCACGCTTCAGGAGATAGAGCGTGGTTTATGCGAGGCCGGACGTAAAGTGGCCGCGGTCGCGCCGACACGTAGCGCGGTCGAGGAGTTGCACAAGGTCGGTTTTCGAGATGCAATGACCGTTTCCCGATTGCTGGAGGATGAGACTCAGGGGGGTGCGGCGCGCGGCAAAGTTCTGATCGTCGATGAGGCGGGCATGATCTCTGGCCGCCAAATGGATGAGTTGCTCAAGCTGGCGGAGCGCGAAAACGCGCGGATTCTTTTCTCTGGGGACACACGGCAAATTCAGAGTGTTGAGGCGTCGGACGCCCTGCGTATCCTGGAGCGGGAATCGCAGATGAAAAGCGTTTCGCTGACCGGCGTACAACGGCAGACGCAGGCGGAGTATCGGGACGCCATTCAGACGTTGCGCGATTCGCCGGAACAGGGTTTTGAGAAGTTGGAAAAGCTCGGGGCCGTTCGTGAGGTCCGCTACCTGGATACCGCGCGCACTGTGGCAGCTGCTTACCGGGAACTCGCAGCTGCTCCAAGCCGTAGAGTGCTCGTCGTTGCCGGCACTCACGAAGAGATTGGCAGGATTACCCATGCCATCCGCGATGACATGAAGCGAATCGGCGAACTGAATCCAGGAATAGCTTTTGAACGCTATGCGCCTTTGCAATGGACTGAAGCGCAAAAGAAGGACTTGTCGAATTATCAGGATGGCCAGATAATACAGTTCCATCGCTCTTCGCATGGGATAAGCAAGCATGAAGCACTCGTCGTCGAACGTGGGAACGCATCGCACATAGTAACCAGAGATCGGCATGGCGCAGAGCGCATGGTGAGTCCAACACAGGCGCGGTCTTTCTCTGTGCATGAGCGTCATCAAATCGAAGTGGCTCCTGGAGACCGGCTCCTGTTGACAGGAAATCGACGGGAGACGGATTTCCGCGCCACAAACGGCGAGTTGGCAAAAGTGCGCAGTGTCGATGGAGGGCGCATTCAACTTGAGGATGGCCGCACCCTGCCCGCAAACTATCACGAATTCGACCACGGCTACGCGATCACGGCTCATCGCTGCCAGGGCAAGACTGTGGATGCGGTGGTTCTCTCCGGCGACGGAATGAAGCAAGAGCAGTTCTACGTCGCTGCGTCGCGCGGACGAAATGAGATCTCGATCATCACTTCCGATGTTGACCGCTTGCGCGAATCGCTCGGCATTTCAGCGGCGCGTCCATCGGCGACTGAGCTGTCGCGTGAGCAAGCGCACGTTCATCCCACTGTGAGCAACGGTCTTGCTCACCTTCCCGCGTTGAATATCAATCCAACTACACCACAGCATGATCTTAGCTTGGACAACAGCCAGGGCATGAGTCTTTGATCTTCGTATCTGGGGGAAGATTTGAGAATGACATTCCCCGGATAGATGGCATTGTGTGCCGAGGCGATGGAGGTCCGTGTCAAGGCTCTTGACCGCGTAGCGGCGGGCTTTGCCCGGCCTTGACTCGGACCGCACCTCGGCTATGCTCCACCATCCGGGAAATGTCTTTGGGGATTTGTCGAGTGGAAAATCCTGCAATAAATAAATTTCGTTTTCATAAAATCAAAAAATAGCTTTCGCGAGGCGCTGTTTGAGGACTCCGTCTTGCGCTCCTGTGCTCTCCTGTGCTCCCGTCGATTCCACAACGCTCCGAGATGTTCCGGAAAGTCTCAACCGTGAGATGAAAAACAGGCCCTATCCAAGGGGTTGACGCGCGTCCGAGCCCCGTCCATTGTGGATTCAAGGAGGATACGAGCAATGTCCGACTTCCCCCATGTTCTCGAACCGTTGCTTGATAGCGAGCAGGCGGCTGCAATCGTAAAGGTCCATCCGAAAACTCTTCAGCGACACGCCCGTAACGGTCTCGTGGTCGGTGTGCGTGTGGGCAAGCTCTGGCGGTTCCGAGCGTCCGATCTCTTTTCTCCTCTCTTCGGCAACGAAGATCATCTCGACGACGACGACCAGGCAGGGTAGGCTGAGTACAGCCACTCGTGCCCGTAACCAGAGAGGAGAAATTCCTTGCTAGTTCGGACACGGTATCAATATGGAAGTCTGCGGTTGAGGAAGCGCGAGCGCGGACCGGATGTGTGGGAGTTCCGCTATTACGAAACGGACTCTCAGGGAAAACGTAAACGGCAGAGCGTGATCCTTGGTGATCGCGGTCTGCTCACAACGGAGACCCAAGCACGGAAAGCCACGCAAGCACTTCTTCTTCGACTCAACGAAGAATCTCCACGCGCGGAAGTGGAGGCGGCGTCTTTCGGAGCCTTGCTCGACCGCTACATCGAGCAGGAACTCTCGGAGCGTTACTCGACTCGGAAATCGCACCTGTCGAATATCCGAGTCCACATCCGTCCACGTTGGGGAGAGCACCCCTTGGATAAGCTGAAGCCGATGGCGATGGAACAGTGGTTGCGCGATTTGCCGCTGGCCCCAAAGTCAAAGACTCATGTGCGGGGAATCATGCACCTGGTCTTCAAATGCGCGGAGCGGTGGGGCATTGTCGAACTCGGCAAGAACCCTGTCTCTCTGGTGCGCGTGAAGAATGGAAGCAAGCGGCTCAAGCGGCCACGGGTTCTCACCGTGGACGAGTTCTTTGAACTGCTCAAGCATTTAGGCGAACCTTACCGAACGATGGTTTTGGTCGCGCAGTGCTTGGGCCTTCGCGTAAGCGAGATTCTGGGCTTGCAATGGGGCGATTTCAATTTCGAGGATCGCTCGGTTTTGGTCCAGAGAAGTGTGGTGGGCGGCAGGGTGGACGACGTGAAGACGGAATATTCAAGAGACGATGTTCCGCTCGATGCTCGTCTGGCGGAGGTGCTATTGCAGTGGCGCTCCGTTTCGGTCTTCCCCAGAGACGAGGATTGGCTTTTTGCCAATCCAGTCACAGGGAGGCCATACCACCAGGAGAGCTTGCAGAAGTCGCAGATCAAACGGGCTGCGAAGCTCGCCGGTCTTGGGGAGGATATTGGGTGGCACACTTTTCGCCACAGCTATCGCTCCTGGCTCGATGAGACGGGTGCTCCAATGAAGGTGCAGCAGGAATTGATGCGTCACGCTTCGATCCAGACGACGATGAACGTCTACGGACGAGCCATGACGGAAACCAAACGCCGTGCAAACAGTCAGGTCGTGGGACTGGTGTTCGGCCCAAACTCGCAGGAATTGCCCGCAAATGCAGCGCCTGCGACCGTTCAGTAAATTGCAGCTCGTTCTTAATAGGGGATAACGGGGACTTACCGGAAGCGACCAATTACTGTAAGTTATTGAAAAGATTGGTTGCGGGGGCTGGATTTGAACCAGCGACCTTTGGGTTATGAGGAGACCAAGACCTAGCTAAATCAACAACTTAAAGAAATTGACCACAACGCTAAACCACTGTAAACGATATACCGCTACAACATACTTGTCCCTGATCTGTCCTCGACGCTGCTCATCTCTGGTTCTTGAATCTCCAGGATGCGAAACGTTCTCTGCGAAATAGCCCCAGGGAGTTGTAAAGTCACTTCTGCGCCGACAGCCGCACCGAGTATTGTTCGAGCCAAAGGGGTTCCGCGATGGTAGAGCCCAGAGGCGGAATCGGTCTTGTTCTCGGTGAATTTGGCACACATGACACTATCCGGTTTTGCAAGATCAATATACTTAACCGTATCGCCTACCCCGACCGTTCTCCCTTCTTCCTCATTGATAAGTGTTTCACGAACCCTCGCCGATTCTTCGGAAAATCCACGTCGGGATTCCTCTATCCACGACTGGCCGGCCGCATAATCCGGTCGCCACGTTTCTCGCAGGGTGCCAAGGAAAGCTAAAAGCTTCGCTGACTGGTCTCTTGGCGAGCGGAACCAATCTGTGGACCATATCCTCCATATCCGTCCACGCCACCCCAAGGACTCCAAAATCTCCTGTCGAATCCGATCCCGATCTCTGACCGACTGTGCCGAATGGTAAGTTGCACCGTCGCACTCAATCGCCGCGAGATATGTGCCCCTAAAGTTAGGGTGCTCAACGGCGATGTCAATACGGAACCCTGCGACACCAAGTTGTGGTGTGACGGCATATCCGCTTGCATTGAGAACATCGATCACACAGCGCTCAAAATCGCTATCCGGCTCGTGCCCAGTTTCTTCAACAACCTGCATCTTGCCAGATCGAGCATACTCAAGATAGGCGCGCAACGCCTTGGTGCCTTCCGGAGTACCACCGTCGAGGACGATGTCCTCCGGCCTCATCGACGTGAACAAAGCAAGCGACCTGCGTGCGCGCGTGAAGAGTACATTCAGACGGCGCCAACCGCCTTGCTTGCTGATGGGACCGAAGTTCTGTCTCACAACGCTGGCACCAGGGGGTTTTCCGAAGGTTGTTGAAACGATGATGGCGTCGCGCTCATCGCCCTGAACGTTCTCAAGATTCTTGACAAATAGCTCTTGCCCTGCATCTTTCCAGCGCGATCTATACTCACTTGCAGTCTCAATGCTCGCAAGCCGCTCATCAAGCAACTCTGCAATCAGGTCGCGTTGTTTGAGATTTAATGTCGCAATCCCAAGCGATTCGTCTGAGCGAGAGCGGATGTGCTCAACTGCTGCATCAACCACCCGTTCCGCCTCGCGCAAGTTGGTTTGATCCTCATAAGTTGCATTTGGGAGGTAGGTCGCGCGAATGCCCAGCCGAGTGCTATGGCCAAATGGGGATGGGAAGATCACCATTTCACTGCGATAAAAAAGGCGGTTCGAGAAATCAATCAGTGAATGGTGCTGGGAACGATAATGCCAGCGCAGCATTCGTGGCGCGCCAAATTGTGCCAGACAGACGTCGAGAATACTCTCAGCATCCGTCGTTACATATTGTTCTTCATCTTCGGCAGCAGTGCTCATCTTCGTAAAGAAAGAGGTCGGAGGGAGCTGCTTCTGGTCACCCACCACGACAAGTTGTGTGCCGCGAGCTATCGCGCCGATTGCCTCCTCAGGCTTCAACTGGGAGGCTTCATCCATGATTACCAAGTCGAAAGTTAGAACGCCCGGCTGAAGAAACTGCGCGACTGCCTGTGGCCCGCTCATAAAACATGGTTTGATTGTCTGAATTGCGTGCCCGGCCCGGGCTAGCATCTTGCGAACGGGCATCCTCGGTCGTTGTTGCGGGAGAAGGTAGTGAAGCAGACACATCTCAGTCTTTTCATCAACCCTGGCACCATTCTTACCCGTTGGTGGACTTGCGGAAGCGATTGAACTTCTTGCAACTTCGTGTCCCCGCAAGGCAATGATTTCCCGGTCGAGTCGCTGGTATGCCTCTCGTATCGAAGTGTGCTTGGTCCCAGAGAACCTTCCGAGTAAAGGACACTGATGGAAAAGTTGTCGAATGATTGAGACGAACAGGGAATACTGGTAGGCTGATGACAACTCAGGTGCTGGAACTGACCCGTCCTCCATTCGCTCAACGAAGCTCCCCAACCCTAGCTCCGCCGCCTCTTGCCGCCGTGACAGATATGCAGCCCAAGAAGAGACTTCGGAGCAGCGTACAAGCGCATTTTGCGCACACACAACGATTTTATTGGCAAACTCCTGCAACCCAACTCCTGCTTGGATACCAGCCCATTTCTCCAAATTAAAACGCCCGTACGCAGATAGACATTGCGCGTGCTCAAACAGTGCCGCAAGAGCGGATGCAATTCCGCTCAGTTCCGGAATCAGCTCTTTGGCGGCCTTGATTGGGTTGCCAGCAAGCAATTGTCGCCGAATCACCGTAGGGACGCGCAATTCAGCAGCTCTCTCCGCCACTGCCAAGACAGCCAGGACCGTCCCAATCTCGGTATGAATTCCTTGGAAGTAAGGGCCGGCCAAATGCCTCGCCTCGCCATCTGACGCTGCCAAATCTTGAAGTCTTCTTCTTTCTAGCGCGGCCTGATGCGCGGTAATGGCCCCTTCCAAAGTTGAGCCAGCAACACAACAATCGAAGAGCGGTCTGCTGAGACTCTCGGCCTTTTGAACGATGTAACTGACCGAAGCAACAATGCCACCTATGTTCGAAGTGGATTCTAGGCCTTTGGGGAACATCGCATTCAGCGATTCATATGATTCCAATGCAATAAGGAATTGAGCGTGAAGTTCCTTTACCTCCCGGTTCCACTTTTTAATATCAGAGGAAGAGAGGCTGTCAAGACTAATGAAAGGCGCTCCCATCGCCTCCATTGCGGCAGACATCATGCTGCACCATTCGGCAATTCTTAAATGAGGCGCAAGGTCGGATTCCCGGATTGAAGAATCGGAGTCCAGGTAATGTTGCAAAGACGGGTTCATCTTCCATCGCACCTCGATGGAGAGCAGTCGCGCGATCAACTCAAGCTCGGAGAGACGTTCGCTCGTGGATCGCTTTACCTTCATCGCCTGGAGCTGTCGGTGGAGACCCACTGCTCGGTGCCAACTAGGCTGCAAGAACCGATACCAGGCATCCCCTTGCCTAAGCGTTAAGATCGCCGCTCTCAGGGGCGGTTCCTCCGGGAGCGCGTCAAGATAAACGACTCCGCTGAGTCGGCTTTCCACCTCTTTCCATTCAGTCTGAATTGCTATGAGCTTGCGCAGGGCTGTCACAGTTCCTGCCTCGGCGAGGTGAGATGAATAAACGCCCCAGTCCTCAGAAGGAGCCTGGAGCAGGGATCTTATAGCATCTGCCATTCGCTGCAGACTCGCGACAAGAGACGGACGTGGGAGATCCAATCGAGTACACTCCGCCGTGACCACTTCCAAGCTCGAACGCAACCGATCAGCGTCAGATTGAGCATTGGAGAGAGCTTGCCTAATATGGCGATCGTCCTTCCAATCATGCCCTATTGTGATGCCGAGGTCTCGGAGCGCATTTAGACTCTCCAGCCCATCATGAGACACCTGGGCCTCATCAGTGAGCACCAACACGGCGTCGCTCTCAAGTCCCTTGTACTTAGAAATGAGAACCTGAAGCCTTTCAAGGGCCAGCCGCGCCGCTTGGCAAGCCCCATCCTTCCCGATAAATCTTGGCGTCAGTTCAAGCGGGAGGCGCTCCTCATTTGCTTGGACAAAATCTGAGAGCAAGGATTTTATGCTTGTAATCATCTCCTGGCAGCCGGCTAAATCGACTCCCAAAAAGATAGTTAGTCTTTTGGCGTGGTCAGCCAATTGCTCCGAACTGGTGAGCATTTCTCGTAGGAGTGCTTGTAAGGTAGGCTCATCTCCTGGAGCCAATGGTTTCGGTTCAAATCCCCAAAATGGATGATCAGGACCATAAGAACCAATCTCGGCGAATGATGACCTGATGTGTTCAAGCGCGTGAAGTCGCCTGGCTAATTCAGGCCCGGTTACTTCCTGTGCATCTTGTACTGCCGTCTTCGTATACACGGACTCAGGCGAACTCAAATCGCGGCGATGGCGTTCTGCGCGCCACATAAGCTGATGCACGGTGAACCCAAATTGATTGGCGGTAATGCTGTTGAGAAGGTCGGTGTATTCCTTAAGTTCTTTGCGGTGCCTGCCTAACTCTTCAACTTTACCTGGAAGGCTATGCGCTCCATTGGGTCTCGAATTGAGACGATCTTGGATGTTCTCCAGCACTGCCTTCTTGCTCGTTTTCGTGCTGTGCAGTTCGAGAACCAACGACCCCAGGTTTGCGCGCTCCAGTCGGCCTTTTACAACCTGCAGCGCGGCGAGCTTCTCTGAGACAAATAGCACGGTCTTCCCGGATCGTAGCGAGGCAGCGATGATGTTGGTAATTGTCTGAGACTTACCGGTTCCCGGTGGGCCGATGATCACCAGGTTTCGCTTTTGATGAAGCACATCAACGATAGCACTGTGCTGTGAGCTGTCCGCATCAAACACGAGGGGAATTGAATCTGCAGGCTCTTTCTCCACCTCGTGCTCAGTAGCTATCGAGGTGCTGCTGGTTGCATCCGTCCCCCCTAGAACTTGCCTCACGATGTTGTGGTCCAGCAGGGAGTGCCCGTACATATCATCAGGCCATTTGTCTGGATCGAGGTCTCTCAAGAGCAACATATTCGTGAAGCTAAGCAGGCAAAGGGATGTCCTTTGCCGGACTACGAAACCTGCATTAGAACTAACGACAGATTGAATTGCCAAAAAGTATTCGTCGATGTTGAGAGTCTCGTTGTCGAAGTCCGGAAGGATAATGCTATGGTCTTGGTTGAGCTTTTCACGAAGTGATAGGTTCTCTTCGATGTCATCGCCATTGTAATGAATCGAGAACACCTGGCGGCCAGCACTGTCCTTCTTAGAGAGTGAGATTGGAACGCTGATCAAAGGGGCCAAAAAAAGCCGTTCGCTGTCCCTCTGATCCGGGAACTCCAGGAAGCCAAGAACAAGGTGCAACATATTCGCACCGGTCTCCTCGATGGCGAGGTTGGCCTCCCTTTCGATTTTCCTACAGTGCCTTGCAAGGTCGTCTGAGTACATCAGGCATCGGAGTTCCGCTTCTTCTGTCGACCCACCGCGCGGCAGGTCATAATCTGTTGGGATACCATTTTGGCGCGCCCAGTCACGTGGCTCGGGCCGGATGAGTTTCCCCAACTTGATTTGCATATCGATGCGAGTTGGCTCGGGCAAACCCCTGATAGTCAGGGGTTGAGTCCCACTGGCAAGGCGTTCGTAGATAACGGCTGGCTGACCCTGGACAAACTGCAGCGACTTTCCAATGGGGTGCTTATAATTCAGAAGACGATTGCGCCCAGTGAGGTCGAGAAGTCGCAAACGGAGTTGCGCCAGAGCCTCTCTGAGCGGCGTGTGGTCAGCGACTTGCACGGGGGGCATAACGTTTCTACCGCCTTCGCCGTTTTTAACTAAATGCTGTTTATACTCTACAACTACCAGGGGCTATTTCGCGGACGTTTCGCATCCTGGAGATTCAAAAACCAGAGAGGATCTGACCCTTCCCTTATGCCCGGTCTGGTCGGCGTGCGCCGTGGCCAGTGCTGTACATAGAGTGTCCCCTCCAGACTCACCTGTTTTGGAACAGCGAAATCGGCCTATCCCGGTGCCGTGGAATCAAGCACTTAATGCGTGCATTTTGGGATGGTTTTTGGAACGCGGCTGGAGAGAAAAGCGAAGCTGGACTGGCATCCTCGTAAAGCAGTAGCGGCACCGGTACACCCCCAGCCTTCCGTGCCATAGGGCGTCCCCGGCTTTAGCCATATCGGTGGCCAGCAGGTCGCTATCTTTCCACCCGCGCCGGGAGATCGGCGCATCCTCCGGGTCCAGGTTCAGGTGCGCCTACAGCCTTTTGAGAGACGGCAGACCGTCAAATCCCTCCAGAATATCGAGCGTCGTGGCGACTTCAATCCGAACGGCTGGCAATTGGGTTCTCCTGGAAGCAAAAGCGGCAGGCTCCCCCTGCACTGGACACCGCTAAAGAGCATTCGCATAGCTATCAACGAGGTTAACTCCGCCCCATGGACTTTTCGCCGGTATACTTTAGGTTCTTCCAACAATGCTAGAACTGATCATGAAAAACCTCCCAGTTAGCGATCATTCCGTCATACTCGAAGTTCAAGTCTCCGGCCAAGTCCTGGAGATCCGTCATAGCTGATCGGCGGGCAGAGAGACGGTCATCAATGCGCTGCTGAACATAACTTTTGATCCAGGGGTCATTGCCGGAGCGATTGAGCATGATCTGGTCACTGACGGTGACGAGTTCCCGCACTCCAGATTCAATCGCAAAGAGAGCGTCGAGCCGCCTGCAGTCCTTGCATTTCCTGGCGCCCTCCGGCGGAGCATCGGCTTCCCAAAGCCGGACCGCCTCTTTCAGAGGTGCATCGAGCTGCTTGTAATCAATGTCAAAGGCGAGGGGCTTGGGAACAAAGGGTATCCAGAGGCTCTTGGAGCGGTAGTACTTGTCTGGATCAGCCACCACCTTTTCATGTTCGGCCCCCCAGTAAAGCAATCCCCCTCTTGATACCTCGCCGAGCTTTAGCCCGAATTCGGCAATAAAACTGTACCCCAGAATCTGAATTCTGTAGCAACCGAGCAAGGGGTCTTTCCCATCCTTGGGCCGAGCCGTCTTGAAATCGATTACAGCGATGGACCCATCCGATACTTGGAAAATGTCATCCGGCTCGCCATACAGAAGGACGCCGGAGTCAAGGCGGTGTTTGAACCTTCGCCAGTTCCGAGGAAATTGCACCCGGCCCACCAAGTCGCAAAATGGTGCGAATTCTTGCGGCAGGCTCCCGTCCTTCTCGATCAAATCGCCGACAACGGCCATCTGCGCCTGTTCCATCGATTTGAAGATCGCGCCGCCAAAATGATCAAAAGGCGGATGGAATTTCTGCTTCAGCAAATACCAGTAACACCTTGGGCAGAAGCTGTCGATTTCAATGAGTCCCAATCTCTTGGGCGTGATTGCGAGGTCAGTATCCAATGTCGTTCTCCTCAGAAGATTCTGTGATCAAGGTTTGACGTGCGATGCGGGATCAGCCAAAGCCGCGGATAGGCCATGCGCCGTTGAAGAAACAACAGTGTGGGTGCCAAACGAGATAGGGATCTCCGCAAGCTGTCTAGTATAGGAAGCGCAATCGCGTTGCAATTCATCAATCTCATCCCATGAATAGATAGCTCGCAAGAACGGCGATCCGTGGAGCGCCTCTGCCCTCGGATTGGCCGAGTTCTCGCTGGCCACAGCCTGTGCTTGGCTTCGCAAGCGGGTTGCCGGCGACTGCTGCAGAGGGGTTTGGCGCTGACGCCGCTCGCTCTGACACTGAGGCAGGCTTGCCATCTTCTGGACCAGTTTCTGGTTCTGGCGCCTGCGATGCTGGCTTTCTTGCCGTCAGAAAGTCATCCAGGTCTTCGACTGAAATGAAGATTCTTCTGCCCTCACGCCGCACGGGCAAAGGCCGTTTCAGGTGGAGCCAGCGGTAAACCATTTTCGGCGGAATCCCTCGGAATGTGGCGACTTCTTTTACTGACATCCAACTGCTTGTAGCGCCCTGCGGATTTTCCATGTACCCCCTTGGGTGGTCAAACGCGGAATCCCCGCGCTTGCATTCATCATGCTCTCCGCCGGTTTTCTACCAAAACCCCAACCTGGCCGCCGACCTGTTGATGAGTGCGATCAGCGTATCGTGAGAAAACCATTCAGCCCTACAGGTTTTCCTGTAGTTTCGCCGTTCGAAAACGCCAGTAATATTCGTTCATCAGGCAACAGGTTCCGGCCGCGATTCTGCTTGATCTGCTTCGACGGCATACCAACCGAAGAAGGGACATAGTTCGCAGAGGTACTTCTGTCTGTCAACCACAGTCAGGGCTGCTGCCAGCCGGCGGTCAGCAGTCCTGGCAACAAAGGAATGAACGAAGTGAACAATGCCAACACCGTTAAGTTTCCGTTGCTCGAGGGAATCCTCGAGATGAGCAATCTCCCTCTGAAGCCGATGTACACCGTTCACGATGTCGCCGCCATCTTCCGGGTCTCGACCCGGTCCATCCAGAAGTGGATGTCACGAGGCCGCCTTTCTTCGCGCTCTATGCCCGGCCGCGCCAAGTTCCTGTCCCAGGACCTTGAAGGTTTTATTCACCAGAGCTGCAATGAGCGCCGTAAGTAACCGGGGCCAACTGACCATGTCCCTCTTTCTGGCCTCAGGGAACCGCATCACAACCGGTTCCCACCGGTTCGGAAATGGGAGCTATATCAGGCCTCCATTCGGAACTGTTCGCAAAGAATGCGTTGATTCGTAACAGCTCGCTGCAAGGCGCATTTTATATGCGTTTATGCAGCCGGTTACCTCTATAAACACGCAAAGGAAATGCAGATATGATTGCAAACATTCTTCAGAATGGTTCGGAAATTGCAACGGAAATTCCGATCCAGTCAACTCAGTTCACAGATGTGCGGATAAGTCCACAAACTGTATCCGACCTTCTTGATCGCCTTCAACAGGCTCCTCCGAAGGGATTCGCAATGCTTCGCAGCACCTGCGCGATTCTTTCATCGTATCTCGACAAACCTGCCAGCGAACTGAAGGTTCAGGAAGTCTTCGACAGCAATGAATCGCTGCGCGATTTTCTGGAGAGCCGCAAGTACGCCGAGAACTCTATCCGGACCTACGTCAACAACCAGCGTATTCTCCTGCAGCACGCTCAAATCTTCGGTTGGAAACCTTCCAATAATTTGTCGGTCGCATGGCAGAAGGTAATGGATTGCGTCACCTCCGCAAACGGGAGGAGTCTTGTTTCGTACTTGGCAAAGAATCGCAATACGCCTCAGGAAGTCATCGAAGAGGACGTCCTCGACTGGTCATCGAAAAAGATCGGTGGCGGAACTTCAATTATTACGACCCGGAGGATCGCCGGTAGCCTTTGGCGCATTCTCAAGGAACTTGACTTGGGTGGAGATGGCGCCAAGAATCCCCCTTCCAGTTACGGTATTCCCACCGATCAGTTTCCCTCAAAGATGCAGTCCGAAGTGAAGGAGCTTACTCGTTGGAAGCAGGCTAACTTCGCGCCGGGCCGCCCAAAGAACGGTCAGATTCGCGAAGTGACGGCTCATTGTATGGATAGAACCTTTCGCAAGCTTTATGGATATGCGATCAAGGTTCGCGGTGAAAAGGAGATTGCGTGTCTTGCTGACCTGATAACCGAGAGCATTGTCACGGGCTTTGTCGAATGGCGCATCAATGAACGCAAAGTAAAGGGTCAGTCGATTATTACCGGCCTTGCTTCTCTGCGTGCGGCAATGCGCCATCATCCGGCTTTCAAGACGATGGATCTCTCCTGGTTTGACCCTTTAATGGCGAGTATCCCCGTGGAACCTGAGTCAGAAAAGCGTGCGCGGAAGGCGGAAAAGTATGTTGACTATGCCCGCCTTGAGGCGATTCCCGCAAAGATCCGTGAAAAGCGGTTGAAATCCAGGAAGGGGCCTTTTGATGTTGCGCAGTATGTCCAGGACGAGTTGCTGATTCAATGGTTGACCGTTCTTCCCTGGCGCCAGCGCAATATTCGCGAATCCCGCATCGATGGGCCAAAACCCAATATCTTCAAGGGGCCAATCCCCAGGTTCAGCGATATTGCTAAGCCAAAATGGGTGCTCCAGGAAGAACAGCAGAATCCCGCCGCTCGGTTCTGGCAGTTTCATTTTGCACCTCACGAAACGAAAACCCACATCGATGTTCACTCTCTTATGCCAAAACAGCTTATTCCGCTACTGGAGGAATTCATTACGATTCATCGTCCCGTGTTGCTCAAGGGAAACAGTTCTCACACTCTCTTTGTGAACGAGGAGGGCAACCCGGCAACTGAGCGCAAGATTGGCCAGTCGGTCTCTGAACTTGCACTTCGCTATGCAGGGAGTCACACATCGCCGCATCGCTTCCGGGACATTCTTGCCTATACATGGCTTGAGCATCACCCGAATGATTACCTTTCGTTGTCGAAGCTGCTGTGGCACCGCAACATCAACACTACGTTGAAGGAATATGGCAGCCGTTTCAACGAATCGAATGGAGTTGCTGCCATGGAAGCCTGGCTTGAGCAGCGCGGTGCCGGTTCTGCATAGACGGTCGCTATTCAGCAAGCACGCGAGTTCGAGGCAAGCTTTGGCTTGATTTACCAAATGCATCCGCATGGCAACACGCCACGCCGAATGCAGAACCACAAATTGGCTGGCCAGCGCAGCATAGCGCGAGCCAGCAGTTGAGATAAGGACAGCATGAATCAGATGGAAGATTTGGCAACAGACTCGAGGCTTGTTGGCATCAGTGAATTAGCTGCATATTTTCGCTGCGATCCGGAAACTGTGAAGCGCCAGGCACGTAGCGGGAAGCTCCCTGGTTTCAAGTTTGGGAAGTCGTGGTTTTTCCGTCTGCAGGACATCGACTGCATGATTGATAGCGCAATCCACACGGCTCATCAGGTGCAGGCATGATAGCGTTGCAGGATCGCCGTCTGCGCTATCAGAATGGAACACTGGAGCGCATGACCAGAAAATGCGGTCCAGATATTTGGACGTACCGCTGGGTAGAGCGAACCAACGGCAAGCGGCGCCGAGTCCAACTCGGAACCGTAAAAGAACTGCGAACCATGCAGGCGGTCAAACAGGCCGCAGATGGTTATCGCCTCACTGCGAACAGCGAAAACGATGTCGTGCGGAACGTCACCATGTCGGCAGTGCTCGACCGCTACGAGAGAGAATTTCTGACTCCGTACACTGAACGGCCTTTGGGCGCCGTCGACGATGGAAAGATCAGTGTGCAAACCGCGAAATCCTACCGATCCTACATTCGCGGTTGGATTAGACCACGCTGGGAGAAGTATCCGATCTCCGAATTCACTAAGCCCCAGTTGAGGTCAGCCATGGAGACATGGCTGGCAGACTTGTGCAAGTCAGGAAAGCTGGCGCCGAAGACAGTCCGCAGCATCGGTTCACTGATGCGCTTGATCTTCAGGCGCATTGTGAAGTGGGGCTATCTTGCCAGCAACCCGATGGATTTCGTTGACCTGCCCGAAGGCTCAACGCGCAGGAAAGAAAAGCCGCGCTCGTTGACTCCGACGGAATTTCTGGCGCTGCTGAAGCTCTTCGGACCCCGGGAGAGGCTCGCAGTCGAGATTGCAGGATGGCTGGGTACGCGGCGCAGTGAAGGATTCGGCTTGAAATGGCAGGATCTCGACCTCGACCGCTGCGTGGTCACCTTCCGCCAGGGCTTCGTCTCCGGTCGCATCTCGCAGCTCAAGACGGAGGCGTCACGGACGCAGATCAGCCTTCCGGAAACAGTGCGGGATTCCTTGATGGCTTGGAAGAAGTTGACGGCATACTCGGCGCTGGACAATTGGGTCTTCGCCAGTCCTGCGACCAATGGGCAGCGCCCCATGTGGCCCGACTCAATGCTGGCTGATTACATTCGGCCAATTGCAGAAAAAGGGGGCTTTGGGCGGATCGGTTGGCACACCTTCCGACACAGCCTCACTTCCTGGGGCAAACAGGTGCTGACGCTTGAGGAGACGAAGGAACTGATCCGTCACGCGAACATTCAAACCACAAGCGACGTCTACGGCGGCCTTTCGCTGGACGCCAAGCGCGCCGCGCAGACCCGTCTGGTGAAGTTCGTTCATGAGGAGGGAGAAAAGGCGGCTGAAGAGGGAAATCTGTAATCTGTCCTCAACTGTCCTTTATGGGGTGTGTGAAGATAGCTTTAAGTTGTTGATTTAATTTGGTTGCGGGGGCTGGATTTGAACCAGCGACCTTTGGGTTATGAGCCCAACGAGCTACCGGGCTGCTCCACCCCGCATATTGAGTTTAGCAAGTACCCAGGCGGGGGTCAAATCGCGGCCGAGCCGAGAGCCTGCGTTATCCGATACACTTCTGGAAGCCCCGTATTGCCCAGAAGGAACGCCTTACATGTCCCAACTCTATGTTGTTGTACTGGCAGTCATTGTGGTTGCACTGCTGTCTGTGGCCATAAACCGCACCTCGCAGGTGAAGACGAAGGCGGACTACCTGGTTGCCGGGCGATCGCTGCCTGCCGTGGTGCTTGTGCTGACGCTGCTTACGTCGTGGATTGGCGCGGGCTCGCTGTTTGCGGGGGCAGAAAATGCCTACAAGAACGGGTTCGCGGCGCTTTGGCAGCCGGCTGGCGGGTGGCTGGGACTGATACTGATCTACTTTATCGCTCCGCGGGCGCGGAAGTTTGCCCAGTTTACGCTGCCTGACCTGCTGGAAGCCCGCTATAACCAGACGGCGCGGGTGCTGGGCACGATTGCTATCCTTTGCGCCTACGTAGGAATCACGAGCTATCAGTTCAAGGGCGGCGGCAACGTGCTGCACCTGATCTTCCCGGATACAGTTACTCCGGAGTTGGGCACTTACCTGATAGCGGCGTTCGTGATTGTTACTACGGCCATGGCCGGAATGTCTTCAGTGGCTTACATGGATGTGGCTATCGGCTCACTGGTGACGGTGATCTGCATTATTGCCGCGCCGATGCTCTTCTTCAAGGCAGGCGGATGGAGTGGGTTGCATGCGGCGCTGCCTCCATCGCACTTTCAGGTGTTGGGGAACCTGACCTTCTTGCGGGCACTGGAGTTTATGGTTCCGGTGCTGCTGCTGATGCTGGGCAACCAGGTGATGTACCAGAAGTTCTTCTCGGCAAGGAGCGAGAAGGACGCGCGGGTTTCGGTTATCGGGTGGATTCTGGGCACACTGCTGCTGGAAACGCTGATCGTGGCAATCGCGGTGTTCGGCTCGGCGCTTTATCCGACTGGAGAAGTGGCGAAGCAGCCTTACGAGATTATTCCTTATACGGCGCGGCACGGATTGCCAGCGTTGATGGGCGCGCTGCTGTTGGGTGCGGTGTTTGCGAAGCTGATTTCAACGGCGTGGAACTATTTGTTTTCTCCGGCGACGAAACTGATCAACGATGTGTTTGTTCGGTATATCGCGCCGGGAGCTTCAAACAAGCGAGTGCTGATTGTGTCGCGGCTGGCCGTGGTGCTGCTTGGATGCTGGGCGCTTTACCAGGCGATTTATGCACCGAGCATTTTGCAGAAAATGCTTTGGGCCTACACGATCTATTCGGCGGCGCTTACGCCGGTGGTGCTGGCGGCGTTCTTCTCGAAGCGGGTTACGTCATGGGGCGCGGTGGCGGCTATCGGCACCGGAACCGTGGTGACGCTGGCGTGGGACATTCCTGGGGTGAAGGCATTCTTCCCGCCGATTCTGGCGGCGCGCGACGCCATCTTTCCGGCGCTGATTGCGGCGGTGCTTGCGATGGTGGTGGTGAGTTTATTTACGCCAAAGCCGAGTGCGGAACAATTGGCGCAGTTTGCAGAGTAGTTCTTTGGCCGTTCCTGGAACTGGGTTCGTGGCATCCCACCCTTTCGTCAAGAAGCCGACGAAAGGATGGGGCACCCGGCTGATTCGTTTTTTGGGCCGTTCCTGGAACTGGGTTCGTGGCATCCCACGCTTTCGTCAAGAAGCCGACGAAAGGATGGGGCACCCGGCTGATTCGTTTTTTGGGCCGTTCCTGGAACTGGGTTCGTGGCATCCCACGCTTTCGTCAAGAAGCCGTCGAAAGGATGGGG
>Ga0073936_10003301_pt1 | contig 23243 bp, 16 predicted proteins | sample AliMusrvi5mmetaG_FD_87041 | JGI IMG/M metagenome (GOLD analysis project Ga0073936, IMG submission 87041) | Freshwater lake bacterial and archeal communities from Alinen Mustajarvi, Finland, to study Microbial Dark Matter (Phase II) - Alinen... | ecosystem: Environmental > Aquatic > Freshwater >... | reverse complement strand
GAGACTCGCGATCCGGTGGACCGCGGACATCCTGTCCGCATGCCCGTGAAGTGCGACTGGAACGCGCTTCAAGCTCCATGCATTCGCTGTGCACGGGCAGGCGAGTCGGGAGACTCGCGATCCTTGACAGCCATTATGTTAGAACCCATGATGTTTGCCGATGAACGCGTATCGTTATCCATTATCCCCTGCCCATCTGGCGGATGAATTGGCCGGTGGAACCCTGGAAAAGATCAAGCTATGGGTTTGCGGGTGTTGGTTGTTAGTGGTGCCGGTCCTTGGTGCCGACAAGTTCTATACCGGCGGGACGATTCTCAGCATGGACGCCAAGGGCAACCGTATCGAGGCCGTGGGTGTGCGGGACGGGCGTGTCCTGGCGACGGGCACCACGGCTGCAGTGGCGGAAAAATTGCATCCGGGTTACGAGCGGATCGATCTGCAAGGCCGGACGATGTTGCCGGGGTTCTACGCCGCACACGATCATTTTCCTGAAGCGGGCGACAATGAACTCTATCAGGTGGATCTGAACAGTCCGCCGCTGGGCAACATCCACAACATGGCGGAGTTGATCGCCGCCTTGAAACGCAAGGCCGAAACCACCCCGGAAGGCCAATGGGTGCTGGGATGGGGGTATGATGACACGCTGTTAGCTGAGTCGCGCCACCCGACGCGCGACGATCTCGACCGCGTCTCGACGCGGCACCCGATCTGGATCACCCATGTTTCAGGCCATCTTGGCGCCGCCAATTCGAGAGCGATGGAGATTGCGGGCGTGACCAAGACCACCGAACAGCCCGCCGCCGGCCGTATCCGGCTCGACCCCAAAACCGGCGACCCCAACGGCGTGTTCGAGGAATGCGGCGGGCTGGTCGGCCGCCACATTCCCGGCCACGCGCCCGCAGAGCGGCAGGCGGCGATTCGCAAGTCACAGGATGTCTATCTGAAACAAGGGGTGACCACCACGGTGATCGCCGGCGCCTCCGCAGAGGCACTGCGTGATTTGGACACGGCGGTGGCGGACAACAGCCTGCGGCTGCGCATCTCCGCGCTGGTTGCCTGGCGTGATGCCGACCATCCGCCTGAATTGAAGGCGCCGCTGGAACGCCTCCACCTAACAGGAGTCAAGATGTTTCAGGACGGATCAATCCAAGGCTATACCGGTTACCTCGGAGCGCCCTATTACAAGCAGCCCGAAGGCAAGACAGACTATTGCGGTTATGCCTCGCATCCGCGCGAGGAACTCATCAGGATGGTGACTGCCTTCCATCAGAAAGGTCTGCGGGTCGCGATTCACGGCAATGGCGACGCCGCCATCAATGACATCCTCGAGGCTTTCGCCGCCGCACAGAAGGCCGACCCGCGACCCGATGCCCGCCACCGCATCGAACATTGCCAGACGGCCCGCGAAGATCAATTGGCGCGCATGGAACAACTCGGCGTGACGCCTTCGTATTTCGTGGCCCATGTCTATTATTGGGGTGACCGCCATCGTGATATCTTTCTTGGCCCCGAGCGCGCGGCACGGATCTCGCCGCTGGCCGGTTCGCTGCGCCATCACTTGCGCTTCACCCTGCACAACGATACTTCCGTCACTCCGGTGAACCCGATCATGTTGCTGTGGACGGCGGTCACCCGGGTCACCTCCAGCGGCAAAGTGCTGGGCAACGACGAAGCGATTCCCGTGATGGACGCCTTGCGCGCGGTCACCAGCGAGGCCGCATGGCAAAACTTCGAGGAAAAAGACCGCGGATCCATCGAACCCGGAAAACTCGCCGATTTCGTTATTCTTGATAGAAACCCCCTTGCTGTGCCGCCGATGGAAATCCGCGACCTGGCAGTCATGGAAACGATCATCGGCGGCGCGCGGATTTACGCGAAGTAATGAGTCCGGGATCTAACATGAAGCCGTGGCGAGCGCCAGCACCTCGGCGAACGGCAAGTCCGCGAACAGGGCGAAGGCCTCGTGACCAGACAACCGGGCGCGGGTGCTCGCAGGGCTGGCGAGGCCACACAGGAACCTGGCGAGTTGGCGCGGGCTGGCGAGCGCGGCGTGGTTCGCGGCGGCGAGGTTTCCGACAACCGTCAGTTCGTCATCAGTGGGACGGCGGGGCGGCGGACGGCTGATGGTGGTGGCGGGCACGCCGCGGCAGCGGTCGCAGTGGCCGCAGGGCTCCGCCAGGGTCTCGCCGAAGTGCCGCGTGAGATAGCCGGTGAGGCACCCGCGATGGGCGGATAGACCTAACACCTCACCCAAACGCGCTAAGTCGGCGTGCTCGCGCGCTTGGAATCTGAACGCCAGCTTTTCTGTTAACCCGATCAGTTTGCCGGGGTTCTTTTTGAGTTTGAATCCGTGGCGGACGCCGGAGGGGGCGAGCGAGATCTCGCCGGCTGCCTGCAAGTGGTTGAGGGTGGCGACAATTCTCGCGCGGGGAACGCGCAATGTTTCCTCTAACAGGGATGGCCGGATCTGGAGCCGGCCGCGGCTCGTTTCCTGGGTGGCGAGGATTTTTTCGATGAGTTTGCGTTCGGCACCGGAGCGACCGGAAAGGATTCTATCAAGCGGGGTGAGCAGCTTTGCCCGATAGATATCATAATGGCTGCCGGTGGCCTCGATGATGCCGTCGTTTTCAAGATAACTCATCACGGTGGCGACCACCCCCGGGCGGATGTCGCAGACGGTTGACAGATCGTAGGGCGAGACATCGAATACCGGGCCGAGACGCAGCACCCGGTCTAGCAGATATGCGAGGGCGCGTGGCATGGGCGTGTCCCCATAGATGAAGTTTTCCAGGACTGTCAGATCGTCGGCGCAGGCGAGCAATTCGCAGATGGCGGGCAGTCCGTCACGACCGGCGCGACCGATTTCCTGGGTATGGTTTTCGAGGCTCTTGGGCAGGTTGTAGTGGAAAACGGCGCGGATGTCCGCCTTATCGATCCCCATGCCGAAGGCAATGGTGGCGACGATGATGCGGGTGTCGCCGGCCATGAAAGCGCCCTGTGCCGCGGCGCGGCAGTCATCAGGCAAACCGGCATGATAGGCGCGGGCGGACAGGCCGTTTTTAGCGAGGAAGGTGGCCACTTCCTCGGCGGTTTCCTGGCGGGTGACATAGACAATCGCCGCACCGGCGGTTGCTGTCAGCTTATCTAGCAAAATCCTCTTGCGTTCGCTGGCGGCGCACGGGGTGACGCGCAGGTCGAGGTTCGGGCGGTGGAAGCTGAGCTGGATGTGATCGGCGGCGGAAATTTGGAAATGGTTGCGGATTTCGCGGGCCACCTTGGGAGTGGCGGTGGCGGTGAGGGCCAGCACGCGGGGGATTTTGAGGCGGCGGCAGATTCGCGCGAGTTGGAGGTAATCGGGGCGGAAGTTATGTCCCCACTCGGAGATGCAGTGGGCTTCGTCGATAGCGGCGAGCGCGATCGGCAGCCGTTTGACCAGGGCACGGAACGATTCGTTGGCAAACCGTTCGGGCGCGATGTAGAGCAGCTTGATGGTGCCGTTCTCCAACCGTCCGTAGAGGTCGCGCAAATCGTCCGGGCCGAGGGTGGAATCCAACCGGGCAGCGGCGATGCCGCGGGCGGTGAGCGCGTCCACCTGGTCTTTCATTAGGGCGATGAGCGGCGAGACAACCAGCGTGATGCCGTCCAGCATCAGCGCGGGCAGTTGATAACACAACGATTTTCCCCCGCCGGTGGAAAACACCGCGAGCGCCGACCTGCCATCCAGCAACGCGCGGATCACCGGTTCCTGGCCTTCACGGAAGGTTCCGAATCCGAATCGTTCGCGAAGGATTTGCAGCACGCATCCAGCATCGGTTCCGGTAATGGCGGTGGCAAGCCGGAAGCGACCGGTGAACCCAAAGACACAACCGCATGAACACGGCACTACCGGGGTGGCCGGCACCCGCGGGCATGTCCGTTAGCCGGTCAAAGCGGCGATGGCTCGCCGCAGTCCAAAGTCATTTTTCCTCCATGCCTGCGATCAGAGCGATGAAGGCGTCCTCCATGGTGGGGTCGAGGTTTTCGGGGGAGGCGGCGAGGGTTTTCAATTCGTCGGGGGTTCCATTGGCGATGAGTTGGCCGCGGAAGACCAGGCCGATGCGGTCGCAGTATTCGGCCTCGTCCATGAAATGGGTGGTGACCATGACCGTGACGCCGCGTTCGACGAGACCATTGATGTGGGTCCAGAACTCGCGCCTCGTGACCGGGTCCACGCCGGAGGTGGGCTCGTCCAGAAAGAGGATGTCCGGTTCGTGCATGACGGCACAGGCGAGGGCGAGCCGTTGTTTGAAGCCGAGCGAGAGCGCGTCGGTCTTGGTGTCGAGAAACGGTCCGAGGTGGAAGATGTCGGCCATAGTGGCGGTCTTGTCACGCCTTTCGCTTCCGGTTAGGCCGTAGATGCCGGAGAAAAACTCGAGGTTGCTGCGGACCGACAGGTTGCCATACAAGGAAAACTTCTGGGCCATGTAGCCGAGTTTCTGGCGGGCTTTGCCAGCGCTGTGGCGGAGGTCGAGGCTGACGACGGCGGCGCGGCCCGAGGTGGGTTTGAGCAGTCCGCACATCATCTTGAAGGTGGTGGACTTGCCGGCGCCGTTGGGACCTAACAAACCATAGATCTCGCCGCGGTGGACCTCGAAGGTCACATCGTCGGTAGCTGTGAAATCGCCGAATTTCTTGGTGAGTTTATCGGCGCGGATGACCACCTGGCCATCCGCGGGAATGGCGCGGACATGGCGGGCGAGCACGGATTCGCCATCCGGCGCGCCACCCATGCGGTCGATGAAGGCATCCTCGAAACGGGGTGTCACCAGTGCCCATTCGGTGTCGGGCGGTGCGCCGAAGGATTCCGGGGGAAAGGCCGGCGGCATGAGTGGCGCGTCCTGGCGGAACGTGAGCCGCAGGTGGTGGCCCTGGATGGTGCCGTCGCTGATGGCGGCATGGGACAATGCCTGGGCCAGCAGGCGGCGTTTGTTGCCGACCGGGTTCCTGAGGTGCCAGCAGCGGCCAGCCAGCGGCGCGGTCATGACATCCGGCGGGCCGGAAAATATCAGTTTCCCCTCGTTGAGCACCAGCGTGGTTCCACATAACTCCGCCTCCTCCAAATAGGCCGTGCTCCACACCACCGCGATCCCATCGTCCACCAACTGGCCGACCATGCGGCGCAGTTCCTTGCGGGAAATCGGGTCCACCCCCACGCCCGGCTCGTCTAACAAAAGAAGCCGCGGGGTTCCCAGCAACGCGCAGGCCAAGCCGAGTTTCTGTTTCATGCCACCGGACAGTTTGCCGGCAAGGCGGCCGGTGAAACGCCGCAGATCGGTGAAACCTAACAATCTATCAAAGGTGGCCACGCGTTCCATGCCGGTGACATCGCGCAGGTCCGCATGGAGTGTTAGATTTTCGAGCACTGACAAGTCCTCATACAATCCGAACTTCTGGGGCATGTAGCCGATTTCCCGGTGGATTGCGGCGGGATCGCGCACGGGATCGCGGCCGAGGGTGGTGAGGGAACCGGCACCCGGGACCAACAATCCGGCGATGAGCCGCAGCAAAGTGGTTTTGCCGGCGCCATCCGGGCCGATCAGGCCGGTGATGAATCCGGAGTGGATCTCGCCGGTCACCGCGTCCAGCGCGGGAAACTCCATTCCGGGGAAGGATTTTGTCAAATCCCTGAAACTAACCACTGCGTCGGGCACTTCACGGCGGGGTTGGGTCTAACAAAACAGTGACCGGCATGCCCTGGCGCAGCGAGCCGTCGGAATCCGCGACGACCACCCGCAGCCGATAGACGAGGGACGTGCGCAATTCGGGGGTTTCGACGGATTTCGGGGTAAACTCGGCGCGGGGTGAAACGAAGCCGACTTTGCCATGGAATCGTTTGTCAGGCTGGCCATCGGTGACCAGCAAGACCTTGGTGCCCGGCGGCACTTTGCCGAGATCGCTTTCATGGACGTAGGCGCGCACCCACACCGGACGCTCCAATGAGAGAGAAAGCACGGTGACACCGGCCTGGACGATGGCACCCGGTTCGAGGGCACGGGTGAGCACGACGCCATCGGACGGCGCCTTGAGTTCGGTATCCTGCTGGCGGAGCTCGGCGCTGGCGCGGGTGGCTATCGCCTGATCAACTGTGGCATCGGCAGCGGCGATTTCCTCGGAACGGAACCCGGCTTCCATCAATTTCATTTTTGCGGCTGCCACGTTGACCCGTTGTTCGGCCCCATCGAGGGCGGCCTGGGAACTTTCGAGATTTTGTTGGGACGTGCCGCCGCCGCCGACCAGGCTGGCCTGCCGCTGGTGGGCGCGCGCCGCATCCTTGGCGGCAACCCGGCTTTCTTCCAAGGCGGCCCGGGCCTGCTCGATGTCCTCGCTGCGGTAGCCGGATTTTTTCATGCGCTGGTCGGCCTCGGCTGCGGCCACTTGGGCGGTGGCGTTGGCGAGTTCGTGTTCGTAGGGCAGGCGGTCGAGGCGGGCCAGCGTTTCGCCGGTTTTAACTGCGTCGCCCTCGTCCTTGAGCACCTCCGCCAACTTGCCGGGGACCCGGAAACCGAGATCAACTCCCCGGATATCCACATTGCCGTAGAATTTGAGGGTGTGGTCGACGGTGAGGAAATGATCCCGCAATTGCCAGGCGATGGTCGCGGCCAGTGCCACCAGCACCAAAACGATGAGAAACTTTTTCATGGCGATCCGGATTTCCGTCGGAGACGGATCGGGGATAACATCCCAAGCGTCCCGGCGCAACCGTCACTTGTCAACGGACGACAGATTCAGGAGCGGCGCAATCCGCTACTTGATCCGTTTGAATTTCACCGCATCGTTGAAAAGTTTGGGATCGCTCTTGTGTTTGGCGAAGGCGTCCTTGAGGTGGGCCGTATCCTTGGCGTCCTTGCCGCCCTTACGACAGGTGGCGGGGCAGGGGACTTGCCGGTTTGATCAGTCACTCAGGGGTTGCCCTCCTGGATGAACTTGACGAGGTCGGCGCGGGTTTTCGCCAGGTCGGGCGGATTCAGATAGAACATGTGGCCGCCGTCATAGTGGGTGGTGGTGATGTTGGCGCGCGCGCTGGCGGGCAGATCGCGCAGGTGGCGGATCGAATAGGCGACGCCTTCGGGCGGGGTGGCGAGGTCGGTGCGGCCGCCCATGACGAGCACGCGAAGGTGCGGGTTGTCGCGCATGGCGGATGCCAGGCGTTCGCCGACGTTGACCACCTCGTTGCTGGCATTCCAGCGCCACGGGTTGACCTTGCCGGTGAGGATTTCATAGGGCTGGTCCTCTTTGTAACCGAGATCGCGGCCGAGGTAATCCATCATCGCCGTGGCAAACGCACCGTAGGCGAGCGAGAACGAGGGATCAAAATCCGGTGCCTGGGCCGTTTGGTCCGCTGTGTCCCAGGCAACCCGCGCATCGAAGCGTCCTAACACTTTTCCCTCGGCCCGTAACAATTCGCTGCGGAAAAAGTTCGGATCGATCCGCAAGTTATGCGTCAACCAGACGGCGGCGGAAATGCCGGTGAAATGCGCCAGCTTGGCGGCGACTGCGGTGCGGTCAGTGGGTTCCAGCGAACTGCCCTTGAGCAAGGCCGTGGCGTAGGCGCCGAAGGCGAAGTCCGTGCTTTCCCGGATCAGCGCATCCCGGTCGCCGGTGGTTTTCTTGTGAAAATGGGCGATGCCGGTGAACGACGGCAGATAGAGCAAGAAGCCAAGATCATTTCCCGATGACATTTGCAGCGTCGCGAAATCCAGCAGCGATGACATCAGCACCACGCCGTTGAGATTCATGCCGTAGCGGGATTGCAGGTGATGGCTGAGACCTGCCGCCCGGACACCGCCGTAGGATTCTCCTAACAGATACTTGGGCGCGTCCCAGCGGTCGTGATCGCTGATCCAGCGCCGGATGAAATCGCCGACCGATTCGATGTCCTCGTTGAGACCGTGGAAATCGCCGGGCTTGGTGTCGTTTTCGGCCCGGCTGTAACCGGTGGAAACCGGGGCCACAAACACCAGATCGCAAACGTCAAGAATGCTCAGCGAATTGTCCGCCACGCGCACCGGCGGCGGCGCGGCCGTGGTGCCATCGCCGGGCAATTGGATGACTTTCGGCCCGAGCAAACCGATATGCAACCATGCCGCCGACGACCCGGGACCGCCATTGAAGGCGAACAACACCGGCCGCCGGGTGCCGTCCTTCACTTCACCGCGTTCATACGACACATGGAATACCGACGCCCGCACCTTGCCGTCGTCCTGCTTGAGCTGGAGTTTGCCGGTGGTGACTTTGTATGGGATCTTTTGGCCGCCAATCTCCACAGCGGCTTCCCGAACCACCGGTTCGCCGCTCTTTGCGGCAGGCTTTTCGCCGCTCTTTTCGGCGTGATTTTCCTTGCCCGACGGCTCGGCGGATTTCTTGGATTCGGGTGCGCCAAACGCACCCAAAGTGAGGCTCAACAACAGTGGAATCGTGAATCGCATGGCGGGATACTAACCGTGAATCGTGGTTTGTCGATGCGCCTTGACGGCCCAATCCAGGCGCTGCCAAACGCCCGATTCATCCTTCTGAGTAACTCGCAGATTTACCGCAAAGACCGCAAAGTGCCGCAAAGTGAAATGGGGGGCCGGTGAAATTTGTCACAAACCCGCCCTTTGAACCAGTCCCGGATCCAATGGATTCTTACTTGTGACAATATATGTAATGCGGGATTGAATCCGCTCGTCATCATTCTTCTCCATTTGGCATGGTTCACCTGTGTCCGTTTGAGGAAGATGTCCCGAGTTCTATTTTTCACGCAACGAGTTATTTTCTATCGGGGAGTTCCGCTTGACCGCGGAGCGTGGGATGCTAGAGTTGTTGTGGCATGTCCCGTTTTCTTGATCCCCGCAGCGACATCGTGTTCAAGCGAATTTTCGGTGAGCACCCGGACATTCTCCGCGATTTTCTCAACGGGCTGTTGCCTTTCGAGAACGAGAGACAATTCATCGTCTCGCTCGAATACCTTCCCTCTGAGCAGGTGCCGGACATTCCCCTGATCAAAAACAGCGTGGTGGACGCGCGCTGCATGGACGCCGCCGGCCGACAGTTCATCGTTGAAATGCAGATGGCGTGGACCAACGCGTTTCTACAGCGCGTGTTGTTCAACGCCAGTAAAGCCTACGTGCGGCAGCTTGAAAAAGGAGAGAAATACGAGATGCTGTGCCCTGTTTACGGCCTCAGCCTTCTGGACGATACCTATGACCCGGATCCGGATTGTTACTACCACGACTACCGGATCGTCGAGGCGGGCAAGCCGGAACGGGTACTTGAGGGACTGCGGTTGGTGTTCGTCGAATTGCCGAAATATCGGGAAACCCGCCCGCTGGAGGCACGCAAAGTGCGCTGGGCCTGGCTGACATTCCTGCGCGAAGCCGGTAACGCGGGACGGCATGACCATCCCTCGGTCGCAGAGTTTCGCGAAGCGGTGGGCATCAATGAACCGTTGCTCAAAGCCATGGCAATCGCCGAGGAATGTGGATTCAACCCACTGCAACTCGAACGCTACGACGCCTTCTGGGACAGCGTGAGCCGCGAGCGCACACTGATGAGCGGCAAGTTCAAGGAAGGCCGTGCCGAAGGGCTCGAGGAGGGCCGTGCGGTGGGACTTGAGGAAGGCCGCGCGGCGGGACTTGAGGAAGGCCGCGCGGCGGGTATCCTCCAAGCGGCGGCGGCCATGAAAGCCGCCGGCGTCGATGCTGGCATCATCGCACAAGCCACCGGCCTTTCCGCGGGGCGAATCACGGAACTGTGAGGGTCCCAGTCCGTTGTCCGGCAGCCGGTCTCAAGGTGCCCCGTGGAAACACCGCCGACTGCGTCGAGGTCACAACTTCGGTTTCCGAGGCGATATGCCGGACGGACATCATCCCTGATGTGTTGCGCTGGTATTGGTGGCGGATGAATGGCTGGGGTTATGCTGCCGGCACGCCCATTACGCATCAATCCACGCATCTACGATCACGGTGGCGCCGTCGCCTCGGCGGCAAGGGCGAGAGCCAGCCACGCGGCATGCGGAATCCATTGTTCTTTCCAGCGCCAGCTCCAATCCGCCCGCTTGCCATAAGGAGGCGGCAGGAATGCGATTTCCCGCTCGTCATCGACGCCCGAAGTGATGCCGTTACAAATTCCGCCGGGCGGGTTGGGTGCCCCCGCTTCGTAGTCGCCCGGGTTGTTTCGCCCCTTACCTTGCAGCATGCACATATCATAAGGATTCATGCCGAGGATCCAGTTGATCTGATCACCCGCATAGGTCCGGAGGTCGACCGCCATTTCCGGCGGGACAAGCCGGCTCCCTAACCGAGCCGCCGCGGCCAGCGATGCCAGTCGCGCGTTTTCGCCGGACCACCAGTACCCGGTATCGTTGTGGTGCGGCATGAAAAACGCGCCATGTTTCCCGCCGTCAGTTTCCTGCACATATTGCCGGGCATAACCGAATGGATTGGCCACTTCCCTGGTGATCGCCAATTCGAAGCCGAGGGATGCCATGACCGCAGCCCCTATGGCGGCCTTGCGCTCCGCATCGCCCTCAATTTGCAGGAAACGCATCAGGGCCACTACCGGCAAACCCGCATCCACCGCGTGAAAAAACGGCCTGGTTCCGTTGTCATCCGCACGCCACCAACCGGCATGGCTGTCATCCTTGGAGATACGCCTAACCAACGAATCCGCGCGAGATCGGGCGGCTTTCAGATAGGATTCGTTTCTGGTCGCCTGATAGAGTTCGGTGGCGGCGAGCAAGGCGCAATAGTCATCGATGATGTTCGCCCGGCGATCAGGCACATATTCGAGGTTGTGTTCCAGTAGATGTTGGAATCCCTTTTCGGCCGCCGCCAGGTACCGCTCCGGCGCGAAATCACCGCTTTGTTTCAGGGTGCTGACCCGGGCCAGCGCGGCGATCGCCATTCCCCCACCCTCGCGGAATCCCGCCCGGGTTTCGCCGTTTTTGGCATGATCCAAACCCTTGAATGCGCAGATCTCGCGCTGCGCGGGGTCTTTGGTGCATCCGTCAAACACCGAAGTATGAAAGTACCCGCTGGTGTCCTGCATGCGCACCACGAAATCAGCCCCATACAACGCCTCTTCCGTCAACATGGGAATCAGCGGCCGCAATCGCCGGTTCTTCTGTTGCCGCAACAACTCCGCACTCTGTAGAAAACACCACACCGCCATCGGCGACTCCTGCACGTCCATATAATTCGACTCGTTCAGCGCCCCGATGTATTTTGAAACGTCGCCTGACGCGTCATACCACCCGCCATGCGCATCCACCCGCGGTCGCTGCGGGTCGCCGAAAACCGGCAATGAACGGTCCGCCCTGTCATACACGCCGGAACATCGCTGAATACGGAAATAATAAATCAGATCGGAAAGACAAGCCTCGGGCAACAGATGATCGCCAAGCGCGAACCTCTCCGACACCCTATCCGTGACCTGGATCCGGTATGTGCCTGCCTGTTTCAGCGGCGTGAAGTCTCCTTTGTGATAGAACCGGCCCTTCCAACCGGCCACCGCACCGGTCTTTTGCAGCGGCCCCTCGAACGCGATTTTCCCCTGATTGTCGATCACCTGGAACCGTGCGAGTTCCACATCCACGGCACTCTGCACCACCAGATTCTTGCTGCCACCGGTGTCGTATCCCAAATGATTCGTTATGATTCCGACTTCGGCTGCCGCAGGTCTCTCCATGGCTCCGGAGTTCATTGTCAGCAACCCAATCACCCATATTGTCGCCTGTTGTTTCATTTGCATCGCTTTTTCATTCCCGTCTTCAATTCCTGATGTGAATCGGGAATCCCTCCGCCGCGTTGGATACACGGACACCCTGCCCGTCGATCACCCGCACCTCCAGATCCGCCATGTGGTATTTCGCGCTGCGCGCTGCCGCCGTCGTCCGCCACGCAGCCCCCGGCTCACGTCCTTCATACGAACCCAGCCCGGGCACGGTGCCACCCCGCCAAACCAACCGCACCGGTCCTAACAATCCCGACGGCGGGAGATCGGTTTCACTCATTTCGACCTTGGCCGACGCTCCCTCCGGATAGATCGACGGATTGGCCTTGCCCAGACGCGCCTGGAGGTCCACAGGGATTTCGGGTGGCTCCTTGAGGCCACTGACATAATGGATCAGCGCGTCAGTTACCCGCACCACAAGTTTGTTGTTTCCGGCATGCAATGCCTTGGTAACGTCAATCCGATAGGGTGTCATCCATGCGACTCCCATTGCCTGGCCATTGAGTTCGACTTCCGCCAGGTTGCCGACTTCGCCCAGCTCCAGCATCACCCGTGATTCCGGCACCATGCGTTCCGCAGGAACCTCAAACCCGATCTCATAGCGGCCGGTGCCGGAAAAATGGCGGGTCCGAAGATTTTCAGTCCAGGAAACCAAGGTCTCGCAAGTCGTGTCGAATGTTTCAAATCCATATCCCTCAAGTTTCATCCGCCACGCACCGCCAATCGCCAAAGGCTCCGGCAATGCTTCCTGTCTTGCCATCGGTTTGACCGATTCCTGCGCCCGGACGCCAGGCACAAACACGAAAAACGCCGACTCCCATGGTTCCATGTCCAGTGCGACAACCGTCCGATCAGCAACCTGGCGATATCCGCTCACCGGCGCCACCGCTCCCGTGATCGCGTCCCAACGCTGCGGCACCTTGCCGGCAACGCGGAATGTCACGTCGCTGGCAATGCGTTGCTGCTGCAAATTGCATACGAAATAGACATCCACATCGCCGATCTCTTTGTGGATGTATGTCAGTCCATCGCTCTGCACCCCGTGGCCGATAGAAAAATCCGGCGGTGTCAGTTTGTGGAGTATGTCCAACAGGCGGTGTTGCGCGGCATCGAGTGGCGGGGTTGGCGCTGCCGGTTGTCTTCCCGGATTGAAGGGCTTGCGGTCGATCTTGTATTCCGGGATGAAGGTGCCACCGGATTTGTTACCCGGACTCTCGCTGAATAGACGCACCACAATTTGTTTCAACTCGCGGTCGTTTTCCTGATAGTCCTTCATCCCGGCGGCCGCCTCCGGGACCGTGTCGAGCGCCACAACCGTGCCGCCCGCCTGAGCGAACTTCCAAATCGCGCGCATCGTTTCGATCGGCACCACCGTGACGCGAGGCAGGATCAGCATCCGATACTTCTGGCCGTTGATTTCGATTTGTCCGTCGCGGAATTGCGTGCGATGTTGTAACAGATCGTCGTTGACGATGTCGAAGTCATATCCGTTCGCCACCAGTGTTTTGGCCAGGTTTCCATAAGGCATCACGCGGCGGGTGCTGCCCCAAACCGCACGCTCGCTCCAGACGCTCGCCTGTGGCGAATAGATAAGCACATCGGCGGCAATGCGCCCCTGACGCAGCAGGGAACAACAGCGCGCGACGTATTCCGCCACATGATGATAGTGTGGCCACCAGGTGTTCCAGTGGTCGATGCGGTTGGCCCACGGAAAATCCCTGCTTGGTGCAACGTGCGCTTCCGGCGAACCGAAATATCCATGATTGTAAATCTGAGTGATGCCGTCACGCAAAAAGGCGTCCGTCGCAATCTTCAGATCCTGCAGGTTGGTCCGATAGCGGGCGGGATGAATGAACGTATATGCCTCGGCTGACACAATATCACGCCCGTAAAACCTAGCACCGGAAACGGTGGCTTTGCGCGGATCGGCAACCGGTTCAAAGCGGGCCGTGGTGACTTCGGTCTCGGGACGGGCTGTCGCGCCGGCACCCTGGACCAATTCCTCGCTGAACCGATAGTGGGGTTGGATGCGCGCCTGCACGTGGTGCGAATCACACCACTCGTTGAATGGTTTGAAAAACGACTCCAACGCCAACCGGCTCAGGTATTCTCCCAAATCATAACGAATACGCGGGGTGAGTGGCCCGATGTCGAACCACAGCGCCGGCAAGAATTTTGTCAGATCGTAGCTGGCATGTTTCCCGAATCCGGCCAGCGTGTCATTGCTCCAAAGCAACGCGTTGGACAACGGCCAAAACTCAAAACTGTCGCAGAAAAACGAATCGACGGTGGTGCCGAAATCCTGGCCGACGGTTTGGTCGATCAAGCCGCCCAGATGCTCGCAATAGCGTCGCACGGCACCACCATTCAGGTGATCGATCACCATCGGAGGCGGCTCAAAGCTCTGTGCCGAACATTGCTGTTCGGTGAATTCCAAGCGGAAAACCATCAACCGCCACTGCCCTGAAGGAACGTCCCATTCAAGGGTGTTCCCTGTCGGCTGTGATGCGTTTGATGGAACGGTCAGCGAATCCGCATCAAGTTGGTCTTTGCCGGTGAGACGACCGGCGACCACGGCAATCACCGGGCCGGGTTCGCGCGGTCCTGTTGCCTTTTCGCCGCGCACACCCTTGAGATCGTGCATTGGCAATGCACCGATGAAGCGGCGGCTTCCCGTTAGATCGACGCTGGCCATGCAGAGCACCTTGCTCTGGTCTTCCTTGGCCACCCATGATCCGCCAAACCCCCAACCGGGGCCAAAGGTGACCGACACCTCCAAATCAAGGCGTTTTCCCTCGGCGACCGCGTGTTTCAGCAAATCCAGGAACTCCGGCGTGAGATACTCGACATTGCCTTTCTCATACATTTTCCACAAGCTCATGATCTCGACACCACCCATCCCCTGCCCTGCCATTTGTTCGAGTTGCCAGGTGATATCAGCCTTGGTGAGGGCATTGCCCGGCCACCACCAACGAGTGTGAGGCTTATACGTGCGTGACGGCTTGTCCCATTCAGACTTCAGGGCCGAAAACGTGACATCTGCACATGGCTGGGACGGTTTCGGCGGGACATCCTGGGAAGCCCCGAGGTCCGCAGCGGAAACGCCGGAAAATGATAATGCGCAAATCCAAGCAATGACAGCTTCGGCAATGGCGATGCGTGTCCGCAATCTGATACTCATGTCTGTCTTCGATTTCAGCACCGGTATTCCCTACGGATTGCTGGGTCAGCGCCTTTCACATCAATCCACCCCGCGGTTCCCAAGTCAAGAAGGGTGGGTTCCTGTGCTCGTTCATTATCGAATGTGGATTTTGGAAAACGGGCGGGCCGCATGGCGCATGCCAATGAACAACCAAGGCACCTGCCCGGCCGGACCCTGAAGCCGGCCTTGACAACGGACGGGAACACCAGCACGCCCTTGGCCTAGGAATGGATGTATGAATAGCGGCCCGGGCGCATGCCGCCGCTTTCCTTGAGATTCAGGTGCAGAATGCGGCGCAACTCGACAATCGTTTCGGGCAGTTCGCACGACCCGTGCGGGCCGGGCACGATGCATTCGGATTTCGCGCTCTTGAGGTGGGAACTCCAGTATTCCACCACTCCGTCAGAGCTGTTAGGCGTATCGCCCTTGCCGCGGTCGCCGATGATCGAGTGATGCGGAGCCTCGATGGGCAACGGATCAAGCACCTTGTACATGGGATTGGTCGGTGCCAGGCCGCTCACGCTGTTAGGCAGGCGTTTGGCATCGCCGGTGACGACCGCGAGCGCGTTGCCGGTGATCAGCGAGTTGGTGATGGTGGAGGTGAGTTCGAGCGGCAGGGAAATCAGTTTCTGGGCGAATTCGCCGAGTCTGCCGAGGGCCATTTTGCTGCCCCGGTGCGGGGTGCAGATGAAGACAATGCGGCCGATGTGCGGGTCGGCATGAAAGAGCGTCGCCTGTTCCACGATGCTGCCCTTCTTCACCCCGCTCAGGAATCGCTGCGCCTTGTCCTTGCCGATGGCATTCCACGATTGGCGGTTCACGGTGGTGGCCACCATGTGCGAGATGAGTCCGCCCATGCTGTGGCCGACGAGCACGTAGGGTTTGGCATCCGGGTGGAGCTTATGGAGTTTGTCGAGTTCCTCGCGGAATCGCAGCGCCGAATAGGCGGGAGGATTGCCGGTGGGATAGGCGAATACCCAGCATTGATAGCGGCCGCGCAACTGTGGGTCGCTTTCCATCTCGTTGACCACGTTGCGCCACATCCGGGCCGTGGAAATCAGACCATGCACGAAAATCACCGGGATGCGGTCAGGATCGTAGGGTTGGAGCATGTAGAGTCCGGTGGTTCCCATGTAGGATTTCACGTGGATCGCACCCATCAGCCCGTTCCAAAACTCCGATTGATGCGGATAATAATTCAATGGTGCGGTGAAATCCGCTTCCAACTTCCGTTCGGTTCCGCCCACCCGCGCTTTCGGTTTCTTACCGGGATCATAGAGCGTGAGCGTGACATCGCGGCCCTTGAAATCAAGCACCGCGGTAACCGGGGCGGTGACGCCGACCTTGGGCGAGAATTGCTCTAACGGATCGGTCTTGTGCACGCCGACCAGCGTTCCGCCGATGCCGTCTTCCCGGTTGATCCGCTTGATTTCCTTGTTCTCCTTCACCGCTTCGGCCGTGGTGAAGGAGGTGAAATAGTCCGGATTCCAGACACCATCGCGGGTTCCCTTGGCGAAATGCAAGCGGTAGCTGTGTGTGCCGCTGGTGAATGTTTGCGGATGGTTCCACAGCCGACCGTTGTCGGTAGAACGCAGCAGCACGGAGAGTTCGGCGGCGGCCTTGTTGTAGCTGGCCCTATCCGAAGTATCGGTGCCGCGGAAACCCGCCTCCTCGGCGGCGCTCAGATAGAGGGCAACGCGTTGATCGGCGGGAGTGGCCTTTTCTTCAGCCCGTTTGAGGAATTCCTCCGTCGTCCGGTGTTCGGCCTGTTGCGGGGTAAGCGGGGTGTTGACGCACGCGGTGATGGCCAGCGTGGTCCAAAGCGTGAGGATGGCGGGGGAAATTTTCATGGCGGTAGGTCAGACGCGTAGAACTATGATCTCAAAACCGAAAATTGGAATAGCAAATGCGGCAATTTTCCACCCCATATCACGGAACCACCGGCCACTCGTCGCTTCTTTCCGTCGCATCATGATTCGCATGTTCCACCTCTCACCACATCACGGAGAGGGCGCAGGTGAAGGTATCCACGTCCGACCCGGTCCGGGCATGGGTGCGGGTACCGGTGTAGCCGAGTTTCACGCCCATGGCGCGGGTGATCGGAATACCCAGGGACAACCCGAAGCCGAGATTGTTCTGGCGGTCGTTGTTTGCCACGCCATTGATGATGGTGATGCCACCGTCACCGTAGCCAAGACTTGCCGCCAGCCACAAGCCGGGACTGAAGGTATAAATCAGGTTCGCATCGGCGCTCAATACCGGATCCTGCCGCAAGCGCTTGCCATTGAAAAAATCCTCGTTGGCGGTGAAAAACGTCGCGGCAGTCGTGAGTTCTCCCGACCATGGACCACGGTTGTGGACGACACCCGATTGCGGGCGGAACGCAAAGCGATTGGAGCCAAGGTTGATCAGCTTGTCATCGTAGTATTGACCGGTGGGCAATTGCACCACCAAGCCCATGCCGACGATCGTCTCGCAGTCCGCCTTGGCCCGGTAATCGGCGAACTCCTTGCCCGCAAGCGGCGGCGCTCCTATCAGATTCACCGCGAAGCGCACGGAGGTGTCCGCCAAGCCGTTACGCGCGACCTCGGTGGGCACTCCGTTGACCAAACCATTCCAGGTGCCCGACTGATAGGCCTGGATGATGTCGAAGCGGGCCGACTTGCCGAGCAACTCGAAGCTCCGGATGTATTTGACCCCGATGGTTTGCAGGTCGAACTGGCCGTCCTGGATCCTGAGCACGGGATCCAGCGTGATGTCGCCGCTGCTGTAGGCGTACGCGACACCGAGGAAATTGGTGTCGAGCGGCAGATGGCTCCACCGGCGCGGCTCGATGTCCTGGCCTCGGCAAGGCCGCGCCACCAGCAGTACCACCAGCGCCAGGGCGAACCGCAGGCCAATCTCTGCCGCTCCGTTGAAGGCGATACCGACCTGCATTCTTTCAGAGATGTTGGACCAGACGGATCGCATAACGAACGGGTTATAGAATACTTTTCGGAATTTGAACAGAAAGAAGCGGAGACAGGGAGAAGCAATCATTGAGGGTGATCCTCCGTAAGCGTCAGCACGGGCAAGCGCCCATCAGTATGCCACGGGTCGCCGCCGCCGTTGCGGCCTTGCAGGGTTTGGTGGAATCCCGTGATCCAGCGCGTGACGAGCCCCGGATTGGCTTTTGCCAGATCATCCAACATCATATCCCGCTCGGCATCCACATTGCCATCAATGTGATGGGTCACCTCCCCGGTGGTCCGGCTCAGTTCGACGCCGGTATCGTGCGTCGCCGAGCCCACCCAGACCGGCCGCCCTGCGTCCAGGCAGGTGGATTTCCAGAACCGGACGTGGTGGCGTTGCCGCGGGCTGTGGCCGATGGGTTTTTCAAAGGCAAGGTCCTCCCTGCGACCGAAAAGATAGAGATTGCTCACCGGGGCGTTGGGGTCCGGCTTGGCAATGACGGTATCGACGGCAATGCGCAAGCTGCTCCTCACGCTCAGGGCATCGGCAGGGACCCATGCCGATGCCAGCAGCGCGCGGATGACCTCGTCCTCGGTGCCAACCAGGGCGATGTTGAGCGGGTCACCCGGCAGGCCGGTCTTGGTTTGTGTGAGGTGCTCGACCGCCGCCAAGTCCGGATGTCGCCGGGATTCCCTGACATCGATCCATGGCATGATGAGATATGCAACTATCAGATAGAGCGCGAGCAGGCCCAAGACGAATTTACCCCAACTTGGAACTCTCCGGCGGCGATGGTGACTGGACGTTTCCATTACTCGGTTTCCGATTTCGGTTGATACATGGAAACCAGCCTGGAGATGAGGATCGCCACGTAGAACACGCCGGTCGTCGCCTCCATGAACGAAAGCGTGCGGGCCGCCTTCGAGATCGGGGTGATGTCGCCGAATCCGGTGGTGCTCAGCGTGCAGATGCTGTAGTAAAACGCGTTGTAACTCGTCATCTCGAGCGGGTCCTTCGGGTCGGTGTGGATGGAAAAGGCATCAGGTACGAGCTGGCCTAACAGCATGAAGGCGAATGCCCATAGCAATGCGGTCATGATGTAAACCGAAATCCCGGCGCTGATCACTTCGGCATTGACCCGCGGGGCGCGCAAAATAAAGCGCAAGATATTCGCTGTTACGAAAACAGTGAATATCATGCACAGAATGTGCGGAACCGTGGGTGATATGAGATGCGGATACAGGTGATGGGTCCATTTGGAGATGATCGTCGGCAGCAGCAGCAACATCGCGATGAAAAACGTCTTGCGCCGCCCGCCCACGGCCAATCCCGCCGACACCAGCACCAACGTCAGTAACGCGGCTTCTACGAATTCGCCGACCCGTGAACTCTCGAGAAACGGCATGACCGCGATGAGCAGGATCAGCACGGCGAGCAGTTCGATCACCGAGTAACGCCACACGCCGAAGCGTCGGGTGATCCTTTTGACGGTGCTTGCGGGATTCATCTCCTAATCAAAAATGGTATGGAGAGGCACCCGGTACCATCTCCACGCCAGGATGTTTGGCAACGGCTACCAGGGTTTGAGGGTCACCGCGCTGGCGCGTTTGACGACGTGGTCGGGCGGGGTGTTGAGCAATTCCGCGAATTCCGCCGCCCAATCGGCGACGTTGGTTTCGGCGCCATGATACCAGGTATAACTGCCGATGTTGATCGGCGCGGCCTTGTCATTGCGGCGATCCTTGAAGGTCGCGATCACCTTCTTGGTCTTGCCGTCTCGGGCGCGGCCTTCCATGGCAATGATGCCAGCCCCCGCTATCGACAGGAAGCCCGCGCCTGGAATCACGAAGCCGGCCGCCGTGGCGCCCGCGTTCCAATATGCCTTGGACGGCACCAACTCGACAAGTGCCAATTCGATGACCAGCACACCTGGTCCGGGACCGTTGGCAAGCTTCATTTTGCCCCCGGGGTAGTTGGCGATCGCCTGATTGAACTGGCTGCGCATCTTCTGCGCGAACTCTGCGGTGTCCTTGGCGAGTTGAACCTGGCGTTCGCCCTGCTGCTGCCACCAGGTCTGCTTGCCCATGTAGCTGGTATTGACCGGTGCGATATATACCGAGGAGAACCGCTCGTTGATCGGCTTGCCGCGATACTTGGCGTCAACCCAGGTTTGCTGGAGAAATGCCGCCCGCGTGGTCATCGGCGCGGTGGTCGGGTTGAACCCGGTGTTGGCGGCGGGCTTGGCGTCGAACATCGAACAGCTTGTCATACCCGAGATGGCGAGCGCGGCCAGTCCGCTGGCGGCAATGAGGTGCTTGGACTTCATGAAATCCGGTTCGTTGGTTGGGGTTGTGAGATGTGGTGAAACTCGCAGGCAACGGCACAATCATGTCAGAACTTCCACTCATAGCCGATCACCGGCCCGTAGGCGGTGACGTCATAAGTGAAGCCGCCATTCCTATAGTCGATGCCGAGGTCGCGGTAGCCGAGCAGGAGCGAGCCATACTCATGGAAGCTGTATCCGAAGCCGGCCATCGCCTGCCAGGTGAATTGCGACGAAACGCCGAAACCGCCGATATCGCCGACGGCACGGAAGAAAATGTCATGTCCGAGGGCATGCTGGAACCGCAGGCCGATGATCGGATCCACCCAACTCTCGGAGCCTGACTTGTCAACCAGTTTGACACCGAAGCGGTCCACCAACTTGAGGTTGAGGTCCATCCAGTTGACCCGCGCTCCGGCATAGACGTCGAATTTCATGACATCGGTATTCACGACATCGTAGGACACCACGAAGTTGCCGAGAAATTGTTTCAAGTCCGCGTTGAGCGAACCACCGGCGTTGTCCCTGAGGGTATCACCCAGGCTGGCGTAAACCATATCGGCCGTAAAACCCCAACGATTGTATTTGACCTCCACGGCGCCCATCGCACCCATCTGTATGTTCTTCACCAGGTCGCTGAAGGGGACGTGCATCGGCGCGGTGTAACCGCGGACACCGACCGTGCCGTCCAGCGATTCCCCCCAGCCATAGAGGGCCACCCGCCACGACCACGGCGATTCGTAGGGGGCTGGTTGGATCGAAGGGATGGTGGTGCCCGCGAAGGCGGGCAGGCCGCATAGGCACAGGACGGATAGGATGATGGTTCTGGTTTTCATGATGGCTGTGGATTCGGGTTGGTGGTGGGAATGAGCGGGATAGTAAGGGAATCAGGGACCCGGCGCAACACTTGTTTTGAGGAATAGGGGTGCCACATGGTCACGGATGAATTCCTTCTTCACATTGTCGAAATGGCGTCCCTTGTCCTTGTCCTTGAGGAAATCCTCGGCGTAGGGGATGGTCACGATCTTATCGGCATAAAGCTGGCGCGTGGCGGCGGAGGCACCGGCAGGGAGGACAAATCCTTTGATACCTGCGCCGGGGTCGTGGAACTTCCGGTCGGCGGTTCCTGAGAACTGCATCAGGGTCCCGAGCATTCGGTCGTGGGTGGAGGTGAAGATATATAGTTTGCCCCTCACCCGCTTGAGTGCCTCGGTCATGTCGTAGTCACGGCTGATAGACGCGCCTAACAAGACGACACGATCCACCGGTGCCGTCTCCGGCAGCACCTCAAGCGCGAAGATGGCCTCGGCCGTGCCTGCGGAGAAGCCGAGCAAGTTCACCGGCGCCGCAGGGTGTTCCTTCTGATAGCTCCGGATGCGGGCGGCACCAGCCTGCGCCTTGGTCCGCTTGTAGGCTACGCTGGCATCCTGATCCGCCATCAAGCCCTTGGTGGTCTCCCACGAGACAAGCTCTCCCGCGCCACGGTATCCAGCCTCAAGCATTCCTTCCACGACACCCTCCGCGTAGTTTGACTTGGTGGTGCCGCCTCCGGCACCATCGAAGTAGAAGGTACAACCACGCGTCAACCGCTCCTTGCGGTCCGCACGATATTTGCCATCCCAAACGGATTGGGGAGCGCACGAGATCGACGTGGCGATTAAAATCATGCCAAGCGCGGAGCGGACAAGAGAAGCGTAGGAACGGCGGGCGTGTGGATGGGCTTTCATGGGAGGCGGAGAAAGAAATCCTCGCGGCCGAACATAACCATCCGTTCCACAGTGCCAAGGATTTATTTCAGGGCAGGAAAAGGGAGATTCGGACCGCCGGTGTGGGAATCACTGTTGTCAGGTGTGCTAAGCTGTTCAGGCAATCCTTGATATTTCAATAGACGCGCACCTCGATATCGACGTCCTCGCCGACCTTGGCGTGAAGGCTCAACTCGAGTTCGACGGGGTCAAGGTCGGCGGGAACATGGGCCACAAAGACCATGCTGCGCTTGGTTTCCAAAAGGGTCGCCGCTTTCACCCGGCAGCGATGCATACGGAGGAAATCCTGGACGCTGCCAAAGATCAGCCTGACATCCTGCTTGCCGGTGACCCGGATCTTGAACCGCGCCGAAACATACGAATCAAGCCAATAGACCAGTATCCAGGTAATACCGGTCACGAAGGCGGCCATGGCCCACTGGTTCATGCCGCAAGCCAAGCCGATGATGATCACCATGATCGCCTTGCCCGTGACTTTCGGGTTGTCCATCACGGTGCGGAAGCGCACCAGGGCGCCGATGCCGAAAATCACGAAGGCCATGTTCTGGTTGAGTCTGCTGACTTCCGCGACGGCCGCCCCCACCATGCCTAACAGGATGAGGGTCTTGGATTCCTCCAGGTCCGCGGCGGCGTCGGATTTGGTCGAGCGGCGGGGATGCCACGCAATGAACCACGCGCAACCCACGGCCAGCGCAAAGCCCAACAGCAACCTGAGCATCATTTGCCAGTGAAGGAACTGCCCGAAGCTTTGCGCGATATCGTCCAAGTGAGACTGCGCGCTCTTGTGTGCCATCGCGGTGATGGCGTTGCCGGCCACCTCGGGATTCTCGGCGCAAGCCATGGTGACCCCCAGCAGCATAACCGCCGTCACGGCAACCAGCCCGCGCACGAACGCTGCCGGGCGGCCGCCTTGAAATGGGCTTGAAAGCCCGTTATTGCATTTGTTACGGTTCATATCGAATGGATCCTTGTTTTATCACTGACAACTGATTACTGACAACTGATTTCTGATTACTGATCACTGATCACTGATCACTGATCACTGATTACTGATTACTGATTACTGATTACTGATTACCGCCTCCCCTCACGCAACGAAACCCGAGGTGGTTGGAAGCGGTGGTGATTTCGCCCTTGCCGCGCGAGCCGTTGAGATAGCGGGTGCTGTATTGTTCGGAACAAATGAAGGATCCGCCCCGGTGGACGCGTTTTTTCTCGGTGGGTTCGGCGGGATCGAATGGCGTGGAGG
>Ga0073936_10003297_pt1 | contig 23262 bp, 20 predicted proteins | sample AliMusrvi5mmetaG_FD_87041 | JGI IMG/M metagenome (GOLD analysis project Ga0073936, IMG submission 87041) | Freshwater lake bacterial and archeal communities from Alinen Mustajarvi, Finland, to study Microbial Dark Matter (Phase II) - Alinen... | ecosystem: Environmental > Aquatic > Freshwater >... | reverse complement strand
ACGCCTTGAATGTGGCCAGGCTTAAACTGTTCGACTTGTTCAACCGACGATCCAAACCCGCAGCCTGAGTCATCCCCTCAAGTCACCCTCGCTCAGGCTCATACCTGATTTGGAAAATACTCGAATTCCCTCAATTAGCTGAATTTCGGGCGTTGCCAAAAGTTGACGATTTGTACGTGGATGTTACACAGAACAGAGGTCAAGCACACGGCGGGGTCACATGCCGCAACAATATCGGATACTAGCGCCGCGGTGCAACACACCAAGATTTTTATAATACTGACGCGTTTCCATTAAGTCCCCTATGCCCTCCAAACCCTCACCTGGCGACGCAAGTCCGCCGAAAGCTCACCCTGCGCGTCCAACCACGAGGAATTGGCTGGTGCGACTTGCGCTATGGGCAGGAGCCGTCGCCCTGGCCGGTGTCTTGTCCGTAGTAATCATCGTCGGCATCGCCATGGCCGTCGCATTCCCGAACCTGCCCGATATCTCCGCCCTGTCCGATTACCGCCCAAAGCTGCCCTTGCGCGTGTTCTCGGCAGAAGGCGACCTGATCGGCGAATTTGGCGAAGAGCGCCGACATCTCACCCCGATCAAGGAGATACCGAAGATCATGACCGATGCCGTGCTGGCCATTGAGGACTCCCGTTTCTATGAACATGGCGGTGTCGACTACAAGGGCATGCTGCGCGCCGGACTTGCCAATCTCGGACGCTTCAAGAGCCAGGGCGCGTCGACCATCACCATGCAGGTGGCACGCAATGTTTATCTGTCGTCGGAGAAGACCTACACGCGCAAGATCTACGAAATCCTGCTGACTTTCAAACTCGAACACATGTTGACCAAGGACCAGATTCTTGAGATCTACATGAACCAGATCTTCCTGGGAAACCGTGCCTACGGCTTCGCCGCCGCATCCGAAGCGTACTTTGGCAAGCAATTGAAGGACATCACGATTGCCGAGGCTGCCATGCTGGCGGGGCTGCCGAAGGCACCTTCAGCATACAACCCGATCAGCAATCCAAACCGGGCCCGGGCGCGCCAACTCCACATCATTGAACGCATGGAGGAGAACGGCTTCATCACCGCGGCGCAGGCCAGCGCGGCCAAGACGGAAGAACTCAGGGTCAAGTCGAATGCCGACCCGACCAAAGTGCATGCGGAGTATGTGGCAGAAACCGTGCGCCAGCTGATGTTTGCGCAATATGGAGAAGACACCTACACGCGCGGCCTGAACGTCTACACGACCTTGCGCACGGCAGATCAGGATGCAGCCTACCGGTCCTTGCGCCGCGGCATCATGGACTTCGAGCGGCATCAGGTTTACCGTGGCCCGGAAGAATTCGTGAGCCTGCCAACCGATCCGCAGGAACTTGAGGACGCGATCTCCGACGCGCTCGACGACCACCCGGACAACGGTGACGTCATGTCGGCCCTGGTGCTCGAGGCCGATACGCGACATATCAAGGCGGTTCGCCAGACCACAGAGGTCATTGACATCACCGGCGAAGGCCTGAAACCGGCTCAATCGGGTCTGTCGGACAAAGCGCCGCCGCATATCAGGATTCGGCGCGGCGCCATCATCCGGGTCACTAAGACACCCAAGAATACGTGGGAAATCACGCAACTTCCGGAAGTGGAAGGGGCCTTTGTGGCGCTGGACCCGCGCGATGGCTCGATCAAGGCGCTGGTCGGAGGCTTTGACTTCGAGAAGAACAAGTTCAATCACGTCACGCAGGCCTGGCGGCAACCGGGCTCCAGTTTCAAGCCCTTCATCTATTCGTCTGCCCTCGAAAAAGGATTCACCCCGGCCACTGTCATCAACGACGCGCCACTCTTCTTTGATGCGGGAGTGACTGGCGGTCAACCCTGGGAGCCGAAAAACTATGACGGCAAATTCGAAGGGCCGATGACCATGCGCCAGGGCCTGGCCAAATCCAAGAACATGATCTCGATCCGCATCCTGCAGGCCGTGGGCGCCCAGTATGCGCAGGAATGGATCACACGTTTCGGCTTCGATGAAGACAAGCACCCAGCTTATCTGACGATGGCCCTAGGCGCCGGGTCGGTCACGCCCATGCAGATGGTTTCAGCCTACTCGGTCTTTGCCAATGGCGGCTACCGCATCAATCCCTGGTTGATCACCAAGGTTACTGAACAAAAGGGCAAGCTTCTGGTGGAAACCAAACCGCCAGTGCTGGACGAATCGATGCGCGCTATTGATGCACGCAACGCGTTCATGATGGAGAGTCTGCTGCAAACCGTCACACGCTCCGGCACGGCGGCCTCCGCGCAGGCCACCTTGAAGCGTCCAGACCTGTATGGGAAAACGGGGACCACCAACGATTCGATCGACGCCTGGTTTGCCGGGTTTCAGCCGACCCTGGCGGCGGTCACCTGGATCGGCTACGACACCCCACGCAAACTTGGAGACCGTGAAACGGGCGGCGGCCTGAGCCTGCCGGTCTGGATCCGTTTCATGGAGCATGCGCTGAAGAACGTCCCGGTCATGGAACCCGATGCGCCCGAAGGAGTTGTCCACATCGGCGGCGAATGGTTCTATGACGAATACGCCAAGAACGCAGGCATCAGCAGCGTCGGATTGGGCGAAAAGCCCAATGGTCCAGCCGGCGCGCCGGTTCAGGGCTTGCCGGCGGCCGACGAGCGAAAGAACATCCTCGATCTGTTCAAAAACTGAGCGGACATGCGGCCTGCTCGCTGGCCAGACGCGAGAGGCCAGCAAAAAATTCACCTTGGCCTTTGGTGTCCAACCACGAACTGCCGTCGAATTTGTAGTGATAACCGCCTGCCTTGGCAGCCAGCCAGACCTCGTGAAGGGGTTTTTGCAAATTGATGACGATCTGGCTGTCGTTTGAAAAAACCAGTGTCACCATTCCGCCGACCCGCTGACTGTCGATATCGGCTCGGTTCTCGTCGTTGATGCGGTCGCAGCTGACCTCGACTCTGTGCAGCAGCATTTCCGCGCGGTCCATGAATTCTGTGTCAGTCATTACAATTTCACCATGTTGCGTTTTGAGCAAATTCTAGTCAGTGCGCTTGTCCTTGCCGCCAGTGGGGCGAGTCTTTGCGCCTGCGGTCAGCAAGGTGCACTGTACCTGCCCACCCAGCCCGTCCCGGCCAAACAGACCACCACACCGGCGCCAATCAAGCCGGCTGCCGCAACTTCCGCCACAAACTCCGCCTCGCAATGAATTCCCCCGACCTTCCCGGCCAACCCCAACTTGCCTACCGGGGCAATGAACTTTTTCTGGAAGACGTCCGGCTCAGTGACTTGGCAAAGCAGCACGGCACCCCGCTTTTCGTCTACTCCAAGGGCGCCATGCTGGCTGCGCTGGCAGCCTACCAGCGCGGCTTTGCCGGACGAGACGTGCAAATTTGTTATGCCGTCAAAGCCAACTCCAGCTTGAGCGTCATTCAGGTCTTTGCCCTGGCCGGTTGCGGCTTTGACATTGTTTCGGGCGGCGAGATCGAACGCGTGCTGGCTGCCGGTGGCCAAGCCGATCGGATCATCTTCTCGGGCGTCGGCAAGACCCGGGCTGAAATGCGCCGCGCGCTCGACGTCGGCATCGGTTGCTTCAATGTCGAAAGCGAAGCCGAGCTCGATGTCCTGAACGAAGTGGCCTCGGCCATGGGTGTGCGCGCACCGGTGAGCATCCGCGTCAATCCCAACGTCGATCCGAAAACGCACCCCTACATATCAACCGGTCTCAAGAGCAGCAAGTTCGGCATTCCCCACGAACGGGTGCTGCCCACCTACCAACGGGCCGCCGCGCTCAAGGGCCTGCGCGTGATCGGCATCGACTGCCATATCGGCTCCCAGATCACGCAGGAAGAGCCTTATCTGGAAACCGTGGATCGGATGATCGATCTGGTCGAAGCCATCGAGGCGGCTGGCATCCCGATTCAGCACATCGATTTTGGCGGCGGGCTGGGCATCAACTACAACGGCGAAACGCCACCGGGCGCGGAGCAACTCTGGAAAAAACTGCTGGCACGGCTCGACGCACGCGGCTTCGGACGGCGCCAATTGATGATCGAACCCGGCCGCTCGCTGGTCGGCAATGCCGGCGTCTGTCTGACCGAAGTGCTCTACCTCAAGCCCGGTGCGCAGAAGAATTTCTGCATCATCGACGCCGCGATGAACGATCTGCCGCGCCCTGCCATGTACCAGGCTTTCCATCAGATCGTGCCGCTGCACCAACGCGAGGCCGCAGCCGTCACTTGGGATGTGGTGGGCCCGGTCTGCGAAAGCGGTGACTGGATCGGGCACGACCGCGAGTTGGCGGTCCAGGCGGGAGACTTGCTGGCGGTGCTGTCTGCGGGCGCCTTTTGCATGAGCATGGCCAGCAACTACAACGCCCGCGGACGCGCGCCGGAAATCCTGGTGACAGGCGAGCAGGCACACGTCATTCGTCTGCGCGAAACGCTAGCCGACCAGATGCGCCAGGAAAAACTGCTCTGAATTGCAGCGTGACCTGACCTGATTGAGCGACGCCTAGGCGCCGTTCTTCTTCACGAAGCGAACAACACGCCAGCCCAGCAACAGGCCCAGAATGGCGGCATAAACCAGGACCTCGGCAAAATTGTGTTTGCCGGCGCGCATCCAGAAGAAGTGCAGCAGCGCCAGACCGGCAACCAGGTAAACCAGCCGGTGCAGGCGCTGCCAGCGCTTGCCACCGAGCAATCGGATGACGCGGTTCGACGATGTCGCCGCCAGTGCCGTGAGCAGCACGAAGGCCGAAAATCCGACCAGGATGAACGGGCGCTTGGCAATGTCGCGCGCAATATCGGTGAGCTCAAACGCCATGTCGAAGCCGCTGTAGCTCAGCAGATGCACGATGAGATAGAAATAGACGAAGAGGCCCAGCATGCGGCGCAGACGCGCCAGCGCGGGCGTCGCCGTGATGATGCGCAGTGGCGTCACCGCCAGCACCAGGCAAAGGGCGCGCAAAGTCCAGTCACCGCTCGCGCGAATCAGGGCCTCGGCCGGATTGGCGCCCAACTGGTTTGTGAGCGTCGCATAGAGCAACCAACAAAACGGCAGCAACATCAAACCGAAAACGATCGGCTTGGCTGCACGGTGTAGCAGCAAGGCCCGTGCCTTCTCGGCTGGGCGCAACGGCGGCATCAGATGAATTTCTTGAGATCCATGCCGGCGTACAACTGTCCGACCTGTGCCTCGTAACCATTGAACATCAGGGTCTTGCGCTTTTTCGCAAACAGGCCGTCCTCGCCGATGCGCCGCTCCGTCGCCTGGCTCCAGCGCGGATGGTCCACGTTCGGATTGACGTTGGAATAGAAACCGTATTCATTTGCCGCCGCCTTGTTCCATGCGGTGGCCGGTTGCTTGTCGGTGAAGCGGATCTTGACGAGGCTCTTGCCGCTCTTGAATCCGTATTTCCACGGCACAACGAGCCGAACCGGCGCGCCGTTCTGCTTGGGCAGCACCTCGCCGTACATGCCGAAGCTCAGCAGCGTCAGCGGGTGCATCGCCTCATCCATGCGCAGTCCTTCGATATACGGCCAATCCAGCACGCGCGAGCCGACGAAGGGCATGGTCTTCGGATCGGCCTGGGTCACAAACTCGACGTACTTGGCACTGCCCAGCGGCTCCACTTTGCGGATCAATTCGCGCAAGGAATAGCCAACCCACGGAATCACCATCGACCAGCCTTCCACGCAGCGCAGACGGTAGACCCGCTCCTCCATCGCACTGAGCTTGAGCAGATCTTCAAGCGTGTAGCGGGCCGGCTTCTTCACCAGACCCTCGACTTCGACTGTCCACGGACTGGTCACCAGCGTGTGTGCGTTTTGCGCCGGGTCTGTCTTGTCGGTTCCGAATTCGTAGAAATTGTTGTAGCTGGTGGCGTCCTTGTATTCGGTCGGCTTTTCCATCGTGACAGCACCAGCCAAGTCCGACTTTGCACCCGGCAGCGCGGCCAGTTTGCCGGGGCGGGCCGTTGCACCCTGCGCCAGTGCGTCACGCGAGGCCCAGGAGGCGATTGCGGCACCAGCGACGCCACCGGCCAGCAGCTTGATCAGATCACGTCGACCCGCGTACACGCGCTGCGGCGTGATCTCGCTGGCAAGAGCGTGCGAAAGTCCGTCCTGGCTGTTTTTGATGAGCATGCTGTGATCCTCGTTGCAGTGGCAAAGCCGGGGCGGCGATCGCCGCATAACCGGTGGCAAACCGACCCCGCCATCAGGACCTGATTGTCATCAACTCAAATGAAAAGGGCAGGCGCCATCGAAATGGACCTGCCCCTGTCAGGGTTTGTAGAGAGCGATTCAGTGCAGGCCAGCGACGTAATCGGCAACCGCCTTGATTTCCGAATCATTCAACTTGGCCGCCACCTGCGTCATCTGCAGACTGTTCTTGCGCACACCGGCACGAAAGTTGGCCAGCTGAGTCGCCGCGTAGTCCGCATGCTGGCCGCTCAGGCGCGGATACTGGGCCGGGATCCCGGCGCCATTGGGGCTGTGGCAACCGGCACAGGCTGGAATCTGGCGGTCCGCGATACCGCCGCGGAAGATGCGCTCACCGAGGGTCACCAATTCCCGGTCTTTGGCAAAACCGGGCTTGGCCGTCCGGCTACCCAGCCAGTAGGCAATGTTCTTGACATCGGCATCGGAGAGCGTTGCCGCCATGCCCGACATCACGGCGCTGGCGCGCTTGCCCGATTTGAAGTCATACAACTGCTTGACCAGGTAGTCTGGATGCTGTTGCGCCAATTTCGGATTGACCGGAATCGTCGAGTTGCCGTCAGCGCCGTGGCAGGCCGCGCACACCGCGTTGAAACTGGCCTCGCCCTTGGCCAGGTCCGGCTTGATCACTGCCGGCGCAGGCGCAGCCTTGACCTCAGCCGGCTTGGCCTCTTCAGCCAAAGCGGTAACAACAGGCGCTGCCAGGCAGGCGGCAAATAGGAGGGAAGCAAGCAACTTCATAGGGGATTGGCTGGTCAAGTCAGTTGGGCAAAACAGGGGGCATTCTACAATGCAGCCTGGGGTTTTATCCCTGCACCCAATGACTAACCCCTCAAACACAAGTACGCCGGCACCCCGGCCCGCCCCTGCAGCGAGCGACGTTGCCAGTACGAATGCCGTCGCGTCAGGCTGGCTGCACACCGCCAAATTCCTCACGACCGCGCCCCAACTGCACTTTCTGCCGGCGCTCGATGTGCCCGAAATCGCCTTCGTCGGCCGCTCCAACGCGGGAAAGTCCACGTGCATCAACACGTTGACGCAACAAAAGCAACTGGCCTTTGCCTCCAAGAAACCCGGGCGCACCCAGCACATCAACCTGTTTTCCCTTGGCAAACAAGGGGTGACGGACGCCGTGCTGGCCGACCTGCCGGGCTACGGCTACGCGGCCGTGCCGAAGCAGGACAAGATCCGCTGGCAGCAGGTGATGGCCAATTACCTCGTGACACGCGAGAACCTAAAAGGCATCGTGCTGATGTGCGACCCGCGCCATGGCCTGACCGAGCTCGACGAAATCCTGCTCGACATCATCCGGCCACGGGTGGAGGAAGGCCTCAAATTCCTGGTCATCCTCACCAAGGCCGACAAACTGACCCGCGTCGAGCAGAACAAAGCGCTGTCGATCATGAAACTGCAAGCCGGTGGCGGTGAGGTCCGGCTCTTTTCCGCCACCAAACGGCAGGGTATCGACGAGATCTCGACCCTGTTGTGGCAGTGGGCGCATCCGACGCCATGATCGAAACCTGCGAACGCCCCCTGCCACATGGCATCACCCTGAGCTGCCGTGCCGCCGGCGAAGCGGGGCGTCCCGTGTTGCTGTTCCTGCATGGCTTTCCGGAAGGCGCTTTCGTCTGGGATTTCCATCTGGCGTATTTTTCCCGCCCTGAACACGGCGGCTACCGCTGCATCGCGCCCAATCTGCGCGGCTTTGAGCGCTCCAGCGCGCCAACCGAGGTCAGCGCCTATCGGCCCAAGCACTTGGTGCAAGACATCGCCGCTTTGATCGCCATCGAAACACAAGGCCAGGGCGGTCATCTAGCCGCCCTCGTGGCGCACGACTGGGGCGGCGCCGTGGCTTGGAACCTGGCTAACCAGTTGCCTGAGTTGACGCAGAAACTCGTCATCATCAATTCACCGCACCCTGGGACGTTTCTGCGCGAGCTGCAGCACAACCCGGCACAGCAGGCGGCCAGCGCCTACATGAATTTCCTGATCCGGCCGGACGCCGAGGAATTGCTGGCGCAGGACGACTACCGGCGGCTTTGGGAATTCCTGACCCACGGGAAGAATGGATTGGAGGCACCTGCATGGCTGACGCCTGAGGTCAGGGACCAATACCGGGAGGTCTGGCGCGCCGGTCTGCGCGGCGGCTGCAACCTGTACCGCGCTTCGCCCTTGCGCCCCGCGAGCGCGCAGGACCCGGCGGCCGCAGCCGTGAGCATTCCCAAGGAGTTGTTGACCGTGACCTTGCCCACGCTGGTGATCTGGGCACTCGACGACATTGCGCTGCCGCCGGGCCTGATCGAAGGCCTGGACCAGTATGTCAGGCAACTGACCCTGCGCACGGTGCCCGGCGCCTCACACTGGATTGTGCACGAGCAAGCCCAGCACATCGCCGACTTGATCGATTCGTTTCTGCATCAGTAGACGCCGGGGACACCGGGAGGACGGTCCTTGAAGCGTTTGTGGACCCAGAAGTACTGGTCCGGCATGGTATCGATGAACGACTGCAGGCGCTGGTTCATGACGGCGGTGTCGGCAAGCATATCGTCGGACGGGAAGTCCGCCCACGCCGGCATCACCTGCACCTCGTAGCCCTGGCTCGTCATGCGCGTGATCACCGGCACCACCTTGGCACGCGCCAATCGGGCAAAGCGCGACAGAGAGGGCACGGTGGCCGCCGCAACACCGTAGAAAGGCACAAAGACCGACTCCTGCGGACCGTAATTCATGTCGGGCAGCAGGTAAAGCGGCTCACCTGCGCGCAGCGCCGCCACGATCGCCTTGACGCCTTGCACCCGACCGAACAGGCGCACTTTTCCAAAGCGCTGGCGCCCGGCCAGAATCCAGGCATCGACCACCTTATTGGCCTGATTGGTGTAGATCGTGGTGAAGCGGCGCGGCAACTGCTGGGTCAGTGCGGTCCAGCCGGCGTCGAGTCCGACAAAGTGCGGCGCAAAAATCACCACGGGCGCGTCGCCGCGGAGTTCGTCCACGGCGCCGGTCAGCCTCAGTCGCGCGCGCACCAACTCGGGCGAACCATGCCAGAGCCAGGCCCGGTCCAGCCAGGCCTGTGCAAAATGAACAAAGAGCCGGATCACCCGCATGCGGATTTGCGACGCCGACAGCGCCGGAAAACACAGTCGCAGATTGGTTGTCGCAACCCGGCGCCGCGGGACGATCAGCACATAGAGCACACAGCCGAGCAGGAAACCCAAGGCGCGCAGCCACCCCAGCGGCAAGCGCCCCAACACACGCATCATCTGGATGCCGAATCGGCTCAACATCAGAGTTCCTGCCTCGGCTGTTTGTAGCGCGCATAGCCCCACAGGTATTGCCCGGGGCAGACGCGGATCAGCGACTCCATCGCCTTATTGATCAGCGTCGCCGCCTGCGCGCCATCGGCCGGCAGGACCGCCGAAAACGGCAGAAACCGGATGCAATAGCCACGCCCCCAGGACAAACGCTCGCCCCAGCCCAGGACAATGGTCGCCCCGGTCTGTTGCGCCAGACGAGCCGACAGCGTCATCGTGTAGGCATCGCGGCCAAAGAACGGCACCCAGAGCCCCAGGCCTTGCGGCGGAACCTGGTCCGGCAACAGGCCGACCGAATGCCCGTTCTTGAGCGCCTTGATCATCTGCTTGACGCCAGCCATGGTAGTTGGCGCCATCGCCATCCCAGGCCGGTTGCGCGCGTTGGCAACCAGCCCACGCAACCACAACTGGCGCGGCGGGCGAAACAAGGCCGTCAGCGGATGACCGGCGCGGCCATAGCGCTCGGCATAAGCCTGTGCCGTGATCTCGAAGCAGCCCAGATGCGGTGTCAGGAAGACCACGCCGCGGCCCCGTGCCAAGGCCTCTTGCACATGGTGCTCGCCCTCCATGCGCACCGGCACCGGCCGCCCCAGCCACAGGCGCGGCAACTCGGCCACCAGTTTGCCGGCTTCGCCGACCGCCGTTCGCCATTGCGGCCAGCCGATCCCGGCCTGCCGGACATTGGCCAGGAAACGCCGTCGGTAGACACCGGAGAAAGCGAACACCAGCCAGCCGGCGAGCCAGCCCAGGCCGTGCGCCAGCCACAAAGGCAGCAGGGAGAATATTTTGAAAAACCGGATCATCACTCGGATAAAATTGAGAGGTCGCTGAGTTACGGAACTACTTGCAGGGCGACACACAATGGAGGGCTCGCCACGGGTTGCCATTGTGCCTTGTCAAATCTGACACTTCTGCTAAAGCGTTCGCCGAAGCTCCCCAGCCCAAGCAACGCGGTATTGAACTTGTTGCAATCATTGAAACTGGAGCGAAATAACAATGGCGAACGATTTTCTCTTTACTTCCGAGTCTGTCTCCGAAGGCCACCCCGACAAGGTGGCCGACCAGATCTCCGATGCCATTCTGGACGCGATCTTCCGCCAGGACCCCAAATCCCGCGTGGCCGCGGAAACCCTGTGCAATACCGGCCTGGTCGTGCTCGCCGGTGAGATCACCACCAACGCGCATGTGGACTACATCCAGGTGGCGCGCGACGTGCTCAAGCGCATCGGCTACGACAACACCGAATACGGCATCGACTACAAGGGTTGCGCCGTGCTGGTGGCCTACGACAAGCAGAGCAACGACATCGCCCAGGGCGTGGACCACGCCAGCGACGATCACCTCAACACCGGTGCCGGCGACCAGGGCCTGATGTTCGGCTACGCCTGCAATGAAACCCCGGAGCTGATGCCTGCGCCGATCTACTACGCACACCGCCTGGTGGAGCGCCAGGCGCAGCTGCGAAAGGACGGGCGCATGCCGTTCCTGCGCCCCGATGCCAAGAGCCAGGTCACGATGCGCTACGTGGACGGCAAGCCGCATTCGATCGACACCGTGGTGCTGTCGAGCCAGCACAGCCCGGAGATGAGCGACGGCCTGACCATGAAGCCGGCCTTCATCGAAGCGGTGATCGAGGACATCATCAAGCCGGTGCTGCCCAAGGAGTGGATCACGTCGGACACCAAGTACCTGATCAACCCGACCGGGCGCTTCGTCATCGGCGGCCCGCAGGGCGACTGCGGCCTGACCGGGCGCAAGATCATCGTCGACACCTACGGCGGCGCCTGCCCGCACGGCGGTGGCGCGTTCAGCGGCAAGGACCCGACCAAGGTGGACCGCTCGGCCGCCTATGCCGCGCGTTACGTGGCCAAGAACATCGTGGCCGCCGGTCTGGCGCGGCAATGCCAGATCCAGGTTGCCTATGCCATTGGTGTGGCGCACCCGATGAACGTGACGGTCTACACCGAAGGCACGGGCGTGATTCCGGACGACCAGATTGCAGCGCTGGTGAGCGAATATTTCGACCTGCGGCCCAAGGGCATCATCCAGATGCTCGACTTGCTGCGCCCGATCTACGAGAAGACGGCCGCTTACGGTCACTTCGGCCGCGAAGAGCCCGAGTTCACCTGGGAGCGCACCGACAAGGCCCAGGCGCTAAGGGCGGCGGCGGGACTTTAATTCCGCCACAGCACCCGACCGGAACGCATGAAGCTGCAGACGCAACGCTGGATTGATCGCTGGGTCGGCCAGCTTCTTTGCGCGGCGGTATCGGCTTGGGTTCGCCTCAAGGGCCTGTTTGGCAAGCCCGGTGGCTTGGTCGCCAGGCCGCGCCACATTCTGGTCATCCTGCTTTCGGAAATGGGCAGTATTGTGCTGGCCGGGCCGATGTTCGCCGCCCTGCGCCGCAACTACCCCGGCGCGGCGATTCACGTTCTGCAACTCAAGAAAAACCAGGAAGTCTCGCGGCTGCTGGGCCTGACCCAGGCGCAATACCTGCACGCGCTGGACGACAGCTCCGGTCTGACCCTGCTGCGCGACATCCTGCGGGTGAGCCTGTCGATGCGCCGTATCCAACTCGACGCCGTGGTGGACTGTGAACTGTTCTCGCGGATCAGCGCCCTGCTCTCCTTTGCCTGCGGTGCGTCGGTGCGGGTCGGATTTACCGCCCACACTCAGGAAGGGCTGTACCGAGGCAGCTTCATCAACCACGCTATTCCCTACAACCCCTACCAGCACATCAGCAAGCAGTTCCTCTCGCTGGTCGATGCGCTCGAAGACGGTGCCGCAGCGCCGCGCAACAAGACCGCGCCGATTCGCAGTCTGCCCGTGGATACCGAGCTGTCAGTGCCGTTTGATGCCGACGAGTTGCAGGTCTACCGCGCGCAGGTGATGAGCGATCACAGCGCGCTGGCCGGGCGCAAGGTGGTGCTGCTGTACGCCGGTGGCGGCATCCTGCCCGAGCGCGCCTGGCCCGCCGCACATTACGCGCGTGTGGCCCAGGGTCTGTGCGAGGCAGGTCATGCGGTCGGGCTGATTGGCCTGAAAGACGACGCCGCGCTCGCGCGCAGTCTGATCACCGAAGTCGGCCATTCGGCATGCGTCGATCTGACCGGCTACACGCGCAGCATCCGCGAGTTGCTGATGCTGTTTCACGCATGCGATCTGCTCATCACCAACGACGGCGGCCCCGGACATTTCGCCACGCTGACGCCGATCCAGACCATGGTGTTCTTCGGCCCGGAAACCGGCCGCCTGTACGGGCCGCTGGGTCAACGCAACCAGGTGCTGGAGTCAGGCCTTGCCTGTTCGCCATGCCTGTCGGCCTACAACCATCGCCTAACCTTTTGCGATGGCGACAACCAGTGCCTGAAACGCATTGCGCCCGACCCTGTGCTGGTCGACGCACTGGCCTACCTGCGCCGCGACCGGGTGCCCGCCGCAGCATGAGCGCATCGCACCCCATGCAACGCGCGCTGCTGCGGTCGCTGGCCTGGATCGCGCGTTACCGTTACCTCAAGTTCGGCATTGTCGGCGCGAGCGGCACGGTGGTGAACCTGGTGATGCTGCACATCGGGCACGAGTACCTGTTTCATTCGATCGAAGCGGCCTACAAGAAACCGTATGCGTCGCTGGCGCTGGCCATAACGCTGGCAACCCTCAACAACTTCACCTGGAACCGCTTGTGGACCTGGTCTGATCGTGTCCGAGCGTTGGAGAAAGGACTGACCAGCGGCCACGTCAATCTGCGCTTGCTCGGCACCGAGTTTGGTCAATACGTCACGGCGTCGAGCTTTGGCAGTGCCGTGCAGTACTTTCTAACGCTGCTGCTGGCCGGCTATATCGACTACCGCATCGCCAACATCATCGCCATCCTCAGCGCCAGTGTCAGCAATTTTCTGGCCAACGACCGCTGGACTTTTCGCCGGCGCAAGCCGCATTGAGCCATGCCAACTGAGTCGTCAAGGTCCCAACGCGTGCCTGACGCCGCGACCCTGGCCTGGATCGCCTTGCTGGCCATGGCCGTTCTGATCTATGCGCTGGGCCTGGGCGGTCAATACAACCCGAGCAACGGCGACGAGCTCGTCTACACCCATATCGCGCGCCTGACCGCCGCCTCCGACCACTGGCTGCCACTGGTCTCGGAACTCGACCACATGCGCAACACCAAGCCGCCCCTGCTGTTCTGGCAGGCGATGGTGGCGGGTGACTGGGGCCAGCACTGGAACATGACCGCGCTGCGCCTGCCCAGCCTGCTCTACACGCTGCTGATCACAGGTGCCGTGGCCTGGACCACGCGGCGCATGACAGGCTCGACGCGCAGCGCCTGCATCGCCGCGTGTCTGTACCTGGCATTCTTTTGCACCTATCGATTTGGTCGGACTTACCTGACCAGCGCCCCGGAAACATTCTGGTTCGGCCTGCCGATGTTCTGGCTGCTGCGCCAGCGTGAAGGCACCGATGCAAACCGCCCCGCGGTTGCGGCAAGCATTGGCTGGCCGAGCCATATCGCCTTCGGGCTCGCACTGGGTTTGGGATTGGCCTACAAATCCTTCGCCCTGATTGCCCCCGCTGCGGCCACGCTGTGGTGCGCCCAATTGCTCAGCGGACCGACGCTGAAATGGCGTGTCGTGTTGCAGTTCACGCTCAAGGTGGGCTTGAGCGCCGTGCTGGCGCTTGGCATTTTTGCGCTGTGGTTTGTGCTGGACCCGGACCCGACGGCTGTGTGGCGGGAGTTCGTCATCGGTGAAAACGCCGGCAAGCTGTCCAACGCTCAGGGCTACTGGCATACCGCCCTGCTCGGCGGGGGCTTCAGCATCTGGGCACAGTTGCTGGGCTACGTGCAAAACGCCGGGCTGCTGGCCTTTGTTGTTCTGGGCTGGATGGTGCTCGGGTTGCGAACACGCTTTCGCTCGACCGACACCACACAGTCGGTTCAGCGCGTGATCTTGTTGACGTGGCTGGCGGTGTGGCTGATCGTTTTCACACTGCCAAGCCAGCGCTCGGCGCGCTACCTGATCCCGGCCATGCCGGCGCTCGCCATCCTGCTGGCGCTCGAATGGCAGCGCATCGCACGGGCCTGGTTCCTGCTGACCTTGTTGTTGTGCGGCATCCTGATCGCCGGTCTGGGTCGCATTGCCTGGGCCGCGCACGAACTGGGCATTGGCAGCGGCCTTGAGTTGGGGCTGACGCTGCTCACCGTCGCGGCCGGCTTGACGCTGGTCCTGGCGGGCCTGTTCAAACCGGCCTGGACGCGCACCTGCAGCGTGGCCGCGGGCCTGGCCGTGTTCGCCTGCTTCAGCCTGAGCACCGCACCACTGAACGGCGCCGACGGGCTGTACGGCAACGATGTGACAGCCCAACTGCGCCAAGCCCGCATCGCGGTGCCCAACGGGTTCAACGGCCAGTTCGAGCGCTTTGAATTCCTGCTGCCGAGCAATCGCTTCATCCCCTACGACAGCGACGAGCGGGCCAGCGCCAGTGCGGGTGCCGCTGACCTGCAGCGCTTGCTGTCCACTCACGATGCCGTGATCTGGTTGCAGTCGAGTCCGCAGGAACTGGCGCCGCCCTGCGCGCCGAACTGCAGGGTGCTGGGCAGCCGCTGGGAGGTCAAGGGCCGGCACCAGAGCGGCGAGATCAACTGGGGCAACGTCTGGTACCCGCAGTACTGGCTGTTCAGGCGCGAGTGGCTGCTGGCCGCCACTGGCGCGCCGCGCTGAAAAGCCAACCGGCCTGCAGCGCCAGCCAGAGCCAGGGGTCGAGCAGCGCGTCCCACAGATTGCCGCTGGGCAGGCGCGTGAGCACGAACAAGGCCAGCACGCAAAGCGGCAGGGTCGATGCGCGCGTGCCCTGCTGCAACCAGAACAGCGCGGCCACCACCACCGTGACCACAACAGCGGGCGCCGCAAAGCCCGACGCGTAAACCGACACCGGAAACCAGGCCAGCGTATCGAGCAGCAAGACCCAGCCCAGCACGATGCCTGGCAGCAGCAAGAGCCTGACTGACCGCGCATCGGCAACGGCGCACGACACCGCGCTCGCCGGCTTGCGCCCGAACCGCGGCAATAACCATCCCAGACAAAGGATGACCGTCATGGTGCTCGGACTTTGAAAGGCCAGGCCCAGCCAGAACGCGGGCGACAGCGCCCCCGGCAGCAGAGTCCAGAGCAGGACCAGCCAAGCCAAGGCCCACTCGTAGCGCGGCACGAAACGGCGTGCGAGCCCGTGCGCGCCGCTGGCCAGCACGATGGCCCAACCCAGGTGCAGTGCCAGCCAGAGTGAACTGGCGCTCGGCAACAGCGCGCCTTGAGCCGAAGACAGCGTCTTGAAGAATGTGCTGATGTCCATCGCGTGTCGGCCTTCAGTGTGCCGGCGCGGAAAAAGAGAATCGTTGCCAGGCGATCGCCTTGCGCTGATCGGTGTAGCTGACCCACAGGCTGTCGTCAGCCCAGGCCAGGGCCGGGTAGGAATACTCGTCCGCGCCCGTGCCGTGCGCCAGCACCTGCGCCAGCGCCCAGGACCGACCGTCGGCAGACAAACTCAGATCGAGCGCCGTGCGGTCATGCGGCGACGAGTTGTGCGCCAGCAGCATGCTCCCATCCCCGAGAGTCAGTGCGGCCACGGATGCGTCGGGATTGGTCAGCTCAAGGTCCTCGGAATCGGTCCAGCTTAGTCCGCCATCGCGTGTCTGCGCCGCTGCCACCCTGCCCTGCGCCCGCTGATCACGCATCAGCGCCAGCCAGTGCGAGGGACTGGCTGTCAGCAGCGTCGGCTGCAGCAGATGGTGACGATTGGAGATGCGCGTCATCCCGAGGAATTCACCGCTCGCGTCGAAACGCAGGGCGACCGGGTACTTGATGCCGAGCTCGAAATGCACCGGCAGCACCATGCCGCCATCGGTCAAAGGCAGCGGCGCACTGCGCACCAGGAAACTGGTATTCCACAACCACGACAAGGGCAGCACCCGCACGGCATCGAAGGCAAGCGCATCAAAAGCCTGCGCCGGATCGCTTTGCCTCAAATGGACGATGCGCGACGCCGCCCACCCGCCGAGACCGGTCGCCACCACAAACAAGTGAATCCGGTGCTCGCCATCGAGCCAGGCCACCGGGTTGCCGATCCGGCGCACGCCGAACCCCAATTGGCCACCCAGCGTCTGGCGGTTCACGACGAACCGCACCGCGCTCCATTGCTGTGTCCTGCGGTCAAAGCTGGAGGCCGCAATCTGGACGTCGGCGTCGCTCTCGCGGGTGCCGGCGAACCAGAATGCCATCAGCGCCGAGGAATGCACTGCCGGCATGGCCAGCAGCGTGCTCGCATGTGCGGCCGGCGTGCCCAGAGGCATCGGAATCCGGCCGCTGCCCACGGGCGTCAACGCAGCAGCGGGCGCGGCTGCTGTGGCTGCAGGTGACAATGCCCGCGCCATCGACACCGGCGCCGCGCGGCGACCGGTCTCCAGCGCAACCATGGCAGCACCGAGCAACACGGCAAGCAGCAGTCTTTGTTTGAGGGAAAACGTGGCGAGGGCGATCAAGAAATCAGACTCAGCAATGAATACGCGTTACAGGAACCCACGGTGACGACGAGGCGGTCGGCGCTCTGGCAAGTCCGTATCTTAAGTCGCTCCGCGATGAGCCGTTGCGGCGCCGGCGCTACGCGATAATCGGGACTTCATTTGAAGCCTTGGGTGCCTCCTGGTGAGTTGCTTGCGGTCCCGCAAAAGAAGAGCCATGCACCACACCATTTTCGACACCCCCATCATCAACACGCTGTTGCGCGCCTTCTCGGTTGTCTTTCTGAAACTCAGCGGCTGGAAGATCGAAGGCAGCCTGCCACCCGGCGGCAACAAGAGCGTGTTGATCGCCGCACCCCACACCAGCAACTGGGACCTGCCCTACACGCTGATGGTGGCCTTCGTGCTGCGCCTGAATATCTACTGGATGGGCAAGGAGCAGATCTTCAAGCCGCCTTTTCGCGGCCTGATGCGCTGGCTCGGCGGCATCCCAGTGCAGCGCGAGAAAAGCAGCAATCTGGTGGCGGCATCGATCGATGCCATCAGGGCGGCAGCGGGGCCGCTGCAGTTGATCGTGCCGCCCGAAGGCACGCGCAGCAACACGCGCTACTGGAAGACCGGGTTTTACTACATCGCCGTCGGCGCCCAGGTGCCGATCGTGATGGCCTACATGGATTACAAGAGGAAGATCAGCGGACTGGGTCCGGTGTTCCAGCCGACTGGCGACATCGAGGCCGACATGGCTGCGATCAAGTCCTTCTACGCGCCCTTCACCGGCAAGAACGCCGACCAGTTTCACGCCGGGTGAATCGGCCAGGCGCACGACCTGACAGATTCATTTCGCGCGCTCAATGGAACTCCCGGCTTGCCGTGCGCAGGCCGCCCAGCAAAGGCGTCAAGTCCTGCAGGCTCTGGGCGATCAGGTGCCGCACCTCGCCGCCGCTCTCGACATCGCGCTGCCAGACCCCCGATACCACGAGCAGGCGCGCGCGCAGCAAGGCATTGCGTTGCCTGTCCTTGAGTGACTTCCAGACAATCACATTGACGCTGCCGGTTTCGTCTTCCAGCGTGACGAAGGTCACCCCCTTGGCGGTCTGCGGCTGCTGGCGCATGACGACAATGCCGCCGGCCCTGACCAGCCGGCCATCGGGCAGGTCGTGCAATTGCGCGGCGGTGCGCAGCCGCATCCGGGCCAGTTGGGGGCGCAGGAGCAACAAGGGGTGACTGCGCAGGCTCAGACCGAGCGCGGCGTAGTCGAAAAACACTTCTTCGCTCAGCGCTGCCGGCGGCAGATTCAGCACCGGTTCATTGACCGCCACGCTTTTGAGCAGCGCCGGCGCGGGTGTCAGGGCGGCCGCATCCCACACCTGCTGACGCCGGTGGCCTGACAGGCTCAGCAGCGCATCGGCGCTAGCCAGCGCCTTGAGATCGCCTTGGTCGAGTTCGCAGCGCAAAGCCAGATCTTCGGTGCTGACGAAAGGGCACTGCAGACGCGCCGCGACGATGCGCTGTGCGGCGGTTTGCGCCAGGCTGCTGACCATGCGCAGGCCCAGACGCACGGCGGCTTGGCCCTTGCTGTCTGCTTCAGAATACTCCAGCGTGCAATCCCAATCGCTGTGCGCTACATCGACGGCACGCACCGGCACGCCGTGGCGCTGCGCGTCCTGCACTAGTTGCGAGGCGCTGTAAAAACCCAGCGGCTGGCTGTTGAGCATGGCGGCCAGAAAGCAGGCAGGTTCATGCTGCTTGAGCCAGCAGCTCACATACACCAGCAGCGCAAAACTGGCGGCATGGCTCTCGGGAAAACCGTATTCGCCAAAGCCCTCGATCTGTTTGAAGATGCCGTCGGCAAACTCCTGCGTGTAACCGCGCGCCAGCATGCCGCTGACCATGCGCTCGTAGAACTTGTGCACGCCGCCCTTGCGTTTCCAGGCCGCCATGGAGCGGCGCAGGCTGTCGGCCTCACCGGCACTGAAACCCGCCGCCAGCATCGCAATCTGCATCACCTGTTCCTGGAAAATCGGCACACCCAGCGTGCGCTGCAAGGCCTCGCGCAGGACATCGCTCGGGTAGTGGACCGGCTCGACGCCGGAGCGCCGGCGCAGGTAAGGGTGCACCATGCCGCCCTGGATCGGGCCCGGGCGCACGATGGCGACCTCGATCACCAGGTCGTAAAAACAGCGGGGTTTGAGGCGCGGCAGCATGCTCATCTGGGCCCGGCTCTCGATCTGGAACACGCCCACGGTGTCGGCCCGGCAGATCATGTCGTAGGTGGCTGCATCCTCGGCCGGGATGTCCTGCATCAACAGGGGACGGCCACGGCGCGCACCGACCAGATCGAGACAGCGGCGGATGGCGCTGAGCATGCCCAAGGCGAGCACATCGACCTTGAGCAGGCCCATGGCGTCCAGATCGTCCTTGTCCCACTGGATGATGGAGCGCTCCGGCATGGCGGCGTTCTCCACCGGCACCAGACGCGTGAGCTTGCCCTGCGTCAGCACAAAGCCGCCCACATGCTGGCTCAGATGGCGCGGAAAGCGCTGCAGTTGCGTGCTCAGGTTCAGCCAGAGCTGCAGGCGGCTCGCAGGCGGCGGCACAAAGTCCGGCCCGAGTTGCGCCAGCGCCGATTGCAATCGTTCGCTCAGCACCGCACGGCTGTACATGCCGGGATGCTCCTTGGCCAGGGAAGCGATCAGGGCATCGTCGAGCCCGAGCGCGCGCCCGACGTCGCGCAGGGCACTGCGCGGGCGGTAGCTCACGACCACAGCCGTGAGTGCCGCGCGCTCGCGCCCATACTTGGCATAGATGTACTGGATCACTTCCTCGCGCCGCTGGTGCTCGAAGTCGACATCGATGTCGGGCGGCTCGTTGCGCTCGCGGCTGATAAAGCGCTCGAACAGCATGGTCATGCGCGAGGGATCGACCTCCGTGATGCCCAGGCAGTAGCAGACCGCTGAATTGGCCGCCGAACCACGCCCCTGGCACAGGATATGGCGCTCGCGGGCAAAGGCCACGATGTCATGCACGGTCAGAAAATACATCTCGTAGCGCAGTTCGGCAATCAGCGCCAGTTCGTGCTCGATCAGTTCCTGCACCGACGCCGCAATACCTTCGGGATAGCGCCTGGCCGCACCCTCCAGCGCGAATTGGCGCAGGGTTTGCGCCGGCGTGCGACCCGGCAGCACGGTCTCCAGCGGGTACTGGTAGCGCAATTCATCCAGACTGAAACTGCAGCGCTGCGCGATGCGCACGGTGTTGGCCAGCAACTGTGGCGGGTACAGGGCAGCCAATCGCGCACGCGAACGCAGATGCGCCTCGGCATTGGGCTGCAAGGCAAAACCGCATTCGGACACCGCTTGCCCCAGCCGCACCGCGGTGATCGCATCCTGAAGCGGCTTGCGCGAACGCACGTGCATATGCACCTGACCCGTGGCCACCAACGGCACGCCCGTCAGCAGCGAGACCTGCGTCAGCTTGTGCAGCACCAGTGCATCGTCGAGCCCCAGCAACAATTCGACGGTCAACCATAGATACTGGCCAAAAATATGTCGGGCTGTTCTGCTGATGGCGCAGGCCACTTCAACATCCAGACCGGTCGGCAGCGCCAGCAAGATCTCACAGTCTGTCAACCGGGTCCACTGCGCGTCCGGCCAGCTGACACGGTATTGGCCTTTGGGCGCGGCCCGCCGCGCGTGCGTGATGAACTCACACAGATCGCCCCAGCCCTGCAGCGTATGCGGCAGGGCGATGAGCGTGAAACCGGCCCCGCAGCCCGGCAGCGGAACCACAAACTCGGCACCGGGCAGCAGTTGCAAACCCAGCTTTTTCGCCTCGCTGTGGGCCCGCACCACGCCGGCCACCGAGCACTCGTCGGTCAGTGCCAGCGCCGCATAGCCCAGCGCGGCCGCGCGTGCCACCAGCTCTTCCGGATGCGAGGCCCCGCGCTGAAAGCTGAAGTTCGACAGGCAGTGCAGCTCGGCATACGCGGGCAATGCAGATTCAGGCAAACAATCCATGCAAATACCAGGTCGGTTCAGCATCGGCTGTGGCACCCGAAGGCGCCAGGCGCTCCCGAAAAATCCACAGCAAACCGCGCTGCGCACTGCGCGCCACAAAATAGTCGCGCAAGGCGCAGTACCCATCGTCCCACCAGGCAGACTCCAGCCGCTGCGGCCCGGCGAGCAGGGTCAGCGGACCGCCATATTGCGGGCACTGATCGCGCACTGCCAGCTTGAGCGGGGCGGCCAGCAACCAGCTGGGATAAAGCGCTTCAGCCCTGAATTCATGCAAGCCTTTGCCACCCGGTGCGGCGGCGCCCGACGTCACGGACGGCACCTGCGTTTGCCAGGTCTGCATGCGCTCGGGCCGGTACTCGTCGCAACCCTGCGCCTGCAATACCTGCTGCGCGCCCAGACGCGCACTCAGCCGCTCGATCAGTTGCTGCAGGCTGTCGCCAGTGGCTTGCGCATCGGGCAGCAAACTCTGGCTTTGCCCGCGCAGCTTCTGCGTTTCCAGGGTGCGCAGGCGCAAGGCCAGCACCGGGGCCGGCAAGCTGACGTGCGCCAGTTGTTCGGCCAGCAAGCGCTGCAGGTGCGCCGTGTCGATGGCGGGCTCGGCGGTGCGCAAAACCAGTTCGCCCTGCGCAGGTGTGTCGCGCCGGGGGTCCATGGTCCACAGCAAGGCCAGTGCGAGCACACCGCAATGGCGCAGCTGCAGCCAGACCTGCAACTGGTTGAGCAGGCGGCGGGCGCCAAACAGCAGCGCCTGGGCCGTCTCGACCTGGGATGGCAACTCCAGCGTGGCGTCAAACACCTCAGGCAGCGTCAGCCAGGGGTAGAGCTCGGGCCGCAGACCATAAGCGTGGTCCAGGGCATCGAGCAAAGGCGCGCCAAAACGCCGCACCACGCCAGTGCGCGGCAAGGATCGCAATTGTCCCCAGCAGGTGCAACCAATTCTTTCAAGCGTGGCCAGATGGGGGTGGGCTGCCGCCAGCGCCGACAGCGGCAAATCGTCGGGCTTGCTGCGCGCCAAGCCGCTTGCCTGCAGCCGCGCCATGGCCACCAAAGATGTAGCACCGCGTGCCATCTTGACGGCGGTGATCAACTTGCTCGATTCGTGAATCTGGCTCAGCAATTGAATCCGTCCACGCCACAGGCGCTCGCTGGCCGACAACTCCAGCAGCAGCGTGTCGTCCACACGCGCCACTTTGGGCGTGAATTGCAAGGCCCACCATGCCAGAGACGCGGTGCAGTCGGCCAGTCGCATGGATGCATCTTCAGGCAGCGCTTGCAATGCGACCCACAACATCACGCACTCCTTGCAGAAAGTCGGCAACAGGCTCGGATGACACCGCTGACGCGACGACCGCAGGACGCGCCGGACCGCACCAGGTGGCCAGCAGGGCAGACAGCCGCGCCGTGCGTGCCGGCAGCGCCAAGGGCTGCTCCAGTGGCCGACCGCGTCGCTTGAGAATGTGCAGCAACAGTGCATCGCTCTGCTGCTGGCAAGCCAGTAGCAAGCGCAGCACGGCGGGCGACGACTCGACCCTGGCTTGCGCCGGGCGCATCACAAACAGGAGTTTGCTGTTCGCGTGCGCCGCCATTTGCAAGCGCCGCAATTGATCGGCCTGCGCCTGCGGCAACCAGGCCAGGACGGCCCGCACCGCGGCGCAACGCAGGGCTTGCTCGGCCGCCCACAAGCGCTCGCCCGGCGCACTAGCAAGCACTTGCACCAGTCGCCGTGCATCCAGCCCTTGAGCAGCCAACCCCGGACCAAACGGGACATGGGGCGCGCCCACCAGTACCAAAGGAGAAGGCATTGTTGAAGCAAGCACCGCGCGTTTGAGCGCCGGCAACAGTAGACGCCATTCGTTGTACTCGCCATGCGCTTGCAAGATTTCGCACATGGCGCCTTCGGGCCAGCCACCACCGGGCAATTGGGCGTCCAGCACCGTATGGCCGCTGGCGACGGTGACGCCCGCCGCATCGGCCAGGCTATCGGCGCGCCAGACAGCCTCGCTCAAGTGAAGAAAAGAAACCGACAGGGATTCGGACACAATGACAAGGCACCTGGAAATCAAGAATTAACTGTATGTAAGGGGTATCCCCTTAGCTCCAGTAGACTGTTTATACTGGATGAAACAACAGTATATGACTTTTTGTGGCGCGGACCAAAAGAGTTCAATTCTTCGACACGACATCGTCGTAGGTCACCGGT
>Ga0073936_10003296_pt1 | contig 23276 bp, 16 predicted proteins | sample AliMusrvi5mmetaG_FD_87041 | JGI IMG/M metagenome (GOLD analysis project Ga0073936, IMG submission 87041) | Freshwater lake bacterial and archeal communities from Alinen Mustajarvi, Finland, to study Microbial Dark Matter (Phase II) - Alinen... | ecosystem: Environmental > Aquatic > Freshwater >... | reverse complement strand
TACTGTAACTATAAGTGGTACACCTTCGGTTTCCGGTACATTTAATTATACAATTACTTTGACCGGCGGCTGTGGGGTTATCACCAAAATCGGCGCTATAACTGTTACGCCCAACAATACGATTACACTGAGTTCGGCTGCAGGCACTGACGGTCAGTCGCTATGCATCAACACAGCTATTACCAACGTCACATATACAACAACGGGGGCTACAGGAGCTACTTTCAGCGGGTTGCCAACGGGTGTTAGTGGCGTCTGGGGCAGCAATACTGTAACTATAAGCGGTACACCTTCGGTTTCCGGCACATTTAATTATACAATTACTTTAACAGGCGGCTGTGGGGTAATCACTAAAATCGGCGCTATAACTGTTACACCAAACACCAGTATTACATCAGTAACAGGTATAACTCCTATTTGTATAGCTGAAACATCAACATTTAATGCCAACATAGTAGTATTAGGTGGTGGTACAGGTGGATGGAGCAGCTCTGACAACAACATAGCCTCTGTTAATGATGTATCAGGAATTGTAACAGGTGTAAGTGAAGGAACCTGTAACATCATTTTTACAATAACTGGCGGGTGTAATGGGATAACATCAGCACAACAGAAAATAACAATTACAAATGCAGCAAGCATATCATCAGCAACAGGTGTATCTGCACTTTGTATTGATGAAACAACATATTATGAAGCGAATAATATAATCTTAGGAGGGGGCACTGGCACATGGAGCAGCAGTAATGAAAATGTAGCCACTGTTGATGCAACAGGATTAGTAACTGCATTAACAGCGGGCACCTGTAACATTATATACACTATTACCGGCGCATGTAATGGTACACAATCATCTTTTCAGAAATTAACTGTTAGACCGGATGCATTTATTGGTTCAATAACAGGCACCAAGCCAACAATTTGCAAAGGAGAAACAGATACTTATATAGTTAACGATTTATTGCTTGGAGGAGGTATAGGACAATGGAGCAGTAGTAATCCCTCAGTTGCAACAGTAGATATAATTTCTGGCTTAGTTTCCGGTATTGAAGGAGGAAGCTGCGACATCATATATATTATTTTAGGTGGGTGTAATGCAACGCCATTATATCAGGCATCAGAAACAGTTATTCCAAATGCCAGCGTTGCTTCAGTAACAGGCACAAAACCATTCCTATGTGTAGGAGTTACAGATATTTATACTGCTAACTGGGTTATATTAGGAGGCGGTACAGGAGTTTGGAGCAGCAGTAATGAAAATGTAGCCACTGTTGATGCAACTGGCTTAGTAACAGGTATTTCAGCAGGCACTTGCAATATTATTTATACTATTACAGGTGGATGTAACGGTACAGCATCAGCACAGCAAGCATTACTTATTAATACAAATGCAAGTATAGGTTCAGTAACAGGAAACAAGCCGACCCTTTGCATAGGAGAAACCGATACTTATACAACCGACGCAGTAGTTTTTGGCGGTGGTACTGGAGGATGGAGCAGTTCTGATAATGCAATAGCTTCTGTCGATGCTTACGGAATGATAACGGGTATTGCAGGAGGCACATGTAACATTATCTACACAATAACCGGTGGGTGCAACGGTACCCAGTCAGCACAGAAATCAGTAACTATTAAACCAAATGCAAGTATTAATTCAGTATCAGGTATCACTCCAATCTGTATAGGAGAAAATACTATCTATAATGCCAATTCTGCTATTCTTAGTGGTGGTACTGGTATATGGAACAGTAGCAACCCTACTGTAGCATCAGTAGATGAAAGCACAGGATTAGTAACAGCTTTGACGGATGGCACCAGTGACATAATATATACTATAACTGGCGGATGTAATGGTACTGTCTTTGAAATGCAATCTGTAACCATTAATCCTAATGCCAGCCTGGGACCGGTGACTTCTGCAGTAACTTCTATTTGCATTGATGACATATCAGCTTATGAGTCTAACGATATGATATTGGGCGGGGGTACAGGCTTTTGGAGCAGTTCTGATAATGGAATTGCCTCTGTCGATGAAACAGCCGGTTTAGTAACAGGAATTGCTTCAGGGAGTTGCAACATAATATATACTATTACCGGTGGATGTGGCGGTACTGTGTCACAGCAACTGCCTTTAACCATTAATCCTAATGCCAGCCTGGGACCTGTGACTTCCGCTGTAACGTCTATTTGTATTGATGACATATCAGCCTTTGAGTCTAATGATGTAATATTGAGCGGTGGTACAGGCTTTTGGAGCAGTTCTGATAATGGAATTGCCTCTGTCGACGAAACAGCAGGTTTAGTAACAGGAATTACTTCAGGAAGCAGTAACATAATATATACTATTACCGGAGGATGTGGTGGTACGGTGTCACAGCAACTGCCTGTAACCATTAATCCTAATGCCAGCCTGGGACCGGTGACTTCTGCTGTAACTTCTATTTGTATTGATGACATTTCAGCTTATGAGTCTAACGATATGATATTGGGCGGTGGTACAGGCTTTTGGAGCAGTTCTGATAATGGAATTGCCTCTGTCGACGAATCAGCAGGTTTAGTGACAGGAATTGCTTCAGGAAGTTGCAACATAATATATACTATTACCGGTGGATGTGGCGGAACTGTGTCACAGCAACTGCCTTTAACCATTAATCCTAATGCAAGTATAGCATCAGTAACAGGATCATCACCCCTTTGTACTAATAGCACAACTACTTTTAATGCTAATTCGGTTGTACTTAGCGGGGGCTCTGGTGAATGGAGCAGCAATGATATCTCTGTTGCTGTTGTTAATTCTTCTGGATTAGTAACAGGTTTATCAGAAGGTAACAGCATCATTATGTATACTATAACAGGTGGATGTGGAGGAACAGTATCCCAACTTCAAGGAATTAATGTAAGCCCTAACGCACATATTGTTTCTGTAACCGGAACATCAACATTATGTATTTCAGGAACAACTCAATATATTGCCAGCTTAGTAACTTTGGGCGGAGGTACTGGCACATGGAGCAGCAGCAACAACAATTCAGCAAATGTAGATGCTAATGGATTAGTAACAGGCGTTGCAGTAGGCTCTAGCAATATAATATATACTATTTCCGGAGGATGCGGCGGCACTGTATCTGCTCAGCAGACAGTTACAATAATTCCAAATGCAAGCATTGCTTCAGTGACAGGCACACAATCTTCTATTTGTATTACAGGAACAGCAAATTACAATCCCAATAGCGTAGTTCTTGGTGGTGGTACAGGAGCATGGAGCAGTAGCAATGCCTCAATAGCAAATGTAAATTTATCAGGTATGGCAACAGGTGTTTCAGCAGGAAGTTGCAACATAATCTATACCATTATAGGTGGATGTGGAGGCACAGTACATGCTCAGCAGTCCATTATTATAAACCCCAATGCAAGTATTGCTTCAGTATCTGGCGTTTCACCTATTTGTATTAACGAATCAACAACCTATAGTGCTAACTCAGTAGTTTTAAGTGGCGGAACAGGCGCATGGAGCAGTAATAATTTATCTGTAGCTACAATAGATCAGTCTGGATTGGTAACTGGCCTGGCTGAAGGCAACTCTTTCATTATCTATACTATAGCAGGAGGATGTGGCGGTATAGTATCAAAGTTACAATCAGTAACTGTTAACCCGTACCTGCCTGTTAGTGTTAATATATCTGCAAACCCAGGAACAAATATATATTCTGGTGAAAATGTTACTTTTACTGCAGTTCCTGTTAACGGAGGTTCAAATCCTACTTACCAATGGATGATAAACGGAGAAATAGTTGGTGATAACAGCCCGACTTATAGCGCCAACACACTTCATAACAACGATATCGTATCTTGTGTTTTAACCTCAAATATTGGTGGATGTAATACAGGAAATCCTGCAACCTCCAATTCTCTTTCGATTAAAATAAAAGATAAAAATGTCACAGTAAATGTGATGCTGGAAGGGTTATTTAATGGTATCAATATGAATCAAACCATGAATGATAATGGATTACCTCAATATAATAATGATATTGCAGATAAAATAACTGTTGAATTACATTCATCCACTTCTCCTTACGACACAGTGATCTCATTACCCAGCTTAGAGCTTCATACTGATGGAACAGTTTCCTTTTCTGTTTCTTACACCTTGACCAACAATTATTATATTGCCATCAAACACCGGAACAGTATTGAAATCTGGAGTGCAAATCCCGTTTCATTTGCCGCTAACAATATTAACTATGATTTCATAAACTCTTCTTTGCAAACTTATGGCGAAAATGTAAAAGAAGTAGCTCCTGGGGTTTATGCCATGTATAGCGGAGATTCTAATGAGGATGGCATTATTGATAGCGGTGATATGTCTGATATAGATGCTACTAACTTCACCTTTGGTTATGTAATTCAGGATTTGAATGGTGATGGTATTGTTGATAGTAGTGACATGTCTATTTTAGATAATAATTCCAATTATTTTATTATGGTACAGAGACCTTGGTAAATATAATTTATATGACTCATTTATATTCAACATTAGCTTCCATTTATCATGAAATGTATCAACAAATCTTTGATTACGATAAAGAGTTTAGTTTTTACGATACTATTTTAAAGAAAAATAACTGCACCAAAATTTTAGAAGTTGGTTGTGGATCAGGTTTACTTGCAAAACGTTTTATAGAAAATGGATACGACTATATTGGGTTAGATTTATATGAAGAAATGTTGGTTATTGCGCGAAAAGAAGTTAACGCTGACAAATTTGTCAGATCTGATATGCGCAACATCTCATTTGACGAGCAATTTGATGCGGTCTTAATTACAGGTCGTTCTATCGCCTATGTCATAGAAAATAAAGGGCTTTTAGATACTTTAAATGGCGTTTATAAGTCACTGAAAGATAATGGATTATTTGTTTTTGGTGTTTTTGAAGCCAATGGCATATTTGATAATTTCGCTGACTTCGAACAAAATATTAATCTCAATAATAATAAAAAGATACAAAGGATAAGCAAACTTAAAAAAAATCTGGCTACTGGCTGGACTTACGACTGGCATGCAAAATACATCCTTGAGCAAGATGGGAAAAGATATGAATATGATGATTTAACTACATTGAGAGCCTTTACGAAAGATGAAATACTTTTATTTTTGAAATTATCAGGTTTTAATTTGATTGAATTGATTGTTGAAGCTAAAACAATGACTTTAGTAGCTGAAAAGATAAAACTCGTTATACAAAGATAATTCTGAGTTTGGACTATCCTATTTCTCCACTATAAAACATCCCATAACCAGGTAATCCATCTCACTTTGTAAAAAGTCGTTGATAGCTTCTTCAGGATTACATACAATAGGTTCACCCTGTAAGTTGAAAGATGTATTTATCATCACCGGAATGCCACTGATTTTTTGGTATTCTAACAGAAGTTTATGAAGTATGGGGTTATGCTTCAAGCTCACAGTCTGCACTCGTGCTGTACCATCAATGTGCGTAATAGCAGGCAGTATTGTTTTAACATGTTCCTTAACATGGGGGGCAAGCAACATAAATGGAGACAATTGTGTTAGATTAAAATACGCATTAGCATACTCTTCAGGAACAATAGGTGCAAACGGTCTGAACCACTCCCTGTGTTTGATACGGTTATTCAAGACATTAACCATTTCCTTATTTGTTGCATTGGCCAGAATAGAACGGTTACCTAAAGCACGGGGGCCAAATTCCAGCCTGCCCTGAAGCCAGCCCACCGTTTTATTGTCGTTAATGAGCTGAGCTGTTTTTTTAATGAGTTCATCCTCTGAATATTCAATAAACTTTAAGTTGCTGTTTAAAATAATTCGTTTTATATGTAAATTACTATACTCAGGCCCAAGATACGCATGTTCCATTATATACTGACGGGGATTGTTCAGTACACAATTATATAAATTCATTGCAGCCCCAATACATGTACCGGCATCCCCTGCACCAGGCTGAATGAATATCTGCTCAAAAAATGTGTTATCAATAATTTTTTGATTGGCCACACAATTCAGAAACACACCACCTGCCAGACAAAGATTTTTTAAACCTGTTTCTTTGTAGACATGATTGGCCATTTTAATTAAGGTTTCCTCAACAAATAATTGAAGTGATGCTGCTATATCCCTGTATTTCTGCTCATATTCAGCACCCGGTTTTCGTGGAGGGCCAAATAATTTAACAAACTTTTTACTGAACATTGTTTTGCCCTTAATAAAGCCAAAATATCTGGCATTCATTCGAAAGCTTCCATCAGTATTGACTTTAATAATATCGTAAAACTTGTCGATATAGACAGGTTTCCCAAAACTAGCAAGAGCCATGGTGGTTCCTTCACCACTGTTGACCTTAAATCCCAGAAAAGATGTCAATGCAGAATACAATAACCCTAAAGAATCAGGATAATGAATTTCTTTTAATATGTTGATAGCATTTCCTTTCCCGTAACCATATGATGTTGTGGCGTATTCACCTACACCATCCGCAATAATAATGGCTGCTTCGTCAAAAGGTGACACAAGAAAAGAGCTGGAAGCATGGGCCAGATGATGTTTTACGAAAACTATTTTCCCTTCATAACCGAATTCCCTTTTCAACACTAATGGAATAACTAAGCGGTCCTGTAACCAGAAAGGGGTGTTTTGTAAAAAATTACGGTACGAAAAAGGAAATGATCTTATATGGTCGAAAATAACGCGGGAAAACTTGAGAAAAGGTTTTTCGTAAAATGCCACATAATCAATCTGGTTAAAGCTTATACCTCCTGCCTGAATACAATAATTAATGGCTTTTATGGGGAAGTCTGATGAATTTTTTATACGGTTTAGCCTCTCTTCCTGAACAGCAGCTACCACTACTCCATCTTTAACAAGACAGGCAGCCGCATCGTGATAATAACAGGAAATGCCGAGGATATTCATGATTAATCAGTTACAATTAGGTAAAAGGGTTAAAGATATAAAGGTTAAGGTTGAGGTTGAGGTTGAGGTTAACATTGTTAGTATTTTTAAAATCTCACAAAACTTCTTCTATTTTAAAAGTTTTTTATTAATAATATTTTTGCCTGTTTTATAAATAAATATAATTATTATTCAAACTGATAATCCAGTTTAGAAGCAATGTCGTTGAGTAATTTCTTGTCGAAGTTTATTTCGAGTTGTTTCAGTGCTTCCTCACGTGTGATAATTCCTTCGCGGATAAGTTTGCTGGCTTCTACATGATAGTGTGTATAGCCATAATGTTTGATTGAAAGATGCACAGATAAAAAATTTAAAGCACAGTTAGTTGAACCGGCAGGATAACTTAATTGGGGTACTTTCCATTTCAGTTCATCTTTGATAAGTTTAACATATTCATCAGTACTGAAAGGCAGAAACCAATGGGGAGAAATAACGATACTTTTAAAGCGTTTTTTTGCTTTTGTAAGCACTTCTTCCATGCTTCGGGGAAAGTTTTTATACTGGGGCAGGTCATTTAATTCATTATCGAGGAAATTTTTTGTGTTTTCAGCCATGGTCCTGAATTCAGCAGCATGCACATTGCAACCGCATTTAGACATGACCTCCTGTTTTGAAGACTGGCCCTTTGTCCAGCCAGCAACAATGACAGGTATTTCATAACGGGCAGCGACATCAAAAGCCAGATCCATATACCAAATAGAGCACGGATGACAGATAACAGCCCTTGAACCACTCTTAATCATTTTGGCAAACATGTCCTTCATAAATGATGATTTAAAAAACAGGTAATCAACATTTAATATTTCTACAGCATTTCTGATGTTTTCTAGTGCTTCTTCCGTTTCAAAGCCATGATCAAAAGTAAATGCGAGAGGGTTAAGCCCATACCTTTTTTTCATATAATATAACGCAGATGTGCTGTCCTTACCCCCGCTGCACATCACCAGACAGTCGTATTTATTCCTGCCTTTGTATTTATTCAAAATCTTTATTAAATCGCTTTCCAAGGGCTTCTCAACTTCAATTTTCTTAATGGCTTCATGCGCCAGGCATAGATTACAGACCCCCTCTTCGTTTAACTTAATATCAGGTAAGCTTTCCGGCATGATACACCTTCTGCAAGTTCTCTTTGTATCTTCGCTCATCAGTCGTTTATTTGAATATTATTTATTAAATATCTTTTTGCATTGGAATAGTGAAACAATGGGAAAGTGGCATGATGCTTATTTCCAACTTTCCATTTTTCCAACTCTCCAACTTTCCATCTTTCCAATTTTCCAATTTTCCTTCTTTAGATAACCTTAATATACATATATATGTTGTGACCATTCTCCGTTTTACATCCAAGCAATTCATAATCAGATTCTTCTTTCAAAGCAAGCGGAATCCTGTCAAGGGCAACAATATCATCAACAATAAGTTCAAGGATTTCGCCACTTTGCATAGTTTCAAGCTTTATAAGCAGTTTAGGCAAATTTCCCGGGCATGGCAACCCTCTTAAATCTAATATCTCATCTGCCTTTATCAATTCTGACATATTAAACACCGGCATAAATAAATGAAACAATAACGGCAGGGCCAATATAATAAACCAAAAAAGCAAGCACTGCCAAAATAATCAGAATTGGAGCAATAATCTGGAATTTATGCTTCTTTATCATAAACTTCATCTCCCTTAAAATAAATACTATCTTTTTCATCTACGATTGAATTTATTTACTATAAATTATGATTGTTCTAATGCAGAGGACATATCGGAAGTATAGCCTTCGGCAGTAATCCAATACGAATCACTACTCTCGAATTTCTGCTTTTTTTTATCAGTAATAAAAAGCATGGCTATTTTGGTAATGCTGAAAACCGTAAAATATAACAGGGTTAATAATAGGGTAATCAGAATTCTTTGAACAAAACGTATATAAAATTTAATAAATCTTTTCATTTGAAATTACTCTAGAACTACGTTAGCAACTTAACCATAAGGTGTTTTAAAACCAATACAAATATAGCTTTATTTATTGGAAATTATTTATTCAATTTTTAAAGAATCTATGATGCCCGTTTTTATTAAATACCATTCCACTCCTTTAGCTATCAGGCCATAGCCCTTTGAATTACAATGCCCGTCCTGAGGCCAGTAATACTTGCTACGATCTGAAAGATAAAGTTTCTCAATATCATTATTATATTTGAACATATTGAAAATCGGAATTTTATTTTGTTTCGTCAGCTTGTATATGAGTGGAAAATATTTATCGCCCCCATCATCAATGAAAATAATTCTCAGATCGAAATGTTTTTCGTGCGATAGTTTTACAAATCGGTTTATACATTCTTCAATATCGGAAGTAGATTTAATTCTTTCGTCATTTTGCTCTGCGGGCGACAAAAGATTATCATACATAAAGATATTATTTAAAATAAGCCTGTATATATAGCTTAAAGCATATAAACTCTCCCTCGAAGGCGCTTTGCGAAACCGGTATCCATCACTTGTAAAGCGTTCAAAACCACCCCTGAACCTGTAAAATCCAAAATCTGAGGAACCAAGAGCCACAAGCACAAGATTGGGATTATAATTCAGCATTTTCTTTTCAAGAAGCATATACTCAAAAAAAGGATCAGAGCCAGACATGCCGGCATTAAAAACAGTAAACTTTCTTTTAGTATTTTTATTTAACCTTTTTTCTAATTGCTTTGGCCACGATGAATCCTGCATAGTGCCAATACCTTCTGTAAAGGAGTTACCAAGGCATATGATACGGTATTCTCCAGTGTCTTTCTTAAGTGGATGGTCAACATCTCTTAACCCATCGGCATTACATTTTATATCATCAGAAAACTCTTTCCTTTTGTATATACGTTCTGAATATTTAGGATGCACCCACAGCCCCTTGTCTTCTTTAACATCCTCATCATGCACTATAAAACCAGAAGAATAAAACAACCCAATTCTTTCATTATAGCTGCTATTGACATCCATTTTCCTAAGAAATGATTCAAAACAAATCCATAATACCAAGATAATAACAGATACTACAAATATTCTTCTCGAATTAGCCTTTGAGATCTTAAAAAGCTTAATAATCACGCCTAATATCAAAAAAACTAATAAGCAAAACCATATTATAAACAATACTAATGTGGTTAGAGTAACCACGGTGTATTTAAAGAAAATATATCCGTAAAAAAGGCTAAAAGCTATAAATAATGATAAAGAAAATATAATGACCCATTTAAAAAAATTTCTTTTCGATACTATCCAACCCAGTATTTTTGAAAAAAATCTGTTGTTTTCAAGGGGTAAAAAGAATAAAACTGAAAGAATGATCTTCCTGAATTTTTTTATAAAAAGAAACATTGATATTATTATTAACAACAGTATTTTCAAAAAGAATTGTACATATTGCCAGTAAAATACAGACTCAATCATCTTAAAAAATGACTTCTCACTTCTTATCCATGGAGGCAAATGGTAGCTTTGGCAAAAATTGTTGATTCTTTCTGATTGAAAACACTGCAACCCAGTTTTAAATCTCGTAGTGCCAATAACAACTTCGACAGATGCTATTTTTTTATATATTGTGTCGGGTATTATCATTTCAACCGATTTAATAAAACTGTAATAACAACGCCAGTCCATCTCACTGTTACTGTAATAAATATCTGCCTTTCGGTTCAGGGGGGTGGTGCAACAAACACTTATTGTCCTCTGTTCGCCATAAGTGAGTCCTGAAACACTGATAGCTATGGGTTCGTAAATAGTAACCTTTTTTAAATAAAAAGCATTGAAGCATATTGTTAAAATAATCAACAATATTAATACTGCTCCTGTAATATAAAATTTGCTTAATTTATTTTTCACCATCAAATTAATCGGGTGCTGTTTTTCTTTAATCTAATTTCTTCTCAATGTTATGCAAAAATAATATAATATTATGATAAAAAGACAGATGTTTTTTATATCTCATTTACAGAAATATAGATTCTTCATGCCGAATGTAAACGTCGGTATTCAGAATGACACTTAACTTAAGCTCATTGTAAGCATTTAAAATAAAATTTTTTTTAGTAAATAAATTTATTATATTTGTCTATGAAATGTAAATCATCCTATGTTGTATATTTAAATATCTTCAGAAACTTGACCTACTGAGGATAAATGATAATCAAATATTAAATTACAGTAAATATGAAAAAATTAATTTCTATTCTTCTGATTAGCTTAGTCCCTGCATACATATATGCACAGACCTACGACATAACGCCGGATTATCCTTATAATTATGCCATTGTACCCTCAACAAACATTACATTTAAAGCTGTAACCAGTGATTCTTTGGCTCCTGCACTGAATTATTTTTTTGAACTTGATACTACAGATGCATTCAACAGTCCTGAATTAATGACACAAACAATAAACCATACAGGAGGTGTTGTGACTTGGGCACCATTGCTGCCAATAACCACCGACAGCATTGTTTATTTCTGGCGTGTGAGCCTCGATGCAACTTATTATGGCACATTTAACTGGCATGAAAGCTCATTTCAATATATAACCGGTGCAAAAGGCTGGGGCCAGGCTCATTTCTATCAATTTAAAAATGACAGTTTGCATGATATAATCTATAACAAGCCTGGTAGACTATTTGAATTTGTAAAAGACCCGATTCATCTACAGGCACAAACCGGTATTTACCCAAACTTGCCATGGAATGAAGAATGGTACAAGTTAAATGACTCTGTAATGGATATCTGGAGCTGCTTAGGAGACATAGGTAATGGGATGACGTTCGCTGTATTTAATCCAATTTCAGGGAAGCCATGGTACAGCCATCAGATTGGAAATACAGGTGGTGGCCAATATGGAGATGATAATACTAGTTCTATTGATTTGCCAGCTTTTGATTTTTTTACTGATTATCCTCCTGCATCTGCATTATTTCGGCATAGAATTACTCATTTTATTGATACGGTGCCTGATGGATACTATATTTTGGCTTATAGTCATAGGAATCATTTTGCTGAAGAATATGAAACTGATCTTTATCAGGCTTTTGAATCATTCGGCAGTGCCAGTATCAGTGTTATCCAAGACAACACTCCTTATATTATTTTTGGTAAAAAGGGAGGCCCGATAGGCTCTGCCCATGAAGTTATAGGGTCAGCCCAGCAGATTATTACACTAACGGATAGTATGCCTGTAGCAAGAACTAAAGGATATATTAAATCTGAACTTATTGGCCCGGCTGTAAACTGGCATTCTTTGCACTGGAGGGTGAGGTCAGTTGATCCGTATTTAACGGATTCCGTTGTATTGTATGTTTTAGGTATCAAACTTAACGGCGGTATTGATACATTGATGCAGATTATGCCTCCATCGTTGAACGCCTTTGATATTAATGGACTTGAAACAACAATTAATAGTACATTTTACCCCTACCTCAAACTAGTGGCAGTGATGCAGGATACTACCTTCAGAACCCCCTATCAATTAGTAAGATGGCAGGTTTTATATGACCCTTTGCCGGATTTTCTGAGCATTAATGAACTTACTGTAAATAATGAAATGGGTATTTATCCAAATCCTGCAACAAACGATATAACAATAGAATGCCCACAAGCATCAACAATTGAAATTATGAATTTCGCAGGACAAATAATAAAAACATTAAGCACGACCTCAAACCAGACCAGTATTGATATTTCAGACTTTGCAAAAGGAATATATTTTATAAAAGTGCTTCCGATAACTATCGGAACTGAAAAAGGGGTAATGGTGGAAAAGTTTGTGAAAGAATAAAAAGCTTATGAAAAATAAAACAATTTGTATATTCATTTTGTACGCAACTCTTTGCGCTTTCAATGAAGTGAAAGCGCAACAAGGTACCTGGACATTGATGCATGGGACAACACTGCCAAATACAGATGGGGACTTTGGTATAAAAGGGGTTGCTTCACCAACGAATAACCCTCCAGCCTTATATGAAGCTGCAGAATGGACTGATCATCAGGGCAATTTTTGGATTTATGGTGGGTTGCATCCTGTTGCATATTCAGCACTTTGGAAGTTTGAACCTGCTACAAATATGTGGACATGGGTCCAGGGCCCAGATACAGCAATAACTTATGCTGTATATGGTACCAAAGGTGTTCCAGACACAGCCAATAATCCTGGTGCACATAGTTTTGGCGCTTTAACATGGACTGATCTTCAAAATAATTTGTGGCTGTTTGGTGGAGCAAATTATGACAACTATTCCTTATCTGATTTATGGAAATATAATATTTCTACCAACACATGGACATGGATGAGTGGGCCTAATACGGGTGACCCTCCCGGTTCTTATGGCATTATGGGCACACCTTCAATTTCAAATTATCCACCAAACAGAAGTGAAACAAACGCCTCATGGGTTGATGCTAACGGCAATTTATGGTTATTCGGGGGTATGGGAAGAATTGGAGGAACTATACAAAAATATAATGATTTATGGCGGTATGACATATCAACAAATATGTGGACTTGGATGAAGGGTGATAGCATTGGTAATTCAATGGGCAACTATGGTGTAAAAGGAGTTCCCGCAATTTCAAATGAGCCATCCGGTCGCTGTGTCTATTCTAAGTGGAAAGATGCGGATGGAAATTTTTGGTTGTTTGGTGGCTGGGGTGTAAATTGGGGCTTTTTTAATGACCTTTGGAAATACGACCTTACTACAAATATGTGGACCTGGATAAATGGGAGTAATTTACTAAATGATCCGGGTAATTATGGTACGATTTGCAATAGTACAAATACAAATTGTCCAGTTAATCGAATGGAGAATAAAGCCTGTTGGACAGATGCTAATAACAATTTTTGGTTATTTGGCGGGTTATCAGATAATAACTTACAATTGATTGGTTTAAATGATTTATGGTATTATAATGTTCAGCAAAACCAATGGACATGGGTAAATGGAGGTACAGGCCCAAGTGAAAGAAATGGTGCCGTTTCATTTTATGACAGCAATGGAAATCTCTGGGTATTTGGGGGACAAAATGTCGATAATTATGGTGTAAAGAATTATAATGACTTATGGCTTTATGAACCTGACACCACTTGTAAAGCTCTAACTACTTTGGTTCAAACAACCACTGAGCCTTGCCCCACCAAAGATTGCCTTGTTATTTCTCCAAATCCTAACAATGGCATTTTTAATGTGCAAGCAGCAGAAGACATTAATGATTATAGCATAACCATTACAGATATGTTTGGCAGAAAGGTGTTTTATAAAACCTACATGGGTTCTACTCCAGAACTAATAAATATTTCAAATCAGGGAAATGGGTTGTACATTGTTTTAGTAAGCAATAAGGGTACGCAATATAGAAGTAAGGTATTTGTAAATAAATAACCAATAGGATATAGAAAGGATTATTGTTGTCATAAATATTTTTTGTAATTTTGTACATTATGAGGAATAAAACCAAATATATAAGTCGTTTAATTAAGATGAACATTAAAGAGATTGACCCTGATGCTCAGATTATTCTTTATGGTTCAAGAGCACGTGGCGACGAAAGAAACGATTCAGATTGGGATATATTGGTTTTGACAGATTATCCTATTGATATAAAAAAAGAAAGTATTTTCAGAGATCATTTATATGATTTGGAAATTGAAACCGGCGAGCCTTTCTCCATTTTTGTTTATTCAAAGAATGATTGGAATGCAAAGCAAAGAGTTACACCTTTCTATTATAATGTAACAAATCATGGCATACAATTATGAAAACCTGTATGATTTTGATTCTGAATCTGTTAATACATTATTTGAGCCTGTAGTCGAAATGATAGAGAAGATTAAGAAAGAGATAGAAAATACACTTTAACATCTCCTAAAATTAACATCGTTTTATATAAAGTAGTTATACAAACAATTTTATCAACTTTATTAAAAACGTCTGACTTCTATATATCATTTAGAAAACTCATTTTCAACTTGATGGCTGAAAAGAAAGCGTCAAAGACAAGGCTTTCGAAGTCCTGAAAATCAGGAGTTTACTAAAGTAATCGACTGGTTTTCAAGACAAGAATAACGCAGTATTTGACGTTTTCTTACAGTCCAATTTACATCTTCATAATCTTCCTGCTTACATTCCCCGATTTATCAGACACTTTTAATATGTAAACTCCTGTCGGACTATCATCTAGATTAATATCTTTACGGTTAGTTCCCATACTTACCGACCAATCTTCATTGTAAATTACTTTGCCTAAAATGTCGGTTATCTGAATATTTACTTTAGCCTCTCCATCTGTATCGTACTTAACAGAGAAATTTTTATTGAAAGGATTGGGATAAACATCCAGAGAGATAAAATCATTGGGATTTTCTATGCCTTGCTGAGAATTCTGGCTGAAACAGACATTATCGGTATAAGCATTATCAAGTACAAAAGCCATTCCCATGATGGAAGTATCTTTAGCAATATTCCGGGTTTCGAAGGTAACAGTGAATTTGGTACCTGCATAAGCATCAAGGTTGATAAAATGTGTCAGATAAGGGTCGCTTTTAGGTGTGGTAGGGTTATACGTACCGCCAAGCTGCACACCGTTTACAAGTATCCTGAGATTACTGGCCACCGTATAATCGCCGGCTCCCAGATACTGGGCATATAAAAGACCCCCATGCGTTTGTTTCAGGTCAAAACGCATATTGCATGAAGTCCAGGCTGTAGCATCAACGCAATAATTAACTTTGGCAGAAAGGAAATCATTCACACTCCACGCATTGGAACCGCTGGGCATGACCAAAAAGTTAAGATAATCCAGAACATTTCCTCCGGTCATCTGCATGCCCTTGGCGCCTGTATGATGCGCTGCAACAGAAACAAAAGCATGTGAGTAATTTGTGGTTTGTATCAGTATTTTAGCATTTAAGTTGGTTTCTTCAAATTTAATAGTATCAGCAGTAAGGCCTATAGGATTTTTTACAGCATACGAAGAAAGCATATCATTGGCGTGTAATGTATCCGGAAGATAGCTTGTCCAGGCATCAATAAGGTAAGTGCCATAAGAAGAGAAATTGGCAGGCGTGGCAAATACATAAGCGAAAGTATCTTTGGGGAATAATGTGTGGGGAATTATAGTCTTTTCCAAAATAGGTGCCCCATTATTAACGGCATATCCCAAAGTTATTGAATCTCCCGCTGCTAAAGAGTCGCAGCCATTGAACTGCACCAGCACTTTAATGATTTCATTATCCAGATGGCAGGCAGAAACCGGAGCCGTAATCTTAGCCATGCCCATATCTATATTTTGTTGTATTTTGTTTTCGAACAGATAATTTTTAAGGGTATCGTTTCCAGGCTCGTTATCATTAGTATATTTTACCCAGCAACTGATTTTATGGGTGCCTATTGCAGAAAGATTAGCCGGAATGTTGAAAGAAAAATTCAGGGTGTCGCCACCATTTAAAGGGGCATTTAAAATCAATTTATCGTTTACAACTGCATTAGTATCAACTTTATAAGCAATAGGAATTGTATCGCCCACTGCAAAAGAAGCCACACAACCATTATAAATCATGCGTCCTTTGATAATTTCGGCATTGGAAAGTCCGCAAGCTGTTTTAGGATAAGTAATGGCATCCATCCAAAGGTCGTAATTGGTCATCGGGAAGCCTATACCCACTGCATGCCATGCGGCAGAGGCAGTCATGGCTTCAACAGAACATTGTCCATAAAGGTCTTCTGCAGCCCATATAGTTGCCTGACGGGTATCAATATACTGTGAAGACGGCACCAGATAAACGGTGAGTGTCCTGTAAGCAATAGCTGCAGCTATATTAATGCCCAAACCAACAACATTGTAACTCTGACCTAAATCATTAGTACCCACTTTGCCTGCCGTCATAATATAAAACCAATGGGCAACAACAGCACTGTTGGTATGTACGCCACCATTATCGAATACATCGTTGTAAACCCAGTACTGACCATGATAAGTGTCGGGCAACTGGGTAGATTTAGGATTGCTCATAGAACGGAAACCGGTACCCTGCAAATCGAAATCTTCGCCCATGTTCCAGTCGGCAGTGGCTGAATCCCTGAAAAACTCTATAGAAGCACCAAAAATATCACTGAACCCTTCATTGAGCGCTCCCGGTTCATCCTGATAAATCAGATTAGCAGTATGTTCGGTTACAGCATGCGTAATTTCATGCCCACATACATCAATGGCAGTAAAAGCGGAATAAGAGGTTCCATCACCATCGCCATAAGTCATGTAATAGCCATTCCAGAAAGCGTTATTGTATTTATTATCGTAATGCACGTAGCTTATTAACTTAGCATTATTATCATCATAGCTCAACCGGCCAAATTTCTGAAAATAATACTTATAGGTCAACATGGCACCATAGTGGGCATCAGTGGCAGCCTCATCCTGATCAGCATTAACATTATTCCAGTAATTATCGGCATCAGTAAAATCAACGGCAGCGCTATAACTGGTACCTTTGTCCATATCATAGGTTTCAAAGCCCCCTCCTATTGTATTGCACCTGAGCCTGTACTGTCCGGGAGCCATAGAATCTGTTGTAATGGTTTTAGTCCCTGAATACTTAGTAACAGCAGTTCCCTGCACATCTGTATTGTGAATTTTGTTAATCGTAAATAATATTTCTCCGGTTTGAGCATCAATAAAAATATCTTTCCGGCTCATTGGTTTTTCAGCAAATACATCTACCCGATAAACCAGTTTATATTGTGCGGCAATCCTTGATGATGACTTGTCGGCAATCATAAGTTCTGCAACAGGATAATAAGTAGCAGCTGGATTATTCAGAATATGTTTAAGCATATTTTCATTGTTAACATCCTGCCACATATATTTCTCTGCACCGGTATATTCAATGGCTTTCTGAATGGCATCGGCTGCGCTTAGATTGGGATCAGCATTCACATTCAAACCGGTTATAAGCTTACCACTGCCGGAAACAGCCTTACCATCAGCTGCATGAATTATATACTCGTTACCCCATACAGGAATACCCCTGAATTCTTGTTGAAAGCGATAATGTGTCATTTGCAGAGCATCTGTCTTTGTACTTTTCAGTACCATCTTATCATTTTTGCTTAAATTAAAAGCATCAGGATAATTCTCAAAGACCTTGTCAGGTTGTAAAATAGTACTTTTGTTGAATTTAACCCAATCGGTATTACCAGACCTGGAACTTGCAATACTACTAAACGCCTTTCCTGTTTTCTGTCCAAAGCCCAGAACAGATAAAGAAAGACTTAAACATATCAGAAAGATAATTTTTTTCATAATTATATAATTATTTGTTTTTGTAAATATATGAAATAGTTTTAATTTAATATTAATTATACAAAAAAAAAAGCAAATTCAAATAATTGCCACAAAACGATGCACTGAGCATGTCGAAGTGGCACAAAAACGCCAAATTGCACAAATATTAAATAATTGATTTCGTGTATTTTAGAAATTTAAACACACATTAGTTTTACAACTTTTAACTTTAGCTCACTTTAGGCTCTTTAGGCTCTTTAGACACTTTAGGCACTTCCCCCGCAATAATCACCACAAACTCCCCCTTTATACTTTTTGATGAGAAATAAGCATGGGCTTCTTTAAGTGTGCCTCTGAAAGTTTCTTCAAACATCTTTGAAATCTCTCTCGATACAGACACCCTCCTGTTTTCACCCAGATAATTGCCCAATTCCAAAAGCGTTTTTAAAATGCGGTGAGGTGATTCGTACAAAACGATGGTTTTATCATAAGTAGCAATTTCTTTAAATTTTGTCTGCCTTCCTTTTTTAACCGGTAAAAAACCTTCAAATATAAAACTATCGGTAGGCAGTCCTGAATTGACCAAAGCAGGCACAAAAGCAGTTGCTCCGGGAAGACAATCCACATCAATGCCTTTTTCAATACACGTACGCACCAGCAAAAATCCGGGGTCGCTGATACCGGGTGTGCCCGCATCACTTACCAGTGCTATTGAATCTGATTGTGCAAAAAGCTCTTCTATAAATAAACTTATCTTATGCTCGTTAAACTTATGATAGGCCCGCAACTTGTTACTGATGCTGTAGTGCTTCAGAAGCATACCGGTAGTACGGGTATCCTCAGCTAAAATAAGATTTACTTCTTTTAATACTCTGATGGCTCTTAAAGTGATGTCTTCAAGATTGCCTATGGGTGTGGGAACTACAAAAAGTTTTGGCATTAATCAGTGTTTTTTGAGAGATAATCTATAAATGCTGTTACCAGATGAAACATGTTGTTATACGCAGGAAATGGGAGCGTCTCAGGCATATCAAGGACGTTATGATATTGCGAATAACCCCCTAAGGTATAGAAATAAAATGATTTAACTCCTTTTTTATAAAAATTATAATGGTCGCTATTGGCAGCCTCGCCCCTACTCTTTATTTCAGGGAGAAACTTATTTTCATTATTTATTTTTCTCAATGCTGATAACTCCTTGGTATATACATCGCCATTTACGACCATCATCCCTTCTTCGCCAGTGGTTACCATATCCAGATTGATAAGAAATTTAATCTGGTTTAAAGGGAAAAGAGGATTATCAGTGTAATATTTAGATCCCAGCAACCCTGCTTCTTCTCCGGTCATAGCCATGAATGCTATTGAATATTCAGGTGGATTTTTTATATAGTAATCAGCCAGATCAAGCATCATAGCGGTTCCGCTGGCATTATCATGAGCTCCGGGGAAAAACGTTTCCCTGCCCATCCGGCCAAGATGGTCATAATGAGCTGTAAAAACAAAAAATGAATCAGGATATTTAGTGCCTTCAATATATCCTATCACGTTTTTGGTATGGTATTCTTTAAAGTATTCATTTTCAATATTTAACTCTACTTTTCGGGGTGGTTTTTTTAGACTTTTAACATTCACTTCCAGCGATGCAAAATCAATGAGGAGATGACCGCTGTATACTCCCCACGAAAGAGGCGATTTTTTATCTACTAGGGTTATGGTTGCCTTTGCATTAAAAACATTGTAAAACCTGGCATTGTCGAATAATTCATTTTTTTTCTCTGTCTTTTTAGTGTTGTCAATTATAAGCACTTTATTGCCCACCCCTTTTTTGAGCATTCTGTCTATCTTCTTATGCTTTGTATTATTATCAATGATAACTGTGCGATATTTCCCTTTTATACCCATCGAAGGCGTATAAACAAGGTAATCAAAGTCTGGTTTCAGTTCATCACCATTTATCTTAAGCGTAAGAGCTCCGGGCAACGTATTAACGCTCATATTGAAACGCTGGAAATAATCATTTTTAAAAGTTTTAAGTCCGGCATGATTCATTGCTGCTTTGATATAGTCTGCAGCCAGACTGTCACCTTTAAAAACATAACCCCTGCCATGCATTGCCGGAGAAGAAAGAACACCAATTATCTTCTTTACATGCTCTAAATCCTGAGCTGATATGAATTTTAATATAATACTAAAAAAAAGGAGAAGATATATTCGTTTGGGCATCAGGAAGTTATTAATTTAATTAAGCTTGTTCTTTTATAGAAAATAGCAAATAGAATATAGTAAATAGAAAATATTGGGCTTACTTGATTTAGATATATTTTCTATTTCATATTTGCTATAATATATTTTCTATGTATTCTTTAAATATTTTCTTACTTTGCATAGCGTCTGTCCACCAAATCCCTCAGCGTCTCATACGTATCACTGGTCTTATCCCATTTATGTTTAAGGGACATGGAATCTACAAACACAAGAGCATTCTCAAGTCTGTCAAAGGCATTTAACTTGACAATAAAATCAGAATAATCAGAAAGGTTTCCTTCAAAGAGTTCGTTTACAAAACGAAATTTATCGTTGATACCTATAGCCGTTTTTAAATCACTGATGGGCACTTTATGAATTTTACTGGCAATAGTTGTTTCTGTATCTGCTTTCGATTTGGCCAGTTTATCATTTAAGGTTTGGGTGTTGTCTTTAAACTTATCAGAAATGGTAACGGTATCATCGCTGAATAAATCAACTGATTTCTTGGCAGGTTTCTCAACAGGTTTAACAGGAGCCTCCTCTTTTACCGGTTTTAAATCAACAGGTTCTTGTATTATTTCCGGTTTTATTTCTTCCTCAAAGAATGTTGGTTCAATTACTTTTTTAACTTCCGGCTCAGGTTTTATCTCTTCCTTTACAATGTTGACAGGTTCTTTTGAAACAACTTCTTTAACAGGTATTACCTCAACAATCTTTTTCTCAGGCGTTTTTTCGACCGACAGATTAAGAGATTCAAAAACTTCTGGTGCTGTAGTTGTGCTCTTTTCTGTCAGACGATTAAGCTTATCTAATTGAAAATAGGCTTCATACAAATCGCGTATATTTACTTTTACTATATCGAGTTCTATTTGTGGAATATGTTGCTCATAAGAGCTTATCACCTCAGTTTGTTCATTTATAGCTTCCAGAAGATTCTGAATTTCACTTTTAATATATTTTTTATCCATCTTTATTAGTTTTTTATGTTTTCCTTAAAATTTTGTGTAGGTTTGTAGGGTAAAAATAACAAGTAAAGATATAAAGAAAAATAAAACGTAAGCAAATGTTTTTAGAAAATTCTATCAATACAATACAACGACAAGGATGGATAGAGGTTATTTGTGGTTCCATGTTTTCGGGCAAAACCGAAGAGCTTATCCGCCGGTTAAAAAGGGCTAAATTCGCCAAACAGAAAGTAGAAATTTTCAAACCGGGGATAGACACGCGCTACGATGAAAATAATGTGGTGTCGCACGATGCCAATACTATCATTTCTACGGCAGTACCTTCATCTACAAACATTCTTCTGCTTTCAACGGATGTTGATGTAGTGGGCATTGACGAGGCTCAGTTTTTCGACGAGGAAATTGTGAACGTCTGCAACCAGCTGGCTTCAAAAGGGGTAAGAGTTGTTGTAGCAGGGCTTGATATGGATTTCCTGGGCAAACCTTTTGGTCCTATGCCGGCATTGATAGCCTCAGCAGAATATATTACCAAAGTACATGCTATTTGTGTCAGCTGTGGCCAATTAGCCCATTTCTCGCACAGAACAGTCGCCAATCAGAAAACAGTTATGCTTGGCGAAATGGACTCCTACGAACCATTGTGTCGGGCTTGCTATAATGAGGCGATGAAGAAATAAAAGGAAGTGAGCTAAAGTACTTAAAGTGCCTAAAGTACTTAAAGTTTTTGGAAATCCAAAAAGCTTGATGTCTGGAAAGAATTAACTGAACAATAAAGAAGCTACAAAGAGTTATGCACCATTTTAAAATGAGACAATTTCTTTGGACAATTTTACTATTTGGATTTATTAGCTGTTCCTACGAGTATATGGGTTCTCGCGGACTAAAAAGTTTCAGCGCAGACAGGCACTCTGCTCAAACAATAAATCAAACCAGACAAATCCGCGAAAAAAATAAATTCTTCGGGCAGGACACTACAAGGGGTATTTATATACAGACAATTACTGCAAAACAGAAAGGTAATGTTGGAATTTACGGATACAATTCTTACTCTGACCATTTTGGACGAGTAAACTTTTTTAAATATAAAGACAATATTGTAACTTTTTTAGACCGCTCCAAGCTTGACAACTTACAAATGACAATTGAAAATTTCTTACACGACAACAATTTTAGCAAAAGACAAATCCTGACAACTAAAGATAAAGTAAAGAAACTTTGGGACATTTTCTCGACAGATGTATTTTGACAATTTTTGTTTTCGTCCGTGTGACTTTCCTCGTAGACAATTTCGCAAGACATAAATTTTCGTCAGGCAGGTATTTTTCTTCGGAATTGGGCTGTATCGTTGGACTACTATGACCTATAAAAACACTTGGCATAGGAAAGGAAATACTTTAAATTTATGTGGATATGATAATTCTATTGTTAAAATTTTTGCTGAATACATTATTCATTTGGGCAATTAAAGGTAAAAGAATAAAAAAATTAATAAAATCAAAACATTAAGAAAATAATTGCACAAATTATCGAGCTTGTAAAGCACATCCTAAGACAATTTAGCCAAGCATATCATGATTACTAATACATTATCAAATTATTTCTTCCCCCAAACATCCAAAATAATATCAAAAATAAATCTGTCTTCCTTTTCTTTTGCCTCTTATCCTGAAGGATGGAAAAGGAAGACAGCTTTATTAAAGCAGCTTTAAATCTTTGAAACAGGTAAAATATAATAGGTGGTCGCAATTTGCGACCACTTATTATATTTACTAC
>Ga0073936_10003293_pt1 | contig 23286 bp, 24 predicted proteins | sample AliMusrvi5mmetaG_FD_87041 | JGI IMG/M metagenome (GOLD analysis project Ga0073936, IMG submission 87041) | Freshwater lake bacterial and archeal communities from Alinen Mustajarvi, Finland, to study Microbial Dark Matter (Phase II) - Alinen... | ecosystem: Environmental > Aquatic > Freshwater >... | reverse complement strand
GGATGTCAGCACGCGCAATGGCGGGCGGCCCGCCCTGCCCGGGTCCTCCCCGTCCCGGCGGCCCGCCCGCCATTGCGCGTGCCGACATCCAGCCCCCCGCGCGGCCCGACGCGCCCTCCATCGCTGCCGCACCGCCCAGGAACCCGCTGTGGGTTGTGGCCGACCAGTAACACGGCCAATCGGCCTTGCCGCCCTCGTTGGTGATGCCGGTGCAGGTGAACACCGGATCGATTGCCGGCGAATGGCTGGTGTCGGGCGAACGCGTATAGTCCACGATGCTCTGCAATTCCTTCACGCTGGGCAGCCGCCAGTCGTCGTGGCCGAGGAATTTTTCCGCATTCCGTGTTTGCACCCAGGCCAGCGCGTCCTGCCAGTTCATGCCTTTGCCGCTGTCAGCCTTGGACCACATCAGGCCGGTGGCGCGATCGGTGATGCTGCCATCGCCGTTGTCATGGAAATCGTTCCTGCCGTAACTGGGATTGCCGCGCACGCATTGCACGAAAAACGTCTTCTCCAGGTTGCCGCCCGGCATCTTCAGGTCATAGCCCTTGATCCGGCCGTCAGCGAAGTTCACGCCGAACAACTTGTCGAAGCCGCGGGCGCCCTTTCCAACATAGCGTGTGCTCGATGCGTATTGGGAATCAATCACGCGCTCGCCGCTGCGGGTGTCACCATAGGCGAACTTGAAAAACTTCGTGTCGATGAAAGGCGTGAGACTGGAGGGGTCGTTGCCGGAGGGTCCGCTGGGGTCGCTGCCACGGCCATCGAAAAGCGAATACAGTTCCTTGATAGACGGCAGCCGCCAGTCACCAAACCCGCCGAACTTGGCGGCATTGAGTTTCGCCGGCAGCGCCTGGGCCTGGCTCAAGGTCAGCTTGTCGGCCCGGTTCAGGGTCCCGTTGCCATCGGTGTCCGGACTGCGCTGCCAGACCAGACCCGTGACATTGTCTTGAACAGTTAGACCGTCCGCCGTCAGGGTGTAACTCGCCGGACGGGCGTGAAACTGGGCGTCCTGACCGTAAAACGGCTGCCCGGGCTTCGGCGCTGGGATCGGTTTGAAGTTGTCATAACACTTCGTCTGGCCGGTATCGACCACGGGGAAGGGAACGGCCGCATGCAGGCCGGGCACGGCGAGCACGAGCGCAATGGCACCAATTCCAAGTGAACTTTCGCGAGCTTTCATTGTGTAGCTTGTTGTGGGGGCGGATGGATCCCGGGGGGACCCGATTTCGGTCCTTGATTGGGAATCTACGCTGGCAATGTAAAGGGAATGTGTCCCGAACGCGGGAAATTTGTTAAATTTACGCAAAGCCGTTCAAGAGGGCTCGGCCGGCTTGGCCATGTGAGAATGGAGGCGGGTCGCTACAAATCCAACAAATCCCTCAGCGCGGCTTTGACTTTCTCCATTTGGACTGGCGACAATTCACCCATGCGGCGGGTGAGTTTGTGGTGATCGAAGCTGGCGAGGCCTTGCACATTTACGGCGGAATGTTTGGGGAGCCAGCGGGGTTTGCCAAGATCCACCTCACCCGTCATCCCGCGAATTTGCGAGGTCAGCGGAGCCACCACGGTGAGCGCGCGGGCAGCTTCCTTGGTGGGAGCTGCCAAAACCAGGACGGGACGACTCTTTTCCGCCATGCCAAGCTCGGCAAACCAAACCTCGCCAGGTTTTGGTTCAATAGGCACCGTAGGTCTCCTGCCATGCGGCGGCTTGTTGTTCTGCCGTCAGGATCACGGGCGGACGGGTGGTGACCTCGAAAGGGAGTCCCTGGCGCAGCTCGATTTGTGCCAGGAGCATGTTAAAGGCATCACCCGGCTTCATGCCGAGACGACTGAGGATCCGTTCCGCCTTGCGCAGGCGGTTGGCGGGGACCCGGACGCGAAAAAGTGAAGTGGGCTCGGAAGGCATGCTCAAATGTGCTCAAATCGGCTCGTTCTGTCAAGGGGGTCTTTGCCGGAATCCTCACGAAGCGCGGGATTTATCCCGCATAGACGATGGCGGGTGAACGAGTGTCCCAAGGCCCTCGCGCTTGCGCTCATCATTGACGCGCGGGCATGCTGCCCAATACTGTTTACTTAGCCAGTTTTGCCGGGAAAACGGGCGTCCCGCCTGTTAGGGAAGACAGCGCGTCCCGCCTGTCCGCCCATGAAGCGACAGGCTCGAAGCCCGTCGGCCCAGACAGACGGGGACGCCTGTCCTCCTGCTAAGTAAACAGTATTGAGCAGGATGCCCGCGCTCCTTGAGCCAACGGGGATTTCGGGACTCTTATCTTTAGACTTGTCAAGTCGGGCCAAACCCGGAATGTTCCGGGTTGTTCAACCTTCCTGCTATGTCCATCATTCTCGGCTGCATCTTCGGTTTCGTCGGTTGGTTCCTCATGCGCTACCTGGTGGCGGGGGTCTATACGGTCAATCAAAATGAGCGCGCGGTGAAGACGAGTTTCGGGCGTGCCGCGCGGATCGGGAATCTAACAACGCTGGACGATCCCATCGCCGACTCGCTCAGCGAGGATCAGAAGGCGCGCTACAGCTACCCGCAAGTGCGGGTGATCCTGCCCGGCGGGCCGTATTTCAAGTGGCCGTGGGAACAGATTCGCAAGATCTCCATCGCCACCGAAACGGTCAACATGGCGTGGGATCCGGAGGACGCCTCCGCCAATTACAACGGCACCTTGCTGGAGGCGGTCACCAAGGACCAACTCAACACCGGACTCAGCGGCCAGATCCGTTACCGCGTCGCCGAGCGCAACCTCTACGCCTTCCTTTTCGGCATCAAGAATCCGTTCGCCCACGTGATGGGCTACTTTGTTTCGGTGTTGCGCGAACGCATCGCCAACTTCGAGGCCCCGCAGGCCGCCGTAGCCGAAGGCACGCCCGACACCGCGGCCGTCATCGGCATTTCCATCAACGACTTGCGCAAGAACCTGCGCGACCTCAACGAGCACATGGACCTCGAGTGCGCCTCCTCGGCCGCGCGCTACGGCATGGTCCTTGATGCCACGCTCATCACGGGCATTGATCCGCCGCCGGAAGTCGAGTCCGCCCTTGCGGCGATCAACACTGCCTACAATCAGGTTTCCTCGGACATCAGCCTGGCGCAGGCGTCCGCCGACCAGAAGATCGTGCAGTCGCGTCGCGCGGTGGAAATCGAAACCCTGCGCGCCCAGGCTGAGGTCGAGCCGCTCACCCGGCTCGCCGCGCAACTAACGGATTTGAAAAGCCGGGGTAGCGAGGCCCTCCGCGCCTACGTTCGCAACGTCCGCCTCGCCCTCTTCGAGAAGGCCCAACAAGTATTCGTGGAATCCAACAAATGATCAACTTCCTCCTCGCCGCCGCCATCACTTTTGTCGCGTGTTTCATCGCGTCTCCGATCCTCTTCGGCCTCGCCCGCATGCTCGGGCTTTACGCGATCATCCAGGAACGCCAATGCAACGTCTATGTCCTCTTCGGCAAGGTGCTCGCCACCATCGACGAGCCCGGCCTGCACATCCTGCCCTTCAAGCTCGGGCCGGCCTCGTTCATCGTCAATTGGCTCGGCAAGTGCCATGTGTTGGACATGCGCCTCGACCAGGAATACCTGCGCAGCCAGCCGGTGAATTCGGAGGAGGGCGCGCCGATGGGCATCGGCATCTGGCATGAGATGTTCATCAGCGATCCGGTCGCCTATCTGTTCAAGAACAGCGACCCGCGCGGCTCGCTCTCCGCCAACGTCAGCAACTCAACCGTCCGCTGCCTGAGCAACATGCCGCTGGGCACCATGATGGTCAACCGCCACGCGATGAGCGACAACGTCCGCAACGAGGTTTCGCCAAAGTCTCATGAATGGGGCTACAAGCTCGGCTCGATCTACATCCGCAAGGTCCATTTCCGCGACGTCGGGATGATCCGCCAGATCGAGAGCAAGGTGGTCAACCGCCTCCGCCAGGTGACTTCCGCCATCAAGCAGGATGGAGCGAACCAGGTGAGCATCATCACCAGCACCGCCGAACGCCAGGCGGCGGTTGAATTCGCCAAGGCGGCGGCCATCCGGCCGCAAATTGTCGGGGAAGCCTTGCAACTGATTTCCGAAGACAACGATGTGGCCGAGGCAATGTTCGAGATACTGGAAACCCAAAAGGTGATCGGCAGCGGCGCGCGTCTAACCGTTCTGCCGCGCGGGGGCGAGTTGCTCGCCCAACTCATCGCCGGCCAAGCGGAGACGGCCGCAACCCATCCGCCGGTCCTGCCCGCCAAATAGGAGATCAGCATCGATCTGTAGCGGCGATCTGTCGCGCTTGTAGCCGCGTTGGTGACAACGCGGTCGGGCTGGGAGGAGCGCCGGCGTTCCGCAGTTCGGCATCCTGCCGAAGACTCTGCGGCCACCCGTCACGACGGGGGCCGTGGTCACAGAGGCGACATTCTTCCTCCAGAACGTGAGCCACCCAACCACCAAGGGAGGTCCCGATCGAACACGGGTGTTGACAGATGCTATCACTGCTAGTATCGTCGCGTCATGCCACAGTTGCTCGTCCGTGACATTCCCGTGATCCTGGTGCAAAAGCTCAAACGCCGTGCGGCGCAGCATGGCGTTTCGGCCGAGGAAGAGCACCGTCGCATCCTGCGTGACGCCCTCGCCACCAAGCGTGGCGAGAATCCCACGCTGATCGAGTTCCTGCTCGCTTCCGAAGTGTCACCCAGGGTGGCCCTCCCGCTGGAGCGCACCCGCGACGAAGAATCCCGCGACATCGGTTTCTGATGGCTTTCCTCATTGACACCAACGTGCTCTCCGAACTGCGCAAAGGCCGCCAGTGCGACGCCAAGGTGTGGGCCTGGGCGCTGTCCGCGAGACACGCGCAGCACTGGATCAGCGTGCTGAGCCTGGGAGAGATCCGCAAAGGCATCGAACTGCTGCGCAAGAAGTCGCCCGGCCAATGTCCGGCCTTCGAGAAGTGGCTGACCAGGATCGAAACCGACTACGCGGGCAACATCCTGCCCGTCACCGACGGGATCGCGGACCAATGGGGACGGCTCCAAGCGAAGCAATCCATGCCGGTGATCGACTCGCTGCTCGCCGCCACGGCTGTCGTTCACCAGCTAACCCTCGTCACCCGCAACACAATCGACTTCACCGCGTCCGGTGCCGTCCTACTGAATCCTTTTCTGTAACCGTTCTGCCGCGCGGGGGCGAGTTGCTCGCCCAACTCATCGCCGGCCAAGCGGAAGCGGCGGCCCCGATGCAAGCGCCGGGTGCGGCCGCCAGATAGGGCGCCCCGTGTGCCAATCCCGCGTCAAGTCGCCGCCATGGCATGGCCGCGGCACAAGATCCCATGCGCAGGCCATCGGCCGCAGCCGCCATGCCCACACCGCTCAGGCCTGATCGATGGCTTTTTCCGTCTTGGCGTCGATGATGGCGAAGCGTTCGCGGTTGAGGGTGGGATCGGAGCGGAAAATGAGGCGTCCGGAATGGGAGCGTTCCAGCTCGACGAGGAGCTTGGCATCTTCGCTCTTGAAGCGGTTGAGGACGTCGCTATTGACGATGATGATGATGTCTCCGAGTGAGTCGCGGTGCTTTTGGATGACGGTGTTGAGGCGGCGCTGGATTTCCACCGACATGGTCATCGGGGTCTTCACGCGGGCACGACCCTGGCAATACGGGCAGGGCTCGTACATCGAATCGCGCAGGGATTCGTTGAGACGCTGGCGAGTCATTTCCATCAGGCCGACGGGCGAGATCTGCAGTGCCTGGGTCTTGGCCTTGTCCTTCTTGAGTCGGTCGCGCATCGCTTTGTACACCGTCTGTTGGTCCTTGCGGTGACGCATGTCGATGAAGTCAACCACGACCAACCCGCCGATGTTGCGCAGACGGAGTTGGCGGGCGACTTCCTGGGCGGCTTCGACGTTGGTTTCAAGAATCATCCGGTCGACATCCTTGGAACCCCGGTTGCGCCCGGTGTTGACGTCGATTGAAATAAGAGCCTCGGTTTCATCAATGACGATATATCCTCCGCAGGGGAGCCAGACCTGCCGGGAGAATGCCTCGTCAATTTGTTTCTGAATGTTGACACGCTCGAAGATCGGCTGGGTGGCCGATGGCAGGTAGTGGACGCGGCGCTTGGCGCGGCGCGAGATCTTGCCGGCAATCTCGCGGATGATCTCGGTGGTGGCTTGGTCATCGCACATCACCTGGTCGATCTCATCAGTTAGAAAATCGCGCGCGGTGCGTTCGATCAGATCGGGTTCCTGGAAAATGCATGCCGGGGTCTGCGAGTTGACCCGGTTTTCCTCGATTTGATCCCACTGTTCCAGGAGCATGGCGAGATCCCTGACGAAATGGCGGGTGCGGGTGCCTTGGGCCACCGTGCGCATGATGATGCCCATGCCCTCCGGCACCGAGAGTTTCTGGACGATCTTGCGCAAGCGCTGGCGCTCCGCCGGATCCTCGATCTTGCGCGAGATGCCGAACTGTTCGGTGTAGGGCATCAGCACCAGATAGCGTCCGGCCAGTGAGATGTTGGTCGTCACCCGCGGCCCCTTGGTGCCGATCGGCCCCTTGGAAACCTGGATGACAATCTCCGAACCTACCGGATAGATGTCCGGAATGTCCTTGGAAGTGACCTTTTTCTGCTGCCGCTTCGATTGGCTTTCGCGCTGGATTTCCTCCAGGCCGGCGTCGAGGGCGGCGGGGATGGCGTCCCAGAAGTGCAGGAAGGCGTTCTTGTCCAGACCGATGTCGACGAACATGGCCTTGAGGCCGGGCTCGATGTTCTTGACACGGCCTTTGAAGATGCCGCCGACGATGTTCTGGTCGCCCTCGCGCTCGACGGTGTATTCCTCCAGCACGCCATCCTCGAGCAGGGCGACGCGGCGTTCGAGTTTCTCGACGTTGACGATAATGCTGTTGCCACGGGAGGGATCGGGCCTGCCGATGCCTAGCAGCCGTTTGATGCGTTGGATCATGGTTGGTATTATGTTAGAGTGATTGATGGTCTTGAGTCGGTTAGTGTTCGGGGACAGGTTGCGCGCGCGGGATGACGGTGCCATCCTCATCGATCTCAGGAGTGATCACCGGCGTGGGAATGACCGGCTCGGCGGCGGGGGGCGCCTGCGGCATATCGAGGTTTTCGACCTCATCGCCGGTTTCGCCGGCGGCTTCATCCTCGTCCGGGCTGAGGGCGGCGAGCGGGTCATCCTTGGGGATGAGGATTTCCTCGATGCGATTGGTGTTGCCGAGCACCGCGGTCTGGGGTTTGAGGGGGAGCTTGAGGCCCTCGTCCTGGGCAAACAGGCCGCGCATGATCAATTGCGCCAGCGGGCCGCAGACCTTGCCGCCGGAGCCGCCGTTTTGCACCAGCACGCACACCGCGTATTTCGGCTTGTCAAAGGGACCGAAACAGATGACCCATGAATTGTTGGACTTCTTGCCGTTATCGATGGTTTGGGCGGTGCCGGTTTTGCCGGCCAGTTCGATGTCCGGGAGTTTCACCCTTGCCGCGGTGCCGCCGGGTTTGTTGACGGCCAGCCACATGCCTTTGCGGAGGAGTTCCAAATGCTCGGGTTTGACGCCGGCGGCGATCAGATCGACAACGAGCTTGGGCTTGTCCTCAATGGCCCTGTGGCCGTTGGCGGAGGTGGCGGACTTGACAATACGAGGCTTGTAGTACTTGCCGCCGTTGGCGATGCAAGCTGCCATGGCACAGAGTTGGAGCGGGGTGGCCATGGCATCGGCCTGGCCGATGGCGAGCATCGCGGTGATGGCTGGAGTCATTGAAGCGTTCGGATTGGCGGCCCGCCACGAACGGCTGCCCGGGAGGATGCCGGGGGATTCATCCGGGAGTTCGATGCCGGTGGGCTTGCCCAAGCCAACCATCTGGAAGCCGGTGACCATGGCTTTCCAACCGATGGTGTTGGCAAGCTTCATGAAGTAGGGATTGCACGATTGCTGGATGGCCTTGGGCAGGGTGAGCGTGCCATGGCTGCCTCGATGCATGTTCCAGATCCAGCAACCGATCTTGATCTTGCCGAAGAGAATGTAGCCATCACAGGAAAACGAACGGGTCGCCATGCCTTCGAGGGCGCCGGAAATGGCGGTGGGCGGCTTGAAGGTCGAGCCGGGGGTGAAGGGCTTGATCGTCCGGTTGGAAAACGGATCCATCTTCTTGTTGTCCAGATAGCCTTTCCAACGTGCGTTGGAGATCGACGGGATGAAGTCGTTAGGATTGTAGTCGGGGATGGATGCCATCGCGATCACCTCGCCGGTATTCACGTCCATCACCACGGCGGCGGCGCGACCGGCGCGGCGGATGACATTTTCAACGTGAAGTTGGGCGCGGGCATCGAGCGTGAGCGTGAGCCTGGCACCAACCCCCGGCTTGGTGTAGTCGATCATGCGGATGATGTGGCCTTTTTCGTCCTTGAGGAGTTTCTTCTGGCCCTCCGGACCGCGCAGAATGAAGTCCATGCTTTGCTCGATGCCGGCAACGCCCTTGGCATCGCCGATGTAATGATCGAACTTGCGTTTGGCGCTGTCCGGGATATCCGCGGGTTCCCACGGCTTGATATAACCGAGGACGTGGCTGGCAAGGGCCCCATAGGGATACTGGCGCAGCGGGCGGGTGCCCAGATTGACGCCGGGCAGTTCCAGGTTGTGCTCGGCGCAGCGGGCGAATTCATCATAGGTCAGATCCGTCCGGTAGGTGAACGGGACCAGCCCGAGATGCGTTAGATAATGGGTGCGCAGCGCGCCGGCGTTGTAGTTCTTGGTGAGGTGGAGGCTGTCGAATCGTTTGATGGTCCAGTTGTTGACGATCTTGGCAATGTCCTTTTCCTCGTCCACCCGCTCCATGCCGTCCTTCTTTGTTAGACGCTTCAAGGAGGGGTCGGCGGCATGTTGGAGACGGTAGGCCTTGTGGATTTCGTCCAGATTGAACGAGATCTCGTAGTTGCGGAGGTTGCGTGCGAGCAGGATGCCGTTGCGGTCGGTGATTTCGCCGCGGATGCCGGGTTCGCGCACGGTGACGGTGCTGTTGCCGGGGACCATTTGGAGAAACTCGTCGCGGCGTTTGATCTGGAAATCATACAAGCGGGTGAGCAACACGCCGAAGCCCGTCACCACGAGGGCGGTGAGCAGATAGAGTCGGAGGCGGTAGCGGGGTTCCATGGAATCAGAAATGACGGCGGCGCTTCTTCGCGGCCTCGGGGTTGATCGAGTGTCCGCACAGGCTGGCGATGGTGAAGAGCATCCAGAAGATGAGCGGGGAGAACAACATGGTTAGAACCGAGGTATAAGCCATTTGCAGCGCGGTGGCGGTGGCGAAGCTGAAGTTGCCGCGGACGAAGGTGATGATGAGGTATTCGGCGGCGAGATAGAGAAAGATCGAAATGCCGGAGAGCAGCGCGGAAAAATACCACTTGCCTTGCTTGAACAGCGGCTGGATGCCCTGCATGAGGAATCCCATCCCGCCGAATAGCAGAATGGAATAGCCGAAGCGCAGCGATTCCACCGGTTGGCTGTATATCTCCGGGTCGCCGCCGTGGGTCCCCAGCGTGCATTGCGCGTCCCAGAGGAAGCCACAGACAAAGGCCAGCAACAACATGGTGGGCTGGCCCACCGTCACCGCCGCGCACAGGAACACGAGCTGCACAAAGAGAATGCGCGAATGGTGCAGCCCGGTCAACGCCGGCAGGAACTGCTGCACCACAAAGCTGGCCAGCACTAACAAAACCGTGATGAGCGTGTAGCGTGTCACTTCTTCGGGGGATCTTGGGAAAGCACGACAAACACCGTGCCAAGGTCCGCGAAGTTCACCGCCGGTCGGACGAGAGCTTCGGAATCCTCGGCGCCTTTTTCGACGGACACGATGGTTCCAAGAAGGATGTTGGGCTGGAAGATGCCGCCGCGGCCCGTGGTGAAGACGCGCTGGCCGGAGCGCAACACCGCGTTCTTTGACAAAAACTTCAGGCGCAACAGCGGGGTGCCTTCAAACTGGCCGCGCTGGCCGCTGAGAATCCCCACCTCGGGGCTGTCCTCGACCTTGGCCGAAACCTGGCACGCCTCGTCTGTTAGAAGAATGACCGAGGAGCGATCCTTGGCCGGGCGGTCGATGATGCCGACCAGCCCCTCGTTGGAAAGCACGGCGAGTTGGGTGCCGATGCCGCGTTCGTCGCCGACGTCGATTTCCACGGTTTGCCACCAGGTGGTCGGCTGCCGGCGAATGACCTGGGCGGCGGCGACATTGAAGCTGGTGGTCTTTTTGAAATCCAGGGCGTGGCGAAGTTGGGCGTTCTCGCGCTCGAGTTCGCGGTAGCGGGATTCGACGATGCGCAGCCGGCCCATTTCGCCGCGCACGGTGGCGAGTTCGGCTTCCGAGGCCTTGGAGTGGCGCACTTCGTCCAGAAAGCTGCGGGCGTAGGCTTCGGTCTGCGAACCGGACTTGAGAAACGGCGAAATGGCGGAAAAATAGCTGCTTTGGATCTCACGCACCGTGCGCTCGCTGCGGGAGAGCGCCCAAACGGCTCCGCTCAGAAAGAGCAGAATGGCGATGAGATTGAGCGGCTTCATGGCCGGGTCCTGCCTAACGCTCGACCCTGCGGTCGGTGTTGGTGACTCGTTTCAAGAGGGCGATTTCCTGAAGCGCTTTGCCAGTGCCTTCGGCCACCGCGCTGAGGGGATCCTCGGCGATGTGGACCGGCAGCCCGGTTTCCTCTCGAAGCAGGCGGTCGAGCCCTTTGAGCAGGGCTCCTCCGCCAGCCAGCACGATGCCGCGGTCCACAAGGTCGGCGGCAAGTTCGGGCGGGCAGCGCTCGAGAGTGGTGCGGACGGCGTCAACGATGGTGCTGAGCGGGTCCGCCATCGCCTCGCGGATTTCCTGCGAGGTGATGGTGATGGTTTTGGGCAGGCCGGCGACCAAATCGCGGCCCTTGACCTCCATGGTCATTTCCTTGGGCAGCGGGGCGGCCGAGCCGAGCCGGATTTTGATGTCTTCGGACGTGCGCTCGCCAATCATGAGATTGTAGGCGCGCTTCATGTAGGAGACGATCGCCTCGTCCAATTCATCGCCGGCGGTGCGCACGCTGCGGGCATAAACGATGCCGGAAAGCGAGATGAGCGCAACCTCGGTGGTGCCGCCGCCGATGTCCACGATCATGTTGCCGGAGGCGTCCTGCACCGGCAGGCCCACGCCAATGGCCGCCGCCATCGGCTCTTCAATGAGGTAAACCTCGCGTGCTCCGGCCTGTTCCGCGCTTTCGCGCACCGCGCGGCGCTCCACCTCGGTGATCCCGGAGGGAATGGCAATCAACACGCGAGGGTTGGAGCGGCGGTTCTTGTTCACCTTGCGGATGAAGTGCCGCAGCATCGCCTCGGTCACCTCGAAGTCCGCGATCACCCCGTCCTTAAGCGGGCGGATGGCCACAATATTGCCCGGTGTGCGCCCCAGCATCCGCTTGGCGTCGTCGCCGACCGCCAGCACCTCGTTGGTGCCCGCCTTGACGGCGACGACCGACGGTTCGCGCAGGACAACACCATGGTCTTTGACGTAGATGAGCGTATTGGCGGTGCCAAGATCGATCCCAATGTCATTCGGGAAAAAATTTCCAAAAAGTTTTTTAAACATGAAAAGGATTGAAAATGAGAGACTTGTAAAATTTGAATGGCCCGGAAGCGTCCGCGGGTTTCTGATTTCCGCCTCCCGGTGCGACGAAAATCAAGAATTTGGCAGAACCCCGCCGGGGCGAACGCCACCGATAGAGAGGATTTTTCGCCAGGTCAAGCAGAATTCCATGTTCTACAGCGGGCTGGAAGCGCTGAATTCCCTGAAAATCCAAAAAAATTTGCCGTTAGGATCGTTTTCCGCCCCCGGATTCGCCCCAAATCCGTCCGCTGATGGTGCCGGGGCAAATCCGCGAGTGCCGCCAGCGCCAGTTTGCCGCGGACCTCGGCAACCGCCTCCAGCAGTTCGTCGCGGCACGTAGGCGCATTCGTGAGAATGCCGATGGCGAATGGCGCGCCCCATTGCGGGCGGGACTTTTGCGCCCGCGCCGTCACTGGCGCCCGCGCCGTCACTGGCGCCCGCGCCGTCACCGGCGCGCCTACCTGCCAATACATGTTAGTTTGGTGGCGGTGCGGATGAAAAGGCGGCCGTTGGCCGCGGCGATCGTGGCACAAGCGGGACCATCGGCATAGTCCGCGCGGGAGAGGATTTTTCCGTTAGGGCCTGCGGTGATGACGACCACTTCGCCTGCTTCGCTCATGACATAGATTCTGCCATCAGCGCCTGTGGGAGAAGTCCGCCAGGCGCCGCCGTTGGCAAGTTGGCAACGCCCCGCTTCCTTGCCGGTGACCGGATCGATCACTAACAGGAAAATGCCCGGGCTGCTCTTGCTGCCGCGCCCCCACGGGTCGTTCTTGTCGCTTTGCAACACATAGATCAAGCCCTGATAGACCAAGGGCGTGCCGGAATCGCTGGTGCGTTCGTCGTAGGTCCATGTCAGGGCGTCGGTCTTCAGTTCGCCCTTGCCGCCGGCCTTGAGCGCGAGCATCGCGCCGCCGCGGGGTATGGTTGCCACGATCAAGTCACCCGCGGTGACCGGCGAGGGGATCAGTCGCCAATTGGTATCCCGTTGCGGGTTATAATCCAAGCGCCAGAACTCGTCGCCGGTGGCGGGATCGTGGCCGCTGATGCAATCGCCGCCCTGGATGAGCAATTCGTTGCGGGTCTTGTGATCGAACGGGATTGGGGAGGAATAGGACTCGTGCGATTCGTCAACGGCGGCGGACTTGCGATCGTGTTGCCAGCGGGTCATGCCGGTTAGAGGGTCGATTGCCAGGATCAGCGAATCGAGCGGCTGCTCGGTCCCGGCGGGGCCGGAATAGGGTTTTGGCCGCCGCATGATTTGGACAAAGAGGGAGCCCTGCCACAGCAGCGGGCTGGAGCTATAGCCGAATTTGGTGCAAAGTTTGCCGTAGTCCTTGACCAGGTTTCTGCTCCATAACAATTTGCCGTCCATGTCCAGGGCGGCCAGATCCCCGCTGCCAAACAGGAAACAAACGAATTTCCCATCGGTGACCGCGGAAGGCGTCGCGCCGTTGTTTTGAGGGGCCTTGATCTCGTCGCCCAGGCGTTTCTGCCAAAGGATCTTGCCATCCGCGGCATTCACACACAGTCCGAGCAGGCCTTTGGAGGCAGGATCGGTTGAGGTGACGAAAACCCGCTCGTTCCACACGATCGGGGTGGCATGACTGGCGCCGGGCATCGGGGCCACCCACTTCGCCTTGGCGGGATCACAGGACTCCGGCAGGTTCGTCTCGCCGCTGGATCCGTTAGAAAACGGCCCGCGCCATTGCGGCCAGTTTGCGGCGTGGGCCGCCAGAGACAGCCATGACAGCGCGAGCAGGAGTGGCATGCGGAAATTTGCTAGATGGACGTTGGCTGGCGGTTTCATCGTACGAACGGGTGCTCGCGTGTCTTGTGGTTCATTCAAGCGGCGTGGCTGCAGGCCGGGTCACGGCAGCGGTTTGATGGGCGGGTGGAGTTGGGTGTGGATTGATAAGCATGGGGCCTACGCCAGTGCGTGGTCCGATCTTTCACAGAGGTTCGTCGCCAGCACCGCCGTCTCGTTCCAACAAAACCGAAGCGCCAACGACTGCAGATCTTCCGGTCTTGACCGTCCATTACGGTGCGCATGAATTGGTTGGCGGCAAACATTTCCCCCGACCGGCCGACTTCGCGACGAAGCACAACAGAGTCGTATGGCGACTGATGAAATCATCTAATCCCCGAGGCAGGTACCGACCCTGCGGGCGCTTCCCACCCAGGCGTGATCGGCCGGAATGAGCTTGCGCTTGCCAGCCACTTCGGCAATCGGCACCGGCTTGGTGCCGCCGCCACGCGCCGCCACCATCACCCCGAAGCATTCCTTTTCTATCAACTCAACACACGTCGTGCCGAGGTGGGTGGCCAACAGGCGGTCCGCCGCCGATGGCGTCCCGCCGCGTTGCACATAGCCGAGGATCGTCACCCGCGCCTCCAATTCGGTCAGCGCTTCCAAGCGCCGCGAGAGTTGCCAGGTGTTGTCGGCGTGGCGGGCATGCCATGCCGCCAAATCGCGCTCCGCCAGTTCCTGCTCCGGCTCGGTGGTGGCGTCCTTCTTGCGCTGTTGGGCGGCGGCAAGGACGGCGGCATCCGTGATCGACGCGGCACCCTCCGCCACCGCCACAATGCTGAAATTCGTGCCGAATTGGCAGCGCCGCAGGATGGCGGCCGCGACCTTTTCGATATCATAGGGGAGTTCCGGAATCAAAATCACATCCGCTCCACCCGCGATACCCGCCCCCAGCGCCAGCCAACCCGCACAATGACCCATGACTTCCGCCACGATGATCCGATGGTGGCTGTGCGCCGTGCTATGCAAACGGTCCACCGCTTCAGTCGCAATGCCCAGCGCGGTGTCGAAGCCGATCGAAACATCAGTTAGAGCGAGGTCATTGTCGATCGTTTTGGGCAGGGTGATGATGTTGAGCCCTTTCTCCACCAGCCGCAGGGCATTGCGGTGCGTCCCCCCCCCGCCCAAACAGACCAGCGCGTCGAGGCGGTTTTTGCGGTAATTCGCGGCAATGACGTCGGTCATGTCGCGGGTTTTCCCATGGTAATCCATGCGATGCGGCTTGTCGCGACTGGTGCCGAGGATGGTGCCGCCCACGGTGAGGATGCCGGACAGTGCGGCCTTATCGAGCGCGAAGTGCAGGTTGTTGGCCAAGCCGCGATACCCGTCCCGAAACCCAATCACCTTCATGCCGCTGTCCAACGCCGCCTTGCCGACGCTGCGGATGCCGGCATTGAGACCCGGGCAATCGCCCCCCGCCGTGAGAATGCCAATGCACTTTGGTTTTGCCATCTGCTTGGATGGAATTGAGCCCAGCCCAATCCCGGAAGTCAACCGGAAAATCCAACATCCTGGAGGGCATCATCCCCCGATGCCATCAACGGTGACAATCTTGTCAAATCCGCGGCCACAACCTCGGCCCACACCCCCGGCCGACCCTTTCCGCCCAACTTTGTCCTTGTCAGTCTCCCCACGGTCACACTTATTGGTAGCCACGCACGAGCGTGGCAGGGAAGTGCCCTCCAGGGTTCGGTTTGCAGGAGAACACGAACGCGTCCGTGTTCTCCTGCAAACCGAGCACGTTCGTGAACAAAACTGTTGGGCAAGATCAAAAATATGACCAAACATACATGCAAAACAGGCCTCTGATAACGGCGAGCATTCTGCTTGCATCTAATGTCGCCATGATGTGCGTGCTCGGGTCATGCGCATCCCGGCCATCACATGAAGGTACCGCTGGGAATCAGTGGAAGCGGCCTGCACGCGATTATACGACTTGGCTTGACTATCTTCAGAACTTCACCCCTCCTGACGAAAGGTCAGTAATGCCGTATAAGAACCTGTATAGAGACTCCTCCGAACTTGCAGGAATTGAGGTGTACCAAAAGCCAATAGGCGACGGTGCCCCGACCGACAACTCCCGATACATAGGGAAACATCCTGGCACTGTGTGTTACCATTTTTGGGATGGCAGGATTCTCTGGCTGGAATATTCTCCTAACGGTAAGATCACCAGAAAAGAATGGGGACACCATTACGAGGAGCAAAAGCCTGAATATTTCAATTCATGGGAGATGGTCGATTTCAACAAAGGAAGCGATCCGAAATTCGAGCGCCATAAAGACCCTCGCACTCCACCAGGTCATGGTCTATATTCGGGAGTCTCGACCCAATAAACACAAGATGCTCGACAAATCGCCGCTGCCGACGGGGATGAGCCCCGTAATTTCACTCCAACCACTACGTATTCGCCCGGTGGCAGGGCTCGACGTTGTGCATAAAGTGAAAGCCATAAAGATTCTTGCAGTCGGCACCTTCCTTCTGGGAGTCTTGCTCTTTGGAGTATACTCGATAGTTGAATCACTTCGGCGGGAGGCCGGAGGACCAAGCTACGGTTACATTTTTGATGATTGGCCTAATGGGGGTGATTCCAACAAGGATCATTGGCGTGGCGGAATCTTCTTCGGCGCCAAGGCAGATAAGATACGTTGGATCGCCAAGCCTGAAAGGGACTCAGTTGACGTACATAGCATACGGTTCTTCGCGCGGATTCCCATGAGCGACGAAGAATTCAACGAACTAGTAGCCAAACTTCAGTCGTCTGAGAAATATTCTTACAGGCCGCGTCAAGCCTTCGACAGCTCTCGTCTCTTTTTCATTCCTGATTGGTTCCCACGATCGGAGGAAGTCCAGTTTGTCTGTACCGCTAGAGACGAAAGCAGTTGGCCGGTTCTAATTGTACGTGGACGTGGTGACTACACCTACATGCACCTAAACTAACATTGCAACAAATCGCCGCTGCCGACCGGGATCAGCTCCACAGTTTCACTCCAACCACTACGTTTTCGCCCGGCGGCTAGGCTCGGCGTTAGAACCCCGACCCGGATTTCAGGCTTGCCCCTCGAAAGTGGGCGGATAGCCTGAGTTTTCCGCAAGAAAGAAAATCACACAGAAAGGGAATCACATGAGGCCTTCAAGCATTCAAATCTCCATATTCAGGGCCATTGTGAAGTCCATCGGCATCTATCAACTCGTGCAGATCGCCTACGATGTGTTTTCGGTCTTTCTAATTCGGATGAATTTCGCGCACAAATCGGGCCGGAGTTTGGAAGCCGGAAGGGAAGCGGAACTGTTCGCTTGGGCGTTTTTCCACTTTGGACTGGCAATGGTTCTCATCCTTGGCACCGACACAATCTGCCGCATCGCTTTTGGCAATCTGTGACCTGGGGATTCAACCACCAGCCGCTACTTCATCGAGGCGAGGATTTGCTCGGTGAGGACCTTGACGAGTTTTTCAGCCTCGGGGTCGAGCGTGGCTGGACCGTTAGAAGCGGCGGCGCTGCCGGGAATCTGGCAGACGGTGCCGGGTTGGAATTCGGAGTTGTCGCACAATTCGCATTCTTTCCATGCCGCGCGTTTGTCGTCCATGCCGAGCGACTTGCGCACCGCAATGAGTTCCTTGGCTTGTGCGCCGGTCATGGTGAGCAGTTTGCCGCGGTTGAGCTGGGAGGCCACCCAGACGACCTTGCACAACGACTCGGTGTTTTCCATTTTCCAATAGGCGTCCTCGACGTCTTTGCCCCAGGTGATCACGCCGTGATTGATCATGAGCACGGACATGTGATCGACGCCGATCTTGCCGACGTTATCGGCCACGGTCGGGGTGCCTGGGGTGCCGTATTCGGCCAGGCCGATCTCACCGAGGAAGACATCCGCCTCGGGAATCATGCAGGTGGGAGGACGCACACCTGCCACCGCAAAGGCAGTGGCATGGGGCGGGTGCGCGTGGCAGCAGGCCTTGCACTTCGGCTGGCGCTTCATGATGGCAAGGTGCGTCATGCACTCGGAGGTGCGCTTGTATTTGCCGGCGACTTGATTGCCCTCCATGTCCACCAGGCACATCTGCTCCATGGTCATGAAGCCCTTGGAAACCAGCGTGGGAGTGCACAACACGAGGTTGTCGCCGACGCGGATGGTTAGATTGCCGCCGTTGCCATCGGTGTATTCCCGCTCCCACATGCGCCTGCCGATGTCCACCATGCGGTGTTTGATGGCAACGATGGCGGGCGAGTCGAAGAAGGTCTGGATATCCGCCGGGGTCTTGGGGTCCTGGCCGCTTGACCAGTGGTATTCGTAGTCGGGCAGGATGGGCGTGCCCGGCACCGCACCGGTGGACGGGGCACCGGCGCGCACCGGACCGAGGCCGTCGCGCAGCACATCCTTGGCGGAAGGTGTTAGGAGAACGCCCTGCGGGAGCTGGGCGGCGGTCTTGCCGGATTTGAGGTAGGCTTCCATGTCTGCGGCGGTGAAGACTTTCTTGGTCATGGGATGGGGATGTTAGGTTGGAGGGTTAGGCGGGTGGTTGGTAGGAAAGGGAATCGAAAACGGCGACCGTGATGGCGTCGATGGGGATGGGGAAATCAAACGGGGCGGTGGCCTCGGCGCCCTCGACAATGCCCACGATATCACCGTCTCCGGCGCCGATGTTGTCATAGGCGACGAGGGAGTGTTGCGCGGAAAGCGGAGGTTGTTGCTGGCAGGCGCCGTTGAATTGCGCCGCATCGAGCGGATTGACCATCAGCCAACGCCCGCCTTTGAAGGAGGGGTCCTGGAGGCTGAGGGTCACTCGGCCGATGACTTGGGCGACGCGCATTAGAAGAAAGACAGAAGACTTTGAGACAGAAGACAGAAGACAAGAGGGGAGCGGAGAAAGACACAAGACTTGAAGACACGAGACGCAAGAGACGAATCAACGGATGCTTCGGCTTGGCCTCTCGCTGGGTGGAGAACTTGTTGATTGGTCATGGGTTGCGGTGGCTTCTTGTCTTCTGTCTTCTGTCTGGGAGCGCAGCGATCTTCTGTCTTAATCAATGACTCCTTGGATGAAGTTGCGGATGGGGGAGTGTTCGTCGTGAACGATGTGGCGGGCACCGAGGCCATCGGTGGAGACGAAGACGTTGGAGTGGAGTCCGGCACCGAAGAGATCGATGGCCACCATGGGAGCCCCGGTGAAGCCCCGCTCGGAATCCAGCGGTTGGCACAGCAATAACTTGTGGCCCTTGAGCGAAGGGTGCGAATGGCTGCTTACCGCGTGGCCGACGACTTGAGCGAGGATCATGAAAGTTGAGTTATCAGTTATGGGTTATCAGGAAACGAGACAGAAGACTTGGAGACAGAAGACAGAAGAAAAGAGAAAGAGGGAGCGAATGTATTATCTTCTGTCTGGGAGCGAAGCGGTCTTCTGTCTTGTGTCTTCATATGATTCTGAGATTCTCGACGAGGACACAGCGGCGGATGCGGGTGAAGGTCTTGGGAGTGGTGATGCCTTCGCCGGTGGTGGTGGCGATGGAGTAGGAGAGATAGCCTTCGCCCCCAAGGCCCAGCCCGGCAACCGAGGGACCGTTTTTGACGAAGAGGGTGGTGTCCATTTCCTTGGCCATGTAAGTCATGTGATCGACATCCTTGGTGTGGATGATCGCGGAGTGCCGATAGTTGTGCTCGGCCCGCCTGGCTTCGCGCACGGCCGTGACAAAGTCCGGCATCGGCACGATCGGCAGCATCGGCATCATCTGTTCCTCCTGCACGAACGGGTGATCGGCATCGGTTTCGGCAAACAGCAGTTGGGTGCCGGACGGAATCGCCGCCCCGGCCTGTTCGGCGAGTTTGCCGGGGTCGGCACCAACGAGGTTGCGGTTGAGCACCGGGTGGGAGCAACCGCCATCCGTTGGCTTGTAGGTGAAGGCGGCGGCGCTGAGCCTTTCGAGTTGTTGGGCGTTGAGACGCGCGGCACCGGCCAGTTCCAGTTCCTCGCAAAAGCGCTTGAACACCGAGCCTAACACAAACACCGCTTTCTCGCCGATGCAGAGCAGGTTGTTGTCAAACGCCGCGCCTTCGATGATGTTGCGGGCGGCCTTGGCAAGGTCGGCAGTTTCATCGACCACCACGGGGGGATTGCCCGGGCCGGCGCAGATGGCGCGTTTGCCGGATTTCATCGCGGCGTTGACCACTGCCGGGCCGCCGGTGATGGCCAACAAGGCGATGTAGGGATTCTTGCACAGCAGATCGAAGGAGTCCAACGACGGTTGCTCAATGGTGGTGATGACGTTGTCAATGCCAATGGCCCGGTAGATGGCCTCGTTGTACGCGCGCACCGCCAGGGCCGCGCTGCGGGCGCCGCCGGGATGGGGATTGAAGACAACGGTGTTGCCGCCGGCCACCATGCTGATCACGTTGCCTGTTAGGGTGGGGATCGAATGAGTGACGGGCAGAATCGCGCCAATCACCCCGAACGGCGCGTATTCCTCCAGCGTGATGCCGCCGTCGCCGCTCAACGCATCCGGGTGCAACCACTCGGTGCCGGGCACGTCCTTGGTGATGAGCAGTTTGGCTATCTTGTGATCGACCCTGCCAATCTTGGTTTCCTCCATCTCGAAACGGCCCCAGGCCTCGGCATTGGCAACGGCCAGCAGTTTGACAAGCTCGATGACCTTGGCACGCCCCGCGACGCCCAGTTTCTTGAGCTGGAGATGGGCGTCATGGGCGGCCTCCGAGGCTTGGTTGGCACATGTGAAAACACCGAACTTGCCGCTGGCGGCCTTGGCGGCGTTGTTAGCGCAGCCGCATGCCGGCGTGGCGACCGGCGCGGGCAGCGCAACATCCCTGTCCTGCACCAATCGGGAAAGAACGCTTTCAACGATGACTTTGATTTGATCTTGATTGAGGGTCATGGAGGGGGAAATCGGGAGGTTTGGGGTGAAGCGGAGATCTTTAACCACAGATTACACAGATTACACAGATTGAATGTTGGAGTCATTCAGACGGTGATTCGTTTAACTTGGAGAGATGCGTGTTTGAAATTGAGGAGAAGCCTCACATGCAAAGCAGTTATCTTGAGGTAGCCAATCATCTGGGAGATGTGGGCGTCGTTGAAGAAATCCACAACCTTGGTATCCACGATGACGGCACTGTCCACGATTAGATCGGGAATGAGATTTCCAATGGGGCGCCTTTTGTAGAACACCGTATAGTGTTTTTGTTGCTCAAAAAAAATTTCCTGATCCGCAAACTCAATACACAATGCGTTCTCATACAGCTTTTCATCAAGACCATTTCGAAGATCACGGTGTACTTCCATCGCGGCACCAATGATGCGCTCGGTAAGTTCCTTGTGAAGTGCTTCGTTACCCATAATCTGAGAAATCTGTGTAATCTGTGGTTGAAAAACAGCCGCAACTCCTAGCCGCCTTTGTAGAGGGTTTTGCCGTGGACTTCGACGCGGTCGATGATGGCCACCACGGCGGCATCCACTGGAATGTTCTTGAGCCCCTGGGCGTTGCGGGCGGAACTGCCTTGGCAGAACAGCACCAACTCGCCTTCGCCGGCACCGACGGTGTCGATGGCGACGATGGTGTTTTGGCCGTCCTTGAATTGCGACGGATCCTTGTCGTCGACAAGCTTGGGTCGCAGCAGGAGCAGTGTCTTGCCGATCATGTGCTCGTCCTTCTTGGTGGAGACGACTTGTCCGATGACTTCCGCGAGGAACATGGGGATTTTGAGTTATCGGTTATCAGTTGTCAGGGAGCGGCCGCGGCGGAGGCGCGCACGGCTTCCCTGACAAACTCCTGCGGGGTTACTTGCGCGGGGCGCGGGCGGCCTCCTTGGGGAGCACCCCTTCGATGGCATCGTCCGGGCGGGCGATGACATGGGCGCTGATGACCTCACCGGCGCTTGCGGCGATGGCGGCCCCGGCATCGATGGCAGCCTTGACGGCTGCGACATCACCGCTGACGACGGCATTGCACATGCCGTTGCCGACCTGCTTCATCGGTCCGAGGAGTTCGATGTTTGCGGATTTGAGCATTGCGTCAACGCCGACGACTAGGCAGGCGAGGCCGCGGGTTTCGAGGAGTCCTAGTGCTTGTTTGGCCATGGTGGTATTTGTTTGGTGTGAGGTTTGGATGGAGACGGGATGGGATGATTCAGGAGAGTTTGCGGAAAACCTCGCGGGCGAGAACGAGTTCTTCGTTGGCCGGAATGACGAGGATCTTCACGGTGGAGTCGGCGGTGCTGATGACCGCCTCGGTGGCGGCGCATGCGGCGTTTCTCCCGGCATCCAACCGGACGCCGAGCGCTTCGAGATTAGCGCAAACGGCGGCGCGGATGGCACTGCCGTTTTCGCCGATGCCGGCGGTGAACACCAGGGCGTCGAGCCCGCCAAGTTCGAGGTGAAACGCCCCGGTCCAATGGCGGATCGAGTGGACCAGGGTGTCGAGCGCGAGCCGCGCCTCGGCATTGCCGGCGGCCGCGGCCTTGTAGATGTCGCGGATGTCATTGGAAACGCCGGACAGTCCTAACAGCCCGGACTCCTTGGTTAGCTGGCGCTCGGCTTCATCCAAGGTGATGCCGAGCGTACGCATCGCATACGGGATGGCGCCGGAATCGAGGTCGCCGACGCGGTTGTTTTGCGGCACACCGCTTTGTGGCGAGAAGCCCATGCTGGTGCCGATGGCCACGCCATTGCGAATACCGGTGATGGAACTGGAGCCGCCAAGGTGGCAGGAAACCACCCGGAAAGGCGTGCCGGCACAGGGCTGCGGTCCATCCTGATAGAGGCGGCGTGCGATGCGGGCGACGTCCTCGCGTCCGCACAACTCGGCGGAGCGCTCGGCGATGAACTTGTGGCTGGCACCGTGGAAGCCGTGGCGCCGGATGCCGATGTCGCGCCAACTCGCGGGCACCGCATAGGTGGCGGAAGCCGCTGTCGTCCACTGATAGAAAGCGGTCTCGAAAAGGGCGACGAGGCGGGCTTTGGGCAACGATTTGGCGAACTGTCGGATGCCGGCGGCATACGGCGGGTTGTGCGCGGGAGCCACGGCGGTGAAGCCGTCGAGTGCATCTATCACCGCTTGGTCTGCGATCACGCAACCGCTGAGGTTCTTGCCGAGCACGGTTTTGAAACCCACCGCGTCGATGGCCTCCGCGTTGTCGATGACACCGTCGCGCCGCAGGCTGGCCAGGGCGTCGTCGATCACTTCGGCATGATCCGTGACGCGCTCGTAGCCGCCCTTGGCAATCACCTCGCCAGCCTGCTCATCCATGCGGAAAAGCCGGTATTTGAACGAGGTGGAGCCAAGGTTGGCGACGAGGATGAGCATGGGCGCGGTTATCGCTTATTTGTTAATGGCTATCAGGGAAGAGGATCAGTCGGATCGGTCGGATCGGACCGATCTCTTGTCTTGCGTCTTGCGTCTTGCGTCTTCAAGTCTTGTGTCTCTTACGCGATCCAGGGGCCGAGTTTCGAGAGATCGTCGTGGGGTCTCGGGATGACCTGCACGGAGGTCACGGTGCCGAGGTTGGAGGCGGCGGCGGCGGCGGCATCGAGGCCGGCTTTGACCGCCGCGACGTCGCCGGTGAAAAACCCGGTGACCAGCCCGGAGCCGATCTTGTCCCAGCCGGTCATTTTGATGTCGGCCGCCTTGAGGGCGGCGTCGGAGGCTTCGATGAGGGCGATGAAGCCCTTGGTTTCGATGATGCCGATTGCTTGTTTGGCCATGGTGTTGGAGAGTTATAGGTTAGGAGTTGTGGGAAAATCAGGCGAGGCCGAACTGGCTGAGCAGTTCCGGATGCGGGCGGGCGATGACGTGGGAGGCGATGAGTTCGCCGACGCGGCCGGCGGCGTCGGCGCCGGCATCAACGGCGGCTTTGACG
>Ga0073936_10003291_pt1 | contig 23291 bp, 16 predicted proteins | sample AliMusrvi5mmetaG_FD_87041 | JGI IMG/M metagenome (GOLD analysis project Ga0073936, IMG submission 87041) | Freshwater lake bacterial and archeal communities from Alinen Mustajarvi, Finland, to study Microbial Dark Matter (Phase II) - Alinen... | ecosystem: Environmental > Aquatic > Freshwater >... | reverse complement strand
GCACGAAGCGCATCTGGATTTTTCGTTTTCCGGGTTGAAGACGGCGGTGCTTTACACGCTGCAACGGGAGACCGGGAAACCCCCGCTCGCCGATTTGGCGGCCTCGTTTCAGCAAGCCGTCGTCGAAATCCTCGTCGGCAAGACGCTCAAGGCGGCCCGGCACTGCGGGTTGCGGAAAGTGGCGTTATCCGGCGGCGTGAGCCTCAATCAGGCTGTGCGCGGGGCATTCAAGCATGCCTGCGAGCGGGCCGGCCTGGAACTGGTGCTAGCCGCGCCCTGGTTGTGCACGGACAACGCGGCAATGATCGGATTTGCGGCGCTGCTGCGCCATTTGGCCGGTGAGAGTTCGGCGCTGGATGGGGACATCCACCCGCATTTGCCCTTGGTTTGAGATTTTGTGCTCAAATCGGATCGGATTTGACAAGGCCGGGGTTATCGTAAAGTTTCGCGCCATGCCGGATACGAAATTGCCATCCACCGACCATGAAGAGACCGATCGCGCCAGGCCTGATAGCCATGCGCCCGCGCCGGGTTCGAAGATGGCCGTCACCCCGGTGATGGCGATGGCGATTGTGATCGTGGCCATGCTGGTGATCCTCATTGTGATCAAACTCAAGACTTCGAGCGATAGCCAGAAACTCGAAGCCGAGAAATTGGTCTCGCTGCGCACCGAACTCGAGGACCTGAAGCGTCGGAACGGATCGCTGGGCCTGCCCGCGCTGGGTGGTGGCGAGCAGATTGAGGATATTGCCGAGCGCATGAAAAAGGATGCCGACAGCATGGTGCTGCTGGCCGGACGCTACAAGCAGTTGCTAGATGAGGCGAATGGCGGTCTGGCCAGGAAGAACGCCGACCTGGTTCGCTCCGAGCAATACCGGCAGATGCTGAGCAATGATTTCGACCGTGTGAAGAGCGAGCTGCAGCAGGCGAAAGCCGGCGGCTATGAGGCGGAGTCGCTGCGCCGCGAGGTGGCGGCTCTGAAGGCCCAGACGGCGGAGATCGCCACTTTGAAACAGCAACTCGCCGCGGCCGGTGAGGGTGCGTCCAAGGCCGATCTTGAGGGTCTGCAACGCCGTCTTGAGGAAACCCAGCGTGCCAAGGAGTTCTTTGAATCACGTGCCAAGGAACTCGAGGGAGAGCTTGGCAAAGCCCGTCTGTTTGCCAGGTCCGAAAACGAATTGTTGCCCGAGGCCGTCAAACTTTTCCAAACGCTGCGCAAGTTGGAAAACCAGAAGAGTTCCGACATTAAGAAAGCGTATCAGCAAATTGGGACGGACCTCGGTGCCGAAGTGATCCAAACCCTCAGCTTTCCCACGGGATCCGCCAAGATGGGACCCGCCGACGAGGATCCCGTCCGTCACCTTCTCGACAACGTGCCGGATGGCGACCTGCTGTTGGCCATCGGCTATGCCTCGGAAACCGGCAACGTCGATGGCAATCGCACTTTGTCATCGGATCGCGCCACCGGGGTGGCGGAGTTGCTCACCAGCGTGAAGCGTCCGAAACAGTTTGTGCAGGCGGTCTACCTGGGACAGACGGATCGCTTCAGCAGCCGCACTCCCGAAAGCAACCAGTTGGTTGAGATCTGGCAAATCCACAAGAAGCCGTAGGCATTTGAGGCTGCGCCACCGTGGGCCGGGCATGGTGCCCGGCATTGCTAGAGAAGACAGCCGGCTGAAGCCGGCGCTCCGACAAGCCTAGAGAAGACAGCCGGCTGAAGCCGGCGCTCCGACAAGCACGCCCGTCGCTCATTCCTTCGGTTTGATACCGATCAGCAGGGCGTTCTCCGCGGCGAGATATTTCTTTGCCAGGGCGTTGATTTCCTTGATGGTGATGGAGGCGTAGTCGGCATCGCGCTCACGCACCAGATCGAGGCGCCTGGGGTCTAACTGGCACTGGCTGAGGGCGGTGTTGAGCCAGTATTTGTTATCTCGCAGGGATTGTTTGAGCTGGCTGAGGGTCGGCTTGAGGGCGCGGTCGAGTTCATCGACGGTGGCGCCTTTGGCGGCGAGGGCGTCGGCCAGCTCGCGCATCGTCTTGAGCAAGAGCGGCACGTCGGTGGACGTGCCGATGCTCTGGCCCATGAGGAAGCCGAAGTCGGCGAGCGCTTCGGAGCCGCCGGCCTCGGCGTTCGGGCTGTAGGAGGCACCGAGCTTCTGGCGGATGATCTCGCGCAGGCGGTCTTGATAGATCTCGGCGAGCACATTGAAGCGGCGGAATTCCTTCTGGTTGTTGCGCGGGCCCTTGGTTTTCCAGATGGCAAAGGCCACGGCCTGCGGAATCTTCGAGTCATAGGCGAGGGATTTTTCCGCGGGCGCGTTGGGGAACACGACGCTGCGGGCTTCCTCCAACTCCGGTTTGGTGCGGTCCCGCTTGGGCAGCGCGCCAAAGCTGGCCAGCAGTTCGGGTAGAATCGCGTCGACTTGGAAATCGCCGACGATGGAGAGTTCCAGATAGCCCTTGCTCAACTCCGGGGTGAGCCATTTCTTCGCGTCGTCCAGGGTGTAGGACGCGAGCTTTTCCATCGGTGCCGGCGTATAGCGGGAATCGCCGCCATGGAGCCAGCCTTCCATCTCCTGCTCCGGTCCCATCGGCGTGTGGTTGAGTTGTTGATAGATCATGGGGATCGCCTTCTGGAACTGCCAGAGGCCCTCGTCGCGGAATCCCGGATCGGTTAGGCAGGCGCACATCAGTCGCACTTGCAGGCCGAAATCAGCCGGGGTGGTGCTGCCGCCCAGCGTGAAGGCGTCCTCCGCAATGCCTAGGGTGGAACCCACGTTCTTGCCGGCGAGGATTTGTTGCAGGTCCTCGATCGAGTGCTTGCCAAGGCCGCCGCCTTCAAACACCGCGGTGGCGAATTCCTTGAGCATCGGCTTGTCCTTCGGCTGGGTGAGCTGGCCGGACCCGATTCGCGCCAGCAGGTGGATGCGGCCTTTTTCGAAATCGGTGGGCTTGAGGTTGACGCGGATATTGTTGGATAACACCAGTTGGGTGATGCCCAGATCGGCCACTTCCTTGCGCGAGGTGGCGGTGCCGGACTTGCCGAAACTCGTGTAAGCGAATTTCAGGGCGGTGCCGGCGGCTGGCGCGGCGGTCGGGGAGCCGGTGGATTCCTGATAGAGCGCGGCGAGGTTCTTCGCGGCGTCGGCAGGCTTCTCCTTGGTGGTTAGAATGAGGTGCATGCCCGGGGCGTCCCAGAATTTCTTGAACGCGGCATGGCAGGCTTCCGGATCCACCGCATCCAAGCCCTGGCGGACGACTTCAAGGTCGGTTTCCGGGGTGGAGAAGACCTCGTCGGCATTGATGGATTTGACCAGTTCCATGGCGATGGCTTCGGACTTGCGGGTGGATTCCTGTTTGACCGCTTGCTCGAAGCGGTTGATGATGTTAGACTTGGCTTCCGCCAGTTCCGCCGCCGTGAAGCCATGCTCCAAGGCGCGGCGGAGTTCCTGTTCGAGCACCGGCACCGCCTCCTGCCAGCGGTCGTCGGCGGCAACCACCTCGACCGAGCCAAGCTCGGCATAGTTGAAAAGGTCGTCCTTGGATGCCTGGCCGGCTGCGATCGGCGATTTTTCCTTTTGCGCCAGGCGCTCGAAGCGGCGGCTGAGCATCGAGTTGGCGATTTCCAGCGGCAGCAGCGCGTTGCGCTCCGCGACGGTGTCCGGCCGTTTGTGGAATGGGCTGACCAGCGTTAGCGCGAGACTGGTGGAGGCCACCTCCTTGTCGGCAAACACGGCGGCGGCCAGGCCTTCGGGGGCCTTGATAGGGCCGAGGTCGGGATCTTTGCCGGGTTCGGCGGGATTGACCATGGAGGCGAAGACCGCTTCAATCCGCTGGCTCATGACCACCGGATCCACATCGCCGACGACGATGAACGTCATGCGTGCCGGGGTGTAGTAGCGGGTGTAGAACTCGCCGAATCGTTCGCGCGGGGCGGTCTTGATGATTTCCTCCAGCCCGATCGGAAAGCGCTTGGAGACTAACGAGTCCGGCAGCAGCGCGCCGAATTGCTGGCGCATGAGGCGGTCTTCGACGGTGTCGCGGCTGATTTTCTCGGAAAGGATGACGCCGCGCTCCCGGTCGATTTCCGCGGCTTGGAGCAAGGCACCGTCGCCGAAATCGCGCATCACGGTGAAACCGAGCTTGAGGGTTTCCTCGGCGAGGTTGGGCAAATTGAGCATATAGACGGTTTCATCGAAGGAAGTAAAGGCATTGACGTCGGCGCCGAAGGGAATGCCGAGGCGTTGCATTTGGGGGATGAGTTCCTTGGCCGAGTAGTCTTTGGTGCCATTGAAAACCATGTGTTCGAGGAAATGGGCGAGGCCTTGCTGGTTATCGGCTTCCATGAGCGAACCGGCGGCGACGTGCAGGCGCAGCGAGACGCGCTTGGGCGGCTCGGCATTGGGATAGATGATGTAGCGAAGCCCGTTGGGGAGCCTGCCGAAGCTGGCTTTGGGATCCGGCGCGATGTCGGAGGCGGCTTGCGGCCACGGACGGGCGGCGACGACTTGGACCGGGGTCGCGGTTGTGGCAGCGGGAGGCGGCGACTCCGGGCTTGTCGGTGCGACCGCGGGGGGCGGGGCCTGCGGTGCCGTTGGTGCGTGTTTGGAGCGCAGGGAAAGGAACATCGCGGTCACGGCGAGCGTGAGCGCCAAGAGGAGCGGAGTGGCTTTCTGCATGGGCGGAGATTGTGCGGGCGGGGCGGGACTTGGCAACGACGAAAATGGCGCAGCCCAATCCGTGGCCGGCGCATCGTCGGGTTTCAAGAGGGATTTTTCCGCAAATTGCGCTTGTGACCACGGGGTGGATTGCCTATCAATCGAGAAACTCAACCGTGTATGCCAATCCCCAGCCAGTCCCTTCGGTATCTTCAGATTGAAACCAGCCTGGGCGCCGATGCCCTGATTCTCACCCAGGCCAGCGGCGACGAGAGCTTGGGCCGGATGTTCGAGATCGCGCTCGAGTTCACCGCCGTGTCCGGCGACCTGAATCTGGACGACCTGCTCGGCACCTCGGCCACCGTGAAGATTCACAACGCGGCGGAGAGCCGCAAGGGCAGCGTCGAGCACACCCGATTCTTCAACGGCTACTTCTCGCGCATCGCCTTTGCCGGTTATGGCGCGCAAGGACAGGCGCGCTTTCACGCCAGCCTCGTCCCCTGGCTGTGGTTCCTCACCCGCACCTCCGATTGCCGGATTTTCCAACAGAAATCCGTGCCGGACATTCTGGAGGAGGTTTTTCGCGATGCGGGCTTCTCGGACTTCAAGAAGGACCTGCGCGGCAGCTACCAGCCAAGTGAATTCTGTGTCCAATACCGGGAGACGGACTTCAACTTCGTGAGCCGGCTCATGGAGCGGGAGGGCATCTACTACTATTTCGAGCACGATAGCGGCACCCACAAGCTCGTCCTTTGCGACAACATGGTCTGCCACAAGACAGACCCGCAGCACGAAACCCTCAAGTTCATTGGCGGGGCCGAGGCCCGTGAACGCAAGGGTGTCATCATGGACTGGAATTTCTCCCGCCAGGTCAAACCCGGCAAGTTCGCCCACAACGACTTCAATTTCACCACCCCCACCCCCGATCCCAACCTGCGCTTGCTAGCCCGCTCTTCCGCACCAGGCCCGCAAAAGCCGCAGCCTTACGAAATCTATGACAACCTCGGCGGCTATGGCACCATCGCTGAAGGCAACCGCTATGCCCGCCTGCGCATGGAGGAAATCATCGCCGACCGCGACACCGCCCAGGCCCGCACCGACATCATCGGGATCAAAGCCGGCTGCAAGTTCAAGCTCGAGTCCCATCCCGCGAGCGCCCAAAACCGCGACTATCTGATAACTTCCACCCATTGGTCCGCCGCCGAGGGCGGCTACGGCAGCGGCAGTGAAGGCGGGGCGGATTTCTTCGATTGCAACTTCACTTGCATCCCGGACGATGAGGTGTTCCGTCCAGTGCGCAGCACCCCGCGGTCCAAGGTCGAAGGACCTCAGACGGCCACGGTGTGCGGCCCCTCCGGCCAGGAAGTTTACGTCGACAAATACTCCCGCGTGAAAGTCCAGTTCCATTGGGACCGCTATGGCAAGTCCAACGCCGACAGTTCCTGTTGGATCCGTGTCTCCCAGCCATGGGCGGGCGGCAGCTTCGGCGGCATGGCCATCCCCCGCATCGGCCACGAGGTCATCGTCGAATTCATCGAGGCCGACCCCGACCGCCCGATCATCACCGGCCGCGTTTACAACGGCTCTAACATGCCACACGCCTCCAATGCCGGTCGCGACGGCAAGCCCGGCAACACCCCGCCCAGCGGCATCCCGCAGGCGTCCATGATGACTTCATTCAAGTCCAATTCGCTGGGCCACAGCGGTGGGCACAACGAAATCACCATGAACGATACCGGTGGTGGCGAGACGCTCTTTTTCAAAGCCCAGAAGGATGAGATCCACAAGGTGGGCCATGATCGCGAGGACACCGTCGGCAACAATGAAACCCGCAAGGTTGGCGTTAACCGCACGCGCCAGGTCGGGGCCAATGAGAGTGTCACGGTTGGCGCGAATCGAACAGTAATCGTCGGCTCCAATCAAACCGTGACCATCGGTATCAACCAGGCCGAAACCATCGGCGGGGCCTTTGAGGAGACGGTGGGCGGGCTCAAGGCGCTGACGATTGGGGCGGCCTATCAGGTGACGGTTGGCGCGGCGATGAATGAGACCATCGGCGGAGCGAGGGTCACCGAAGTAGGCGGCACGCACGTGGAGACGGTGGGCGGCAACCGCAGCATGGCCTCAGGGGATAAGATCAAGATCAGCGCCGCCCATGAAATTGAGTTGTCCACCGGTGCCGCCAAGATCGTGCTGAAAAGCTCGGGCAGAATCGAGATCACGGGTGTTCATGTCAGTTTCCAGAGCGGGGCGGGCATCGTCGAAATCGATGCTGCCGGCATCATCAACATCAAGGGCCCGATGGTGAAAATCAATACCTGATCAAGTCATGCCTGGCCAACCCGCCGCCCGCCTAACTGACGGAATCATCTGTGCCGTGCCGCAGAACACCCCGGCCGCCTTGCCGCATGCGCCGCCGCCGACCGGCCTGCCGATCATCCCGCCCTGCGCCCCAACCGTCCTGATTGGCGGCATGCCCGCCGCCAGGGTGGGGGACATGAGCATTTGCGTCGGTCCGCAACCCACGCCGAATCCGATCCTGCGCGGGGCTTTTCCGGTGCCGATCATGAACATGCCGGCCGCCCGCCTCGGCGACTCCGGCACGCATCCCGGATCGCTGATTGCTCCGCCGTGTTGTCCGACCGTGCTGATCGGCCTGGCGGGCACCACGGGCAATCCGGCTGCCGGCACGCAGGCCTGTCAAGCGCTTGCCGCGGGCAGGACATCGGGCACTCAAGGGCAAAGCTACAACAATTGCGGCATTGAATCCGCCAGACAGGTGATCAATCGCGCCACTGGCGCCAATGTTTCCGAAGACGCGCTGTTGCAGACCGCCAAGAACACTCCCGGCATCAATTCGAATGGTGCCATTGGCACACCGGGAACTCCTAACGTCTTTGCCGAAGGTGGAACCACCCCCACGCAGCAGGCGGCGCTTTTGAATCGCTCCGGCGTGCCTACCACGGTGGTGCCCGCAACTCCAACCGGTGCCAAGTTGAGCCAATATGAACTCGCCTTGTCACAAGGCCGCGGCGTGTTTTCGGGTGGTGACGTGTCCGGCCTCCCGGCCTCAGCGGGCTATACCTCGGGCGGCGGTCACGCGGTCACCGTGACAGGTTTCGACTACGACGACGCGGGTAATCTAACGCATGTCCATTACAACGATACCAATTCCAGATGTGGCAGCAGGATCACCGCGGCCCAATTCCAGAATTTCATGGATGCCGAGTCGTCCGCGTTTATCGCCAACGGCAACACTCCGTTCGGCACGGCCATCACCAACAACCCGATCTGGTAGAACGATATGATAAGATTGGCATCATTGACGCTGCTGATTCTCCAATTCGCCTTCCAACCATTGCATGCCATGTCAGTCAAATCCGCCATTGAGAGCATTGGAGCGCACACCAACATGATGCCGCGACAGCGGGGCGTCACGCTGCCGATGATCAAGCTGGAGCATGACAAGCTGGTCCTCTACCGGGTGTTCTATCTGAAGGTTCCGCGGCCGGGACTGCCCACCGCCATCAGTTATCCGACCCATGTCGCTTCGTTCGACCTCACCTCGAATCAATTCATCGCGTTGCGGAAGTTCGACGCGAAGATCCGGCTTGCGGGCGAGGAGCCGTGGGCCGTCCAGTTTCACACGTTTGACAAGCCGGGTGACATCATCGCGGAGTTCGACCGGATTTGGAAATGTTATGACGCGCTCATTCCGCTGTTCCTGGAGCACGGCAAAGGTGCTCCGACTCAAGCCGAGAAGACCAAGGCCAGGGAATACATGGGATACTATGAACGGCATGCCGAGAAACCCTTGAAACCGGTCTATGATTTTTATGGTGGAGAATTCCTCTCGTTTGTAGCAAAACTCGCCCATTAGCATGAAATCACATCAGCCATCCTCACAGGTTCTGGAATTCGCCGCGAGTCAGATCTGCCCGACCCTGGTTTTTTCCAACTATCATACGCCGCCGGTGCCGACCCATGTGAATGGGGAAACTGTGTTTGCCATCCTGATCGGCAGGGGTGAGCACGCCAATCCCAACTCCGGCTATCAAATCTGGAAGCCGCACTTGCTATGCGGTTTCGCCATCACTGACGGCTCGTTTCTTGAACTGCGGCGGATTGGCGTCGAACCTGCCGGATCCGAGCAACCGCTCGGCACCGGAGTCTCACCCATCGAGCAAACCAGCGTGGAAATCCAGGGAGCCCGCATCAAATACTGTCAACTGGTCGACAGGCTCTTGGCCGGCGGGCTCCCGTGTTCCGGTGAAATGCGCGCGGACCTGCTAGGCGCGTTTGTGAAATGCTCGGGCCCGGTGCTCGCCGGGTGTTTCGACAGGTATTTCATGCGGGATGGCGCAACCCCGCTGGAGTGACGGTTACCGCTATCTTGATGCGGGCGCGGTGCCGGCACTTCCTGATGCGCTTGCATCCCATTCAGGGCTCGGCAGGCGTTAGCGTGTAAGAATCCTTGCCATCCTTGACGAGCCAACCCTGGGCGGTGAGGGCGGCACGCAGTTCGTCGGACTTGGCCCAGTTCTTGGCCAGGCGCAACTGCCAGCGTTCGTCGGCGAGGGCTTGGATCTCGGCGGGCACCGCGATGTCTTCGGTGATGAGCGCTTCCGGCAGGGTGAGGCCGAGGGCGCGCAGCAGGCGGTTGAGGCCGGCCAGCGCCTTGGCGGCGGCATCGCCGGTTAGGCTGGAGGCTTCGCGCAGGCCGGTGAAGATGCCGCCAAGCGCGCCCGGCGTGTTGAGATCGTTTTGCAGGCTGTCCCAGGCGGCTTGGAACGGGCCGAAATCCACCGTGTCGAAGCGCGGCGTGCCGTCGATTTTGGCGGCGAGTTGGCGGGCGGCTTTGGCGAGTTTGGACAGGGCTTCGCGTGCGCCGGTGAGCGAGTCGAGGGTGAAATTGAGTGGTTTGCGGTAATGACCGCCGAGCAGGACATAGCGGACTTCCATCGGTGAGAAGCCGCGGGCGGCGAGGTCCTCGAGGGTGTGGAGATTGCCGAGGGATTTGGACATTTTGCCGCCGTCGACCTGCAGGTGGGTGATGTGAAACCAATGCGCGGCGAAATGGCCGCCGCAGGCACACTCGCTCTGGGCGATTTCATTCTCGTGATGGGGAAACACCAAATCCACGCCGCCGGAATGCAGGTCGAAGGTGTTGCCGAGGTATTCCTGAATCATCGCGGAGCACTCGAGGTGCCAACCGGGGCGGCCGTCCCCCCAAGGCGAGGACCAGAAGTTTTCGCCATCCTCCGGGCGGCGGGCCTTCCACAGGACGAAATCCGAGACGCTGTCTTTTTCGTATTCGTCGGCGTTGGCGCGGGCATTTTGGGTTTTCCCCAGATCGAGTTCGCGTTCGTCGAGGTGGGACAGCCGCCCGTAGCCGGGAAACGAGGAAATCTTGAAATACACCGAGCCATCGGCGGCGGCGTAGGCGTGGCCCTTGGAAATGAGCGCCTCAACCATGGCGATTTGCTGCGGGATATGCTCGACCGCGCGCGGCTCGATGTGCGGCGGCAGGCAGCCGAATTTCCCGCAGTCGGCGTGAAACCGCGCGGTCCAACCGGCCGTGAAGTCGGCGAGACTTCGGCCGGCTTGTTGGGCATCGCGAATCGTTTTGTCATCCACATCGGTGATGTTGCGGACGTGGAGGGTGCGGACACCGCCGGTTTCAAGCGTGCGCCGCAACACGTCCTGCAGCACAAACGTGCGGAAATTCCCAATGTGCGCCGGCCCATAAACCGTGGGGCCGCAACAATAAAACCGGAACGTCGAGCCGTCGATGGGGCGCAGGGTCCGGTCCGTCCGGGTGAGAGTGTCAAATAACCGCATGCGAGGGGTGTAATGATCCCGGTGCCGCAGGGCAAGCACGGGTTCAACGGCACCGCGGATTGATTGCCGAAATTTCCGGGTTGGGTTTCCACGCGGAGCGAGTGTAGGCTTGCCGGCGATGAGGGTTGGCACGCAAGACGAACGAGTGAAGCAAGTGGTCATCGCGGCAGCGGTGCTGGCGACGGTGACCTGCGGGGTGGTGGCTTTGTTGTTAGGTTGGCGCAAGGTCCCGGGCGTGTTTGGCGAGTGGCTTGGAATGCTGGTGGGCATCATGTCCACCCCGTTTTTCCTGGAGGCTTCGTTTGTGGTTCTGGGCGTGTTGCTGGTGCTGATCATCGGCGCGATCCGGCGGCACCGCGAGGGCGATGACTTTGTTAGCCTCGATGAGTTGCAAGACCGCGACCAAGCGTCTCTCAACACCAAGCCGCCGCCAAGCCCCGCGCGACCCCAGACTCGTGATCGGTAGCCAGCTTTGAAAACGAGCACATTCCTGAGAGCCCAACCGTTTGCAGTCCATCCTGTCACCCAAGCAGCAAGCCTCATGCCGCGCCCGATACTAGCACCGGAACAGGAACTGCGATTCACCCGCTCGGGTCAGGCCCCTCTGTTTTGGGTGGCTGCGGCCGTGCTGGCGTGCGTGGCCGCGACCTTGTTAGCCTGCGCGCTTTATCGCGAAACCAATCCGCGCGTGCCGCACCCGGCGTGGGCGCTTCTCCCGCTGGCGCTGGCGGTGGTGACGGCACGCACCGCCGTGCGCCTGACCCGCCACGCCTATCTGATTCTAACGCCCCTGGGGATCGAGATTTTCCCGTTCTTCAGGCCTGCCAGAGCCATGCAAATGGTTGCCTGGCAGGAAATCGCCGACGCCGAAATCGACCCGGACCTCACGCGGCTGACGCTCCACCACAACGCGGACAGAACTTCGGGCCTACATCTCTCGTTGGCGCCGATCCGGCAGGACCGGCGCGAATTGCTTGCCTCAGCCGTCGCCGTCCGCGTATTCAAGCCGGCAACCGGCGTTGATCGCAAACACGATTCGACAGGGACTGGTCGCGAATTGACCCACTGATTGTTTCCACACCCTTAATTATCGAATTTCGCTTGCGGTTTCCTTGTGGGCCAGTCGTGCGGGGGAGGATGTGGTCGCGCCGAGTCGTGCCGCCTAGCTCCGTGCCATCACGCCTTTGCGCGAGGGTTTGGCAACCGCTTCTAACAAACGCATGGCGGCCGGGCCCCATTCCATGCTGGCGGCTTGCTCCAGCGCCTTGCCCAGCGGCAGTCCGGAGCAGAACAACAAAGCATAGGCGTTTTTGATTTCGGCGCGGGCGGCGGCATCCAAGCCGGCACGACGCAAACCCACCGTATTGAGTCCGGCCAACTGGTTTTTCCCATAGGCAACGCAATACGGCGGCACGTCCATGCTGACCACGGCGTTGCCCTGGACCATCGCCAGGTCGCCGATGTGGAGGAATTGATGATAGCCGCCGCCGCCGCCCAGAAACGCCCGGTTGCCAAGATGCACGTGACCGCCAAACATCACGTTGTTGGCAATCACGTTGCCGTTCCCGACCTGCGAATCATGCCCCAAATGCACCCCGGTCATCAAATAATTCCCCTCGCCCAGGGTCGTGAAGCCGCCCTCTTTCGAACTCCGGTGGATTGTCACATACTCGCGGATCACGTTGTGCGCCCCAATGCGCACGCCGGAGCGGACCGCCGGCTTGAAGCCCAGATCCTGCGGGTCGGCCCCGATCACGCTACCCCAGCCGACGGATGTGCCCGTGCCCAGGCTGGTGTCGCCGCAAATCCACGCGTGTCCGCCGATCGTCACGCCTGCCGCCAGCTTCACGGGTCCCTCAAGCACCGCAAACGGCCCGATGGCCACATCGTCGGCAAGCTCGGCTTGGGTGGAAATAATGGCGGAGGGATGGATGCTCATGAACAATGATACGGTTTGCGGACGGCCACCCTAACGTCTCCTTGCGGCGTGGCAAGGATTTCATGCCGACGCGATCAACTCCCCCTCAAGAACCTGTTCAAATGAAAAAGCCTCGTCTGATTGCCGGCTCTTGTCTTTCGTCGGGGCGCTATTCATAATGACACTCCGCTATGCAAAGAATCTGGAATTGTTTGGGAGGGATGCGCCGGCTGCCGGTGCTGTTTCTGGTCTTGGCCGTGCTGGTCCCGTACCACCAGATGCTTGTTGGCCGGGCGATCCCGATTCCCGATGACATCTTTGTTTCCGACCTCGCGGACGGCGAGTTCCCGGTGCGGGTCGAGGCGGCACGCTTGGTGTGCGCCGGGGAATTGCCGATATGGACGTCGCGGATGTTCACAGGCTATCCGCTGTCGGCTGATCCACTCTCCCTCGCGTTATTCGCGGCCTTGCCGCCGGCGTTGGCTCTGGGGTGGCTCATCGGCCTGTTGCTGGTGGCGGCTTCCGTCGGCACGTACGTCTTGGCGCGTCAGTTCGGCGCAAGCCGCGCCGGCGCCTTCCTGGCCGGGTTTGCCTATGCGTGGTCCGGCGTCTTTGTGTGCCAGTTGCGACATCTCGGCATATTGGGCGTGGTGGCGTTCTTTCCACTGGCGCTTTTCTGTCTCGAAAATGCAGCCACCGGCGGGGTGCCGGACGTTGGCGACGCGCGTGCGTTGCCGGCGCGTCGCCGGTTGGCATGGCTGACCGCTTTTGGGGCGATTTTCGGCATACAGTGTCTGGCCGGGTTTCCCCAGGCCGTTTACATCTCGGCCCTCGTGTATGCCGCGCTGGTCGCCTCCCGCATGCTTTGGTTGCTGTCCCCGGGTGATCGTCGCCTATCGCTGTCTCTGCGGCTGGCACCGCTGAAGGTGCTGGCGCTCGGCGCCTTGGGAGCGGTCGCGGTGGGGACGCTTGTCGGGATGGTGGCGCTGCTCCCGCTGCGCGATCTTGGAATGTTGTCCGACCGCAGCGGCGGAGGCACCTACGAGTGGGCGACCCAGTTCAACTATTGGCCCCGTAGCTTCCTCACGTTCTTTGCACCATACGTCAACGGCAACATCGCAGACGGGACGTACCGGGGACCCGGCATCTTTTGGGAGGACTACGGTTATGTCGGGCTTGCCACCGTGCTGCTGGCGATTTTGGCCGTGGTGGCGCGCGTGCGGCACTTTGCCGTGATGTTCTGGGCGCTGGCCGCCCTCGTGGCTTACGGCCTGGTGCTCGGCCGCGAGGCACCACTGTACCGTATCGCTTTTCACCTGGTGCCCGGGTTTGATTCGTTCCGCTGCCCAACTCGATTTCTTTTCGTGGTGGAACTGGCCCTCGCAATTCTCGGCGGCCTCGGGCTGACGTTCATCCAAGGGTTCATCACCCGGAAGGTGGTTGCCAAGGATCTTGGGCAGAGGATTGCCGCCCTGGTTGGCGTACTCGTGGTGGTGGCGACCGCCGTTGACTTGGTCTATCAAAACCATCGGCAGAATCCATTCGCCGACGCCAAAGCTTGGCTGGCTTCACCACGTTCGGCAGCGATCATCCGGGCCGATGGCAATGATGGCCGCGTTTTCACCCCTGGCAGCGCCATGCTGCATGTGTCGGCTTTCCGTGCGGCGCAGGGGTGGAGCGGTGATCTCGCGCCCTACTTCGCGCAGCGCGAGTTCCTGCAGCCTGATTCCAATCTGCTGCACAACCTCGCGACGGTCAACGGCTATGCCGGGATCTCGCCGCGTTGGACGGTGGACTTGATCGGCGACCACAACCGGAGGGGGGTTCTTGATAGATTATATGTTCTGGACGGGGACGGTTTTCGCGCGGCGCCCGCGCTCTTCGACTGGCTCGAAGCGCTCTCGGTCCGCTGGGTCATTCTGCCTGTTAGGATTTCCAGCGACCGCTTGCAGCACCTCGGTGGGGCGCCGCCCGCCGAAGTGTATCGCCTGCCTGAAACGCTGCCGCGTGCCCGCGTGGTCACCCAAGGCCGCATGGTTCCAGCGATGAACGAATTGTGGCGGCTGATCGTGGCTGGCGAAATTGATCCGCGCAGGGAAGTTGTGTTGCACGATCCGGCGGCGGCGCAGGTCATTGCCTCGTTGCCGAGTGGAGTGGTGGATGGCGAGTCCGCCGGCGATGCGCGGATCGTGGTGGACCGGAGCACCGAGGTTGTCGTTGAAGCTTCCGCGCCGCAAGGGGGACTGCTGCTCCTGGCCGACACTTTCTATCCGGGATGGGAAGCGACCGTGGACGGACGTCCAACGGCTATCCTGCGGGCGAATGTCGCTCATCGCGCCGTGGCGCTTCCGCCCGGCACGCACCGCGTCGAGTTTGTGTTCCGCTCGCGCAGCTTGATTTGCGGACTGAGTCTAACCGGACTTGGCATTCTGGCGCTGCTGGTCGGTGCCGTCTGCACCCTCCGCCGGCCGCGTGTCGACCCTCGAATCTAGCAGACTGGCAGGACGAGTTGCATTTGTTGCGCGTTTCCGACCGAGCTACCATGTTGCTGGGATTTTCCGACGGCGGGACCATTGTAACATGGTGGGAATCCCGCTCATCTAATCTCGGGTTCGGACAATCCCATTTGGGCATTGATCGATTCCAGGCGTTTGGCCAAAAGCAAGTCATTGGGGTGTGATTTCATGCCGTTGGCTGCCGCCTTGCGGGCCTCTGGCAATTTGTTTTCGCCGAGGTAAAAATCGACAAGCAGGTTGACGGCCGCGAGGTGCGACGGGCTCGTGGCGTTTGTCAGGATGGGCAACAGGGTTTCGCGGGTGAGATGCCGGGTTTCTTGGCGGCCCATGAGGGCCTTGGCTTTGTTGAGGCGGCTGAAATCCTGGAACGTCGATTTTTCTGGAGCCAGTTTGATGCTCTCGTCGAAACAACTGATGGCCTCGTCATAGTTGTTGCGCGTGAGTTCGATCATTCCCAGCAACATGGTGCTGCCAAAGAACCATCGAGCGGTCTTGGAGGATTTCCTGGCCAATTCCTCGGCGCGGTCGAGATCGCCCGCGAGGAAAAGCTCCTTGGCGGCGAGTGCCTGTGCTTGATACTGCCCCGGCCGGGTGAGATCGCAGTTGAGATAAAGTTCCGCGGGGCGACTCCACAGGCTCGCCTGATGCCAGAACAGTGGGATTCCGAGGACTCTCCAAGTCAGTCCCACCCCGAGAATCGCGCCTCCGAAAAGCTTGCGTTGAGCGAACCGTTTGTCATGCCGCGCGTTGATCCAGGCGAGGATTTGCCTGGCGCAGCCGAGCAAGGCGATCGACAGACCAATGCCGGGAATGATGAGATAATAGTCTTCAACGGGCCCCGCCCAGAGGGGAATGAAATTGGACGATGGAAAAGCCGCACACAGGAACCACAGCAGGCCGAAGCCAATCCACGGTTCGCGCTTCCTCACCAAGATGATAATGGCGAAGATTCCCAGGAGCCAGGCCCAAGCTGCCGCCAACGCTGCCGGTGATGCCGAGATTCCCCACAGATAGGTGCTGACAAACTCGATGCGTCCCGCGGGCAGCAGCCACATGCTGAAATGTTTCCAGACGAACCACGGCGCGGACACGCTCAGTTGCCATTTCGCGAGATCGGGCGCAAAACCGAAATTCACCTGCTGGTGGCTGTGGGCGGCTCCGACGTGGAAACGGAGCCATAGGAAAAACAGCGTGATGAACACGTATGAGCCATAATGCATCATGGCGTCCTTGGAAAACACCTGACGGCGCCGCAGCGCATCGACCAGCACGCAGAGCGACGGCACCGCCACCGCGCACTCATAAGAGCATTGAGCGAGAAACAGCAACACGCTCGCGATGACGATCCGCCGGGCGTTCGGCCGCTCGCCATCGCGCGACAGATCGTGGAAACACATGCAGCCGCATGTGAGAGCAACCGACAAACTGATGTTCGCGCAACTCATCCAGACTGCCGCGCTCGCTTGCGTCGGGCAGGTGGCCCACACGGTGGTTGCGAGCAATGCCCACACGGGCGACTGCAGCAAGCGGCGCAACAAAAGGTATACTGCGGCCACCGCGATGAGATAGATGCCGAGATTGAGGCGATGCCAGTTGCCGATGGAAATGTTTTCCGAACCGAAGAAGATCAGATTCTTGACCGGGCGGAATAGCCCGAACGCATCCCTGCCAAAACAATCGCCCCAACCCTTGAAGCGGGCAACAAAACCCATTTGATCGATGTCGTCGAGCATCAGCGGAGAGGACATTCCCGGCAGGGCAATGAGACACACCACGCCCAGCAGGGCGATCACGGCGGCGATTTCCGCCCTCGACCCGGCGCCGGGAGTGATGCTGGAAGGAGCTGGGAGGCTATTCATCTCTTGCTGTGGCGTGGATTGTCCGGACATCTATTTCTCGACACCCTTTGATTCGTTAGATCGCATCATCTCGGAGTTGATTGATTCCAGGCGTTTTGGCAACAACGGGTCATCAGGATGCAGCCTTATGCCATTGGCGATTGCCTTGCGAGCCTCTGGCAGTTTGTTCTCACCGAGGTAGTAGTCCGCAAGCAGATTGACGGCATCAAGGTGCAATGGGCTCCGCGCGTTGGTTAGAATCGGCAAAAGAATCTCGCGGCTGCGGTGGCGGGTTTCTTGGCGGGCCATGAGCGCCGTGGCCTTGTTCAGATTGCAATAATCCAGCAAGTCCGAATTCCCGGGTTCCAGTTTAATGGTTTCGTCGAAATACCTGATGGCCTCGTCATAGTTTTTGCGGCTGAGTTCGATCTTTCCCAGCAGCACTGTGGTGACCGAGTACCAAGGGGCGGTCGCATAGGACTTTTTGGCCAACTCTTCGGCTTGGTCGAGCTTGCCCATGAAGAAAATCTCCCTGGCGGCAAGCCCTTGGGCTTCATACTGCCCTGGCCGGGTGAGATCACAGTTGAGATAAAGTTCCGCTGGACGGTTCCACAAGCATGACTGATACCAGAACAGCGGGATGCCGAGGGCTCTCCATATCAGTCCCACCCCGAGGATCGCGCCTCCGGCGAGTGAGCGCTGTGAAAACCCCACGGCCGGCCGTGCGCTGATCCACGCGAGTATCTGCCGGGCGCAGCCAAGCAAAGCGATCGACAGTCCGATGCTTGGAATAACGAGATAGTAGTCTTCGACGGGGCCCGCCCAGATGGGGATGAAATTGGAGGTTGGAAAACTTGCGGCGATGAACCAAAGCAGGCCGAAAGATAGCCATGGTTCGCGTTTCCGCGCCACGACGATGATGGTCACGAGCCCCAGGAGCCATGCCCACGCTCCGGCTAGCGCCGCCGGGGATGCTGAGATTCCCCAGACGTAAGTGCCTAGGAATTCGATGCGTCCCGGCGGCATCAGCCACATGCTGAAGTGTTTCCAGAGGAGCCATGGCGCGGACACGCTGAGTTGCCATTTGGCGAGATCCGGGGCAAAACCCGGATGTGCCTGCTGATTGCCATGGAAGGCTCCAGCATGAAAACGGATCCATAGGTAAACCAGTGTGACGAACCCATACATGCCGTAGCGGATCATGGATTCCTTTGAAAACACCGGACGGCGCCGCAGCACATCAACCAGCAGGCAAAGGGCCGGCACCATCACCGCGCTCTCATAAGAGCAGAGGGCGAGAAACAGGCACAAGACCGCGACACCCACCTGCCAGTCGGCCCGACGGTTGGCATCGCGAGATAGATCATGGAAACACAGGCAGGCGCAGATCAGCACGATTGCCAAGCTGATATTCACGCAACTCATCCAGATTGCCGCGCTTGTTTGCGTTGGGCAGGTGGCCCAGATAGAGGTGCCGAGCAACGCCCAGGCGGGCGATTGGAGCAAACGGCGCAACGCCACGTAAACCGCGGCGACGGCGCTGAGATAGACGAGGAGATTGAGGCAATGCCAGTCGGCGACGGGAATGTCCCCCAAACCGAAGAAGATCAGATTCTTGACGGGGCGGAACAGTCCGAATGCATCAGTGCCAAAACAATCGCCCCAACCCCTGAAGCGTGCGACGAACTTCATTTGGTCGATGTCGTCGAGCATCCGCGGCGAGGACATGCCAGGCAGGGCGATGAGGCACAACACGCCCAGCAGGGCGATCACGGCGAGGACCTCGGCCCTCAACCCCGCATTGGGCCTGCCCATGGGCGAAACTGGGTTGATATTCATGCGGCGGTTTGGCTGTTAGATATCCGGTGCGGAAAGGGTGAAACGCTTGTAAGCGTAGATGGCCAGCACCTTGAGTGAATTCACGATGGCTTTTTGTGAAACCCGCGGCGAGGGTGCCCGGTAGTGAATGGGCACCTCCATGATGCGGCGGTTGCGGAGCAGGTACCGGAGTTCGGTTTGATAGAAGTGGGCCGTCGAATGGATTTCGGCTTCGAGGATCTTCTTCACGATGTCCGCATGATATCCTTGATATCCTGATGTCATGTCATGGAGACCCACGCCAAGAAACAGGTGGGCGAGGATGGTTCCGAAGCGGGAGATGAAGCGTCGTTTGAGTGGTGAGCCGACGTTGGAACCACCGTTGATATATCTGCTGCCCAAGGCGCATTCGTTGCCCTCGTTGAGGACCCGCAGGAACATGGGAATGGCGTTGGGGTCGTGCGACAGGCCGGCGTCCATTTCAATGATCAGGCGGTGACCGTGTTCCAATGCTTCGCGCAGGCCGCGCAGATAGGCATCCGCGATATTGCGATTCTCCGGTGCCCAGACGGTCACGAAGCGTGAATCATTGGCCGCGGTTTCCTGGCACAATTGCAGCGTCGCGTCCTTGGAAACATGATCGACGATGAAATAGACGGTCCCGCACTTGAGCTTGTCCAGGACTTCCGTCACCGCGGCAAGCAACGGTGGGAAGTCCGGTTCCTCGTTCGCCATCGGCACCACCAACGCCCAGTTGTTTTCGTAGAAAAACATATAACTCGTTTGTTCTATCGTAATGTTGCTTCGGCTGTCGTGATGCCCATTGCCACCGCGACGTCGGAATTCATGTGCTCCCAATATCCCCAGCGACCCAAGGGCAAGATGTGTGCCGATTTTGCCCAGGCGTGAATGCGTTGCACAAGTTCCGGCTTGTCCAGCGTGTTGACTGGATAGGCAAACTCGTTGCGATGCCGGAAGCCACTGGCTGCGGGCGAAACCCGTGCGTTGGTTTCAGTCCAGTAGCCGCGTGATCCGGGCGCGAAATTCGAGCGCGCGAGAACCCGGTGATAGCCAATCCGCTCGTCGGGTTCGTAAATCCAGTGGGCCGGGCTGGCCGCGTCACCGGCATGGTAATCCACATCAATCGGCACGTTCACCAAGCCGGCGGCGGCCTGCGCGATTGCGGGAGGCAGCGCGTTGGCGTCGCGCCAGATCGACCAGGGAATGGAATTCACGATCAAGTCGGCCGAAAAACTGACATTCACCGATCTGTTTGATAGATCAATGCTTCTAACCGGAGTGTTTAGTATCAACCGATCCCCCAGCTCGGCACCCATGCGTCGCCAGACTTCGCCGTAACCATGGCTTTTGGGGTATAGGAATTCGCCGTGCGCCGGCAAGGCGCCGTGCATTTGGCGTTGCAGGCAGCTCAACAGGGTTTCGCGGAACGAAACATCCGGCAACTTGTGGAGCCAGTATGTGCCGAGGCGGTTCAGAGGGATGCGCCATAGCTTGCGATTGTACGGCAGCATATAGTCGTCCGCGATTTTGGCGCCGAATTTCCAGCGACACCAATCCTCGAACGCGGTTGGCGTCTCCATACCTCCCACACAACCTGCCCGTGCGACGGATTCCAGATACTCCACTTGAGTCGCGACAGGCAATTGCCAGAGATTTGCCTCCAGCGGATGATCGATTTCCAATCCATGCAGTCTGATTTTGGCCACTCGTGTGTGGCGGTTCCATTCGCTCTCCGGCATGAAGCGGAACAGCAAGTCGAGAACGGGCTGCCTGCGCACATCGAGGAAATGTCCTCCGCCGATGTCAATCGGTGCACCATCAACGTCAATGCTGCGACACAAGCCTCCCGGCTCGGATTCCTTTTCGAGGATTACAAAGCATTTCTCACCGGCGGCCAGCAGTGTGTGTGCGAACGCAAGCCCGGAGGGACCGGCGCCGAGGATGAGATACTTGGTTCGTTGGGTCACTGCGGGCATAGGGTGGCGTTGATTCACGATATCCCACAAGCCAATTCTCGCGCCGCTTCAACCAGCCCCATGCGTGGTTCAAACTGGAAATCCCTGCGGGCCGCACTGCAATCCCCGGCAATGTCGAAGTGGAACTTACCCGCCGCATGAATCGTCGGGTGCAACCGGCCGAGCCCCCCCATGACCCGGTCGAGCCAATTGAAGCAAGTGCATACAGGCACCGTTAGGTAAAACGGACGATAGGGAACATTCATGGCCAGGGCGATTTCCGCATAGATCGCATCGACCGAATGGGGCGTCGGATCACAGATCCAATACCATTTGCCGATGCTCTGGCGGCAAGACTCGGCCTGAAAGAACGCGGCGACAATATCGTCGACGTGCGAAATCGAGCGCAGATTGCGGCCATTGCCAAACACCACCTGACGCGGCCAGCGGAACATCCGCCCGAATCCTTGCTGCCGCGCGGGCGCGAAAGGGCCGAAAAACCAGAAACCGCGCAACGAGGTGCCATCGATTTTGCCCTCGGCGGTGCGCTCCAGAAGATACTTCTCGCCCATGAACTTGCTCAGTCCGTAGTGCCGATAGGGTGAGGCGGGCGTGGTTTCATCAAACACCCTCTTGTCCGGTGTCCCGCTTCCGCAGATCGAGTCCGTTCCCATGTAGATCACCCGCCGGACCCCCATCTCCACACACATGTCAACCAGGGTGCGCGTTCCCTCGAAATTCACACGGTAAAGGGTTTTGGTGCGCGGCGGATAGATCGCTCCCGCCAGATGAAACACCGAGGTGACCCCCCGCAGTGCCTCGCGTACCGCCTCCGCATCGCAGATGTCGCCATAAACAATTTCAAAATTGGACGGCAATTGCAGCAAATCGCGAAACCGGGGTTCCACGAGCAAGCGCACGGGTCGGTTGGATATGAAGCGCCCCGAGCGATCCCCGTTGACAAGGATGTCCACCATCCGGTTGCCCAGCCACCCCGGAACCCCCGTGATCAGCAAGAGCGGACCCGTGGACTTCACCGGGTTGGAAACCGTAGTTGATTTGCCGAGTTCGATGATGCCCAAGTTGCGCCGCCGGGCATCCTGCACTGCGCTCGCAAGCAATTGCTCTGCCGGAGCCATGCGATAGCCGAGGTCGCGTTGCGCCTTCGCCGAGCAATACCAACTGTAGCGGCCGACGATGGCCCGCACATACCCGGGCGACACCGGGAACTCCCGGCCGAGCAGACGAAAGACGGGAGTGGCAATGGCGGCCACGGTGAGCAACGCGAACTTGGGAAGCCGCCACGCCGGTGGCGGACACAGGGCGTGTTTGGCGAGGATTTCGAAAAGCCGCCGGAATGTTAGATTCTCGCCGGCAAGGAGATAGCGTCCGTTCACCTCCCCGCGCTCGAGTACCGCCACATGGGCGCGTGCAACCTCACTGACCGATGCGATTGAAATACCGCCATCCACCCACAGCCGCTGGCCCTTGACGACGAAATCAGCCACCGTCCTCTGCGGCGGCGTACCCCGCAAATCCGACGGCCCAAGCAGCCACGATGGATAGGTTCGGCGAATATCCATGCCATGCTCCCGGATCATCGTCTCGGCCAGCGCTTCCGCCAGGACCTTGCCCTCGACATACGGACTTTCGAATCCATCAGGTTGATCCGGTTGCAGCGCCGGGGTGGCCTCATCAATCAACCGCTCCGGATCAGCGCTACGACCTAACACCACCACGGAACTGGTATATACCACGATGGGGACACTGCACTCGCGAGCCGTATCGAGAACGACCTCCGCCAATCGCACCGTGTTGCGCAGCACCCGTTGGCGGTCACGCAGGCTTGTGGTGTTCTCCGCGGCCGCGTGAAAGAGGCAGTCCGCGCCGCTGAGCGCAGCGCGATAGGTGTCCGGATTCAAGAGATCGCAACACACGACTTGGGCGCCAGCAGCCTCCAGTTCCATCACATTCGAATTGCACGATCGGATGCACACGCGGGTTTCCCAACCACGGGTGAGACATTCCCGCGCGATGTGAAATCCCAAATGCCCGGATGCCCCCGTTACGACGACACGACGGGTAGGCAGATTTTTCGCCGGTCCTGAGCTTGCGGGCAGCATTCCCAAGGGGTCAATCGTGTTTGCCGACCCGCACCGCGCGGGGTGGAAGGACGCCGGGTTCGGCGTCGGGGCGGGAAAGGCCTTGGGTCGAAGTGTCGAGGCTGCCAGCGTCCATGGTGGAAGCGTCGAGGGTCGAGGTGTCGAGGGTGGAGAGTTCTTCGGTGACCGGGAGCGGGCGGAACGATGCGGACTGGGTATCGACGCGGAATTCGAGTTTCATCAAATCGCGGTTGGTTTCCGCCATTTGATCGCGCAGTGCCAGGTTGGTCTTCTTGAGTTGTTTGACTTCATCCAGGAGCGTCTCGAAAAATTCCTTTTGAGCGGCGGAGGGCTCTGCGGCAGGTGTGGGAGCGGGCTGAGCGGGTTGAAGCGCGAGGCCTTTGGTATCCGGGAGGGGGGGCGCTTGGTTGGGCGGAGCAACCGGAGCAACCGGGGCGGCCACGAGGGTCACGGGTGGAACCGGGGAAGAGACGGGCACCTGCGGAGCGGCCCAGCGGGGTAGGTTGGCGATGGGGACGCCGAATTCCTGAAGCGACCACCAGTGGCTGAAGACGGCTCCAGAGAAGGTGGCAAGGGCCAGACCGCAGGTGATGGGGATGGTGG
>Ga0073936_10003288_pt1 | contig 23294 bp, 14 predicted proteins | sample AliMusrvi5mmetaG_FD_87041 | JGI IMG/M metagenome (GOLD analysis project Ga0073936, IMG submission 87041) | Freshwater lake bacterial and archeal communities from Alinen Mustajarvi, Finland, to study Microbial Dark Matter (Phase II) - Alinen... | ecosystem: Environmental > Aquatic > Freshwater >... | reverse complement strand
GTTCGATTTCATGAACGCTCGTCAGATACTGTTGCGGCGACTCGGTGCCGCTTACAGTCTGCGGCATAATGAATGCCAAGATGCTGGGTTGAGACCCAGTCATCTCGACTATGGCTCAGTCCTAGGCGAAGTCCATCAACCCGCTTTAGCCGTCGGAAACTGAATGATCCCGGGAATTTCTTGCGGTACAATCTCCCAGTACTTCCCGGCAACTGATTTCTTCACCAGGTTCCTGTAGTGGTTGAACAACACATCCACGTGGGAGGATTCCCGGAAAAAACGGAAGCGCTTCCGTTTTTTTTCGAGCTGATTCGGGTCAGCCCTTAAACGATAAAAACGTTTTGACAGGTGGTGGTGAAAGTGCGAATTGGTCCCACGTTTCGACAAGATTCTGGAATCTGTCTCCGGTGAGACCTCAATTTGGTGCTCTTGGCTTAGGCCGCTCACCCATGACGCTACTGGCAATTTTGCAGTCCAGTCAACTGCAATGGCACTTACTTAAGTCCTAAAACTTTATCAGACAACGGTTTGAGGCGTTTTGGGTGAGGGGTTGTCCGGAATAGAACCCTTCGGCTAAGAAGCTGCATTTCCTTGAGAGTCTGCTTGAGTTGCTTCCAGTTTTCGATAGCTGTTTGTAGCCAGTCGAACTGCTCCCTTGAGAGAGCGAGACTGACCGTTTTTCCCCTGACTTTGCGCGTCCACTGGTAACAGGGGCCGCCTGCCCCCGGACCACGATCCTGGACATAGCCTTCGCTGATCCATCCGATCGTCGAGAGTTGTCGCTGGAGTTGTTTGTATTGCCGTGTCCATTCGCGGCGTTCTGCGGCACTGGCGAGGTGGTTTTGCAAGTCAAAGCCTCGCGCCAATTGAACAACCAGGGGACAACCAGCAGTTCGACGCGGGCCTATGTCGAGGCCCGCAAACGCCTTCCATTGTCCTCTTTGAAGAGTGTCTTCAGGGCCACGATACGGCACGCGCAAGAACATGCTCCCGCCATTGTGGGTGCGCAAGGGAGGCGCGTTTTTGCCGTAGATGGGTGCGTTGTGCAACTGCCCGATACCCCGCCAAACCAGAAATGTTATCCACAACCACCAGCACAGAAAAAGGGGTGCGGCACCCCGATCATGAAGTTCGGGGCCCTCTGTAATCTCGCCAGCGGCACCATTGAGGCAATCAAGCACACGAACCGGATGGAGCGTGAATTACCCCTGTTTTTCAGGTTGTCCGGCCATTTCAGGCCGGACGACATCTGGGTCGGCGATGCACTCTACGGCGCCTATGTGGCCATCGGCCACTCGGTAGTCATGGGCGTTGATGCCGTTGCGCGTCTGGAAGGATCCCGAAAGCCTCATCTTATGAAAGACCATCCACTAGGCCCCAATGAGTGGCTGGTCACCTGGACCAAGCCCAATGCGAAACCGGGTTATTTGAACCAACGGCAATGGGAGGCGATTCCCGGCACCTTGAAGCTCCGGATGGTCCGGGTAACGCTTAATCGGCCAGGGTTTAAGCCGTTGAAGTTCTATGTGGTCACCACCTTGTTGGATCGCCGGGCTTATCCCGGCAAATGGATCGGCGAAATGTACCTGCGGCGCTGGCGCTTGGAAGTCGGTTTACGTGATTTGAAAACCACCATGAAAATGGAAATGCTTCGCACCAAAACCCCAAGAATGATCTACAAGGAATTCCTGATGTTTATCATTGCGCACAATATGATCCGTTGCCTGATTACTCAAGCCGCGGCTGAACATAACCAACCCGTCCTGAGTATCAGTTTCAAGGGCGCTATTGATGTCGTTTGCCTATACGCCAATGTGCTGATGTGTGCACGATCAGCCAAGACACGAAAAAAACTGTTCCCGGAAATGATCGGAGCCATTGCTGATCAGAAAGTTCCGTTTCGGCCAAACCGCATAGAGCCACGAGCCGTAAAGCGACGCCCAAAAACTTATCCCCCGCTCATGGCGACACGCAAGCAATACCGGAGTCAGTTCAGGAAGCAATTCCTTAAGTAAGTGCCATTGCAGTCAACTGGACTGAATTTTCGAGTTTCCTAGAAAACTATGGAGAAAATAGCTCCAAATCGCATTATGAGGGTGTGCATTCTGGTTCCCCCGCGCCCCCTTCACATAGTATGTTGACGGCATGAATAGACGGATTCGGAAACTCATTCTTGTCGGTATGATGGCGGCGCTCGTCAGCATCACCGCTTTGGGTTCTCATTCTCAGTCCCGATCCTGCCCGCGCTCTTACCATTGACCCGATCAACACCCAGAACGGGAATGTCACGCTCTGTGAGACGGATGTTGTAGTACCCTGTCCCGGCCTGCCGATCGCATTCGCGCAGGATTACAATTTCCAGGCGGCCGTTGCCAACGGCATTCTTGGCCCCTACGGGCGCATTCCTGTGACGTTATTATAGCCATCTGAAACGTTTCAGATTCGTTTTTTCGAGTTTCCTTGACTTCGGACTTTCCCGCCCGCCGTCTCTCCTATACACTCCGTCGCATGTCACTTTCATGGAACGAAGTCCGGGATCGAGCCATTAAGTTCACCCGCCAGTGGGTCGGGGAAACCAGCGAACGGGCGGAGGCTAAAACCTTCTGGGATGAATTCTTTGGCGTGTTCGGTCTTCAACGTCGCACGGTCGCCTCGTTTGAGGAGCCCGTTCGCAATCTCAAGGGACAATACAACTTCATCGACCTCTTCTGGCGGGGGGTTCTGCTGGGGGAGCATAAATCCCTCGGGCAAAACCTCGGCAAGGCGGAGTCCCAAGCCTTCTGCTATATTCAGGATCTCGCCCGCGATGGCCGTACCAACGAAATACCCCGCTATGTGATCCTGTCCGACTTCGCCCGCATCGTCCTCCACGATCTGGAGCCCGATGACCCCGAGGGGCTTCCCACATTCGGGCAGTGGCCGGTGCGCACCATCGAATTTCCGCTGGCCGATCTCCATAAGCACATCCGTGAATTCGCCTTCATCAAGGGCGAAAAGGCGGTTCGGCTCGACCCGGAAGATCCCGCCAACTTCAAGGCGGCGGAGATGATGGCGAACCTACATGATACGCTCAAGGCGGGCGGCTATGCTGGCCATGACCTGGAACGATTCCTTGTCCGTATCCTCTTCTGCCTCTTTGCCGATGACACCGGCATCTTTGACGAGCCCCATATTTTCCAGAACTACATCAAGGCCAACACCCGCGAGGATGGCATTGATCTCGGCATCCAACTTGCCCAGATTTTCGAAGTCCTCGATACTCCTCCCCAGAAACGGCAAAAGAACCTCGACGAAGATTTGGCCTTGTTCCCGTATGTGAACGGCGGACTGTTCCAGGAGCGCTTGCCCTTTGCCCAGTTTAACTGCGACATGCGCAATGCCCTGCTTGCCTGTTGCGCCTTCAACTGGAGCAAAATCTCTCCCGCTGTCTTCGGCTCGCTCTTTCAATCGGTGATGGATCCCAAGGAACGGCGGCAATCCGGCGGCCATTACACCAGCGAGCGGGACATCATGAAGGTGATCCGGTCGCTGTTCCTCGATGATCTCAAGGCCGAATTCGGGCAAATTCAGGCCGACAAGTCGAGTCGCCGCAAGGCGCGGCTGGAGGACTTCCATAAGAAATTGGCCGGGCTCCGGTTCTTTGACCCGGCGTGCGGGTGCGGCAACTTCCTGGTCATCACCTACCGCGAATTGCGTCTCCTCGAAATTGAGGTTTTGAAAACGATTCACGGCGGTCAGCAGGTCACCGATATCCAGCACCTCTCCCGCCTCGATGTGGACCAGATGTACGGGATTGAAATCAGCGAGTGGCCGGTCCGCATCGCCGAAGTCGCGCTATGGCTGCTGGATCACCAGATGAACCAGGCTTTGAGCGAAGCCTTCGGGCAATACTACGTCCGTCTCCCCCTCCGCGCCACCCCGCACATCGTTTGCGGCAATGCCCTGCGACTGGATTGGAAAGAAGTCATTTCGCCGGAGAAATGCAGTTATGTCTTGGGGAATCCGCCGTTCGTGGGTGCCAAATTTCAAGGGACTGAGCAAAGAGCTGACATGGCCGTAGTGGCTGGCGAAGTGGATAACTATGGCCTCCTCGACTATGTGACTGGCTGGTATTTCAAGGCCGCTGCTTACATTCATGGCACGGGCATCGTGGTGGGGTTTGTCTCCACCAACTCCATCACGCAAGGCGAGCAGGTAGGCGTACTGTGGAATGCCCTGTTCCAGCGTCACGGCATCAAGATCCTGTTTGGGCACCGCACCTTCCCCTGGCAGAGCGAAGCCCGCGGCAAAGCGCATGTTCACGTGGTTATCATTGGTTTCGCCAATTTCGACATGATGAACAAGACAATTTACGACTCTGAGGGCGGCAAAGATCAATCGACGCTCATTACGGTTCGGAATATCAGTCCATATCTGGTTGAGGGATCGGATCGAGCGATCACCAACCGGTCCACACCGATCTGCAATGTTCCTGAAATTGGTATCGGGAACAAACCCATCGACGGGGGCAATTATCTCTTCACGCCCGATGAAAAGGATCAGTTCCTTCAAGTTGAACCCCTGGCCAAAGATTTCTTCCGCCGGTGGATTGGTTCAGAGGAGTTTATCAATGGCATTGAACGCTGGTGCCTGTGGCTGGGAGAGTGTCCGCCGGAGAAGTTGCGTCAGATGCCAGAGGCAATGAAACGGGTGGAGGCCGTACGAAATTCCCGTCTTGCCAGCAAGAGTGCGCCTACACGGAAACTGGCCGAAACGCCCACGCGATTTCATGTGGAGAACTTCCCGAAAGGGTCTTTTTTAGTGGTTCCCAAGGTCTCCTCCGAACGACGCCGTTTCATTCCAATCGGCTTTTTAACGCCAGACACTTTGGCGAGCGATCTCGTTTTTGTTCTCCTTGACGCAACTCTTTACCACTTCGGTATCCTTTCCTCTGGAATTCACATGGCCTGGGTTCGGCAGGTATGCGGACGATTGGAATCCCGGTATCGTTACTCCGCCAAACTCGTCTACAACAACTTCCCCTGGCCGCAGACGGTGACTGAGAAGCAGAAGACGGCGGTGGAAGCGGCGGTGCAGAAAGTGCTGGATGCCCGCAAGGAATTCCCGGACGCAACGCTGGCCGACTTGTATGATCCCGTGGCGATGCCGCCGAAATTGGTGAAGGCTCATGCGGAGTTGGACCGAGCCGTAGATCGGTGTTACCGGGCCGAAGCGTTCCCCAGTGATCGACACCGGGTGGAATTCCTATTCGCCCAGTACGAGCAACTCACAGCTCCGCTTGTGGCGAAAAGCAAAGTCCGGAGAAAAATCGTATCGTAGCGCCGATGACTTCTTCATTATCGAGCCGAATAGTTCTTTCAAAGGCTGCTTGGAGTCGAATTCGTGACTCTGCCGTGGCCGTCTATCCCAGAATGACATACGGTTATCTGGTCGGTGAACGGGATTTGAGCCTTGTGTACGCCGCCTTGCCCGTAGGGCATGTTAAAAACATAAATTTCCAGGAGGAAATGTTCCGGGACTTGACCGCCGTGCTATCGTGCGGCGAAAAATTGGTCGAGACCCGCAGGCTGGGAATTGTTGGCGTGTATTGCAGTGGTGTGGCGGCGGGAAAGGTCAATTGGCAAAAACTGCCACCGACCCTGATTGACCCTCTCATTTTCGAATGCCCTCTTGAAGGGAAAAGCGAGCTGTTGTGGCTCCAGTGTCATGGTGATATGCCCACGCTGCCTTTCATTGTGCGAAATCTCAAAATCACTCGCCATCGTCTGGATCCGCGACGAATCCAGGCCGAGTGGATCAAGTCACTCGACAAAGCGAAGTTCGGATACATGGCGGGAATGTCGACCTTCGTGCTGGATCGTCAAAGAAAATTAACGCAGTGGGCTCAAGGCGACCGAATTCCAGCGCCAGATGAACTTTGTTATCTTAGTTCCGCTTTGCTCTATGAGGCCATTCAGGGAAAGACACCCATACAAATCCGTTATTGGGCCGGATCCCAACCCGGCAAGGTGCGTATCATTCTTCCCAAGCAATGTTTTCGTGTAAAGGACTATGAACCCGTCTACTTATTGGCCACCGATGAACAGACTGCTGAGGAACGAACCTACCGAATTGAATTTATTGAAGCCTGTCCCAAAAGTGCTTCCATCCTCGGCGGAGTGGTTGATGCCTTTAACGAGAGACACGGACAGGATTCAAAATGGCTCACGGAAGCGATGTTGAAGAAAAACCCTGTCGGACAAATTGGGAAAGACGGGTGGTTCTGCTATTACTCATTCTTTCAGGAGGAAGGATCCTTTGTCTTGGCCTGCTATTACGGCCATCGGATGATCAATTCCCAATACGAAGAATACGATGAAGCTGGCACGCTACAATATTCATGGGCGGCTTGCGAATGCACGATAAACGGAGCCTATTCCGCAGATACGATGGCTCGCTGGGAGGAAGTCAAGCGCAGGGCTTCACGGGCGGGTTTTCGTGCTGACATGCGTCCGTAATAGACAGAGCACCAGATGGCTGTTGCGGGGTGTCGTGAATGGCGATATATTCATAAAAGAAATGAAACGAACCCAACGAATTTATTTGGATGTGTGTTGCCTGGATCGTCCGAACATCCATTCTTGGCAGCATGCTGGCGATACTTGCCTCCATCACGGGCTTTGGTACAGGGGGCGCTAATCCTGATCCCAGCCACGCACTTACCCGCGAGACCCACTGCGCAGTTGACTTTGGGTGGGTTTGGTCGGAACATCCCTCCCTTTGTTGGCGTCGGGGGATTGAGTTCACAGTCGCTGAAATCCAGCTTTAACGGAATATGAGGTTTATGATGGAACTGGCAGTCAAAGAGGTTTGGAATGCGTTGACAATGGCGGAGAAAGAAGATTCCTGTCTGGCTTTTTTTGAGGGTAAGGACACGTTCAGTCGGGATGCCTTGCCGCGGGTGACTCAAGAACTGGCGGGGGCCTTGAAATTCCGGGAGTCCTTCCTGAAGCGGCTTCCTGTTGGGGAAAAGATCCGCCATTTGCGCCGGCTGGCTGACAGCCCGACACTTCGACATGTTTGTGATGATCTGCTGCGGTCCTGGGTTGTGAGCCGGAAGGCGCCAATGCTGGTGTGTTTTGTCGAGGCGCAGGGCTTGAAGCATAACAATGGCATTCTGGACGACAACGTGACCCAGCCGGATCTGGCCTCGGTTAAGAAAGGGGTGCGTGCGGTTGTGGCTCAATTCCCACCGCGAGAGGTTGCCCTCTACATGGGCATCATGTTGACGGTGGGAGGCGATTTCTGGGTGGGGCTGGCGGAGGCTGTTGAATCAGAATTCCCGGCGATGAAAGCGGCTTTAACCAGTCAGCAGTAGGCAGTGGGCAGTGTGCAGTAACGGCTTACTGCACATGGCCAACGCTACCGGCTTAACGAGCCTGTTCCATCGCTTTTTTCATGAGGTCCCCAAAATCAATTTTGGGAGGCGAACTGCGCTTTGATTTTGACTTATCTTGAGTTGATTCCTCGTCATTCCCGCCGGACATAGGCATACTCATTTCCTGATAATCAGAGGGAATTTCAAAGGAAACCGCGCCGACTTCAGCTTTTTTCAATTCCGTGACTTCCATGTGGGTTTTGGTGACGCTGATTTTTCCCTGACTATCCGTGGCGGTTTGAACAGAGATCATTTTCAGGGGAATTCCCTTGATTTTACCCTTTTCAGCCTGAATTAACTGGTCGAGGTTTTCATTATTCGTCTTGGGCATTTTCCCGGCCCAGGCGCCAAGCACAGAAAGGTCAAGTTTTGTGGTGGCCCAGACTTCCTCGTCCTTGGCAATCGTGCTTTCGTTCTTAAACCCCATGACGGTCATGGACATCCGGTATGAAGTGCGGAACATATAATGGCGGGTGGGATAACCCAGAAGGGGGGCACCTGCTTCGTCCAGAACCGTTTCGACCTTGGCATCCGAAATCTTCATTTGCATCATATTCCCCATGGCCCCGGCCATATTCATCATGGAATCCATATCCCATTTCATATAGGTCTTTTCCTTGGGCATGACCATCATGAAGGTCTTGCCGCTGTCTTGAGTCAGGAGATAGCCGCCTTTCTCGCCCGGGCCTTGGCCCTCGGTGAAATCGATTCGGGCTTTGCCGGCGTCGGTTGTCATCTGGACCACATTCGTCGCAGACTCTTTTTTCCCTCTGCCATGGCTGCCGGCATCCGTGGAGGACTGAATCGTGATTTGATGACCGGCATAGGATTGGCAAACCCAGGCGCCGGCGAGCAAGGTGATAGCAATATTCCTTGAAATGATCATGAGAAATTCTCCTGTAATGATTTTGAAATTTAAAAACGTTCCAATTTTATCCTAAGAGGTGGCACTCTGTCCAGTATCTGACAATATTTGCTTAGTACTAAGTCCCTGTGCTATTGTGCTTGCCGTGAAAAGAGTTTTTCTATTCCTCGGTCTGGTGATTTTGGCTTTGTGGGGGACAGGATGTGCCTCTGTTTCCCCGCCGAGGGAGGGCCGGTCTGTGGAGCGGCGCATCTTGACGACGGGATATTGTCCCTGCGGCGAATGTTGCGGCTGGCGGCGGAATTGGCTGTTGACGCCGGTTTACACCTCGGGTCCGCTCAAGGGGAAACGCAAGGAGGTTGGCGTCACGGCGAGCGGAGTCAAAGCCCACCGGGGCACGATTGCGGCTGACACCGGGCATTATCCTTTTGGTACGGTGATGTATGTCGAAGGCTATGGTGCCGGGCGTGTTGAGGATCAGGGGGGCGCCATCATCGGGGATCATATTGATTTGTTTTTCCCCACACACCGGGAGGCCATGGCATGGGGTAAGCGGGTGAAGTGGGTGCGAGTATGGTTTAACGGGTAATTAAGGAGTGATCATGAATATCGAAATAGCAAAGAACATATATTGGGTCGGTGTCACTGATTGGGGCATCAGGCGTTTTCATGGGGTGGAATTATCCGTTCATCGGGGCACGACCTACAATTCCTATTTGATCCAGGATGAGAAGATTGCGCTTGTCGATTCCGTTTGGAGTCCCCATGCGGATGAATTCATTTCAAAGATCAAGGCCATCGTAGATCCGGCGAAGATTGATTATGTAATTGTGAACCATGCCGAGCCGGATCATTCCAGCAGTTTGCCAATGCTGATGAAGCATTGTCCGAACGCAACGGTCGTGGTGTCAAAAAACGGGGCCGGCAGCGTGGCGGGCCATTACCACGAAAAGTGGAACTTCATGACGGTGAAAACCGGGGATCGGCTTAAATTGGGTGAAAACGAATTGATTTTTGTCGAGGCCCCGATGCTTCACTGGCCCGACACCATGTTCACCTATGTGACCGGCCATAATATCCTGATGTCGAATGATGCCTTCGGTCAGCATTATGCCTCGGCCTTTCTGTTTAACGACCAGGTTGACCAGGCAGAACTTTATGAGGAGGCACTCAAGTACTACGCCAACATCCTGACGCTATACAGCGATAAGGTCCTGAAGAAGATTGACGAGATATTGGCGCTCGGGCTTCCTGTCGATATGATTGCCCCCAGTCATGGTGTGATCTGGCGCAAGGATCCCCTGCAAATTGTCAAAAAGTACCAGGAGTGGGCGCACCAGAAACCGGCCCCCACGGCCGTCATTGTGTTTGATACCATGTGGAATGCCACCGAGAGGATGGCCAAGGCGATTGCTGAAGGGCTGATCGAATGCGGGGTGGACTGCAAGGTGTGCCATGCCGCGCTGTCCGACGGGAATGACCTGATGGTGGATTTTTTCAAGGCGAAGCTGATCGTGCTGGGGTCGTGCACTCACAATAATGGTATTCTGCCGTCCATGGCCAAGATTCTCGAAGAGATGAAGGGGCTTCGCTTCAAGAATAAGATCGGGGCGGCCTTCGGTTCCTATGGCTGGAGTGGCGAGAGCGTGAAGGATATTGAGGAAATATTCAAAAAAGCGGCTATCCCGCTGGTGCGGCGGGGACTTCGCGTCAAATGGCAACCCGGCGAGGCTGACCTTGAGTCGTGTCGTGCTATGGGGCGTGAACTGGCTGCCGCAGTAAAGGCGTCTTAAACTGGAGAAGACTCATGATCGTTGACAGCAAAAAGATTATCGACCTGCAACTGACTGCGATGGCCCCTACAGAAATGCGGTTTCCTAATGGCCAGACCACTCCTATTGTGCCAACCCGGCAGATTCCCTGTCCGGATGGCTGTGCCCTCAGTCTGGACGGTGCCTGGCAGGTGGTCCGTTGGCCTTTTGCGGAACCCGAGCCCCGACTGGTCTCTGTCGGCCTGTCTGATGGCGGGTGGGCAACCGTTCTGCAGCCGGGCAAAGTGCTTTATGCGAATCCTGAGGCTGAATCAACTCCCCTTGCCGACTGGAACCGGATTACCCAGACGCATATTCATGATCACGATGGCGCCGTGATCCGCCGCCGGATAACGCTTCCCCGCGAGTGGGCTGGGAAACGGATCATTCTGCGTTTTGATGCCATCTATCCTGCGGGTCGGATTTATCTGAACGGCGATCTGCTGGGTGAACAACTCAGCGGCCTCACCCCGATTGAGTTTGATGTCACCGGGAAAGTGGTTGCCGGACAGGAATGCCTGGTGGCTGTGCGCCTGCTCCGGAAGCATAAATTCCTGAAGATGGATATGGTCCGCCACGCCTTGGAATTTGCCGGGCTGGCGCAATCCGCCTGTTTTTTTGCCACGGAACCCCTGATGGTGGAGGATTACCACCTGATTAACGAACTGAATCCCATTTTCAATCACGGGACTCTGTCCGGTGAGATCGTGGTGCGTAATCATGGTGCGGCGGCAGGTGCTACCCTGACCCTGGCCCTGCTGGATGCGCGGGGGAAAGAGGTTGCGGTTCATGCTAAACCTGTCAATGTGCCGCCCGGGGAGCGGGTGGCTGTTCCGGTGGCGCTGGCATTGGAAAAGCCGGCATTGTGGAGTGATGAGTTTCCGAATCTCTACACGGTGCGGATCACCTTGGCAGGGAGCGAAGGCCTGGCTCAGGTCCATACCTATCGCACCGGGTTCCGTCGTTTTGAACTCGGTCCCGATGGGCCCCGGCTGAACGGCGCCTTCATCAAATTCCGGGGAGTCAACCACCTGACCTATCATCCTGAGCATGGCATGCATACGCCCCGGGAATGGTTGCGGCGCTGTCTGGCGCTGATGAAGAAAGCCAATGTCAACTGCGTCCGGACCCATTTCCTCGGGCCGCGCGACTTGGCGGACCTGTGTGATGAGATGGGCTTGTATCTGATGCAGGAACTGCCGATCGACTGGGGCACCAATTATATTCACGATCCCGAATGGGTCGGGCCGGCCCTGACCCGAATCGAGGGGGGCGTTCGGCGCGACCGGCATCATCCCTCGGTCATGGTTTGGAGCATTGGCAACGAGAACATGCCCGAAACGGCGAAAGTGGCGGAAGACGGCTGGCATCACATGCGGACCTATGACCGCTTCTGCAAAATACTGGATTCCAGCCGGCCCACCATGTTCCCGCCGCCGGGACCCGCCAACAAGATCAAGGGGATCTTCGAGGTTCGGGTGGGGGATATTGCCGACACCCACTATAGCTTTGCGTTGCAGAAGGAGATCCGGGCCACCGGACGTCTGGTCAACCCCCGCAGTTGGGAAGCGGACATGGAAGAATGTACCCGTGAGGAAGCCCTGGCCCGCGGCTGGAGCGGCGTGTGGTTCAGTTCCGAATACGGGATTATCAACACCATTCCCGACTTGCTCAACAGTCCCTACCTTTCCATCATTGACGATGTGCAGGAGGATATCCTGGGCGGCAAAAACTCATTGCAGGTGTTCATGGATCGTATGGCCCGGGAGTGGGGCAACATGCGGTCTGATCCTGCCTGCCTGGGCGGCGCTTATTTCCCCTGGCTCTGTTCGGGGGCGGGGAACAATCCCTGGGGTTGGGTGCGCTGGGGCGAGGATGCCGACTGGGGTGTGGTCACGGCCGACCTATTGCCCAAGCCGCAGTTCTGGGGGTTACGCAACGCCTATTGCCCGGTCTATTTCCCTTCGCGTGCTTCCTGGGAAAAGGACGCCGACTTCTTTGAGATCGAGTTGGAAAATCAATTTCATGCCATTGATTTCAAGGATTGCGTCATTCGCACCCAGCAGACAGGGGGCGGTAAGTGGATGGGGATGGCCCGGCAGTTCCGCGATGTCGCGGTGGCCTGTGCCCCCGGGGCCCGTGTCAAAGTGAGGGTGCCCATTTGGGATTCGGGAATGCTCAATTCCCTCAAGGGGGGCGGTTTTGGCCGTTGCTGTTTTCACCTGATGCGTCCGGACGGCTTCCGGGTGATCACGGCGGATACCCTGGTTTTTCCGCATGTGGTCGCGCAGATCCAGGATGGCGCCATGACGATCGGTCCTGATGCCCCCATGTAAGGATGTCAAAATGAATATCAAACCCAAAGATTTTCGTGTTCCTGAAGGCGTCAAGGTCAGGCTCAACAAGTGGCCAACGCAGGTGAAATCCTTTTGCAAATCGAAAGAACAATACCGGCAGCTTCTTGAACCGCTCACTGGGGAATTGAGTTCATTGCAGGATCTGCATTATGCGTCCCAGCATTATGCCTTACTGTTGATCTTTCAAGCCATGGATGCGGCCGGCAAGGATGGGACCATCCGGCACGTGATGTCCGGTGTGAATCCCCAGGGGTGCCAGGTCTACAGTTTCAAACAGCCAAGCGCCGAGGAACTGAAGCATGATTTCCTGTGGCGTGCCAGCCGGAGCCTGCCCGAACGGGGCCGCATCGGCATTTTCAACCGCTCCTACTATGAAGAGGTTCTCGTGGTCCGCGTGCATCCTGAGATCCTGCGGGGGCAGGGGTTGCCTGACGAGTTGCAGGATGAGAATACGATATGGGTAGACCGGTACCGCTCCATTGTGGATTTTGAGCGGCATCTTTATCGCAATGGGACCCGGATCATAAAATTCTTTCTACACGTGTCTGAGGAAGAGCAGCGGAAACGGCTGTTGACGCGTATTGATGATCCGGACAAGAACTGGAAGTTCAGTCCCAGTGATCTTGCCGAGCGGAGCCGGTGGAAGGATTATATGGCGGCGTATGAAGACTGCCTGAGTGAGACCAGCACGAAGCACTCGCCCTGGTATGTGGTACCAGCCGATGACAAGAAGAACGCGCGGTTGATTGTTTCCCAGGTAATTGTGGATACGCTCAAAGGGCTTCAAATGGAATATCCCAAGGTTGCGCCGGAGCGCCGGCGTGAATTGCAGTTGCTCCGGAAAACACTTGTGAGTTAGTGATCGTTCCTGAAAAGGCTACGCCTTGACCGATCCCCGGTATCCGTCAGACCTGGTTGAGGATTTCCGCCACTTTCGAGGAGAGGCTTTTCACGGAAAAGGGCTTTTGGATAAAATGAACCCCTTCGTCCATTATCCCGTCATCTGTAATGAAGTTGGATGAATATCCGGACACAAAAAGGTATTTAAGATTTGGGTTCATGGCCAACAATTTGCTGATCAGGTCACGGCCGTTTATTTCCGGCATGACGATATCGGTGATGACCATGTCAATTTGAGTTCCGTGAATTTTGACAAGGCGGACGGCTTCGGACGGCAGGTTGGCTGTCAATACGATATGGCCCTGCTTTTCAAGCATGGTCTTGGTGACGTTGAGCAGGTTCGGTTCATCCTCCACCAGCAGGATGGTCTGCTGTTTTTGCATGTCCGGTATTTCTGTGCGTTCCCTCTGATCCTGTCCAGGTTGGCCCTTCTGAAGTGGGAGGTGGATTCGAAATGTGGTTCCCTGTCCGGGCGTGCTGGTGACGTCAATGAACCCTTGGCTTTGCTGGATGATACCGTAAACCGTGGCCAGCCCGAGGCCGGTTCCCTTGCCTACTTCCTTTGTTGTGAAGAAGGGTTCAAAAATGTGGGACAACGTTTGGGGCTCCATGCCGCCACCGGTGTCGCTAACAGTAAGGCTCACGTATTCTCCCGGCGCCGCATCCGGGTGCAAGGAACAATACGTTTCATCAAACGTGCTGTTTCCGGTTTCAATGCTGATTTTCCCCGACTTGGCAATGGCGTCCCGGGCATTGACACAGAGGTTCGTCAGGACCTGGTCGAGTTGCGAAGGATCCACCTTGACCAGACACGGCATGGCCTTGGGTTTCCAGTCAAGAATGATGTTTTCGCCGATCAGTCGCTGTAGCATCTTAAGCAAGTCAACGACCGCCTCGTTCAAGTCGAGTACTTTGGGCACGATCACCTGCTTGCGGCTGAAGGCCAGCAACTGCTGCGTGAGGTCGGCGGAGCGTCTGGCGGCCTTGCGGATTTCAACCAGACTGTCATAGATGGGCACGGAGGGGTCCAGTTGTTCCGATGCCAGTTCGGTGTGGCCAAGGATCACGCCAAGCATGTTGTTGAAATCATGCGCGACGCCTCCCGCCAACCGGCCCACCGATTCCATTTTTTGCGCCTGCCGCAATTGAATTTCCATTTTTTCGCGCAATTTCTCAGCTTGTTTTTGTTGGGTGATGTCTTCAAACACGGTTACGAACTGGTCTTTATTCAGGGCGCTGGCAGAAATGCGGAAACATTTTTGCATGGGAGTGAACGTGGTTTCAAAGTGAACCGGTTGTCCGGTCGCAAGCACCTTTGCGTAAACATCCAGATAGGGGGCCGAGCCTGTTCCGTAAAGTTCGCTGGCTTTTCGGCCCGCGGTCATGGCAGATGAAAGGCCGAGAATGGCTTCAAAGGCCGGATTGACCGCCGTGATCACATAATCAACGGCGGCGCCAGCAGGGTCATAGAGCATTTGATGGAAGGCCATTCCTTCGCTCATTGAAGTGTACAGGCTGCGAAACCGTTCTTCGCTTTCACGCAGCGCCGCCTCGTCCTTGATGGCCTGCAGGGCTTGCGCCAGATTCCCGGCCATTGTGCCCAGCAATTCAACTTCCTCGGCGTCAAAGGCATTCACTTGATCGGCTTTGACGGTGATGGCACCGAAGAGATTCTGGCCGGCCAATAGGGGTGCGGAGGCGATGGCAAAGGCGCCATACGACGCAACGGCTTGGCGCCAGGGTGCAAAGTTGGGATCGGTGCGAATGTCGTTGAGCACCACGGTTCTTCGCTCACGGATGGCGGTGCCGCTGGGGCCGCGTCCAGTCGGGCTGTCATCCCAGGTCACTGGCGTGTTCTCCGTGGGGTTGGATCCCACGCCGGCGCAAGCTATCATTTTGACGTGTTTGGACCCGGTTTCCGGTTGGCCTACCCACACCATTAAGTAGCCGCGTGTTTGCACCAGGATCTGGCAGGCTTCCTGCAGTAATTTATCAGGATCCCGCTCCCGCAGGATCAGTTGATCCACATTCCGGATCGAGTGCAGTACATCATTGAGATGCCGGATATGGGTGGTTTGGCTAAGCAGTTGCTCCTCAACATGATTGCGGGCGACGGCCTCTGCCTGGAGTCGCTCCGCATCTTCCTTGATGATGAGTTGTGAGTATCCGAGTTGGGATAAGACAGAGGCCAGCTCCCCGAGAAACAAGGTCATGCTTTTCAGTTTCTCTTCCGAGATAACAGGGATGATCTCCACCGCTTTCAGATACTCCTGCTCATCAAAACCGAACGTCTTGGCCTGCCGCCGGAAACGGTCAAGATCGGGTTTCTTGAGAAACAGCTGACCTGTGGCCAAACTGGCAATGTGTATCCCTTTGACGATGATAGGGAAGGCGCAGTCCACCAGTCCGTTTTCGCATTCAGATATCACCAGTTTCCCGGGTTCATCAAGGGATTCCAAAAGATGCTTATTGCTTTGCGCGCAATGGGCGGCGGAAAGGGGGCTGACCCGGTGGAAGCGGGTGCAGACATCCTGCCACCCAGTGGCAATCAGGATGTTCAGTCCGGGATGGTCCAGGAATCCAATGGTAAAACCGGTCGCGCTGGTGAAACGCTCGAAGATCTGGCGAAGCTCAGCCAGATCAATCAGATCCTGAACGCCATATTTCCCGTCAACAAGATGTGAATGGGTATTCATCGCAAGACAAAAGACGCTAATCACACAAAATAGAGTTCGTAAGTTACACGTTGCCACCGATAAATCAAGACTGGTTATTCATGGTGTGTCCTCAAAAGGTTGTGTCCTTGAAGCCCGCTGGGGTTTCTGTCATCATTTCCGTTTTGCAATGGATGGAACAGATGACAGAACTGGAGAAAGATAATTTGGAATGGCTGGCGGATCTCAATCCCCAGCAAAGGCAGGCCGTTGTGCATGGCGAGGGACCGCTTTTGGTGGTGGCCGGCGCCGGGAGCGGTAAGACCAAAACCCTGGCCTATCGGGTGGCCTATTTGATTTCGCAGGGGGTCAATCCGTCGAATATATTACTGATGACGTTTACCCGGCGGGCCGCCGAGGAGATGCTCAGCCGGGCCGCCGCCGTGAGTATGCATAGTGCCCATATGACGGGGCGCGTCTGGGGCGGGACTTTCCATGCCATCGCCAACCGGATCCTTCGCACCTACTCCAAACAAGCCGGGCTTCCCAATAACTTTACGGTGATGGATCAGTCCGATGCGGAGGATTTGCTCAATGTGATCCGCCAGGAACTGAACCTCGGCAAGAACGACAAACGGTTTCCCCGCAAAAACACGTGTCTGGCCATTTATTCGCGTTGTGTGAACGGCGGCGAAAAACTGGAATCGGTTTTAACCCGGTATTTTCCCTGGTGCGAAGAATATCAGGAGGATCTCAAGGGGTTGTTCAGCAACTACGTGGTGCGCAAACAACAGCGGGGCGTGATGGATTATGATGACCTGCTTTTGTACTGGCTCCAATTGCTCAGCAACGACGATTTGGCCCGCGACATCGGGGGTCGTTTCGAGCATGTGCTGGTGGACGAATACCAGGACACCAACCTGGTGCAGGCCGACATTTTGCGGGCCTTGCGCAAATTCAAGCCGAACATCATGGCGGTGGGAGACGATGCCCAGAGTATTTACGGGTTCCGTGCCGCCAATATCCGGAACATCCTCGATTTTCCGAAGCAATTCGCTGGCGCCACCGTGATCACCCTTGAGCAGAATTATCGGTCGGTCTGTCCCATTCTGGAGACGACGAACCGTCTGATCAGCCAGGCCCATGATCGTTTTACGAAGGATCTCTGGTCCGCCCGCAAGGAAGGGCAGCGGCCGATGATTGTCACCTGCAGGGATGAGGCGTCGCAGGATAAATTTGTGGTTGATCGTATTGTTGAAAACATGGCGGAAGGCATTCCCCTGAGTAAACAGGCGGTGCTGTTCCGGTCCGGGCACCTCTCGGACTCCCTTGAAATCATGCTCACGACCCGCAATATTCCGTATCATAAATATGGGGGATTGCGTTTCCTGGATGCGGCGCATGTCAAGGACCTGATCAGTTTCCTCCGGGTATCGGAAAATGCCTCCGACGAAATTGCCTGGTTGCGGGTTCTGCAAATGATTGACGGAATCGGGCCGGCCACAGCGGCGAAAATTGTCAATCATATCAGCCGGGCCCAGGATCCCCTCGCGATGAAAACGTTTCCGGTGCCCGCCTCCGCGAAGGCCGGATGGCTGGAATTGGGCAAGTTGATGGTGGATCTGGTTGCAGCAGGTGAGACCGAGCCGGCGGCGCAGGTCCAGCGCATCCGGGTTTTCTATGAGCGTCTTATGAGTCTCCGCTATGAGAATGCCCAGGCCCGGGTCCGTGACCTGGATCATATTGAACAGGTGGCTTCTCGGTACAAGTCCCGGCGGCAGCTATTGACGGATTTGACGCTGGATCCGCCGAACTCAACCCGAGACATCGCTTCGCATGCCGCGCAGAATGATGATCGCCTGGTGTTGTCCACGATTCATTCCGCCAAAGGGTGCGAGTGGGATGTTGTGTTTGTGATTCATGTTTCGGAAGGTTCGCTGCCGTCCGAGAAGTCGACAGGAAGCGATAGTGAGATTGAGGAGGAGCGGCGGCTGGCCTATGTGGCCATGACGCGAGCCCGAGATTACCTCTATATTACCTGGCCGATGCGGGTCTTTCAACGATGGGGCGGTATGGGAGACCGGAATGCCTATGCCCAGATTTCCCGTTTTATCACGGATGAGGTCCGTGCCTCCTGTACCCTGATGTCTTTCGGCGACAGTGGCAGATATTCGGATGATCATTCCTATGATCAGAGCGACATCGTCGGACGGGTCCGGAACCAGATCAGTTCGCGTTGGGATTGATCCCTGAAATAGGGGTTATTTCGCAAGTTCTTTGCGAATGGCTTTTTCGAGGGTCGTTGGTTGGGTGTGGTTCAGCCTGTCCAGAATCCGTTCCCAGCGATAGGCAAAACTGCCACGCTCATCGCGAGGACGGTGTTTGAAGAGTCTGTCAAAAGCCCGCTTCCGCAAACGGTAATCCTGTTGAATGTGCGAGAACCGTTCAAGAAAAGCCGCCAGATAAGCATCGATCACCGCTTGGGGCGCCGGAAAGAAGGGACACCGCCGGAGGATCGGCGCGGCATAGGCCCCTGCAAACGTTTCCAGAGGAGAAGAATAATCCGTAAATGTGCCGGTATGATCCGATACAATCAGTTCCGTGGGGATTCCTTCGCTGTCTTCCAGAATGACTTCATCGCCATCATCGAACAGCACGGCATTTTTGAGGTTCATGCGTCCGACGATGAGGTTGGAGGCCGCCGCCCGGCCCAGCAATTCTGCAAATTTGAGGCTATAGGCCGGCTTCTCGAACCGGGAGCGCGGAATTTTGTCGGTTGCGAGTCCGGGCAGATAATCGCGTTCAAAATAGGTGGACCAGATAAGTTGCCCATCGTATTTCAATCCCCGGTAATGCTCGCTGATCTTCCGGGTTGTCATGCGTGGAGGCAGATTCATGCCAAGTTGGCGGCATCCCAGCCGCCGATCCAGGATATATTCGGTGTATTCCTCCGCTTCCATGATGGACGGGAGCAGATCTTTTCCCTCATTGAGATGTTCCCGGATTCCCCATTTCTGCATGCGGCTGATGCGGACGACAGGGTGGGAAATATTGGCCTGCTTGATCTCCGAGACGTAAACATCGCGGCGTCCGGCGCTGAACGGGCGGTGAGAAAGAGAGCCGATCACCCTTCCAATGTTGACATATTCAATATCGCCGAACTCCCTGACAAAATTAAAGATAAACCCGCGGGCTTTTTCATCACAGAGCATCTGCAAATCAGGGGATTCGGGATTTTGATCCAATTCATCGAAAATGGAATCGAACATAAGTTCGCCTTCCTCGATCTTGCCTCCCGGCAACCATTCGATCTGCATAAAGAACTCGGGACTCAACCCCAGCAGAACTTCTTCGGGGATCGTTTTGTCGTGTTGGCCAAGAAGCGCGGAAAACATGAAATTACGCCATTGAATGTCCTCGATATTATCCTCGCGCAATTCCACTGGAACGGCATCGCGGAAAGCGTTTTTAAGCGCTTCGTAAGCAGGGCGGATGGGATCCTGAATGACTTTGGTGAACCGGGTATGCGTAAAGGTTTTATCGGCGGCAAAAAAGGCCACTTCCGGATGGGCCATACGGTTGTATTTTGCGGAAAAATCACGGATCTCTATGAGATGGTTTTCCAATTCGCCGTCCGGGAGGTCGCCCAAATTGCAGAACTGCTCAAAACTGATGAAACGAGTCCCTGTATCCCGACTATAATAGTATATGGCCTTCCCCCCGATGGGAGAGATGGAGGAACGGATCATCTGCTTCATTTCATCCGGCGTCTGGGGCAGGGTGGCGATCCGCCAGTTTTCTCCCCTTTTTTTGATGGCCAAACGGACGTTTTCATTCATGAGGTTCAAAAATTTGATCTTCCGTTTGGAAACCAATTCTTGAAGCAGATCATCAGCCTCGTAGGCGAGGTTCATGTTCTCGGGATCAGGACGAATCAGGATGCAGTCGGAGTCTATGATCAGGTCGACGGAATGCTGCCACTCCCTCATTTCATCTTCTTCATCAAGGGGGGAAAGGCCCGCCGCGATGCGTCTGGTATTCATGTCGGAGATATAGGCGACCCGTTGTGTGGCATGGATGCCGGGCCGGGTCACAAGCGTTTTGCTACGGGGGAAAAGAGTGCCAATCCTGGAAAGCAGGTGGCCCTCCTGGTCAACAGCAAGCGGATGTTCGCCTAGTATTCGGATCGTCATGGGCAGATAACATATCAACGTTCGCAACGGTTAAACAACAGTTCTTTGCGCGTTTTCTTTTCTTTATCCGACATGGGGGATGGCCTAGTATATCCGGCTATGAATTCGGTCTACACCACGACAATTACCCGGGAAGCGCAACGGCGCGGGATTGCGGTTGAAGTCATCGACCCGGTTACGCCGGTCTTTGTTTTGAAACACAAAACCAGGCGCATCAGATGCTTTAATGCCCTCACCGATCAGGTGGGTGCGGTGACGTTCCACATGACGCAAAATAAGCGGCTGGCCAATGTATTTCTCAAGTCGAAGGGGTTTCCCGTTCCGGCCCAGGAATCCTTTTCGGATCTGGCCGCAGCCAGAGCGTTCATGAAAAAGTATAAGGTGATTGTGGTGAAGCCCTGTACCCAATGGGGCGGGCGTGGTGTTTCCGTGGCTGTTCGTACAATTGGAGAACTGAGCCGGGCTCTCAAATTTGCCCGTAAGTATGAAGAGGAAATCGTGCTGGAAGAGTTTGTCAGCGGAGAAGATTATCGCCTGATATTTGTGGACTACCGTTATGTGGCGGCGATTCGACGCAGGGCCGCCCGGGTTACGGGTAATGGCAGGGATTCCATCCGGAAACTCATCCAGGCGCAGAACCGGATTGAACGGAAGCTCGATCCCAGTCATATCATTCCCCTGGATACCGAAACCGGACGCAATCTTGCGGCATTGGGACTTGAGTGGGGGACCGTACCGGCGGCAGGGTGTGCGGTCCAGGTGCGCCTCACGTCAAACTATCACACTGGTGGAAGCGTGGATATTGTGACCCGGGAGGTGAATCCCACATTGGTGAAGCTGGCTGCCCGGGCGGCGAAAACGCTGGAGGTTCCCGTGATCGGGATTGATTTTCTGGTCAATGAAAAGACCGGGCGTTTCTGGTTGATTGAACTGAGCCCCGATCTTGCCATTTCCCCGCCGGAAGGGGATATCGTGGTTCGCCATTTTATGGATTTTCTTTTCCCGGAGACGAAGGGGCATTGACATGACCACGGAAATTTCCAAATCCTGCCATCTGGTCGGCGTTGCCGGGGTGGGGATGAATGCGCTAGCTCAGGCGCTCAAGGGCGGGGGATGGTCCGTGAGCGGATCCGATCGCTATCAGGATCAGGGTCAGGATCTGGAGATCATTCGCAAACTCAAGGAGGTCGGCATCCAGTTTTTTCCCCAGAATGGTGAAGGGGTACAAGCCGGCACCGGGGCTGTCGTGGTCAGTACGGCAATCGAACAGGACAACCCGGATATCGCAGAAGCCCGGCGATTAAGCATTCCTGTGCGGCATCGCGCCGAAATGTTGGCGGAATTGGTGGCAGGCAAAGAGGTCGTTGCGATTGCCGGGACATCCGGAAAAACTACAGTAACCGGTATGGTTGGCTGGTTGCTGGAACAATTGGGGGCCGATCCCACGGTGGTGAATGGAGGGGCACTGGTCAATTGGGCGGGGCGGCACCGCATTGGCAATGTTCGAACCGGGCAATCGCGACTTTGCGTGATTGAGGCCGACGAGAGTGATCGATCGTTATTGCGGTTTTCGCCGGATTGGGCGCTGATTACCAATATGTCTGCCGATCACTTCAGCCTTGAGGAGACGGAGCGCCTGTTTGCCCAGTTTAAAAGTCAGGTGAGGCGGGAATGCCTGGTTGGCTGGGAGCCCGGTATGCCGTGGCATGGACTCGTGTCGACTCTGGATAAATCAGGGGTCCGCTTCACGTATGAAGGGCTTGATTTTGAGATTCCGATGCTGGGGGCGCATAATGCCGAAAACGCCCTGCAGGCGGCGATTCTCTGTCGGCGGATGGGTTATGAACTCAAACCCATCCGGGATGCCCTAAGCCGGTTTCAGGGAATCCAGCGGCGTTTGGAGAGAATCGGGGCGGCGGCGGGTGTGACGGTGTTGGATGAATACGCGCACAATCCTGCCAAAATCGCCGCCGCGTGGCGCGCCGTGGCGCCGCATTATCGGCGGGTGTTGGCGTTTTGGCGTCCCCATGGCTATAAACCCCTGTCACTGATGTTCGAGGATCTGGTCACCACCTTTGCGGAACTGTGCCGCCCGCAGGATCGCCTTTACCTGATGCCGGTGTACTATGCCGGGGGAACTGTCAGCAAACAGCGCGACACCGATGAACTGGTTGCCAAACTCGTTGGTCGGGGGATTCCGGCGGTGTGGATGACGGATTATGAGGGGTTAATGGCGGAGATGCTGGCGCAGGGTGGAGCTGGCGACGTCGTTCTTTGTATGGGGGCCCGTGATCCCGGAATTTCCCAGTTTGCCCGCGAACTTGTAGGCGGCCTAAAAATTATTCAGGCGAAGGGTTGACAATGCAGGCACAAGTCGGCACTATTGCGCCCCGTTTTACAACGGACGTTTTCTGATGGGGGATTAGCTCAGTTTGGTAGAGCGCTTGAATGGCATTCAAGAGGTCGTCGGTTCGACCCCGATATCCTCCACCATCAGAAAACCCGCAAAACCCCTTATAATACGCAATAAAAGTAGGGTTCTCAGCACTTTGCCCCGCTCATGCCTGTTTTTCGATAATCCCCCATAGTGTCCCGCAGCTCGGGGTCATCCGTCTCCAACGAAGTGATTCGCCATGAGACCAGCGATTTCTTCCGGGAAGCCTCCGCCCGCTTCAATGACGCGTCGTTCAGGGACGCTCTGGCCGCCGTGCCTGATGTGCCCGCGAAAGATGACGACCGGCTTTCTCCGCAACGCCGCGTGGCTGAGGCCCGGAGTCCTTACGGCAATGGATCGGACGCGATAGAACCTGCTTTTCGCTCCTTATTGATAGCGGATGATGGCGGCGACCCGGAACCAGCGGGCGGCCGACACGGAAACCGTGACGATGTCGAGTTGCTGCAACAAGGCGTCCAGTTCATTGACTTTAAAACCGCGCCGGATGGAGAGCAAAGCATCGTGCCGCACCCCTGCCGGCGCCGCGGCCACAGTTAGCAACAGTCTCGCCCCCAGTGACGCCAGTGGCGTGCGCCGGAGGTCGTTGATCAATACACTATGGCGAACAAACCCGCGGAGCCGCCTGAGCAGGGCAAGAATCTG
>Ga0073936_10003282_pt1 | contig 23322 bp, 18 predicted proteins | sample AliMusrvi5mmetaG_FD_87041 | JGI IMG/M metagenome (GOLD analysis project Ga0073936, IMG submission 87041) | Freshwater lake bacterial and archeal communities from Alinen Mustajarvi, Finland, to study Microbial Dark Matter (Phase II) - Alinen... | ecosystem: Environmental > Aquatic > Freshwater >... | reverse complement strand
TCTTTTTCGTTCTTTAACATATTTTACAATTATTAATGTGAATTTTAATGTTCCTTCGGATCATATTTTTGCTCTATTTTAATTTAAAAGTGATTTGTGACCAACCTCGAAGAAACAATACGAAAATGTGCGTCGGGTGACCGTAAAGCCCAGGCAGCAATATACAGCCATTTCTCATCAAAAATGTTTGGTGTTTGCCTGAGATATTCGAAGGATGCCGGTGAAGCGGAAGACAATCTTCATGATGGATTCATTCGTGTATTTACAAAAATTTCACAGTTTGGGTTCAAGGGGTCGTTTGAAGGTTGGATGCGCCGCATCATGGCCAATACTTCGCTCGAAAAATTCAGGAAAAACAACGTGCTCTATCCCGTTGAAGACATGCTGATCTTCGAAAGTATCCCATATTCCGAAGAAACCATTTCATCCATTTCCGCTGACGACCTGCTTAAGATTATTCAGGAGCTTCCGCCACGCTACAGGATGGTTTTTAACCTTTTTGCCATTGAAGGGTATTCACATCAGGAAATTGCCAAATTAATGGAAATCAATGAAGGAACCTCCAAGTCAAATCTTTCACGGGCACGGGTAATCCTTCAGAAAAAGGTGATGGAGAATTTTGGAATGGAAGAAAACAGAGTTTTAACAAGGGTATGCTGAGTGATAAAAATGAAATAGATCAATTATTTAGCTGGAAACTGGAGCACTTTGAGAAGACTCCTCCAGCCGCTGTTTGGGAAGGTATTGAGGCACGACTCATTTACCGCCACAGGCTTATGACCGGACTAAAAACGGTGAGCGTTGCAGCAACCCTTATTTTGGCTTGTCTCGGCGGATGGGAGATGATTAATTCCGCTGGAAAATTGGGCGATCAATCCGGTCATCCCGGTGAACAGACGGCAGTTTATACAGATAAAAATCCGGTTAAATATCACAAGGATAATAATATCCATCTTATTGACCACAAAAATTTACGGGCATTAGTTCAACCACCAAATATCAAACAGGTTCCAACCTCAAAATTTTCGTTGAAGGCTGCTGTTGCTGCAAATATCCCTCTCATTTCAGGGAATGGTCATAAACCCAATCTGAAGCCAGGTGATCAGGTTGTCTCGGTTCCTGAAAGTAAAATGTCATTGAATTCTCTGCATGACCAGTTAAATATCGGGGAAACCCAACCACAAACCTCAGTCCCGGGAACCGAACACACCACCTCTTCCGTAGCAGAAACGAAATCAATTGTTTCAAATGCTTTTAAAATGTACACTTCGGGTGAAGCGGCCGGAGTTTCTGTTGTCCATCCAAACCTGAAAAGGAATAAAAGGTGGAGTCTCAAAGCAGATTTTGCCACGGTTTTGAGCAATCGGCATCAAAATAATGTTCAGATAAGTGAGCTTAATTCTTCAGGTTCTCTAAACAGTAATGTTAAAGTCAATTCAGAAAATTCATGTACAGCAGGAATTTTGGCAGGATATAAAGTCAGCAAGCGTATAACTGTCAGGTCTGGAGTAGCTTATCGGAATATCAGGCAAACCGGACAAAATAACGATGATAATTATTTAAACCGGCAATTTGAATATGTTGAAGTTCCTGTACAGGTAGCCTGTAAGCTGTCATACAGAAGATTAGAGGTAAGTCTTGCCGGTGGATTCAGTGCTGCTTGTCTGGTCGGAAATCATGAGGTCATCTCGGTAAACAACGAACAGGCCAGCAGAGGCAAAACAGCGAACATGCAGTCATTGACCTATTCTGGATTACTCGGGCTGGAATTTGGATACGATATTACCAAACACATTACCTTAACTTTCGAACCTCGTTTACGACATGATTTTAACTCATTAAGCGCCAATAATTCTGTTAATTACTCAGCGGATCATCTGGAAATAGCCACAGGACTGACCTATTGTTTTGATTGAGTTTGTATGCATCAATTGGATTCCATCTGGGAATCAACTAACTTTGCAAGCTTATTTTAAGCAGTTTTATGGAAGATTTAAACTCAAAAACCAGTAAATATAGCTTTTCACGGGTAGTTGTTCTCCTTTCGGGTATCTCATTTTGTGTGATTATTGGAGGCCTTTTTTACTGTTCCCACTCTGAAGTGGCTAAAAATCCCGGTGTGGAATATCCGGCGGCAATGCCGAAAATGTATTTCACCACCGTACCACTTCCTGAAAAACTCGACTTTGCTCATGAACCTGTACCACTTGATAATTTTGATGTCAGAGAATCGCTTGACCGGGAGATGCTGAGCGTTGCAAATTTTCATTCCCAGGCATTGTTATACATCAAGAAAACTAACCGATATTTTGCGATCATCGAACCAATTCTGAGGAAAAATGAGGTCCCTGAGGACTTTAAATACCTGGCCCTGGCCGAGAGCGGATTTTTGGACAAAATTGTCTCACCCTCTGGCGCGGTGGGAATCTGGCAGTTTATGAAAGGTGCAGCTATCGAAAACGGGTTGGAAGTCAATGATGAAGTAGATGAGCGGTATCACATCGAAAAGGCGACGGAGGCAGCATGCCGGTTTCTGAAAAATTCATTTACCGTATATGGCAACTGGACGATAGTTGCTGCTTCTTACAATGCCGGAGTCAGTGGCATAAGCAAACAGGAAAACCTGCAAAGCAGCAAAAGCTATTATGATTTGCTCCTGAATGAAGAAACTTCAAGATATATTTACCGGATTCTGGCCCTTAAACTCGTGATTGGAGATCCGTTGAAGTATGGTTTTAAGGTAAATGAGGATGAGAAGTACCCAATTATCCCGGTGACCGAAGTTAAAGTGGATGGGAGCATAAAGAATTTTGCGGAATTTGCCCGTTCAAATAACATTAATTACAAGCTGTTCAAACAGTTTAATCCCTGGTTAAAACAGACCTATCTGAAAAACCCCAGAAAAAAAACCTATACCTTTAAGATCCCGGATGTAGGGAAATACCGTAGATTTGTTTTCACAGATTAAGACGGGTTAAACAAATTTAACCCTTTTGCAGTAATGAGCACCAGATGGATGGAGAAGATAAGATTGTAGTTAGGGGTGCGCGCGAGCACAACCTCAAAAATATAGATGTTGAAATACCCCGTAATCAACTGACTGTAATTACCGGACTTAGTGGCAGCGGCAAATCGTCGCTGGCGTTCGATACGATATATGCCGAGGGACAACGCAGGTACATAGAAACTTTCTCTGCGTATGCACGCAGTTTCCTGGGGAATATGGAGCGCCCCGATGTGGATGAGATCACCGGGTTGAGTCCTGTGATTTCTATCGAGCAAAAAACTACCAATAAAAATCCCCGCTCCACGGTTGGTACGGTCACCGAAATATATGACTTCCTCCGATTGCTTTATGCCCGTGCCGGCGAGGCCTATTCCTACAACACCGGGGAGAAGATGGTCAAATATAATGATGAACAGATTATAAATCTGATTGTTGAGAAATTCCAGGGGAAGCGTACTATGATCCTGGCCCCAGTTGTCCGGGGACGAAAAGGGCATTACCGCGAACTCTTTGAGCAAATTCGTAAGAAGGGATTCCTCTATGCCCGGGTTGATGGCGAAATTCGTGAGATGACCCATGGATATAAAGTGGACCGGTATAAAAATCACCATATCGAGATGGTAATCGACAAGCTGGTTGTTGATGAAGGTGACCGGAAACGGCTTCGCGACTCGGTGGACACCGCGATGAAGCACGGCCAGGGGATCATTATGATCCTGGATGCCGAATCAGGCGATACCCGTTTTTTTTCGCGCCACCTGATGTGCCCCACCTCAGGAATCTCTTATAATGATCCTGCCCCGCACAGCTTCTCTTTTAATTCACCACAGGGTGCCTGCCATAAATGTAACGGGCTTGGAGAGATTACCGAGATCGATCAGGCCAAGCTGGTTCCTGATCCTGAACTCTCTATTGCAAAGGGGGGGATTTCGCCACTCGGTCCACAAAAGAATACGATGATATTCTGGCAGATCGAGGCCCTGGTCGAGAAATTTGGCTTCACCCTTAAAACCCCGGTAGGTGAGATTTCAGAGGAGGCAATGAATGCCATTTTGTTTGGCACCGGTGAACGAATACAACTTAAAAATTCCCCGTTGGGAAGTTCGATCGATTATATGATGACTTATGAAGGAATCGTCAAATATATCCTGAACCAGAAGAATGACAACCTCTCAAAAACTGCTCAAAAATGGGCTGACCAGTTTCATAAAAGCATGATCTGTCCTGAATGTCACGGTCAGCGGTTACAACTGGAGCCTTTACATTTTAAAATAGACGGGAAGAATATCTCTGAACTGTCAAAACTGGATATTTGCGAGCTGTCCGATTTCTTTGATAAAATTGAAGAACGACTCAGCAGCCGCCAATTACAGATTGCCACAGAAGTGATCAAGGAACTCCGTACACGACTCCGTTTTCTGATTGACGTCGGTCTGACTTATCTTTCGCTTGATCGCCCGGCGGGTACCCTTTCCGGTGGTGAATCGCAACGGATCAGATTGGCCACACAGATCGGATCACAGTTGGTGAACGTGCTTTATATCCTGGATGAGCCAAGCATTGGATTGCATCACCGTGACAACCTGCGGCTGATCAATTCGTTGCAACAGCTTCGCGATACAGGCAACTCGGTGGTGGTGGTGGAGCATGACCGCGATATGATGCTGCAGGCCGATTACCTGATTGATATGGGCCCTTTGGCCGGAATCCACGGCGGCGAAATTGTGGCAGCTGGTCTACCTTCTGAGGTGCTGAAACACAATACATTAACTGCCCAGTATCTTACGGGGAAGAAAAAAATTGAAGTGCCGGCCTCACATCGTTCTGGCAATGGAAAGTCTTTAATTATCAAGGGAGCCTCGGGAAATAACCTTAAAAATATTGATGTCGAGTTTCCGCTTGGAAAGTTTATCTGCGTCACCGGTGTTTCGGGAAGCGGCAAATCTACACTGATCAACGAGACATTACAACCCATTCTAAGCCAGTATTTTTACAAATCGTTGCTCGACCCGCTCGCTTATACGTCCATCGAAGGAATTGATCTGATTGATAAGGTTGTGCAGGTTGATCAGTCCCCCATTGGCAGGACGCCCCGATCGAATCCGGTCACCTATACCGGAGTTTTTACCGATATCCGGACGCTGTTTACCCTGCTGCCCGAAGCGAAGATCAGGGGGTATAAGCCGGGAAGGTTTTCGTTTAACGTCAAAGGGGGCAGGTGTGAAGAGTGCGAAGGTGCCGGAATGAAGGTGATCGAAATGAACTTTCTTCCCGATGTTTATGTCCACTGCGACAAATGTAACGGGAAAAGGTATAACCGCGAGACACTCGAAGTACGCTATAAAGGAAAATCAATCAGCGACGTGCTTGATATGACCATCAACCAGGGAGTGGAGTTTTTCGAGAGTATCCCCGCTATTGTCCACAGGTTGCGCACTTTACAGGAGGTTGGCCTGGGCTATATCACACTTGGACAGTCGTCCACAACGCTTTCGGGAGGAGAATCACAGCGTGTGAAACTGGCCACCGAGTTAAGCAAACGTGATACAGGAATGACCCTATATATTCTTGATGAACCCACTACCGGACTCCATTTTGAGGATATCAGGGTATTGCTGGAAGTTCTCAATAAACTGGTTGACAAGGGGAACACGGTAATTGTCATTGAACACAACATGGAAGTAATCAAAGTTGCTGACCATATCATCGACATCGGACCCGAAGGGGGTAAGGATGGCGGACGGTTGTTATGCAGCGGATCACCCGAGGAGATTATTAAACTGAATCAATCCTACACGGCAAAATACCTCAAAGAAGAGATGAGAAGGTAATGGGTTAATTTGAGAATGCGCTAATCTTATAATTTTGATAATGAAACAATTGAATGATTTGAAGATTTAGTAATTCAAAATAAATATAAGAGGCTTATATATGATTTAAGTTGACTGGCAGCATTTCCCCAGGCCTTACTTTATAATTTAAGTTGTCTATTTTAAAAACTTCGGAGTCAAAAAGTAACATGTAGTGAGCCGCCTGAAAAACTAAGTTCATTATCGATTCGTGTCCGGGCCCGGACTTAATAGTCATTTATACAGAGTTGATTCCTGATGAAACCCTCATGAATTTACAACCACAAAAGGCAATGGATAAATCAATGAGGGTTCCACACGGATCAAGAATCTAAATATTAGTAAGTTAATTAAAATTTGTACGAATGAAATTTTGCTGCAATATCGTAAGAACCTACGCTATATCAATAGTGTATAGTTATCAAAGAAATTACATCGGGAGAAATTCACCAGCTGCAAAATGGTTTTTAGCCGGGTAGTAGAATGAGTGATCTATTCGGTTAATCCTTTGATTCAATAGGCTTAATAGAAATTACATAATAAAAACAACCTGTTATTCTGAACCATGAGACAAATTCTCCTTGTTTTGCCCATTTTAATGCTGATTGTGGCTTGCTCCACTCAACCCGAAATAGCTCAGTGGCGCGGTCCAAACCGTGACGGCAGTTACCCCGGCGCCGGTCTGCTGAAACAATGGCCCAAAGAGGGGCCGCAGCTCCTCTGGGCAAGTGACCAGGTAGGTGACGGCTATGGTTCACCCGTCGTAACACACGACGCAGTTTTTGTCACCGGAGCAATTGACAGTACCGCATATCTTTTTTCCTTCGATCTCAAAGGAAATCTCCTGTGGAAGGCGGCCTATGGTCCCGAATGGGAACAGGGATTTCCGGGTTCACGGTCAGCCCCGACCGTGGTTGATAACCTGGTATATGTATCATCAGGAAAAGGTGAGCTTGCATGCCTGGATCGTAAGGATGGCGGCAAAATATGGTCGGTCAATCTCTTCTCCGATCTTCACGGGAAGAATACCGTGTTTGGATATTCGGAAGGGTTGGTTGTTAAAGATCAGATGATCTACTGCTCGCCGGGAGGGGCCGACACCAATGTGGTTGCCCTGGACCGTTTTTCAGGTAAATTAATCTGGAAATGCAAGGGAATGGGTCAGCTTTCGGCATTCTGTTCTCCAAGGATCATTCAGCATGCCAAACACAATATCCTGCTCACCTTCTCCGAACTTTCGATGCTGGGAATCGACGCCGATAATGGAAAACTACTGTTTACCCACAAACAGGATACGGCGGGTAATGTCCACTCCAATGCCCCAATCTATCAAAACGGTTACCTCTGGTACGTTGCTGGTGATGGTAACCGCACTGTAAAACTTAAATTGTCGGAAGATGGTGAGAGCATTAGTGAAGTCTGGCGCTGCCTTCCCTTCGATAACATCATGGGAGGAGTTGTACAGGTTGACAATCATTTAATTGCAACAGGTCATCGTCGTCTTGAACTCATGTCGCTCGACATGGAGAAAGGGGAGGTAACCCGTCAGCTGAAAATTGGCCGTGGAGCAACGATATATTCCGATGGAATGATCTATCTTTATGATGAAAAAGGGAATGTGCACCTTGTCAATCCCGCCGGGGGTGATCTAAGAGAAGTAAGCGCTTTTAAGATTACCAAAGGAACCAGGGAACATTTCGCCCACCCGGTTATTGGCAATGGTACGCTCTTTATCCGGCATGGAAAGAGTTTAATGGCTTATAATATCAAACAGGCATGAAGAAAGCATCTGTTGTTCTGCTGATTCCTGCAATCATTGCGGGGGTTGCTATTGCATGGATCGATTCGCGACCAAATTGGGACGATACCGGTATTTCAGTCCTGATGGTTTTGGTTGCTGCCGCTATTTTCGGGTTTTTCAGTTCTGAAAAGCCATGGTTAACTGCCCTTGCAGTCAGTATCTGGATCCCTGTACTCGGAATTCTGTCAACCCATAATTTCGGATCATTGCTGGCATTGGTTCCGGGATTTGCCGGCGCCTACCTGGGGTTTCTCTTTAAAAGAAAGGGGAGATGAGAAAAAAATGACGAGTTATGAGGTGTCAAATTTTCAAATCGTCGAATTTTCGAATCGTCAAATTGTCGAATTACTCCTTCATCCACTCAAAAACCCTGTAATGCTCGCCGTTCATACCCAGGCGTATGTAAACCTCCATGGCTTTCTGATTCGATTCATCGACATAAAGTCTGATCCCTTTCAGTGATTCATCGCCTTCTACAAACGCTTTGACACGTGAATAAAGGGCAGCATAGACTCCTCGTTTTCTGAAGAGTGAATCGACATAAACCGATTGAATCCAAAGGACTGTGCCATTGCGCCAGTCACTCCATTCATAGGTGGTTAGCAAGGAGCCCACTACTTGATTATCAATCACTGCGACATAATAGGCGCCCAGTTTTTCGTTCTTCAGCACAGCCCCGACCCCTTTTAATACGGTCTCATAATCAAGTTTATAACTCTCAGTTTCCCAGGCCATTGCAACCTGAAAACGGGCAATCGCATCACGGTCGGAATCCTCTCCTTTTCGGATTTGAATTTGCATATTCCTGTTTTTTAGCAAAAAAATATAAAAGGAAATTCGGCAATCAGACAATGAGGCAATCAGACAATTAAATGTTGCCTGAAATCCTCTCATTTTCAAATGGCCGAATTTTCAAACTGACTAATTCGCTAATTACTAAAGGCTATCCCCAAAATCCTCACGAAATTTTGCCACAAGCTTGTCAACCCAATCTCCGATAGGTTTAAGTTTACCCACAAAGAAGCGGAGCACCGGTGGTTCCTCGGTCCATTCCAGGCCACCAATAAGTTCACGGTTATCATACAGCCACTGGATGCGGTCTTCGGCGTATTTGATTTGTGATAGGGTGAATACCCTGCGTGGAAATGCAAGGCGGAGCAATTCCACATCGGCAAGTATATCATCTCCATTGGCATCGCGCACGCTCGAAATAGTTCCACGTTCCATACCCCTAATCCCTGAAGCAACATATAAAGCGGAAGCCAAAGCTCCAGCAGGATATTGTTGTTGAGGAACATGCGAGATAAATGCTTTTGCATCGAGGTGACAACCCAATCCCCCGGAAGGGGTAATAACCGGAATCCCTCTTTTATCAAGTGAATCGACAAGATATTTTATAAAAGTCGGAGAATGGCTGATCACGTTGAAATCCAGTGTCTCAACCAACCCAACGGCCATTGCTTCAATTTCTCGGACACTCATTCCGCCATAGGTGAGAAATCCCTCATAGAGCGGCACCCAATCGCGCATTTGCATATAAATATCGTGGTTATTGGTGCAAATCCCACCTCCACGTGTACAGCTAACCTTTCTTCCCGAAAAATAGGAGAAGTCGGTATAACTCATCATCTCGTGAAGAATATCTTTGATTGGCTTATTTTGATAACCCTCTTCACGGACTTTTATAAAATAAAGATTTTCATTTATCAAACTGGTATCCATCAGCAACATAATCTTATTTGCTTTTGCAATAGCAGAAACCTCACGCAGATTGGCCATCGAAAACGGCTGACCGCCGATCAGGTTTGTTCCAGCCTCAAAACGGATGTATGCCACATTTCCGGCACCCCATTTCGCAATGATCTTATTCAGTTTATTGATATCCATGTTTCCCTTGAACGGGAAATCGCTTTTAATTTTAAGTGCTTCATCGGTATAGATCTCTTCAACAATACCACCCATCATTTCAATATGGGCCTTGGTTGTTGTAAAGTGGTAGTTCATCGGAATTACCTTGCCGGGTTTGACAAACGTCTTGGAAATGATGTGTTCTGCTGCACGCCCCTGATGTACAGGTAAGAAATATTTCTGATTAAACACTTCGTGAATGGCGTTTTCAAGTTTGGTATAGCTTGACGAACCGGCATAGGAGTCATCGGCAACACTCATTGCTGCAACCTGATTGTCACTCATGGCATTTGTTCCAGAGTCAGTAAGCATATCGAGGTAAACATCTTTGTTTTGCAGCAAAAAAGTGTTGAATCCTGCTCCAAAGATCGACTCTTTACGTTCTTCTATCGGTAAAAGGTTAAGTTTTTGGACTACCCGCACTTTGTGCATCTCCAGTGGGGTTGCCTCTCCGCTATAAAACTTTACTGTTTTCAAATGTTCAAAATTCTCCATAGTTTCTCTTTGTTGTTCGTAATTTGTATTTAGAAAATAGAATGCATTTTAATCTGGTGACGAACCTGATATCAGGCAAGTTCCATTCGTTTGGATTTTTAGAGTGCGAGTTTACGATTAAATAATCTTTAATCATAACAACTCGAAAGACTTTTGATTTGTAACCTATTATTTAGAATGGGTATTAATTCGAAACACAAACGAACTGAATTCGTCATTGTATCATTTCCGGAATTTGTAGAATAATCCGGTTGGAGCAGGCAAAAGCGAAATACTAGATTTGCTTATCATTACAGATTGGATAGTTTATTCAGGTTTTGTCATCAAAAAAAAGGCCGGGACTATACCCCAATCTTCGTCTGACGATTTTAAGGCATAATCCCGGTCCCGGGAAAGTTCTGAAAAGAACTGTTATTTTTTAAAGGCTAAAGCTCGCGGATTTTGATATTTCGGAACCAGATCGAATATCCGTGATCCTGAAGACCAATATAACCCTCTTTGGCGATTCCTTCACTCCATCCTTTAAAATCTTTGAATTTACTTTTGGCTACCATGGCATCCCATTCAGGAGTCCATAACGTGTATTCAACGACTTTTTTCCCGTTCATAACATGGGTTGCATGTCCGTCTTTGATCTTTATAACTACTGTATTCCAGGACATTGCCGGGTTAACGGTTTTGGGATCGCAGGCAATCAGATCATAAAGTGACCCTGCAAGGTGGCTGGCAACCTTATTGTCGGAGGCATCTTTATTGTCGAGTACCTGAACTTCGGGAGCAGCATAGTAAATAGGCTCGCCTGGTACTTCGCGGACATAGTAAAAGATCCCTGAATTTCCTGCTTTACCCGCCTTGAAATCAACTGACAATTCAAAGTTTTTGAATTTCTTATTCTGGAAAAGGATATCTCCGTTTGAACCTTGTCCCGGTTTCTTCCCGACTCCAGTAAAAACCTGCATGGCATCACCATCAATCTTCCAGTTGGCTGCCATTGCGGTACCATTACACTGCCTCCATCCGTCAAAGTCTTTACCATTAAACAGCAATACCCAACCCTCTTTTTGTTCCTTTTTGGTGAGTTTGTTATTCTGCTGTCCGAATGTGGGCATTACCAGCAAAAGTCCGGCTGCCAAAAATAAAGTCAGAAAAATGTTTCTTTTCATGATTTGAATTTTTAACCCCAAAGGGGCATAATGGATAAAATTGTATTTTGAAATTTTGTCACCAAAGATAGTAAATAATGGATATAGCTATGGTGAATGTTTCTCAAAATGGGGTCACTAGGTTTAACTTTTAGCTTCCGCTCACTTGTAATCTTTCAATTCTCTAATCCAATCCCATAAATTTATTTTGATTTTATTCATTCTCTGATTAAAACATTTGTAATTTTGCTGCATAACAATTTAATTAAAACATAATGGACGCATTTGCACCGTGGCATATTCTTGTTCTAGTCGGAGCGATTCTCCTACTTTTTGGAGGTTCGAAGATTCCGGAAATGATGGGGGGAATTGGTAAAGGGATGAAGGAGTTTAAAAAAGCCATGAAAGATGAAGAGGAGAAACCGGCAGAGTCTCCCAAACAGATTCCAAGTGCTTCAAATAAAAAGGAGCCAATAAAGGAGTAATTTTGTATTCTCTTTTATGAAAAGCCCTGAATGTTAAGATATTCAGGGCTTTTTATTGTCCTTGTTTATATCAAATATACTAAATATTTCCCATTATCGAATTTTGAATATCTTTGTAGCGATTTGAAAACAAAGATTATTAATAATATCAAGTAAATTAGGATTTTAGCAGATGAAGAACATCAGGAACTTTTGCATTATTGCCCATATTGATCATGGGAAGAGTACGCTGGCCGACCGTCTTCTGGAAGTTACCCAGACTGTCAGCGGGCGCGATATGCAGGCTCAGGTGCTTGATGATATGGAGCTTGAGAAAGAGCGTGGAATCACCATTAAAAGTCATGCCATTCAGATGGATTATGTTCAGGACGGCCAGAAATACCGTCTGAACCTGATCGACACCCCGGGACATGTTGACTTTTCGTACGAGGTATCGCGATCAATTGCTGCTTGTGAGGGAGCTTTACTGATTATCGATGCAACACAAGGGATACAGGCGCAGACCATATCGAATCTTTACCTCGCAATTGATCATGATCTTGAAATTATTCCTATTCTTAATAAAATGGATCTCCCTAATGCTAATCCGGAGGTTGTTGAGGATCAGATTATTGAGCTAATCGGATGCAAGCGCGATACGATTATTCGGGCCTCAGGGAAAACCGGTGAAGGGATTGACGAGATCCTCAAACGGATAATTTCTGATATCCCCTCCCCTGCAGGCGATCCCGAAGCACCACTTCAGGGATTGATCTTCGATTCTGTTTATAACCAGTTCAGGGGTGTTGTAGCCTATGTGAAAGTGGTTAACGGGACAGTTCGCAAAGGGGATGTCGTTAAATTTGTCGCAACAGAGAAACAATATAATGTTGATGAGGTTGGAGTCCTGAAGATGGCTCTTGACCCCCGTGAGAATCTGAGTGCCGGTGATGTGGGCTATATTATATCAAATATCAAAACAGCCCGTGAGATCAGGGTAGGAGATACCGTTACTAATGTGAAACAGCCATGTACCAATGTGATTTCAGGTTTTGAGGAGGTGAAACCGATGGTATTTGCGGGGGTTTATCCGATAGACAGTGAAGATTACGAAGATCTAAGGGCTTCGATGGAGAAACTACAGCTCAATGACGCTTCACTCACCTATACCCTTGAATCATCTGCGGCTTTGGGATTTGGCTTTCGTTGCGGATTCCTTGGGTTGCTTCATATGGAGATCATCCAGGAACGACTCGACCGCGAATTTGATATGAACGTGATAACTACCGTTCCAAACGTTTCGTACCTGATTCATACCAGGGCAGGGGAGACCTACGAAGTGTATAATCCTGCCGGAATGCCTGACAGCTCACTCATTGAACTGATCGAAGAACCTTACATCAAAGCGCAGATAATCACCCGTTCAGAGTATATCGGCGCTATCATGACCCTTTGTCTCGATAAGCGTGGGATGCTCACCAAGCAGGAGTATCTCACCGCAGAAAGGGCGGAACTGACTTTTGATTTGCCACTTGGCGAAATTGTCTTCGACTTTTATGACAAACTTAAGAGCATATCAAAAGGTTATGCCTCATTCGATTATCATATAACCGGTTACCGGCCGGCTAAACTGGCTAAGCTCGATATCCTGCTGAACAGTGAACCCGTTGATGCGCTTTCGACACTGATTCATGCCGACAATGCCTATAACTTTGGCCGCAGAATGTGTGAGAAACTCAAGGAACTCATTCCCCGTCAGCAATACGACGTAGCGATCCAGGCGGCAATCGGAGCCAAAATTATTGCCCGTGAAACGATAAAGGCAGTTCGTAAGGATGTTACCGCCAAGTGTTATGGCGGTGATATTAGCCGTAAACGTAAATTGCTTGATAAACAGAAGAAGGGAAAGAAACGGATGAAGCAGATCGGGAATGTGGAAGTACCGCAAAAGGCATTTTTAGCGGTTCTGAAATTAGATTAAATCGTATGTAGAGGCGTTGCATGCAATGCCTCTACATACGAAAATAACACAGACATAACATTCTTTTAACGATTATCAGAGGCTTCAGGTCTATCTTTGCCCGAAATTGTCCAAAATGTTTGTTGACACCCATTCACATATCTATTCCGAAGAGTTCAGTTCCGACAGGTCCGAAGTGATCGTGAATGCCCTAAAGTCAGGGGTTAGCAAAATCATACTCCCCAATATCGATAGTTCGACGATTAAGCCGTTGCTAGACCTGACTGCTTCGAATACGGATTTGTTTATTCCCCTGATTGGCCTGCATCCCACTTCTGTAAAGGAAGATTTCCATAAAGAGCTGGAAATCATTGAATACTGGTTAAATAAACGAAAGTTCTCAGGGATCGGAGAGATCGGAATTGATCTTTACTGGGATAAGACTTTTATTAATAAGCAGATTGAAGCTTTCCGGATTCAAATTGGATGGGCGAAGAAAGCGGGTATTCCAATTGTAATCCATGTACGAGACTCTTTTCCTGAGGTTATTGAGGTGATTGAGCAGGAGAAGGACGAATCGCTTAGGGGCGTTTTTCATAGTTTCACCGGAACTATCGATCAGGCAGCGCATGTGATTGAGCTTGGTTTTAAAATTGGGGTCGGCGGGATAGTGACCTTCAAAAATTCGGGGTTGGATGAGGTGGTTCAACAAATCGACCTTCAACATATCTTACTGGAAACAGATTCGCCCTGGCTCGCCCCTGTTCCGCACCGCGGACGACGCAACGAATCGGCCTATATCACGTCAATTGCCACCAAAGTTGCCTTACTCCATAACATCTCCACAGAGGAGGTGGGTCGGGTTACAACACAAAACGCGAAACAATTATTTGGGTTTTAAGTGTTTAATTGCATCTGGTTTTATACTTTTGTGTCAGACCATTAATTTCAAGCAACGTGCCAACAAACCAGCAATCCATCCTGATCATATATACTGGGGGTACCATCGGGATGAGGGAAGACCCTAAAACCAAAACTCTTTCGCCGATGAAGTTTGGTTTGATCCAGGAGGAGATTCCTGAACTCTACAAACTCGGGTTTTACATCCATTCGGTCACCTTTAATCCACCGATCGATTCGGCAAATATGACTCCTGAAATATGGATCAAGCTGGCCACAACCATAAAAACCAACTATTCACATTACGACGGATTCGTTATTCTGCACGGAACCGATACCATGGCCTATACCGCTTCTGCGCTGAGCTATATGCTCGAAAATTTGGATAAGCCGGTAATTATGACCGGTTCTCAACTTCCTATTGGGATATTGCGAACCGACGGAAAGGAAAATATCATCACCGCAATTCAGATTGCTGCAGCTCAGAAAAACGGCAAGGCAATCGTTCCCGAGGTCTGCATCTATTTTAGCTCTCAGCTTTTCAGGGGAAACCGAACGACTAAGGAAGACTCTCAGCAGTTCAGCGCCTTCACTTCACACCATTATCCGCAACTGGCCCTTGCCGGAGTTGATATTAAATATAACTATGATAAGATTAATTATGCCCGCAGCAAGGGTATACTCAATATCAATACCTCGATTGATGACAATGTGATTATTTTGAAGATCTTTCCGGGAATCAACCGCAAGTATTTCGAAGCGATTCTGGCACTTCCGGGATTAAAGGGAGTCATTTTGGAATCGTATGGTTCAGGAAATATGCCTACCTATCCATGGATATTTGAGGCGATCAGGGAAGCAACCCTTGCCGGTGTTATCTTTATGAACGTCAGCCAATGCCCAGGCGGACAGGTAAAAATGGGATATTATGAAACCAGCCGTGAGCTCCAGGAAGCGGGGGTAGTAAGCGGAAAGGATATCACCGTTGAGGCAGCTGTTACTAAGATGATGTTCCTGCTGGGTCAGCAACTACCTCTCTCAGAGATTAAGGCCTATCTGTCACAAAATATGAGCGGGGAAATTGAAGATTAAATTCTTGGGAGTTAGCATACTGACGACGTGTGGTTTCTGCTCCGTTTTCCGGTAATAAAAAGGGGAGTAACTTTGTCTCCCCCCTTTAATAAATCGCATAAATTATTGCTTTCTTTTATTCTATGATGGTATTTTGCTTTACCTGTTCGGACTTTTAGTAACCTCATACCAGATCTCCCCGTTTCTTAAAATGGGTCTATACTGGACGCCATCTGCAATATAATAGGTCTCTCCTCTGACTGTCAGCTTATCATATCCTGGAGGAAGACTTTCGACAACCGCCCCCAGCGGCGGAGCAACCACTTCATATTCACCTCCTCTGTGAATGTAATAAGTGCCGCAATAATAATAGTAGGGTAGTCCTCCAATGGTGAAACTCAGGAAACCTCTTGGAAGTATTCCGATCCTAAGTCCAAAAGGGGGAGCTGCTACCACAAAGCCACCACGTGACGGACGGTAAAATAAACCATTGTTGAAATGATAGTAATTGCCGCCGTAATTGATTCTGGCTGATGCATAGGGTAACCGGTTGATAAAAGCACCACGGGCGGGCATTCTGGAATAGTGCCAGGCAGGGTCCCGGTGACCACCACCTCTGCCTTCATGTCTTTGTGCATCGGTTACAGATGCAGAACCAAGCACCAGGGCAAAGATTAATATCACCAAGGTCATTACCTTCTGAATTTGTCCTGATTTAGGATAAGAGCTGGAATTTAAAATTTTACGTTTCATTTTTTATGTTTTAAGGTACAACTTTGATCCGTAAGTTTATTAACGGTTTAATCAACTAACACTCAAAAACTGGACCAAACTTAGGGATATAAACTTTTTTAACCTTGATTTTGATCAATATTTAATGTGCTTTATCCAATATTGTAGAAGTATTTGGCAAATGACCAATGTATTTTTGGCTAAAATCCCACAACCAGATTAAAGATCCGATTTAAACGATAAAAAATGAGATTCTCCAAATTATTTTTTCCACTTCTTTTAGTTTTACTATTATTAGGCATTATTACCAGAATTGACGGTCAATCCCGGGATTATTCAAAACTGGTAAATCCGTTTATGGGTACAGCAGCAGATGGGAATACCTATCCCGGAGCAGCATTTCCGTTTGGATCGGTGCAGTTGAGTCCGGATACCAAGCTTACAGGTGCTGGAATTTGCGGTGGATATTACTATCCCGATTCAACCATCCTGGGGTTTTCGCATACCCATCTTAGCGGTGTAGGGGAACCTGAATACCGTGATATCCTCTTTATGCCAACCATTGGAAAGATTAACCTCCTGCCGGGAGTTGAAAAGGGGAACACTTTGGGATATAAATCAACCTACGATCATAAACAGGAGTCTGCATCCCCCGGCTACTACTCTGTTTTTCTACGGGACTATCAGGTTAAAGCAGAACTTACCGTTACACCACGTTGCGGTTTTCATAAATACACTTATCCGAAGTCAGGTAGTGCACATGTGATTATTGATCTTGCCCATCCTGGTGGGGCAGAAGAGCTTTATATCCGAAAAGTAAGCGACACTGAGATTGAAGGATTGCGCCGTTCACATGGCTGGGCATGGGATCAGTATGTCTATTTTGTGGCTCGGTTCTCCAAACCATTTGTCTCGGTTGATGTTGCACTGGATGATGCTATTTTAAAGGGGGCCACTGAAGCTCGCGGTAAGAATGTCAAAGCATCAGTCAATTTCCAAACCCAAAAGGATGAGGCCATTTTAATCAAAGTAGGAACCTCTGCTGTGAGTACCGATGGGGCACGAAAAAACCTCAATTCAGAGATTAAGGATTGGAATTTTGATAAAGTGGTTGCAGATGCCAAAAATGCGTGGAATAAGGAGTTGTCCAAAATTGATGTAGAAGGGGGCAGGCCTGAAGATCAAAAGAATTTTTATACGGCGATGTATCATGCCTTCCTAAATCCAAACCTGTTTATGGATGTGGATGGGAAATACCGCGGTACCGATCATAAAGTGCATGAGGCAAAAGGGTTTACCAATTACACGGTATTTTCGTTGTGGGATACTTTCCGGGCCCTGCATCCCTTATTTACTATAATCGATCAGAAACGAACAACCGATTTTGTCAAAACCTTGCTGCAGATTTATGATGACGGTGGTCGGCTTCCAATGTGGCCGCTTGCCGGAAATTATACCGATGATATGCTGGGCTACCACGCGGTACCGGTGATCGTGGATGCTTATATGAAGGGGATCCGGAATTTCGACGTGAAGAAAGCTTTTACAGCAATCAAGCATAGTGCCGAAATGGATAAGCTGGGGCTGAAATACTACAAAAAGATAGGTTATCTGCCCTGTGAACGCCAGGGTGAATCAATTTCCAAAACCCTCGAATATTGTTATGACGACTGGTGTATCTCGCAGATGGCTAAAGAGATGGATGAAAAGGACGATTACGTCATCTACCATCAACGGGCTCATTATTATGAAAATGTATATGATTCTTCAACCGGATTTATGCGGGGAAAGAAAATGGATCGCAGTTGGCTGGCCCCTTTTGATCCGACGATCAACTCGGCCTATTCTGAAGGAAACGCCTACCAGTATATGTTTGTCCCGCACGATGCCAAAGGCCTGATTGCCCTTGAAGGGGGTGATCAGCAATTTTCAAAATGGCTCGATGTCCTTTTCTCGTTAAAAAAGGGGAGTGACGAAAGGGGTTCCATCGGTCAGTACTGGCATGGGAATGAACCGAGTCACCAGCTTGCCTATCTGTATGATTATGTCGGCCAACCCTGGAAAACGCAGAAACTGGTCCGCCGGATTCTGACCGAACTATACCGCGATAATCCTGAAGGACTGGCAGGTAATGAAGATTGTGGACAAATGTCGGGCTGGTATATCATGAGCGCAATGGGTTTTTATGCCGTGGCACCCGGACAGAAGATCTATGCTATAGGTGCTCCATTGTTCCAAAAAGTGACGATTAATCTCGAAAACGGGAAGAAGTTTGTCGTAAGGGCAAACCACAGCTCGGAAGCTAATATTTATATTCAGTCAGCATCCCTGAACGGCCAAAAATATTCTAATTCATATCTTCGTCATGAAGCCATTATGAATGGGGCAGAACTGGTATATGAGATGGGTCCAAAGCCTAATGAACATTGGGGAAATGATCCGAAGGAACGTCCCTATTCCGAGAATGGTGAGCCTGTTACCCGGCTTCCATATATTAAATCAGGAGAAACTTTATTTGGGGAATCTACTGAAGTAATACTTGCATGTGATACTCAGGAGGCAGAAATACACTATACCCTCGACGGTTCAGAACCTGACGGGAAGTCTAAGGTTTACTCATCCCCTTTTCAAATCAGCAAGTCTTGCATTCTGAGAATGAAATCCTTCGGTCCAAATAGAATGCCAAGTATTACAATTTCCTATGATTTCAGGAAAGCAGTTTTAAGTGAACCTGTCGGCAATCTGAAGGTAAAACAAGGTTTGGCTTATGATTATTTTGAACGGTTTTTTGTCAATGCTGACGACATGGATGGCTGCAACCCTGTTAGTAAAGGTTCTATTAATCAGTTCACACTTAAAAATGCCACCCGTACAACCTATTATGGTTATCGTTATTTCGGCTACCTTCAGGTTCCTAACGATGGGATATACAATTTTTCACTCATCTCCAACGATGGAAGCAAGCTATATATTGACGGTGAGGAACTGATTGAGAACGATGCAAACCATGGTGCGGTTGAAGAGCCGGGCAGGGTAGCCCTAAAAGCAGGATTGCATAAAATACTGGTGAAATATTTTCAGTGTGGCGGTGCAAAGGCGCTAAAAGTTAGCTGGTCAGGTCCCGGAATGGCAATGCATGAGATCACTCCTGCGGAGCTGTTTTCGGATGAGGCAAAATAGGGTTCAAAGAAGATAAAATCGCCTATTATATTTCGTTCGGACGGGACAAAACCTAGCATATAATTCTGTTTTCTACCTATATTTAATCCCTGATGGGATTGAAAATCTAATTCTAAACAGATAACTTTTAAAAGGAAATTATGTTGATTTTATGAGAACAAACTATCTGATTTTAATTCTTTTCTCAATCATTTTTATTGCAGGCTGTAAGCTCCATAAGGATTTTGCCGGAATTGAATCTAAAAACGAATGGTCGCACCACTTTGCCTTCGGCAGTCCATCGTGGGATACCTTCGAACGTTTTCCGAATAACCCGGTCTACCAGGGAAAGGAGGGCATGGAATGGCCGGTTAACGGATTTTTGTTCAGTGACCCAATCAGTAAAAACTGGTATTTGTACATCGGGGAATACCGCCGCAATTATGCCATAGTCAACGACTCAACCTCCAAAAACTTCAATTGCGCCATTTACAAATCTACAGACCGGGGAAAATCGTGGAGAAAGATGGGGGATCTGTTTCCACTGAATATGTACTGTTACGATTCTCTGAAAATCCAGGCACCCGACGTAATGGTGGTTTATGACAAGGGGAAATATCACCTGATCTTCGATTGGGTTTCAACAAATTCGACATGGACAAAAATGGGACAAACCGGCATCGGATATGCGGTTGCAGATCGTCCCGAAGGTCCATACACTGTATCTGCCAAACCACTGAAAATAAACACTCAATACCTGAATACACCTCTGCTGAATAAATACTGGAGGATGTATGCCCCCATGCTGGTAAAGCGGGAAAAGGACTGGGTAATTCTTTATATGATGGATACAGCTCCGCCGCGGAGCTGGGCGCTCGCCGCATCGACAGCACAAAATCCGGACGGTCCTTATAGCGAGGCGGTATTGATCAAAAATGTCGAAGGGAAAGAGAATTATCCTCCGCTGATGGAGTATTTTCCGGCATTCACCCATGATGGTTACACCTATTTTCCCGCCACGTCCGTTGCCGTTAACCGCAATTATCAACTCATAAACCGTGTCAAAACAGAGGATGTCACCAATGCCGAAAAATGGGAGACCTTCAGTGCAGGCTCTTTCTGGCATTCAACGCCTGAGTCCAATGAATACGCGGGTATCTGGGGACAAACGATCACCGGATTCGTGGATGATTCCGATTCCATTATAATGATGTATCCGTCAAAGACCAAACAAAACTTTGGGACCATAAACCTCGCAAAGAGCTCATGGAGTCATCTATTCCGGCAACAAGGATTTAATCTTTCGGCCTGCGAGGGAGGTTCCTTCACCTGGATTAAAAAGGGGATCGATCTTGACCAATTAAAACTGGACTTCACCTTGACGGGGACTATGCATATCGTCTGGGATTTTCATAAACCACTGGAGATCAAAGATACCTGGGGAAATCACACCTTCGATCAGAAAGAAGGTGACTATAAGGAGATTGAGATTTCCCAAAATCAGTGGAAAGTGAGTTATATCAACCAGTTAAACATCCAGGTTGTAGATTCAGGAACTGTTCGGAATCTTAATGAAACCGGAAATCAGCTGGAGCTGAGCAAAGTGAATGGAATATTCACCCTTTCAGTCAACCAACAAAAGTGTTGGAGAGGTACGCTCCCGGACAATCCAGGAGTCGTCGGGATAATCCTTGACCTTCACAGTAACCTGCTGGTGAATCACTTTGAACTAAAGGGGAAGCAAATTCCCGGCAAACTTTTATACGGTTCGTATGAAGCGCTGCTGAATGCAGGAAACCAGGATAAGGGGTGGAACTTTGTAAAGGATCCAAGCTTCCGGATGGGACATGGCGCCGTTTCAAAAGGGAAGTCAGCGACTGCAAAATGGAACTTTGAGGGAACCGGATTTAAGCTCTGGATGCCGAAGGGCGCTGAATTTGGATCCGTTTCGGTTTTTGTTGATGGCCGGAAGGAGGCTGATGTAAACCTTAGATCTGATCATTTCATGAATTCAGCAGTTGTTTTTCAGCTAAAATCCCTGGCAATGAGGCCGCATGCAGTGTATATCACTTCAAGGGATGGAAAATTACCCGTCGATTGCCTTGAAGTGACTTTTTAAATATCCGGAATATAAACCACCATGATTAATCACTTAGGGTCTGCTGAAAAACTGGTAACTTATTCAACCTAACATTCACCCCGTTTCGGGGCTGCTGTTGTTTATCGTTCATTCCCCCCCCGGTTTCGCAAACTTCACCGGAGGTTATTCCGATTTAACCACTTCGTGGTTTGAAATAGTTTTTCAGCAGACCGTAATTAAAATTTAAATCAATTCAATTATGAAAATGCATAAATTTATTCTTCCTGTGATTCTGCTTTTTCTGACAGCCAATTCTTTGATTTTCGGACAAAACAGTGAGAAAAGTCTTTTCAAAGGCATTCGAAGTTTCGGTGTCCTGCCCGGAAACTCTGCGGATCTGAATAAAACAAATCTTCAAAAGGCGATTGACTGGGCTTCCAAAAGCGGCGCCGCACTGTTTGTGGAACCCTCCGAAGATCCCTGTGTGATTGGCAGCGGCATTATTCTGAAGAAAAATGTATCGCTGATCGGGGTCAATGGTCCGGTTCCCAGGGGGACTAAACATCCGGATAAAATTCAACCGGTCGGGTCCGTTCTGGCTATTCGCGATACCCTTAACCCGTTTATTACGGTTGAAAGCAGTACGCAGATCAAAGGGATCCAGTTCTGGTATCCCGATCAGGTGTTAAACTTCCCATCAAAAATCATTGCTTATCCTCCCACCATCCAGGTCTCAAAAACTTCGAATACCGAGGGTGTTACCCTGACAGACCTCACCTTTTACGGCGAATACCTGGCCATGGATTTTAATGCAGCACCTCAACATCCGTGTGAACTGATCCTATTCGAGCATTGCTCCGGCTATCCGTTGGGCGGCGAGTTCATCCGGATTGACTATTGTTATGATATTCCCAGAATTCTCCATTGTCATGTGAACCCCGCCATTCAAAGACAACTGGGAAGGGGATATACCAAACAGCTGATCGATGCCGTTGTGGCCAGGCAGAAGTTTTCGTATGCCATAAATCATACCGATAATGCACAGCTGATCGATCTGTTCACCTTCGGGAATTATGGCGGAATCCTGCTCGGAGCGGCCACTTACGGACAGTTGACCAACTTCAATTTCGATTGCGTGACGGTGGGAATCCACAAATACGGCGACAATTCAAAAAACCGGAACTGGATGATTGCCCAGGGTTCGATTATTGCCAATACCGGGGTGAGAATAGAGGATGTGCACCCATTTATTATTGAAGGGAAAGGACATTCGGCAATCTCCAATGTGGAAGCTTTCTCAGGGGGAAACAGCGCTCTGACCAACTTCGGACAGTCGTGGGATTATATGACTATTCGCGGAAATGAAAAATGTACGGTGAGTATGTTCGGATGCCGGATGCGGGATTACAAATCGGATCTCCCACTCACAATCCTTAATCCAAATGCTGTTATCCAGGCAACAGGATGCCTGGATAAGAATGAGATGCCATTCCGGTTACCGGTTGAACGGTAATCATATTTTCTGCCAATATCCAATTTGTGAAGAACTTAGGAACTCCACCGGAGTATATCGGATCAGAAAATGAAAAATACCATACCTTTGTATTGGTGTGAAATTAGTTTTGCTGTCCCCGATTCTAACCGGCCTATAAAAAACAATTTATTACCGAATGTAACCCTCATGAACTAACGTTAACAAAAAAAGATGAATAAATCAATGAGGGTTCCACGAGAATCAATAGTCTATATATAAG